>Ga0209702_10000054_pt1 | contig 181089 bp, 139 predicted proteins | sample FRY01_FD_187210 | JGI IMG/M metagenome (GOLD analysis project Ga0209702, IMG submission 187210) | Freshwater microbial communities from Lake Fryxell liftoff mats and glacier meltwater in Antarctica - FRY-01 (SPAdes) (version 2) | ecosystem: Environmental > Aquatic > Freshwater > Ice > Glacier...
CCATCTTCGAAGCTATGAAAAGCGTCACCGCCACTCTAGCCCTCCGCGGCCACCGCGTCGCCCCTGGCCTCGCCAGCCTGATCCGAGGCCAGCCCATGCCGGGCTCGGTGTGCCGCTAATCAATTACTCCACCGCGACCTCAAACCCTCGAATATCATGGTGGGTGACTATGGCATGGTCAAGATCATGGACTGGGGTGTGGCACGATACACGTATCTGAAGGCGGCAGCCGATGACTGCTCCGGCGCTGAGTCGTGTCGTGTTCGGGATGAAGCCGGTTCGGACGAGGCCACCTCGTGCGGCACGGTGATGGGTACGCCCGCGTACCTGCCGCCCGAGCAGGCCCGCGGAGAGCGGGACCGCGTGGACGAGCGTGCCGATGTTTTTGCCCTGGGCGGAATCCTCTGCCATATCCTGACCGGAGCCGGCCCCTACCCGCTGGAGGACGCCAGCAAATTGCAGCAGGCGGTCGAAGGCCGGCTCGGCCCGGCTTTCGCGAGCCTGGAAAACTGCCATGCCGAACCCGAACCGGTGGCCCTCGCCAAGGGGTGTCTGTGTCCGGATCCCGAAGGCCGCCCGCGCCATGCCGGCGAGGTGGCTGCAGCGATCACCCAGTACCTGGAATCCGATCTGCGCCGCGCCGAGCGCGATTTGGTGCGCTTTTTCGAACTTTCTCTGGATCTGTTCTGCATCGCGGGCGTGGACGGCTATTTTCGTCGCATCAACGCGAACTTCCCCCGGGCCCTGGGCTACTCGGAAAAGCAGCTGCTCCTCCGGCCGTTTTTGGATTTCGTCCATCCGGAGGACCAGGCTTCCACGGCCACGGCGATTTCCGACCTCTCCAAGGGCCTCCCGGTCGTGCGCTTCAAAAACCGCTATCGCCACGCCGACGGGCATTTCATTCAGCTCGAGTGGACCGCCAAAACCGAGCCGGGCACTGGCGGCACGATTTACGCCGTGGCCCGGGACCTCACGTACAGTCTGGCCGCGTGAGCCCGCGGAGGGCCCGGCCTGGTGGGGTGACCGGAGGCCGCCGCACCGCGGGCACGTGAGGGGGCGCGAAGAATCAACCTCCACGGGGGCGGAGGACCGCGGCCACAGACGACGGCGGGGCTCCCGTCATCGGTAAAAGCGCTGGATCACCCTCATCTCGACCAGGGTGCGAGCGGCCTCCTGATCGGGCATGGCGGCGGCGAGCTGCCGGACCAGCGGCAGGGATTTGGTCACGTGCGGGTCAGCCGCCATCTCCTGGAGGAGGCGCTGACGCTGGGCGGGATCGGGCAGGCGGCCGATGGCCTCGAAAACGCCCTGCTGCGTGGAGGGGTGTTGCACGCTGTGGGCGAGGTGCCGGGCGAGGCCGTGGGCGAGGTGAGGATCCTCCCGGGTCACACGCATCAAGTGCGGCAGCGCCTCGGCGACCTGTGGTCCGAGCGGCCGGCGCGCGGGATCGACGCTGGCGGCCACCGTTCCGAGCACTTCGGGGGAGGAGCGGACGAGCGCATCGAGGAGGGCGTTGGCCGCTGGAGAGCGCTGTCCCGCCAAGGCTTCGGCCGCCGTTGCCATGGCGCGCGCGCGGGCGGGCCCTTCCGGCAGGGAGGTCGTCCAGGCCACGGCGGCGGCGGGATCGTGCTCGAGCCAGGGTTTGACCAACTCTCCGGCGGTGGCCGGCATTCGGCCGGAGCTGTCCGCGCCCTGCTCGCTGAGCCAGCGGGCCACGGACGATGCCTGCGCCGGCGGCACGGCCCCCAGCTCCCACCCCTCGGGCGCGTCCGGCTGCGCGGTGATCCACTGGATCGCTGCCATCGGCTCGCGGCGCATCCAGGAGGTGTTGATCGCGCTTTGGGCCGCTTTCGACGTGCGATCGTCGGCGGTCCAGCGTTCGAACAAGGCCGCAGCGCGGGCGGGATCGTGCGCGGCCAGGGCGGCGAGGGTGCGCCCCTCGACATCGCGCAGGCCGCCGGGATTCGGCTCTTGGCGCTCCATCCAGTCGAAGACAAATCCCGGGTCGCGCCGGGCTTCGCGCTGCAGGAGCAGGTGGATGCCGGCCGCGCAGGATCCCAGCAGTTCCGGGTGCTGCCGTTCCAGGCCGAGCAGGAAATCCGGTGTGTGCGGCCCCGGCACCGCCGCGATGACCAATTCGGCCCAATTTTGGTCGGGTTTGCCGTCGTTCCCCGGCTGCATCGTCAGAGCCTCAAGCGGCCGGGTCCGCGCGAGCACATCGCTGAAAATGTTCACCATCCGTGACTGCTCCTCGTCGGGCCGTTCGAGAAAAAGGGCACTGGCCTTTTCCAGGTCGCTCGCGGCCAGGCTGCGCAGCGCCATCGGCAGGGCTTCCGGCGGAGCCTGCCCGCTGGCCACCAGTTCGAGGACGCGCTGCGGGTTGTCTTCGGCGATGACCGCCCAAACCAGGCCCACGGCCATGTCGCTTCCGATCGCGTGCGCGCCGTCGAGGGCGAGGCCGGCGTCGAGGCGGGCGAGTTCCATCAGGCTGCGGCTGGTGGTGTGCGGATCGTAGAGATCGGCCCCCCGTTCGCGGGCGAAGGCGAGCAGTTCGTTCATTTCCTCGCGCAGGGCGGCATTGCTGGAAAGGTGGAGGAGCAGGCGGCGCAGCGCGCCGACGGAAACCTCGGCGCGTGCGTGCAGGGCATCGCGCTGCAGTTCCTCCGGCGCACGTTCCAGCGCCTCCCGCCACGCGCGCAGGGCGGCGGCGGGGTCGGGGGCGTCCATGATTTGGGCGAGCGAAAAAAAGTGCGGCTGGCCGTCCCGGAGGTGCGGGCCGCGGTTTTGGCCGGGACCCGCCGAGTCCCGCACCGAGCGCACGGCCATGCCCGTGGCGAAACGCACCAGCGGTCGCCGTTCATACACGAGTCGAAACCCCCAGCCCAGCGCCACGCCGAACAGCAGGCGCAGGCCCCAGGCCACCACGGTGCGGCGGGTCGGACGGGTCATGGCGAGGAGCGGGTGGAGGACGCCTTTTCCAGCGCCGCGGTGGCGCGGGCGAGGGACGGGGGATCGGCGATGGTGGCGGCCCATTCGGCGCAGCTCGCCGGGTCCTGCGGGGCGATGTGTTCGATCATGCGGGCCACCGCGCGGTCGCGGCTTTCGCCGGCCGGCAGTTGCTGGATCCACGCCGACGCCACCCCGGCGTCGCGGCGGAGCAAATGCTTCGTCAGTTCCTCCGCCACCACCGCCACGCCCGGCTGGGCCAGTTCCTCCGGGGTGGCATCCATCCACAGCTCCGCCGCCACATCCGGTGCCCTCTCCCCCAACCCGGTCACCAGGTCCAGCCGGGTCCGGGCCTGCACGTCGGGTGGCAGCGCCGCAAAAACCTCCGGCACCTGCTGCGCCAGGCTGCCGGTCCGCCGCTCCAGCACGGCCACCGCCACCGCCTCCCCATCCGGACCGAAGGCCAACGCCTGCGCCACGCCGGCGGCCAGATCCTCCGGAGTGCGCGGGTGCAAAACCGGTAACATCCAGTTTTTCAGCAGCTCCTGGCGCTGGCCGGGCTCGGGCAGTACGCCCAGCCAGGCGCGCAGCTCGGCTTCGCCGCGCGCACGCAGGGTGTTGGCAATGGTTTTGGGTTCCATCCAGGCGGCGGCCAGCCCGTCGCGATACAGCTCGCGCGCCGCCTCGGGCTGGTTCTGGAGCAGGGTGGCGAACAACTGCGTGATCGTTTCCGACGGCACGGCGGCCGCCGTCCCGGACCGCAGGAAATCGGCGATGGAGCCAGGCGGTCCGCGGCTGACCAGGCTCGCCTCGGCCACCGGTGAAAGTGCTGCTCCCAACCAAGCACTCGCGGCGGCGGCAGTGGCGGCGGACCTGCCGTTTTTTTCGAGCCAGGTGTCGAGGGCGAACGATTGGTAGAGGTCCTTGAGTTCCGGATGGGTCGCGGCCGCGGCCCGCGCCCGCCAGTCATCGGCCGAACTTCGGCGTTGCACCGTGGCCCAGGATTCCGCGTCGAACTGGAGCGCCTGCCGCAACAGGCCGGCCACCTCCGCCTCCCCGCCGGCCGCCGCCAGCAGACGGAGCCGCTCCGCGGGGTCGCCCGTGCGGACCGCCCAATGGAAAACGGGCGCTTCTCGCAGTTCGAGCTCGGCGAGCCGGGTCGGGGTCAGGAAAAGCAGGGCCGCTTCCGGGTCCGCCGCCACCCACGACCGCGCGATCGCCGCCGTGGTCTTCTCCTGCTCATCCGGGCCGAAGACGCTGAATTTTAACTCTCCGCCATAACCCGCCAAAAACTGGAGCGCCCCCCCCGGGTCCTTCTCTCCCCACGCCGGCAGCAGCGCAGCCAGCGCCTCGGTGCGGAACCGGCGCAGCGGATGGGTGAGCATCGCCCGTGCGAGGCGGCCGAAATCGGAGATTTCGCCGGATTCCAATTGGCGGCGCAGCCGCAGCAGCGTGGCGCTCGGGCTGTTCAGGCTCGACGCCTCGTCGAGCCACGCCCGGGCTACGGGGTCGGCGGCCACCACCGGAGCCGGACGGGGACCGGTCGGGGCGGACGGACCGGCCGGGCGCGCCTGCACGCTTTCGGAAACCAGCACCGGCCCCGCCGCCTTCCGACCGCACCACCCGGCGACCGCCCCGCCAAGAATCACCAGCGACGTCAGCGCCTGCCGCGCAGCCCAGCGAACCAAAAGGGAGAGGATTGTCGCAAGGCGCTTCACAGAATGCTGCTGAGTGTACCGGATGGCCGGGGCGTGTCGCAAGCGGGAATGGGGAGGAAGAGGATGGAAGAGGCAGGAGGGGAATGCGTCTGGGGACGATAGCCCGCGTTTGGTTTGAATGCGTGGGGGCATCGTTCGCGCGCGGGCGGGTAGCGAGGGCGCGGGGCGTTTGCTGATGCGGTTGGGCATACCCCGCGATCTCGACGTCGGAATGTCGAGCTACTTTAGCGGCGGCCGCGGCGGGAGAGGTAGTTGAGCAGGGCCTGGGAATACGGCTGCTTGGTGGAGACGGGGTGGTAGTCGGCCTGGAGCTGGCCGCAGGCCTGTTCGATCGCCTGGAGGTGGGTGCGGACCTTCTCGAGGTAGGCGGCGCGCACGCTGCGCGGGTCGATCTTGAGCCGGCGGTCGGCGACCTCCAGGTCTCGGAAATCATTGAAATCACGAAAGGGAAACGTCAGCTCCTCCTCGGCCATGACATGGAAAAGGACGAGTTCGTGATTGTTGAAGGCAAAATGATGCAGGGCCTTCACGATTTTGTCCGGGTCATCGAAGAGGTCGCTGATGAGGATAACCAGGCCGCGGCGGGGGATGCGATCAGCGACTTCGTGGAGGGTTTCGGCGAGGGCGGTTTCGCCGCCGGTTTCGGTCTGGTGGAGCTCTTCGAGGATGCGGCGCACCTGGCTGGGGCGGCTGGCCGCCTTGATGAACTGGCGGATCTTCGCATCGAAGGTGACGAGGCTGACCGCATCCTGCTGCCGGACCATCAGGTAACTCAACCCGGCGGCGAGGTACCGGGCGTAGTCGTATTTGCTGATTTTTTTGCCTTCGACCGGCGCGGCCAGGGTGCCGGTGTAGGCCATGGAGCCGGAGCAATCGAGCACGATGGTCGTGCGCAGGTTCGTCTCCTCAATGTACTGCTTGATGTAATAGCGGTCGTTCTTGCCGTAGACGCGCCAGTCGAGGTCGCGGATGTCGTCGCCCGGCGCGTACTGCCGGTGTTCGGCGAAGATGACCGAAAACCCCTTGTTGGGCGAGGTGTGCCGTCCCGACATCGTGCCCTGCATTTTCCGCCGGGCGAGCAGCTCCATGCGCGAGACGACCGACGCGGTCTCCGGCGGCAGAAGGCGCATGTAGGGCAGGCTGGAAAGATACTGGGACACGGGTGGGCGGCGAGGTGCGGCGGGCGGCGATCGCTGGCGGGAGGATCCGGAGCAGGCGGGGGCGGCGGTGCGGCGGACCGCTTGGTGCCCGGCCCGGGCGCGGCGCAGGTCAGAGCGAGAGGTCCGACTTTGGTTTGAAATGCTCGAGCAGCATGCGGACGATCTGGTCGCTGGTGACCCCGGCGGCCTCGGCGTTGAAGGTGGTGAGGACGCGGTGGCGCAGGACGGGCAGGGCCATGGCGGTGACGTCGGCGGTGGTGGCGTGGAAGCGGCCGTGGAGCAGCGCGCGGGCCTTGGCGGCGGTGATGAGGTAAATGCCGGCGCGCGGACCGGCCCCCCATCCGACCATTTCCTTCACGAAATCCGGAGCCTCGGGCTGTTTCGGCCGGGTCGCGCGGGCGAGGGTGGCGGCATATTCGACCACGTGGTCGCCGACCGGGACGCGCTTCACAATTTCCTGAAGCTGGACCACCTGCTGGGCGTTGACCAGCGGGGTGAGGTCGGCCTGATAGGTGCCGGTGACCTGCTTGATGACCTGGATTTCCTCCGCCGCGCTCGGGTAATCGACGAGGATGTTGAAGATGAAGCGGTCGAGCTGGGCCTCGGGCAGCGGGAAGGTGCCTTCCTGTTCGATCGGGTTTTGGGTGGCCAGGACGAAAAACGGGTTGGGGAGCTGATGAGTGTTTTCGCCCACGGTAACGTGTTTTTCCTGCATCGCCTCGAGCAGGGCGGCCTGGGTTTTGGGCGGGGTGCGGTTGATCTCGTCGGCCAGCACCATGTTGGCGAAGATGGGGCCGTGGACGAAGCGGAAGATGCGCCGGCCGGTGGTATGATCCTCCTCCAGCACCTCGGTCCCGGTGATGTCGGACGGCATCAGGTCGGGGGTGAACTGGATGCGTTTGAAACTCAGATCGAGCACCTTCGAGACCGTGGAGACCAGCAACGTCTTGGCCAGGCCAGGCACCCCGACCAGCAGCGCGTGACCGCGGCAGAAAATCGCAATAAGCAGCTGCTCAATGACATCCGACTGGCCAACAATGACCCTGCCGAGCTGCTCGCGCATCTGCGCATAGGTGGCCTGGAGCTGCTTGACGGCCTCGGTGTCGCTGGCTGGCAGCGGGCTGAGATTTTCGGACATGGCGGATTGGATGGTCTGGAAAGGAGAGGCTCAAGGAGAGTGCCGGGAGCGGTGACGCGCAAGCGAATGGTCACGCCATCCCCCGGCAACGGCAGCCGCCCCGCCACCACGACCAGCGAAAACAGGAAGCGGCGGCGGCGCAAGGAGCGTCAGCGCCAGAAATCACGCTCCCCGACGTAGGGGAAACCTAGTCAATCGCGAGCCGCTTTCCGACCACGATGGTGTCGCTGGCGAGCTTGTTGCGCTTTTTCAGACCGGCCACGGTGACGCCGTAACGGCTGGCGAGTTTGGAAAGGGTGTCGCCGCGTTTGACGTCGTGGACGCGGACAAGGGTGGCCTTCTTTTTCGGCGCGGCCTTGCCCTTGCCGGGCGGGGTGTACACGGTTTTGACCATGGTGCCGGTCCGCACGCCGCCGGCCTTGCGGGCGCTTCCCGTGGACGCGGTGGTGGCGGCCTTCTTTTTCGGCGTGCTGGCGACCGATTTTTTAGCCGCGGGTTTTGGTTTGGGCTTCGGGGTCGCGGCCACCTTCGGCGCGGAGGTGACGACCGGCGCGGGCTGGACGCGTTCGACATACGGTGTCACCACCGCCTGTTCCGCACCATGGTTACCCGCGTACGAGTCCTGCCCGTAGGCCGAGGCGTAACGATCAACGGGCGCCGGCGGGGGGACCGGCGCGGGTGCCGGCGGGATCACCGGGACCGCGCGCTCGCGGGCCGCCGCCCGGTCATAGTGGGAAAAAGGCGCGCCTCCGCTGGTCGCAAAGGACTGGCCGTCTTGAGGATACCCCGCCGCAGCGGGCGTGGCCGAATCCCCGTAAAAACCCTCGTCGCTGTAACCGCCATTGTCAGCTAGATCGTACGAATTGCCTCCCTCCGAGACGACTTTCGTGTTCTGGCAGGACATCAACAGCCCGCTGCTGAGCAGGCAGATCAAGAGAAAACGAGGGCTCATGGCAGGGCAGGAAGCGCGGAAAACGCACAGATCTACTTAACATCCTGCATTATGAAAATTTAAGCAACCACAAATAATTCTGTGTCTTGGCGTTTTTGTTGAGCGCGACGGCCGGCCGGTTTGGTGGTTGCCGCCGGATTCGGCCCGCCCGGGTCCGCCGCCCCCCGGAGGCGCGCCCGAAACGGCCCGCGGTCGTGGGCCGAAACTGCGGAGCGGCGTGTCTGATTTTCGACAATAAATGTCCTGCTTTCCGGGGCGCGGGTGTGGGTATGATGGCGGTACATGACCACCTTGCCCCCGGCCCCCCTCCGAACGCTCAGCCCAGTTTCCCGAGGCGACTCCGGCACGACGGCGGAGGCATCGACGCCCCCTGCGCGGCGCGGCCGCGGCGGCGCACCCCGGGCGGTTGGGGGGCGCGGGGTGGCCCGCTGGGCTTGGCGTCTGGGGCTGGGGATGTGGGGGGTGGCGGGAGCGGCCCTCGCGGGCATCAATTCCTTCACGGCGGCTCCGGCCGTCTTTGTGCCAGGCCAGGAAGTGACCTTGACGTGGAATGTGACGGCCGGCGATGTGCTTTCGATCGCGCCGGGCGTGGGCACGGTGACTGGGGCGACCGGGAGTGTTAAGGTGACGCCCGCCTCGGCCACCATCTACCTCCTGACCAACGCCACCAGCGCCACCACGGCGGAGGCGGCCGTGCGGCCCCCCGCTCCGACCGCGCTGAAACACCGGTGGAGCTTCAACGAGGCCTCCGGGACCATCGTGACCGACTCCGTCGGCGGCCAGGACGGGGTCATCCAGGGCACCACCTTCTCGCGCCTCGCCGCCCCCGCGGGCGGACCGAACCCGGGCCAGGTGTCGATCCCGGGCGGCCCGTCCTCCACGGCGGCGTACATCGACCTGCCCAACCCGCTCCTCGCGGGCCTGCGCGAACTCACCATTGAAGGATGGGTGACGGTCAACGGCTCGCAGACCAATTCGCGGCTTTTTGATTTCGGCACCGGCGGAGCGGGGGAATTGAGCGGCCCGGGCGGCACCACCACGGCCACCGAATACCTCGCGCTTCTCTCCCAGGTCGCGGCCAATCCGGCGCAAAAACGGATGATCATCCGTGACAACGGGACCGAAAACCGCGTGGACCTCGCCGATCCGATGACGGCGGGCACGCCGTTCCACTTCGCCGTGGTCTACGATGCCGAGGGGAACAATGGCGCGACGCCACAGCTGCGGTATTTCAAAAACGGGGTCCCGCTCGGTTCGGTGAACACCAGCCTGCAGCTCGCCAACCTCGCGACCCTGAACAACTGGCTCGGCCGATCAAACGCCACCAACGACGCCAACCTCAATGGCAGTTACAACGAGTTCCGGCTGTGGGAAGGGGCGCTCACCCCGCAAGCGCTGGCCGACACCCTGGCGGCCGGACCAGACACGGTACCGCTGACGCCGCGCATCGACACCTTTGCGCTCCATCCGGCCAGCGCGGCGACCATCTACAGCGGCACCAGCCTGCGCCTGGGCTGGGTGGTGGGAAATCCTCCGGGCGGAGGGGCGCTCAGCCTCTCGCTCAGCGGCGGCACCGGTGCGATCACCGGCCCCTCCGGTTTTGTCACGGTCACCCCCCAGCAGACCACCACCTATGTGCTGACCGCGGCCACTGCGGCCGGCGCGCGGACCGCCAGCGTGACCGTCACCGTCGTCCCGAGCGCGCCTCAGGCTCAGCCGCTGGCGGTGACCGTCCCCCATCAGACCGCGACCCCGGTCACCCTCGCCGCGACCGACCTCAACACCGCCGCGGCCAGCCTGGTGTTCTCGATCGTCGATCCCCCGGCCCATGGCAGCGTGACCGGCACCGGCGCGGCGCGCGTATACACCCCGGCCGATGGATTTGCCGGTGCCGACAGCTTCAGCTACACCGCGCATGACGGCCTCTCCACCTCGGCTCCGGCCACGGTGACCCTGACGGTGCTGCCGGCACCGCTGCCTCCAGGAGCCATCTCGCTGAGCGAGGCCGTGCTGACCACCGGCCTGGCCGGCGGATCGTTCTCCGGCCGCCTGCAGGCGAGCGACGGCAATCCGGACGACCGCTTCACCTACGCCCTGGTCGCGGGAGCCGGCGACACCCACAATGCGTCGTTCACGATCGTTGGAAACCAGCTCCTAGCCGCGCGCAGCCTTGCCGGGAACGCCGGCCAGGAGCTCTCGGTGCGCCTGCGGGTCACCGACAGCGCGGGCCAGTCGCACGAGCAGGTCCTCACCCGGTCGGTGGTGGCGGACGCGCCCCACCTGAAGATCAACGAGATCAACTACAACCCATCGCGCAACACCCAGCTGGCCGAATACATCGAACTGCACAACCCGCTGCCCACGGCGGTGGCGCTGGATGGCTGGCGGCTGGTGCGGGGAGTGGAATATGTCTTCCCCCCCGGCACCAGCCTGGCTCCCGGCGGCCACCTCGTCATCGCCGAAAACCCGCCGACGATCGAGGCGCTCTACGGCGTGGCCGCGCTCGGCCCGTGGTCCGGTGGCCTGACCAGCGATGGCGAAGAGATCGAACTGCGCGACGCCGCGGGGGCGACGGTGGACCGGGTCGACTACGGCGTGACCGCTCCGTGGCCCGCGCCGCCGAATGGGGACGGACCGTCCCTGGAGCTGATTCATCCGCTGCTCGACAACGACACCGGCGGCAGCTGGCGGGCGAGCACCGCGCTCCCGGCGGCCGTGAGCTACGTGCAGGCGGGCGGCACCGGCTGGCGGTTCCGCCGCGGCGTCGACGAGGTCTCGACTCCGCCGGGCGCGTGGCGGACGGCGGATTTTGCCGAAGTGACCGATCCCCTGGATCCCAAGAAAAACTGGGAGAGCTGCGACATGCCGGTCGGGCTGTTCAAGCGCAACAGCAACACCTCCATCTCCACCCTCGCGGAAGCGGGCGTGACGTTGAAGAAGCAGCTCACGGACATGGCGACCTTCAACGGATCGTCCTTCACCGCGGCGTACCGCAGCCTTTTTCTGCGCAAGACCTTCACCGTCTCCGGGGCCATGCCGCAGGCCCTGCTGCTGCGGGTCATGCACAATGATGCGGCCGTGGTCTGGCTGAATGGCGTGGAGGTGGTCCGTTTTGGATTCCCTCCCGGAGCGCCGGCCGATCCGCCCTACAACACCACCGCGCTCTACGAGCGCGGCAACGACCCGTGGAGCGAACTGGTCCTGACCAAAGCCGCCTCCCTGCTGAAACCCGGCACCAATGTGCTCGCCGTCCAGGGCTGGGCCAAGGCGCCGCAAATTCGCCCCGAGCAGGATGACCCCGGCACTTACAACATGTGGGATTTCTGCCTGGACGCCGCGCTGGGCACGCCGCCCGAGGCGACCGGCACGCCCGGGGCGCAAAACTCCGTCTTCGCCGTCAACTCCCCACCCGCCGTGCGCACCATCAGCCACGCGCCGGTCACCCCAAAATCCTGGGAGGCGATCACGGTCACGGCGAAGATCAGCGACCCGCAGGGCGTGGGGCCGGTGCGGGTGGAGTATCAAGTCTGCCCCGCGGGCGGCTTCATCCCGGCGACCCTCCCGTTGACCAACGCCCAGATTCTCGCCAATCCGCGCCAGGCTCTCCCGCCCAACCCGGCCTTCGAAAGCGCCGCCAACTGGACGATCGTGCCGATGGTGGACGACGGTTCGGCCCGCGGCGAGGTCGCCGGGGACGGGGTGTTCACCGCCGTGATTCCGGCGCAGCCGCATCGCGCCCTGGTCCGCTACCGCATCACCGCCGCCGACCTCGGCGGGACCGCGGTGCGCGTGCCGGCAGCGGACGATCCCCGGAAAAACTTCGCGCTATACGTCTATGACACCCTTCCAGTCTACACCAAGGGAGCGAGCTTCATCGCGCCGGAGACCTTGAACACCCTGCCGGTGTACCATTGGCTCACCCGCGCCGCGGACTACACCGCCCTGCTCGCTTACACCGGCACCAACCAGTTCGCCAACAACGCCGACCTCAACAACCTGCTGGCCCGGCACTTCGAAAATTTCGAGGGCGCGCTCGTCGTCGGCGACCAGGTCATCGACCACACCCTGATCCGCCTGCGCGGCGGCAACAGCCGCTACATGGGCAGCGGCAAGCGCCACTTCCGCTTCAAGTTCCCCAGTGGCACCCCGTTCCAGGCCACCGACGAGGCCGGCCGGGAATACGCCCGCCCGTGGGAGGAGATGCTCTTCAACAAGCTCTTCGGCAACAAGGGCTATTACGACTGGGGCCTGGTCTACGAAGTCGGGGCGAAACTCTGGGCCCAGCAGGGCGTGCCCATGCCGGAATCCCACCACCTCCATTTCCGCGTGGTGCGGAACGCCAACGAAAACGACGCCACCAACGGCGATTTCTGGGGCCTCTATCAGGCGCTCGAGCTGCCCGAAGGGAAAAACTTCCTCGACGCCCGCAACCTGACCAAGGGCAACTTTTACAAAATGACCGACTGGCAGCAGAACGGCGAAATGGACCAGCGCTATCAGGCACCGGGCGCGCCCGAGTTCGCCGAGGACTTCGACAACATCCGCTACAACATCCATCAAACCGCGCCGCAGGCAGAGCTGGAGCGCTACCTCGACATGCCGCTGTGGTACCGCTACAACGCCGTGCAGGAGGCCATCCGCCACTACGACCTGTTCGTCGAGCCGACCGGCCGCCACCGCGTGAAAAACCTCATCTGGTATTTCCAGCCGAAAGAGGGCACCAACGGCCTCGGCCAGCTCATCTACATGCCCTACGACTGGGATGCCAGCTTTGGGCCGAGCTGGAATAGCGGATGGGACCTCGTCCACAACGCGGTCTATAACCATTTCCCCATCAGCGACTCGCCCACCTGGAAGCTCCCCATGGCCGACCGTTCACCGATGAAAATCGGGCACCGCAACGCCATCCGCGAGCTGCGCGACCTCATCTGGCACCGCGACCCGGCCACGGGCCGCGGGCCGCTGGACGACATCATCGACGACGCTGTGGCCCCGATCCGATCGTTCTGGCCGGCCGACCGGCTGCGCTGGCCCACGACCGGCGCGCAGGCCGACCACCGCAGCGGCCCGGCGTTCAAGGCGCAGGACATGAAAAACTTCGCCTTCAGCGGCTGGAGCGATCCCCTGAATGGCGACCCCACCGTGCCGGCCGGCGGCCGCGCCACGCACCTGGCCACGATTTCCGACACCCCGGACAACGGCCAGTTGCCGGCCACTCCGGTCATCGGGTATGCGGGTGCGGCCGGTTATCCGGTGGACGGGCTGGTCTTCACCTCCAGCGCATTCAGCGATCCGCAGGGGCCGGCCACTTTCGCCGCGATCCAGTGGCGGGTTGGCGAGATCACCGACCCGGCGTCGCCGGCGTACGATCCGGCTGCCGAACGGATGTACGAGGCGGTGGCGGTGTGGGACAGCGGGGCGCTGCCGGCATTCGCCGCCAGTCAGACAGTCCCCCCTTCAGTCCTGCGCCCCGGCCACACCTACCGCGCCCGGGTCCGCCACCTCGATGCCACCGGGCGCTGGGGCCACTGGAGCGCGCCGGTGCAATTCACCGCCACTGGATCCAGCTACGTCGACATCCTGCGCGCCTCCCTCATGGTCACCGAGGTCATGTATCATCCGGCGGCGCCCACCGCGGCGGAGATCGCCGCCGGGTTTTTCGAGGGGGACTTCGAGTATCTCGAATTCCAGAACATCTCACCTACGCTCGCACTCGATCTCCGCGGGGTGCGCCTGACCAAGGGGGTGGACTTTGATTTCGCCGGCGGCGAGATCGTGACCCTGGACCCGGGGAACCGCGTCCTGGTGGTCAAAAACGTGGAGGCCTTCGCCTTCCGCCATGGTGCCGCGAAGCCGGTGGCCGGCGCGTGGGAAATCGGGGACAGCCTGAACAATTCCGGGGAGCAGGTGAAGGTGAGTTTCGGGGCCGGGGACGCGATTCAGGACTTCAGCTACCGCGATGCCGCCCCCTGGCCGGGCCAGGCCGACGTCGGCGGATGGTCATTGGTACTGCGGGCACCCGAGGAGGCACCCGATCACACGAATGCGGCCAACTGGCGCGCCAGCCATGCCTTTGGCGGCACGCCCGGCGGCAGCGACCGCCAAACCTTCGCCGAATGGGCGGCTCAGCAAGGAGTGAGCAATCCCCTGGACGACGACGAGGGCGACGGCCTGAACAACGTGCTGGAGTACGCCTTCGGCGGCACGCCTGCGGCCCCGGACGCCTCCCGCCTGCCGGTCATGTCGATCGGCACCCATGTGGTGAACGGCACGACCGCCGGTTACCTCACGCTCACCGTCCGCCGCCCGCTGGCCGCCGATCAGGCGACCGCCGCCGCCGAATGGTCGGCTTCCCTCTCCGCCGGGGCCTGGACGCCGGACGGCGTACTCGTCTCCAGCACCCCCGACACCACGACCGGGATGCTCACCGAGGTCTGGCGCGCCCCCTCCCCCGTCACCGACGGCACCCATCACTTCGGACGGGTGCGCGTCGTGGTACCGTAATCCCAATCGCACACCCATCGCTGGCACGATCCCGACCTCCCATGGTCCCACTTATTCCCAAGCTCTAGCCATTGGCAAATCAAGCCGTGGACCCCATCCGCACAGACCTCGGCGCTTGACCTTTTCCGGACCTTGGCCAATGTTGACCCAAATATATGCCCTCTAAACTAGTCATCGTGGCCGACCGCGGTCTCCTCCGCGCCTTTGGCCAGACGCAGAACGCGAGTGATCGGCAACCGCACTTGGAACTGATCGCCGAACTGAAGCCAGCGGCGGCCCATCTAAAACTGTCGGATCAGGTAAGCGACCAAGCGGGCCGCTTTCCCCGTGGCGGCGGCACGGGGGCCACGCCCGGCGATCTGTCCGCCGGAGAGCAGTTGCATCGAGAGGCCGAACAAGACCATCGGCTGATCCAGCAGTTGGCGGAGAAAATCGATGCCCTGCTGGCGGACAGCGAAGTCACGGCTTGTCTGCTCGCGGCCAGCGCGCCGATTCACAAGCAATTGTTCGACGCGCTGCAACCGACAACCCGGGATAAGATCAGCCAGGTCCTCGCTTCCAACCTCGCAAAAACCGATCCGACCGAGTTGCTCGAACACTTTGCGAAGGCGACCCGGGCAAGCGACCCGTCCTCGTGACAGAGTATTCGCCATTGGCAGGGGAGCCACCCGGCACAAAGGTGCCATCCTTGCCCACCGGCCTGGTGGTCGCGGTGCGTGGCAGCGTCGTGGATATCCGTTTCGAGACGCGGCTGCCGCCGATCCATTCCGTGCTGCACGCGGGGGAGCAAGATCGCATTGTGATTGAAGTACACGCCCAGCGCGACGCGCACCACGTCCGCGGGATCGCCCTGACGCCGACGCAAGGTCTCGCGCGTGGCATGGTGGTCAAGGACACCGGGGGGCCGCTGAAAGTCCCCGTGGGCAAAGAAATTCTCTCGCGCATGTTCGATGTGTTTGGCCGCACGATTGATCGCGAACCAGCGCTTCCGGAGATGCTGTGGCGGTCGGTTCACCGGACGCCGCCGCCGCTCGTCGCCCGCTCGACCAAGTCGGAGATTTTCGAGACCGGCATCAAGGTGATCGATGTGCTCCTGCCGCTGGAGCGCGGAGGCAAAGCGGGGCTGTTTGGCGGCGCGGGTGTCGGCAAAACCGTCCTGCTCACCGAAATCATCCACAACATGATCGGCCAGCAGCAGGGCGTGAGCATTTTTTGCGGCATCGGCGAACGGTGCCGCGAGGGCGAGGAACTTTACCGCGAAATGAACAAGGCCGGGGTGTTGCCCAACATGGCGATGGTCTTTGGCCAGATGAACGAGCCGCCCGGCAGCCGGTTCCGCGTGGGCTTTGCGGCGCTGACGATGGCCGAATATTTCCGCGACGACGAGCACCGCGACGTGCTGCTGCTCGTGGATAATATATTCCGCTTCATCCAGGCGGGCATGGAAGTCTCGGGGCTGATGGGCCAGATGCCATCGCGCCTGGGTTATCAGCCCACGATGGGCACCGAACTTTCCGGTTTCGAAGAGCGGATCGCGAACACCGCCACCGGCGCGATCACTTCAATTCAGGCGGTGTATGTGCCGGCGGATGACTTCACCGATCCGGCAGCGGTGCATACGTTCTCGCATCTTTCCGCGTCGATCGTGCTCTCGCGCAAAAGGGCGAGCGAGGGGCTCTTCCCGGCCATCGATCCGCTGCAATCCAGCTCCAAAATGGCGACGCCCGGCATCGTCGGCGAGCGGCACTACACCGTTGCCCAGGAAATCCGCCGGACCCTCGCGCAATACGCCGACTTGAAGGACATCATCGCCATGCTGGGCCTGGAGCAGCTCTCGCCCGAAGATCGTAAAGTCGTCGGCCGCGCCCGCCGCCTGGAGCGGTTTCTAACCCAGCCGTTTTTCACGACCGAACAATTCACCGGCCTCAAGGGGAAGCTCGTGAGTCTCAAGGACTCGCTCGACGGCTGTGAACGCATCCTGCGCGACGAATTCAAGGACTACCCCGAGAGCGCGCTCTATATGATCGGCGCGATCAGCGAGGCGAAAACAACGGCGACGGCCGCGACTAAACCTGAAGCGTCGGCCACACCGGCCGCAGTTGCCCATGACGCTTAAAATTCTGCTGCCCTTCCAGGTCTTCGCGGAGAAAACGGACGTCTCGCGCATCGTCGCTGAAACGCCCGGGGGCTCGTTTGGATTGCTTCCTCACCGGCTCGATTGCGTGGCGGCGCTGGAGCCCGGAATTCTGACTTACGAAACCGAGGCGGACGGGGAGGTGTTCGTGGCCATTGACGAAGGTGTGCTGGTGAAAACCGGCCCTGATGTGCTGGTGTCCGCGCGCCGCGCTTTGGGCGGAAAAGATCTCAGCGAACTGCGCGAGGCCGTGACCAAGGAGTTTCTCACCTTGAATGAGCACGAGCAAAGCGTGCGCACCGTCATGGCAAAACTGGAGTCGGCTTTCGTCCGTCGCTTTGCGACATTTCACCATGAGTGAACAACCGGAAAAAAAACCCGACGCAGAGTCGAATCTTGCCGGTCAAATCGGTGCCAAGGCGGCGCGTAAACTCAAGGCGCGAAAGTCAGATCAGGGCGTCTGGTTCGGCCTCGGTATGATGGGCCTGATCGGCTGGTCGGTCGTCGTGCCGACGCTGCTCGGCGCCGCCCTCGGCGTGTGGTTGGACAAACATCATCCGGGCAAACATGCCTGGACCCTGGCGCTGATGGTCGCCGGGCTCGTGATCGGTTGTGCGAACGCGTGGTTCTGGGTCGCCAAAGAAGACAAGGCGATGCGGGACAAACCGGAGACTCGTGATGAATGAAACGCTGCCGCTGATTTTGTCCGCATTGGCTGGCGTGCTGCTCGGCGCGATTTTCTTCGGAGGCCTCTGGTGGACCGTGCGCCGTGGAGCCGTTTCGCCGCGACCGGCGTGGTGGTTTCTCGGCAGCGCCCTGCTTCGCATGAGCATTGCCTTAGCGGGATTCTATCTCGTCGCCGATAGCCGGTGGCAGCGGTTGCTCGCCTGCCTGATCGGATTTATCCTGGCGCGCCTGCTTGTGACGCGGCTCACGCGGCCTCCTGCAAACACCACCGGTCTCACCACGGCGAGTAAACGAGCCTCATCCCTATTTCATCCCCCAGCCAACCACGCCAAAAATAATATGATGATTCAAATCAACACCGATCACACGATCCACGGCTCCGATCAATTGACCGCCGAAATCGAAGCGACCGTCCATAGTTCATTAAGCCGCCACCAAGATCGCCTCTCGCGAGTCGAAGTCCACCTCAGCGACGAGAACGCCGGCAAGGGTGGCGGCAACGACATTCGCTGCGTGATGGAAGCCCGGCCGGCCGGACTCCAACCGGTCGCGGTGACTCATCACGCCGGCGAATTGACCGATGCAGTTGCCGGCGCGGCGCAAAAACTGAAGGCCGCCGTGGATCATACCTTCGGAAAGCTCCGACCCCACCAAACCTAACGCGGTCGAAACCGGAGAACCGCCATGCGCCTTAGTCCCGACCAACTGATTTTCTGGCAACACGGCTTCCTCAAGCTCAACGCGACCATCGTGTTCACCTGGGGCGTGATGCTCGTGCTCGCGGTCGGGGCGAAACTCATCACCCGGAATCTCACCACGGAGCATCAACGGTCCCGCTGGCAGGACTTGCTCGAGATCATCGTCACCGCGATCACGACCCAGATCGGCGAAGTGGGGCTGAAAAACCCCAGGAAATATCTCAGTTTTCTCGGCACGATTTTCCTCTTCGTCGCGGCGTCCGCACTGTGCACGGTCATTCCCGGCTACGAGCCGCCGACGGCCTCGCTTTCGACCACGGCGGCGCTGGCGCTTTGTGTGTTTGTGGCCGTGCCGCTGTTCGGCATCGGGGAACTGGGAATCGGAGGTTACCTCAAGTCCTACGTGGAGCCGACGTTCATCATGCTGCCGTTTAATATCATCAGTGAAGTGTCGCGTACGCTCGCCCTCGCGGTGCGGCTTTTCGGCAACATGATGAGCGGCGCGATGATCATCGCGATCCTGCTTACGATCACGCCCTTCATTTTCCCCATCGTGATGACCCTGCTCGGCCTGCTGACCGGCATGGTGCAGGCCTACATCTTCAGCATCCTCGCCGCGGTCTATATCGCCGCCGCCACGCACAAACCCAAGCCAGCCGCCAAGTCGGAGGTTGTTCCCACCGCCTGAAACCAACGCCCCTCAACCAAGGAAAAGTTTATTATGGATAACATGACCCTCATCGCCGTCGCCTCGATCGCCACCGCTGGCTTTGCCACCAGTATCGGCTGCATCGCGCCCGCCCTCGGCGAAGGCCGTGCTGTCGCCACCGCGCTTACGGCACTCGCCCAACAGCCGGACGCCTCCGCCACCATCACGCGCACGCTCTTCGTCGGTCTGGCCATGATCGAGTCGACCGCGATCTACTGCTTCGTTGTCTCGATGATCCTGATCTTTGCGAATCCATTTTGGAATCACATGATCGCCGGAGCAGCCGCGGCAGCCGCCAAATAATCCCATGCTCATCGATTGGTTCACCGTCGGGGCCCAGGTGCTCAATTTCCTCATCTTGGTGTGGCTGATGAAGCATTTTCTTTATCAGCCGGTCCTCAATGCCATTGACGGACGCGAGAAGAAAATCGCCGCCGAACTGGCCGACGCAGCGACCAAAAAAGCCGAGGCCACCAAGGATCGCGACGACTTCCAAAAGAAGAACGAGGTCTTCGACCGCGAACGTGCCGACCTTCTGACCAAGGCCACTGACGAGGCGAAAGCCGAACGCCAGCGACTTCTCCATGACGCTCAAAAACGCGCGGATGAACTTGGCGCGAAACGACAGGAGAACTTGCACACCGAGGCCGCGAATCTGCATCAGGCGCTCGCCCGGCGCACCCGGCAGGAAGTGTTTTCCATCGCCCGCAAGACGCTCACCGACCTCGCCACCGCCGGATTGGAGGAGCGCATGGTGGCGGTATTCACGCGCCGCCTCCGGGAGATGAATGGCGACGCGAGCAAGACGCTTGAAGCGGCGCTCAAAAGCGCGGCGGAACCAGCGCTCGTGCGCAGTGCGTTTGATCTGCCGTCGGAGGAACGCGCCGCGATTCAGAACGCGATCAACGAGACCTTTTCGATCGATGCGCACCTGCGTTTTGAGACCGCGCCGGATCTGGTTAGCGGCATCGAACTGACCGCGAACGGACAGAAAATCGCCTGGAGCATCGCGGATTACCTCGCGTCGTTGGACCATGCCGTGGACGAGCTTCTGCAACAACCGGGCAAGCCGCAACCGGCCTCTGCGCCCGTCCACCCATGAGCGCGCCCGCTGATTCGCTGCAGGCCGTTTTTGACCGCACCTTTGCCGACCTTGGGCAGGTGCGGGACGCCTTTTCCCCGCGCCTTCAACCGCGCGAGATCGGCACGGTCATCGATGTCTCCACCGGGATCGCCCATGTGAGCGGTCTGCCCAACGTGGGCTTTGAGGAACTGCTGGAGTTTCCCGGCGGAGTCTTCGGCATCGCGTTCAATCTCGACGAGGACGAAATCGGCGTCGTGCTGTTGGGCGACTACGCTCATTTGCAGGCCGGCGCTGAAGTCCAGCGCACGGGCCGCGTCATGGACATGGGCGTGGGGGACGAGTTGCTCGGTCGCGTGGTGGATCCGCTGGGACGTCCGCTCGACGGGGGCGGTCCGATTGCCCCGAGGCTCCGCCTGCCCGTGGAACGTCCGGCCGCTGCCATCATGGATCGCGCGCCGGTGACCGTGCCGCTCCAGACCGGACTCACGGTGGTCGATGCGCTCATTCCCATCGGTCGCGGTCAGCGTGAATTGATTCTCGGCGACCGCCGGACCGGCAAGACCGCGATCGCGCTCGACACCATCCTCAACCAGCGGGACCGGAATGTCTTATGCGTGTATTGCTCCATTGGTCAGCGGGCGTCGGCCGTGGCGAAGGTCGTGGCCAGACTCCGCGAGAAGGGTGCGCTGGACTACACGGTGGTCATGGTCGCCGAGGGCAACGATGCGCCGGGCGTGGCCTATGTTGCCCCCTATGCCGCGACGAGCATTGCGGAACAATTCATGGAGGCGGGCCGCGACGTGTTGATCGTTTACGACGATCTCACACATCATGCCCGCGCCTATCGCGAGCTCTCGCTGCTGCTCCGCCGACCGCCGGGCCGCGAGGCCTTCCCGGGGGATATTTTCTACATCCATTCTCGGCTGCTGGAACGCGCCACCCGTTTAAACAAGGAACGTGGCGGCGGTTCGCTCACGGCGCTCCCGATCATCGAGACCGAGGCGCAGAATATTTCTGCCTACATTCCGACGAACCTGATCTCGATTACCGACGGCCAGATCTACCTTTCGCCTTCGCTGTTTGAACTCGGCGTGCTGCCGGCGGTGGACGTGGGAAAATCGGTCTCGCGCGTCGGCGGCAAAGCGCAACTGGCGGTTTATCGCGCGGTGGCCGGCGACCTCAAACTCGCCTATGCGCAGTTCGAGGAACTCGAAACTTTTGCCCGCTTCGGGGCACGACTCGACGACGACACGCGCAAGATCATCGAGCACGGCCGCCGCATCCGAGCATGTCTCAAGCAAGCTGAGTTCGCTCCGGTTTCGGTGTCGGCGCAAATCGCCATCCTGCTGGCACTGACGGCGGAGCTCTTCGATGAGGTGCCGCTGGACAGAATGGCCGAGGCCCAAAAGGCGGTGCGCGAAGCGGCAAGCCAGATTCCGGCGGACGTGTGTGCGCGTTTTGAAACCGCCGACAAGTTGAGCGACGAGGACCGCAAGGTGATGATCGTCATCGCGCGCCAGGCGCTTGCGCCATTCCAGCCGACCCCGGCGAAATCATGAGCGAGACCACGGCCAGTCTGCAGCGGAAAATCAGCACCGCCGGAGATCTCCAATCGGTTGTCCGCACCATGAAGGCGCTGGCCGCGTCGAGCGTCGGGCAATACGAGAAATCGGTCCAGGCGCTGGGCGAATACTACCGCACGGTGGAACTGGGATTGGGCGCGTGTTTTCGGGACGGCCCAATGACGACGCCGGGCGTGAAACCAAAAGAAGGCACCGGAGTGACCGCGATCGGTGCCGTGGTGTTCGGATCGGATCAGGGACTCGTCGGGCAGTTCAACGACATCATCGCCGACTACGCGGTCGCGACCCTCGCCAGATTACCCGGCAAACCCCACGTCTGGGCCGTCGGCGAGCGCGTGCAGGCGCGGCTGGCGGACGCGGGCCTGACCCCCATCGGCCTTTTTGTGGTGCCGAATTCCACCAAGGCGATCACGCCGCTCGTCGGACAGATTCAACTTGCCAGCGAAACGCACCGGGCCAAAGGCGGGTCTGCGCAGCTCTACGTTTTCCATAACCGCCCGCTGACCGGGTCGCTTTACGAACCGGTCAGCGAGCACTTGCTGCCGCTCGACGCGGCGTGGGCCCAACGCCTGACGCAAGCCCCCTGGCCGACCCACGTGTTGCCCGAGGTGGTGGGCGACCGCACGGCGACTCTGCGCGCGCTCATCCGCGAATATCTTTTCATCTCACTCTTCCGCGCGTGCGCGCAGTCGCTGGCCAGCGAAAACGCCAGCCGGCTGGCGGCGATGCAACGGGCCGACAAAAATATCGATGAGTTGCTGGAGACGCTGCACAGCAGCTTCCACCGATTCCGCCAGAGCGGGATCGACGAGGAATTATTCGATGTGATCTCCGGCTACGAAGCGCTGGCGAAGAGCGACGACCGTCCCGGCACGAAGCATCCTCTATGAAGAACAAAATCAAAACGGCCGCTTTTCGAGTGCCGGAGGGATGGAGGGGATGTTGAGGCGGAGCCTTCTGAAGTTGCTGCCCGCGGCACAGTCGGGCGAGCATTTTCATGAGTCCGTGGGGAGGCTGCCACGACCTCGCTTTGGGCCTGAGAGACGTTGACTTGTGTCATGGCTCGGCCCCGCATCACGCATCCCCAACCAACCCTCGCGGCTGCGGCACGGCCAGCCACGGTCCGCGGGCCATGCCGTTTCCTTTGCCCCGCTTCCTGGCAAAACGGCGGCTTCCATGTCCACGCCGATACCGATCTCGTCCGCCCCGCCGACCTGAAGGGCCGTCAGCGCCTCACCGAGTACTTTCTGAGTGCTCCCTTCTCGCTCCAGAAAATCACCTGGAACCCCGACACCAAAGCCGTCATCTACCGCTCCCGCCGCTCCTACCACACGCATCCGTCTGGGCCGTCAATCCCCTCAAAGACCCTTGCTGTCATGGCACCCTCCGCCGGGTGAAAAACAGCACCCGCCCCGAAGCCATCGAGTTTTTCCTCCGCCTCCACGGCCTCTGGCAGGCTCTCCTCAACATCCCACCGCCACCCGATCCCCCATACGACATCGAGAGCTTCGAGCCCATCGACCCTCCCTGGCCCGCCATCCAAGAATGGATTCCCGCCGACGAGAACGATCCCGACGCGCTCTGGCCGTCCGAGCTCCCAATCTGACTCTGGAGACCCACGGTAATTCGCCTCGACGACAAGCGCACCCTGGTCCTCGATCCAAACTGACGCTCCTGTACGCGAAAAAGCCGCACGGCACCGCTGCCAAAAAAATCTTGGCCCCGCGGTCGCAACCGCTATGTTCGCTTCGACGCAGGCCCCCCCACTTCTGGCCTCTTGCCCCGCCCACAATCCACCCCCAAACCTCACCACTCCTCCCAACGCCCTCCCTGCCCCAGACCCCTTACCCACCCCCTCCTCTTCTCATGACCCGCGCACCCGTTCCCAACGCCGGCCCCTGCAAGCAAATTGCTATCAGATAGCCTTTCAGCGGGTTCCATGTCAAGCAAGCCCTTCAGCTTGCCATTGAGTTGCGGAGGATCAACACCATGAGACTGTCAGACGAAGAACTCGAGGCCTTGCTGGCGGACCTGGAATCAGACCGAGCTGAGCGCAAGGAGACCTTCAATGGTGATGCGCCGGAGAAGGTGCGCCAGGCTGTCTGTGCGTTTGCCAACGATCTGCCTAGCCATGCTAGACAGGGCGTGGCGTTCATCGGCGTCAGGGATGACGGCACGCCCACGAATCTGCCTCTCACCGACCAATTGCTCCTCACTCTGGCAAGCATGCGAAGTGACGGAAACATCCAGCCCATTCCGAGCATGAGTGTGGAAAAACGGGTTCTGCGTGGCACCGAAGTGGCCGTCATCACTGTGCTTCCGACAGATGCCCCACCGGTGCGCTACAAGGGCCGCACGTACATCCGAACCGGGCCCCGTCGCGACATCGCCAATCTGCAGGACGAGCGAATCCTCAACGAGCGAAGAAGGCACCGCAACCTTCCGTTCGATCTGCAGCCAGTCTCGTTTGCGACGCTCGCGGATTTCGCCTGTCGAGTACCAGGAGATCAATCAGCGACTGGCTCTCATTCCGGGTGACCTCGGCCTCTCTGGTTTTGAAGATGAACTGTCTGCCACGTGGACCGACGCCCTGAGCGACCAGAACAAGGCCAGGCCATTCCGAATCCTCACGGCGTTTTGGCGGGCCGCGCAGGAGTCGGCCGTTCGGTTCAATGACGATCTGATCGTCTTCGACGTCGGCCCGAATCTGGGTGCGATCAACCGCGCCGCACTGTTGGCCAGCAATCACGTGGTCGTGCCGTTGGGCGCTGACCTCTTCTCGTCGCAGGGCTTGCGCAACTTGGGGCCTACGCTGAGCGAATGGCGCGCAGTTAAGGTATAAATCCCTAACGAAGACGATGGCGCGGTTCCTTCCGGCTGGTCTGCTGGAGGAGTTGAGTGCGATGCCCGGGCGAAGGTGAGGTGGTTGCCGATGACGCTGATTTTCTGGGTAATTTTGCAAATGGTACTCTGCCGATTTGGGCAGATTTACGCGGCCGCAAAGATGATTTTGCCGCCGCTCTCGCTGGCCCGGATGGAATCGCCATCCTTCCATTTACCCTCGAGGACCTCAAGGGAAAGCGGATCGAGCAGGTGTTTCTGGATGGCGCGTTTGAGCGGACGCGCTCCGAAGACCGGGTCGTAGCCGGCGCTGGCGAGCACGCGGATGGCAGGTTCGTCAACCGTGAGCGTGATGTTCTGGGCGGCCAGCCGTTTGATGACGCGCTGCACCTGGAGGAGCACGATGCGGTCGAGGTCCTGGTCGCGCAGGCGGTCGAAAATGACGATTTCGTCGATCCGGTTGAGAAATTCGGGACGGAAGAATTCCTTGAGCGAGCTGCGAACCAGGGCCTCGCGTTGTTCGCTGTTGGCCTCGTCCTGGATCGCCTGCGAGCCGATGTTGCTCGTCATGATGAGCACGGTGTTGCGGAAATCCACGGTCCGGCCCTGGCCGTCGGTAATGCGGCCGTCGTCGAGCACCTGGAGCAGGACGTTAAAGACATCGGGGTGGGCTTTTTCCACCTCGTCGAACAGCACCACGCTGTACGGTCGGCGGCGCACGGCCTCGCTGAGCTGGCCGCCTTCCTCATAGCCGACGTAACCAGGAGGTGCGCCGATGAGTCGGCTGACGCTGTGTTTCTCCATGTATTCCGACATGTCGATCCGCGTCATCGCCTGTTCGTCGTCGAAGAGGAACTCCGCCAGGGCCTTGGACAGCTCCGTTTTGCCGACGCCGGTCGGGCCGAGGAAAAGGAACGATCCGATCGGGCGGTTTTCGTCCTGCAGGCCGGCGCGGGCGCGGCGCACGGCATTGGAGACGGCGGTGATGGCGTCGGCTTGGCCGACGACGCGGTCGCGCAGCCGCTCCTCCATGCGGACCAGCTTGGCCCGTTCGCCTTCCTGGAGCCGCGACACGGGGATCCCGGTCCACGCGGCCACGACCTTGGCGATGTCCTCCTCGGCGACCTCCTGCGAGAGCAGGCGCGGGCCGGTGGAGCCCTCCTTGAGGGCGGCCTCGGCCGTGGCCAGTTGTTGCTGGAGGCCGGGCAGCATGCCGTGTTTGATTTCGGCGGCCTTGGAGAGGTCGCCACGGCGCTCCGCCTGTTCCAGCTCGAGCTTGGCCTCCTCCAACCTGGCCCCGATTTCGCTCACGGTGCCGAGGGATTTTTTCTCGTTTTCCCACTGGGCGTTGAGGGCGGTGGCGCGCTCACGCAGGTTCGCGAGGTCGGCGTCGAGTTTTTTCAGCCGCTGGCGGCTGGCGTCGTCTTTTTCCTTGGCGAGCGAGGTGCGCTCGATCTCAAGCTGCATGACCTCGCGGTCGATGCGGTCGATTTCGGTCGGTTTCGACTGAATTTCCATCTTCAGGCGCGACGCGGCTTCATCGACGAGGTCGACGGCCTTGTCGGGGAGAAAACGATCGGTGATGTAGCGGTTGGAAAGGGTGGCGGCGGCGACGAGGGCATTATCCTGAATGCGCACGCCGTGGTGCACCTCGTATTTCTCCTTCACCCCGCGGAGGATGGCGATGGTGTCCTCGACGCTCGGTTCGCCCACCATGACCGGCTGGAAGCGCCGCTCCAGGGCCGGGTCTTTTTCAATGTGCTTGCGGTATTCGTCGAGCGTGGTGGCACCGACCGCGTGGAGTTCGCCCCGGGCGAGCTGGGGTTTGAGCAGATTGCCGGCGTCCATCGCCCCGTCCGTCTTGCCCGCACCGACGATGGTATGCAGCTCGTCGATAAAGAGGATGATCCGGCCTTCGCTGGAGGTGACCTCCTTGAGGAACGCCTTCAGCCGCTCCTCGAATTCGCCGCGGTACTTCGCGCCGGCCACCATCGCGCCGATGTCCATGGAAATGACCCGTTTGTCCTTGAGCGAATCCGGGACGTCACCGGCCACGATGCGCCGGGCCAGGCCCTCGACGATGGCGGTTTTGCCCACGCCCGGCTCGCCGATGAGCACCGGGTTATTCTTGCTGCGGCGGGAAAGCACCTGCATGACGCGGCGGATCTCCTCGTCCCGGCCGATGACCGGGTCGATTTTCCCGGCGCGCGCGCGGGCCGTCAGGTCGGTACCGTATTTTTCCAGTGCCTGGTATTTGCCTTCGGGGTCCTGGTCGGTCACGCGGTGCGCGCCACGGACTTCCTTGAGGGCCGCCAGCAGCGAATCATGCCGCAGGCCGGACTGCTTGACGACCGGCTCGATGTCGGTTTTGGCCTTGGTCAGGGCGAGCAGGAGGTGCTCCACGCTCAGGAATTCATCCTTGAGCGCCGCCTGTTCCTTCTCCGCCTGCGTCATCAACTCGCGAAAATCGAAAGCCAACGCCGGCTGGCCGCCGCTGCCCCCGGTCACCTTCGGCTGCCGGGCCAGATGGGCCTCCACCGACTGCTTCAAGGTGCCGGGTTTCACGCCGACCCTTTCCAAGATGGGGGCAGCAACCCCGCCGTCCTGTTCGAGCACAGCTAAAAGTAGATGCGATGGTTTGAGTTCGGCGTGGCCGAAGCGCTGGGCCGTTGCGATCGCATTCTGCAAAGCCTCCTGGGTTTTGACGGTGAAGCGGTCGGGGGACATGGGGCGATGAATGGAGTGGGGGGAGCAAGATGAATCCGAAGGATCGGATCGTCACGATCGTCGTTCTTTCTGCAGAAGCCACGCCGGAATAGCGCACCATCACAATCCATTGACAAACAATGGATTGATCCATTATTCAACAAAACGCAAACAGGCCGTTCCGCGCCAAAACGACGTAAAACGACCCGAAATGGCGCAGACCGGTGTGGCGGGATGTCTCCCTTCGGACACAGGACTTGGCCAATTAAGCGGTTTTAGGCGGAGCGGACTCGGATGGCTCCGCTTTGGGCGCGGACTTGGCTTTGCTCTCTTCCAATTTCCGCATCATTTCCTCGACGGCCCGGCGGGCTTCTTCGCCAGCTTTCTCGGCGGCTTCGCGGGCCTTGGCCACTTCTTCGCCCATTTTTTCCATGGTTCGGCGGTATTCCTCGCTGACGGCTTTTTGGTTTTCGCTCCAATCGGCACGCCACTTCGACAATTGTTCCTGCCATTGGGTGGACGTTTTTTGCTTGGCCTCTACGGCTTCGCGGAGTGCTTTTTCCCAGGTCGGGCGCAGATCATGGGCGAGCGGGTTCACGTCGGGAGCACCTGGAGCTGAGGGGGGCATCGGGGCTCCAGGAGGGTGGGGTGGTGCCGGGGGCAAGGAGGCGAGTGATTCGGGTGTCGCTTCAATGACGTTGCCATTTGGGTCGAGTGTCAGCACGCGTCCAAAGAACGCGCCCTCACCACCGCCGCCGAGCCCGCCGCCTCCAAAAATATCGCCGGCTGCCGGCTCCCCGCCGCCTCCAAAAATATCGCCGGCTGCCGGCTCCTCGACGCGGCTGCCCAGGGTGGCCACGACTTCCATTTTTTCACCATTGCGGACATACGACAGGTTAACCACGTCGCCTACCTTCATGGTGCGGACCAGCGTGGTGAACTGGGCGGGATTGATGAGAATCTGGTCGTTCAGCCTGGCCAGCACGTCCCCGCCTTGCAGGCCGGCCATTTCGGCCGGGCTGCCTGCCGTCACTCCGGTCACCGTCAGACCCGTGCCCGCGGGCAGGCCGGTGGGGGCGGGAGCCTCGGGCCGATGGACCGCACCTACTCCCGGCATGCCTGGCGAGAATCCACCCGCAAACGGAAAACCTGCGGGTTCGTTGAGCATGACGCCGAGATAAGTGACTTTGGGCTTCGCCTCGGTCACCGGATTCGTCAGGCCCGCGGCCCCCAGCTTCTCGACAATCTCGTCGGTCAACGCCTGGAAGGGCGTGTGCTCGTCGATCACGATCGTTCGGGTCTCTTTTTTTCCGTCCTTTTCGAGGGTGATGGTGACCGTGCCTTTGCCATCCTTGATTTCGGTCGATACCGAGGAGGAGCGGACGCTGTTTTCGTTTTGTGCCTGCGCGGTCGTCAACGCGGCGAGCAAGGCCAGGGTGGTGGTTGATTTCATGGGTTATGGGGGTTGGTCATGGGTGATTCGGGACGGTGCGAAAACTGGGAAGAACGGGGAACGGGACGAATCGACGACTTCGTGTCGTGGCCCTGCGTCATCGGCTCAATACACTGGGCTGGTCATGGGCAGGAAGATCTCGCGGGCGCGGCGGAGGTGAAGAGCGGCGTCGGTTTCCGCGCCCACGGCGGTCATGTCATCGATGAGCACGGCGCGCAGCAGTCGGCGCGGGGCTTCGTCGGGGCGTTGGATGGTAATGGCCATTTGGATTCCCACGAGATAGCGATTGGTTTCGACGGGCAGGAAGATTGGAGGGTTGATGGATGCCTGGTGAGTCTGGCCGGTGGCGGGGTCGCCGATGGCCGCGGGTGTAGGCTGGGGGGCTGAAGGGTCCTGGTGATGGGCGCCCGTGGCCACGTCGGCTGGTCCAGCCGGAGCGGTCTTTGATTTCGCCGCAAGGTTGAGCCAGACGAATGAAGCGACCACGACGGCGGCCGCGGCGGCGAGCCCCAACCGCCACCGATTGTATGCTGGTTGTTCGGTAAGCGGCGTCGGAGCCGCCGCGGAGCCTTGGGCCGCGGGCCGGGCTGCGCGGAGGCGGGCCATCATGGCCGGCGACGGCGGGGCTGGACGCAGGGCTTTGAACGGCCGTTCCACATCCCTATCCGAGAGCGGCTCACTCATGCCAGCACCCCCTTGAGTCGTTGGCGCAGCGCATCGAGTCCGTAACGATACCTCGACGCGGCGGTGTTAGGGGGGCAGCCGATGGTGTGGGCGATCTGCGCAAACGTGAGCTCTCCCCAAACTTTGAGCAGCACGACTTCACGCAGCGGCTCGGGCAGCCCGCGAACGGCCTGCTCCAGTTGGGCGCGGGTTTCCGCATCCTCGGCGTCGGTGGCGAACCACATCCCGTCATCGTGGCCAGCGCTGGCGATTTCTTCGCGCCTGCGCCGTCGGCTGCGGCTGCGCGCCAGATCGATGGCCCGCCGCCGAATGGTGGCAAACACCAAGGCGGCATCCGGCTCCCGGCCAACCGGCGTCCGCTCCCAGGCCTCGACCAGCGACTCCTGCAACACATCCTCGGCATCCGCAGCACAGTCGGTCCGGCTGCGGGCAAAAAGCAAAAACCTGCCTGCCTGGCCGGTGAGCCAGAGTTCCCAGGCGTCTGTAGAGTCGTCGGTGTCCACAAGGAACGGTGCATGGTGTCGCACCGAGGGAAACGACACCGCTCCAGTCTTTTGTCTGAAAAATCGGTGCAGGGTGCACGGTGCAGGGTGCACGGTTTTTTCCGCGTGAGTCCGGCAGATGGGTTCGGGGCGCGTGCCCGGGGGTGCCGCGTGAGCGCTGAGGTTTGGACATTTTGATGGGGAGAATCCGTTTTGGAAGCCCGGAGGGCTGGTGGGACGAGTGACGAGTGCCATACGACGTGATCTCGACATCGGAATGTCGAGCTACACACCGTGTTGGTGATGACTTTGGCGATCGTGGTGTGGTGAAGGCGACGAGGGAGGCGTTCGAGATTTCTCCTCGCCAGCGGCCATCCGCTTGGCACGCTCGGGCGGCGGGGTGCGAGATCCGCGCCCGCTTTCACACCATGTGCGGCATCTACGGTTTTGCAGGTTTTCAGGAGGAAGGCCTGCTGGAAAGAATGGGGCGAGTCCTCCGGCATCGCGGGCCGGAGGGCGAGGGGTATTTCATGGCCCGGGACGGGCGGCCGTTCGCGATGGGCATGCGGCGCCTGGCCATCATTGATGTGAGCGGCGGCGGGCAGCCGGTCTTTTCCGAGGACGGCACGGTGACGGTGATCCACAGCGGTGCGATTTACAATTATGTGGAGTTGATGGAGGAGCTGCGGGCGAAGGGGCACGTCTTCAAGAGCCGTTCCGACGCCGAGGTGCTGGTCCACGGCTACGAGGAATGGGGAATCGACGGCCTGCTGCCCCGGCTCAACGGCATGTTCGCCTTCTGCGTGCACGACGGGAAAAGCGGTGATTTTTTCCTGGCCCGGGACCGCTGCGGCCAGAAGCCGCTCTATTACACCCACTCCAGCGGCCGTTTTTTGTTTGCCAGCGAGATCAAGGCACTCCTGCAGAGCGCGCATGTCGAGGTGCGGACGAACATCAAGGCCATCGATCCCTATCTGACCCTGCGCAGCGTGCCTGAGCCGCAGACGATGTTTGCGGGCATCTTCACGCTGCCGGCGGCGCACTGCCTCCATCATCGGGCGGATGGAGCCATCTCGATCCGACGTTATTGGGAAATCCAGCTCCTGCCAGGCGAGGGGCATGTGTACGAGAGCGACGAGGCGTATGCCGAGGCCTTTGAGGCGCTGTGGGAGGACGCGGTCCGGCTGTGCCTGCGGAGCGACGCCCCGGTTGGAGCCCATCTCGATGGGAGTGTCGATTCGGCCCTCACGGTCGCCGCGATGGCCAGGCACCGCTCCGGCTTCAACACCTACAGCCTCGGCTTCGGTGCCGCCCCCGGAGAAGCGCCGGGGGCGGCCGGGATGGCTACGTTTCCCGGCACCCGGCACCATGAGATCATCACCACCGCCGAGGATTTCAACCTGCTCCCGGAGATCGTCTGGCACCTGGACCGGCCGGTCGGGGACCCGCTCATCATCGGGTTTTACAAGCTGGCGCAGGAGGCGTCGAAGGACCTGAAGGTGATGCTGGGGGGCGAGGGGGCGGACGAGGTGCTGGCCGGCCACGATTTCCACAAGACCATCAGCCTGGTGGAGAAATACCGGCGCCGCCTGCCCCGGGCGCTCCATCGCGGGGTCCTGCTCCCGGGCTTCAAAATAACGCCGTGGAAACTTATGAAGCTCTTTTCCAGCTCGCCGGCCGCGCTCGGCAGCAAGGGCAAGGCGCGGCTCCATGACTTTCTGAAAAACTACGACCGGCGCGATCTGGGCCACAACCAGATCGCCCTGCGTGCGCTCTGGGCCATGGACGAACGGCGCGATGTGTACGCCGATGAATTCAAATCGCTGGCGACCGACGCGTGGATGGGCCGCGAGCGGAGCGGCGACCGGGACGCCCCGTTCCTCGACCGCCTGCTCAGGCTGCCCTATGACGACGGCTTCCAGGACGGGGCGCTCATCCGCCAGGACCAGAACACCATGGCCCACAGCGTGGAATACCGGCGGCCGTTCCTCGATCATCGGCTCATCGAGCTGGCCTTCACCCTGCCGCCTCATCTCAAGATCAACCGCTGGACCGACAAGGTGATTGAGCGCCAACTGGCCGACAAGACCCTCCCGAAACAGATCGCGCGGCGCTCCGTACCCCCCGTCGGCCCACCCGCCGGGTTTTTCTTCGATCACCCCGAATTCAAAACCCTCGTCGCCGACACCCTCAACGCCGGGCAGATCAAAAAACGCGGCTACTTCGACCCCCGGCACGTGGCCGCCCTCGTCTCAACCATGAACACGACCCGCGAGTTGGTGTCCTGCAGGCAGGTCATGTCGCTGGTCATTCTTGAGCTCTGGCACCGCGCGTTCGTGGACAAGCAGTACAGCTTCGGCCAGTGAGGCCCGGCACCGTTTACCGCCCGAGCGGCGTCGCCCCGGCCAAAAACACGTTCTTCCCCGCGTTTTTGTGCTAAAGTGCCTCCTTTCCCATGCTGACGATCCGCAAACTGGCCAAGGGCTTCAACAACCGCACTCTTTTCACGGGCGCGGACATGACGATCAATTACGCCGAGCGCGTCGCCCTGGTCGGGCCGAACGGCGCGGGCAAGACCACGCTTTTTTCCCTGATCCTCAAGCGCGACACCCCGGACGCCGGCACCATCGAGCGCGATGAATACACCACTCTCGGCTACCTCCCGCAGGAGGCCGAGGCGCTGGGCGACGAAACGGCGCTCGACATCGCGGCCGGGCGTGGCACGGGCCTGGCGGAGCTTGAGACCATCCTGCACGGGCACGAGAAGGCGGGCACCACCAGCGACCCGGCCTATTTCGAGGCGCAGGCCAAATTCGAGGCCCTGCACCACCCGGAGGTCGAGGCCAAGGCGAAGAAGATGCTGCGCGGCCTGGGCTTCATGGAGGAGGACTGGCTGCGCCCGGCCAAGGAGCTGAGCGGCGGCTGGGTCATGCGCTCCCACCTGGCGCACCTGCTCGTGCTCGAACCCGACCTGCTGCTGCTCGACGAACCGACCAACCACCTCGACCTGCTCTCGCTCCTCTGGTTCCAGCAGTATCTGAAGAACTATCCGGGTGCCCTGCTGATGATCTCCCACGATCGCGACTTCATGGACGGCCTGGTCGAGACCATTTACGAGATTGACGAGGGCAAGCTGCTTCATTACACGGGCAACTACACCTCCTATCTCGAGCAGAAGGAGGCCAACTACGAGCGCGCCCTTGCCGCTTACAAAAATCAGCAGAAGGAGATCGAGGACCTGGAGGAATTCATCGACCGCTTCCGTTCGGTGTCGTCCAAAGCCGCGCAGGCCCAGAGCCGGCAGAAGGTGCTCGACAAGATCGTGCGCCTGGAGAAACCGCGGCCGCCACGCCGGGTGTTCCGCTTCAACTTCCCGCAGCCAACCCGCAGCGGCCAGCGCGTCATTGCCCTCGAGGGCGTGCATCAGGCGTACGGCGACCGCTGGGTCTACCGCGGGCTGGATCTCGACGTGCAGCGCGGCGAGCGCACCGTGCTGGTCGGGCCGAACGGCTCCGGCAAGTCGACGCTGATCAAAATCCTCGCAGGCGAAATCCCGTTCCAGAAGGGAGAGCGCAAACTCGGCTCGCAGCTCAAGCTGGGCTATTTCAGCCAGCACCGCAGCGCCACGCTCGAGCCCGAATGCTCGGTGGTCGAAGAAGTGATGCGCGTCTGCCCAAGCCTGCGCGAGGACGACGCCCGGGCCATTCTCGGGAGTTTTCTGTTCCGACGCGAGGACGTCTTCAAGAAATGCAAGGTGCTGTCGGGCGGCGAGAAGAGCCGGCTCAACCTCGTGAAGTTCCTCGTTGATCCGCCGAACCTCCTGTTAATGGACGAGCCAACCACCCACCTCGACATCCACAGCATCGAGGGCCTGACCCAGGCGCTGCTGAAGTTCGAGGGCACCCTGGTCTTCATCAGCCACGACGTGCACTTCATCCGCCTGGTCGCCACCAAAGTACTCCACATCAACAATGGCGTGGTCACCCCGTACGCGGGCGGCTACGACTATTTTATGGAAAAGACCGGCGCCCAGGACGCCCGGGCCGCGGTCACGGCGTGACCGCGGGGCCATCCGCTGGGGTATCGGCTTCGGCCGGCACCCGCCCCCCTTCCCCTTCTCCAGCCCGGCGGCTTCGACCACCGCACCGGCATGTCGATCCGGCGCGCCAGGCGGTGCCCGCGGCGTCCAAGACCAGCCCGGGCTCCGCTGGATCAGCCCGCCATTTCGACCTTCTGTCCGGCGAGTTTGGCGGCGCGTTCTGCGAGTTCGACGTGGAATTGTTCGGGGGCTGGAGCCTCGCCGGTCTGGCGGGTGCGGCCGAACCAGGCGCTGAAAGTTTCACCCGCCGTGCGCTCAGCCTTGTAGGCCTCGAGGTACGGGCGGACGGTGGCGGCGATGTCCGCGAGAGCGACGACTTTTTGCTCCAGCCCGGCGAGGCGGTCGCCCGCGATGCTGCCGCCCACGAACATGGCGTATTTGTTGGGCGCGCGGCCGACAAAGCCGAAATCGGCATTGTAGGGGCGGCCGCAGCCATTCGGGCAGCCGGTCATGCGGACCAGAATGGGGTCGTTTTCCAGGCTGAGTTCGCGCAGGATGGCGTCGACCTGATCCAGCACGCCGGGCAGGGCGCGTTCGGATTCGCTCAGGCTCAGTCCGCAGGTCGGCAGGGCGACGCAGGCGTGGGCGACGCGCCGGGTTGCGGTCATGCCGTCGGCGTGCGGGACGCCGTGTTTCGCCAGGATGGCGTCGACGGCGGCCTTTTGTTCCGGCGCGACGTCGGCGATGATGAGGTTGGTGTTCGGGGTGACGACAAACGGCAGGCCGAGGTCGCGGGCAATCTCGTTGAACGCGCTGAGATACTGCGGGCCGTTTTCGCGATCGGTGACCCGGCCCATGCTGATATAAATGGCGGCGAACAGCCCTCCATCGCCCTGCTCGAACCAGCCGAGGCTGTCCTCGACGGTGGCGAAGTGCAGCGGCTTGGCGGGCGAAGTCTCGATGCCGGGCAGGCGGCCGACCACCTCGGCGCGAAAGGCGTCGATCCCCATCGTCTCGACCGTGTATTTCATCCGGGCATTTTTGCGCTCGGTCCGGTTGCCGTGGTCGCGCTGGGTGGTGACGATGGCCTCGGCCGCATCGACCACATGCGCGCGCTTCACGTAGAAGAGCGGCTGGGCCAGGAAGGGCCGGGTGCTGAGCTGGCCGTGGCTCATGCCAAAGCCGCCTCCGACAGTCACGGTGTACCCTTCGACCCGCCCGTCCACGACATGCGGGACAAACCCGAGGTCCTGAGAAAAGACATCGACGTCGTTCTGCGGCTGGATGGCGATGCCAACCTTGAATTTCCGCGGAAGATACTTCGTGCCATAAATCGGGTCGGCGGCTTCGGCACCGTTGCTGGCCGCGGTCTTGGCGCGGACCGAAGGATTCACGTCCACCTCCGCCCAGTCGAGCTCGATTTTTTCGCCATCGAGCCAGATGTCCGCGTACGACGAGCTGCGCCAGAGAAAGCGCTGGCTGATTTCCTCCGACAGCCGCTGCGCATCCTCATGGACCGCATCCTTGATCGGGGCGGCCGGGCCCATCGTGTTGCGCACCACGTCGCCGCAGGCCCCCATCGTGGTCAGCCCGCTCTGGGCGATGCCCTGGATGGCCGCTTTCAGGTTTCCTTTGAGCACGCCGTGCAGCTGGATGCCCTGCCGGTTGGTGAGGCGCAACGTGCCCTCGGACAGGACGCAAAGATCATGATGGATCAGCCACTGCGCCGCCGAAATCCGGCCGCCGGGCATCTTCGAACGCACCATAAAACTCCACGCCTTGTCCTTCTTCTCCTTCGTCAGCGCCGCGCGCTTGTCCCGGTCGTCCTGCTGGTAGGTCCCATGGAATTTCAGCAACACATTCTCCGAATCCTCCACATGCGACAACGCGGGGTCGCGCAACTGCTCCGCGATCTGGCCGCGAAGGCCGTTGGACTCAAGCTTGATCTCTTCAACACTGGCTTTGGACATGGCTGGATAAGGGAAAGAAACGGCGACTCTACCACACAAGAACGAAAAAACTGCGCTCAAGCCGCGTGCAAAAAGACCAAAGCACGGATTCCAGAAGGCGCAAGAGAAAAGACCTTATTGTCTATGGGAAAGGTAGAGATTTGACCGGCAGGTCTCTGGAGCCAGCACCTGCCGGCGGGCCAGTAGACGGGACCGCAAGCGTGGCCGGGCCGCATTGATGGCGGCCGCGATCCGGGGCCGCCGTCCGCATGCGGCGGCCACGGGACTTCGACCGTGTTCCCGGTGCCGGCCTCCCGCGGCACCGGGCCTTTTGGGCCCGGACGCCTCCGGCTGGAGGATCTGGGGGATCAGACGATGAGGTCGCGGATGACCCTGGAGGGTTCCACGCCGGTCAGCTTGAAGTCGAGCCCCTGGAATTTGTAGGTGAAGCGCTCGTGGTCGATGCCGAGCATTTCCAGCACGGTGGCGTGGAAGTCGTGGATGTGGACCGGGTCCTTGACGATGTTGTACGAGAACTCGTCGGTTTCGCCCCAGATGGTGCCTCCCTTGGCCCCGCCGCCGGCCATCCACATGCTGAAGCAGCGCGGATGGTGATCGCGTCCGTAGTTTTCCCGGCTCAGGCCGCCCTGGCTGTAGATGGTGCGGCCGAACTCGCCCCCCCAGATGATGAGGGTGTCCTCGAGCATGCCGCGGCTCTTGAGGTCGGTGATGAGGCCGTGGATCGGCTGGTCGGTGTCCTTGCACTGGAACGGCATGCGGCCGCCGCAGTTGCCGTGGTGGTCCCAGTTGTTGTGGTAGATCTGGACGAAGCGCACGCCGCGCTCGACCAGGCGGCGAGCCAGCAGGGCCGAGTAGGCAAAGCTGCCGGGGTTTTTCGCCTCCTCGCCGTACAGCTTGTAGGTGCTGTCGGGCTCGGCGGAAATCTGGGTGAGTTCCGGCACGCTGCTCTGCATCCGGAACGCCATCTCGAACTGCTGGATCCGGGTGTGCGTTTCGGTGTCGCCGACCAGTTTGTAGTTCATCTCGTTGAGCGCCTTCAGCCCGTTGAGCTGGCGGCGGCGCAGGTCCCCGGAGACCCCAGGGGGATTGTTGATGAACAGGATCGGATCGCCGCTGGAGCGGAAACTCACGCCCGAGTGTTCGCCGGGCAGGAAGCCCGCGGACCAGAGCCGCGACGAAATCGCCTGCATCTGCTCGCGATTGGTCGGTTCGGCCACCAGCACGACAAAGGCCGGCAGGTCGGTATTGAGCGCGCCCAGCCCGTAACTGAGCCACGAGCCGATGCACGGCCGTCCTCCCACCTGGCTGCCGGTCTGCATCGCAGCAATGGCCGGCTCGTGGTTGATCGCATCGGTGTGCATTGATCGGATGAGGCAGAGGTCGTCGACAATCTTCGACTGATACGGCATCAACTCGGTGTTCATCCACAATCCGTTGCTTCCAGCCTGGGAGAACTTGAACTTCGATGGGGCGATCGGGAAGCGCGACTGGCCCGAGGTCATCGTCGTCAGCCGCTGGCCGCCGCGCACGCTTTCCGGCAGGTCCTTGTCGTACCACTCGTTCATGACCGGCTTGTAATCCCATAGATCCATCTGCGACGGGCCGCCGACCATGTGCAGATAAATGACCTGCTTCGCCTTCGGGGCGAAATGCGGAAAGAGCGGCTTGTGGGACGCGGCCGACGGCGATCCCGCCGCCAGCAGCTTGTCGGTCATGGATTCGCCCAGCAGCGAAGCTAGGGCGGACCAGCCGAGCACGTTTTTTCCGCGGGAGAAGAACTGGCGGCGGGTCTCGTAGCGGATGTAGTCGTCTTGCAGGCTCATGGGAAAATCAGGGTTGGAATGGTGGGGCGGTGGCGGGCCCTGGAAGCGGGTGCCGGTGGTGTAGTGAAGAGGGCGTTTTAAACCTCTGCGGTTGTCCCTGACCCGTCTCCCGGCGATCCGGGAAACCGGGTGCGTCGGTCTTATTTGTTCAGCACTTCATCGAGGTTCATGAGCTGGTTGGCGATCATGGTCCAAGCGGCGAGAGTGGCGGCGTCGAGGGCCGGGTCGGCCTGCGTTTCGCCCACGGCGATCAGTTCGGCGGCGGCGGCGGGCTGGGCCCGGTAGTGCGAAAGCACGTCATCAAGCGTACCTTTGACGATGCCTCGCTCCTCCGGGCGGAGCGGGCGGCTGAGGAGCCGGGCCGCGATGAACCCGATCGCGGCATCGACATCTTCGGATCCGGCGGACTTCAGCGCCTTTTCCGCGAGGACCCGGGCGGCCTCGACGTACTGGGTGTCGTTCATGGTGACCAGCGCCTGCAGCGGGGTGTTGGTGCGTTCGCGGCGCAGGCAGGAGGCCTCGCGGGCCGGAGCGTTGAAGATTTCCAGGCTGGCGGGCGGGGCCATGCGCTTCCAGAAATTGTAGATGCTGCGGCGGTAGAGGTTCTCGCCCGTGTCCTGCTTGTAGATGCGGGTGTCGCCCTCGACCATGCCGACCTTGTCCCAGACGCCGTCAGGCTGGTACGGCCTGGTCCCCGGTCCGCCCATTTTGGAAGAGAGCAGGCCGCTGGCGGCGAGATTCGAGTCGCGCAGCATTTCGGCATCCATGCGGAAGCGCGGGCCGCGGCTGAGCAGGCGGTTGTCGCGGTCCTTTTCCATCTTCTCCTCCGGGATGACGACCGACTGGCGGTAGGCGCTGGAGGAGACGATCAGGGTGACCATGTGCTTCAGGTCCCAGCCGCTCTCGCGGAACTCGACGGCGAGCCAGTCGAGCAGCGGCTGGTTGACGGGGATCTCGCCCATGACGCCGAAGTCCTCGGCGGTTTTGACCAAGCCGGTGCCGAAAATCTCCTGCCAGAGGCGGTTGATGGTCACGCGTGCGGTCAGGGGATTCTCCGGAGCGACCAGCCACTGGGCCAGGCCGAGGCGGTTTTTCGGCGCGCCTTCAGGCATCGGATGCAAGGCGTGGAAGACATTGGCCTCCACCTTCTCGCCGAGCTGGTCATAGTTGCCCCGCATCAGGATGTGCGCCATCGGCTCGGAATCCTTCTTTTCCTCTTGGACGTGGGTGATCGGGCTGCGGCCCTTGATGGCCTCTTTTTCACCATTCAGGCGGGCGATCGTCTGCTGGAGGTCCTGAAAGGGCTGGTCGCGGGTGACCAGGTAGTGTTCGAACAAGGCCTTTTTCTGCTCCGGGGTGCGCTGGGCGGCGTCGCCGGCGAGCATGGCGCGGAGCGGGCCGTTCTGGTGGAGCGAGGCGACCTCCTCGCCGGTGAGGCGGCGGCCATAGACGCGCACATCCTGCACACTGCCGCCCTCGAAGACCTGGCCTTTGCTGCGCTGACCGATGCGGAGGGGGACGGTGTTGCGAATGGTGCCGGTGAGCGAGTCCTTGTCCACCCGGAGGTCCGCCGGCTGGCCGTTCACGAAGAGGCGCACGCCGCCGGCCTTGCCGGAGCCGTCGTAGGTCACGAAGACATGCTGCCATTCATTGGCCTTCAGTCGGTTGCCTTTGGTGGTGACCTTGATGACGTTTTCCTCCCAGCCGCTGACGAGGTGCACGGCAAACTCCCCGCCATGTTGGAAGAGGTCCCACCCGCGGTAGGCGTTGGATTCGTCCATCCGGGCGATGATGCCCGCAAAGGCCCCGTTGCCCGCCGGGCGGACCCAGGCACCGTAGCTGAACGCCTGATCCTTCTCGAAATCGCCCTGATTGCCGAGGTCGAAGTTCGCCGCGGCGGTGAGCACCGGTGCCGGTCCGATACGGCCGTCCGGCTTCCACACCACCTGGCCGGTGGCCTTGAAGGTCATGCGCTCGCCGCAGACCGCGCCAATCTCGTCGCCGACCCCCTCGGTCAGCGGCGCATGGGCCAGGAGCGCCTCGGGATTCACCTCCGGGCCGACCTCGTCCGCCTTCGCGGCCGCAACCCATTGCTCGAAAACCGGGGCGGCATCACTGCGCCGCTGGGCGAGCAGCGTTTGCTGCGCCTCGATCTCGCCGGGCAGCGCGGCCCACCGGGCGCGGTCCTCGCTCGTCTGGGGCACCACCATGTTCGCGTTCGCCCCCTGACGATTGTTCCCGTCGAACCCCGATTGAGTCGTGTTGCGGAAAAACGCCGCCATTGAATAAAAATCCTTCGCCGAGATCGGGTCGAACTTGTGGTCATGACACACCGCGCAATTTGCGGTCAGCCCCAGAAAGACCCACGAGGTCGTTTCCACGCGGTCCCTTGTGTAGTTGGCCAGGTTCTCCGCCTCGATGGTCCCGCCCTCGTTGGTCGTGATGTTGCACCGCTGAAAGCCGGTTGCGATGAGCTGTTCCATCGTCGGATTCGGCAGCAGGTCGCCGGCCATCTGCTCGACGACAAACTGGTCGAACGGCTGGTTCTTGTTGTACGCGTCGATCACCCAGTCGCGATAGGGCCACATCTCGCGATAATTGTCGAAATGCAGGCCATGCGTGTCCGCATACCGGGCCGCATCCAGCCAGGCGCGGCCGCGATGCTCGCCGTACTGCGGGGAGGCCATCAGCTTCTGGACGAATTTTTCGTAATAGTCCGGGGAGTCGTCGGCGACAAAGGCATCGACTTCGGCAGGATCGGGAATGATGCCGATCAGATCCAGCGAGAGCCGCCGGGCCAGGGTGCGGCGATCGGCCTCCGGATTGGGGCCCAGACCCTTTTGCTCTAGCTGGGCCAGCCAAAAGGCGTCGATGGGGTTCCGGAGGGTGGTGGCGGGCCGGGCCAGGTCCGGCATTGGCGGGCGCTCCGGGGCGATGAACGCCCAATGAGGCTGCCAGCGGGCACCCTCGTCCATCCAGCGCCGAAGCAGCTCCTTATGCTCGGGAAGCAGCTGCTTGTGCGACTCCGGCGGCGGCATCACGTCGTCCGGATCGGTCGTGGTGATGCGCTCCCACACCGGACTTTCGGTCGCCTTGCCTTTGATGACCACGGCCCCGCGCTTGTCCGTGGCGCTGAAAAGCCCATCCTCGGTGTCGAGCCGCAGCCCGGCTTTACGCGTCGCGGGATCGGCCCCGTGACAATTCAGGCAGGCATCGGCCAGGATCGGCTTGATGTCGCGGTTGAAGACAATGGGCCCGGACGGCGGAGTGGCGGCCACGGCCCATGGGACGGCGGCGACGGATCCGACGGCAGCTAGGACGAGAAGACGGGACTTTGTCATGCGTAATAGTATGACCTGCATTACGCCGGGCTCAAGGTTCAGATGCCACTCGGGCATGTCCTCCCTGCCCGTAGGGTAAATGCCGGGTGCGAACCCGGTGAAAGCGGAGGGGAAGTTGACCTGGGTCAAGGGGGAAGGCCTGAGGGGGATGGCAGCACCGGGAGGCGATGTGGTTCATTGCCGCATCCGAACCAGCACCCAGATGAGAACAACCCATCCGTCCCCGCCTCCCCACCCCCACACCTCTCCGATCCGGTTCGCCAGCGCCGCCGCCCTCGCGCTCCTGCTCGCCGCCTGCGGCGACGGCGGCTCCCGCAACAACGAGGCCGTTGTCCGTGAGCAGTTCGCGCGCGACGTCGCCCGCTTCGGCTCCCCCGGGGCCGACGCCGCGGGGGCCACGGCGGCCATGCCCGCGGTGGATTTTTCGGCCGGCGATGCCAAAAACGACCCGGTCCAGGGCCAGGAAGACGCGGTGCTGACCGACGCCCCCAACGTTCCGCCCCCGATCACCCGCACCCACGCCACCAAAGTCATCGTCAAACTCGAGGTGCAGGAGCTGGTCAAGCGCATGGCCGACGGCGTGGATTACACCTTCTGGACGTTTGGCGGCAGCGTGCCCGGCAAATTCATCCGCATCCGGCACGGTGATGAGGACCCAGGTGACCAATAGCGATTTCCTCGAATTCGTCCGCGCCCGTCCGCAATGGCGGCGCTCGCAGGTGGCGCGGGCCGAGACGGACGAAAACTACCTGCGGCATTGGGCCGGCGACCTGGATCTCGGACCGGAGGCCGGCACCCTGCGGGAGGCGCCGGTCACGCACGCCTCGTGGTTTGCGGCGCGCGCGTATTACGAGGCCCGCGGCCCGCGCCTGCCGACGCAGGATGAATGGGAATTTGTCGGATGCGCCGACGCCACGCGGATCGATGCCAGCAACGATCCGGCCTTTCTAAGCCTCCTCCTCGAGTGGTATGCGCGCCCCGCCTCCGCTCCCCTGCCCGCGGCCGGGCAAGCCGCGGCCAACGTGCATGGTCTGCACGACCTGCACGGTCTGGTCTGGGAGTGGGTCGAGGATTTCAATTCAGCCATGATGGTCGGCGATTCCCGCGGCGACAGCTCGCTGGAGCGCCGCTTCTTTTGCGGAGCCGGCTCGCTGCTCGCAGCCGACGTGTCGAACTACGCCGCCTACATGCGGTATGCCATGCGCTCGAGCCTGCGCGGCGACTACTGCATCGGCAGCCTGGGCTTCCGCACCGCGCGCTCGGCCGGTCCGGAGCCAGCGTCCCCCGCACCGGCCGCCGGAGACGGAGGGCGCTCGACGTATGACGTCGGCGGCTCGTGGCGCACGCAGCAGGACCAGGAGCTCACTCTGCCTTCGCTGCGCGGAAAAGTGCGGGTGATCACCATGGGCTTCGCGTCCTGCGCCTACGCCTGCCCCCGCATCCTCGGCGATCTGCAGCGCATTGAAGCCACGCTCGGAGCCGACGCCGCGAAGATCAGGTTGGTCTTTGTCTCGATCAACCCCAAGCGCGATACCCCGGCGAAAATGAATGAATTCGCCACTGAGCGGAAGCTGGACGCCAGCCGCTGGCTGCTGCTGCGCGGCGAGCCGGAGGGCATTCAGGAACTGTCGGTGAGGCTCGGGTTCAAATTCCAGCCGCTCGATGACGATTTTGCTCATTCCAACGTGATCGCGGTGCTCGATACCGAGGGGCGCATCGTCCACCGCGAGGAAGCCCTCGGCGCGGAAATCGCCACCAGCGTGGCCGCCATCAAAAAACTGCTCGCCGCTCCAGCGACCGCCTCACCCCAAGCCCGCACCCCATGAATCCAATCCCCACTTTGATTTTGCTGGCGGTACTCTGCCCGCCCGCCTCGGGCGGGACACCCAGCGCCGCGGTGCCGCGCGCTCCCGCCGATCCGCCCGCGGCCGACCCGCTTTCCTTCGCCGGCGGCCGAGCCGTCTTCAGTCTCGAAAACATGAGCCGCTTCGAATTCCGGGAAAACACCTGTGATTTCGATGATCGCGTCGATAGCGTCAATGACGACAGCTGGCTACTGAACCGCTTCCGCCTCGGGCTCAGCCTGAAAACCGCCGACGGCGTCGCCTTCTTTTTCCAGGGCCAGGACAGCCGGGAGATCGACCGCGACCGGCCGGATGAACGCGGCCATCTGGGAGCCGAGGGCGACGACCCATTCGACCTGCGCCAGGCATATGTCGAGCTGGGCGACGGCCGCTCGTTTCCGCTCTCGCTCACCCTCGGCCGCCAGGTCCTGCAGTACGGGGACCAGCGGCTGATCGGGCCGTTTGCATGGAATGCCATCGCCCGCACCCCGGTGCGTCCGGCCGATGCCGCCGCCGGAGCGTATGCCGGCACCGAGGTGGACGCTCTTGTCGCCTGGGCTCCCAACCCTCATTTCACCCTCACCGTGGGCTGGTCGCATTTTTTGGCCGGCACCTACCTCGACGACACCGGAGCCGCGAGCGATGCGGATTTCGCCTACGTCATGACCGGGCTGAAATTCTAGGTGCCGCTGCCGTAGGGTGGACTCGCCCAAACCGCCGGCCGGAAGACACCGCTCGACCACCCCATGAGTTTTCCCGCCTGCAAACACCGGAAACCGAGGGCCGCGAAGCGGCGCCTGGACGGCCTGCATTGGCTCGCCGCCGAGCCCTATCGCGTATTCTTCGCCAGCGGCGCGGTGTGGAGCGTCATCGGGGTGGCGTTGTGGCCGCTGTTTTATGCGCAGCACCTCGGATTCTACCCGAATCTGGTCCATGCGCGGCTGATGATCGAGGCATTCGGCGGTGCCTTTGTCGTCGGATTCCTGGGCACCGCGGGCCCGAGCATGGCCACGGCACCGAAGCTCACGCCGCTGGAGTTGGGCTGGTTGTTCGCGCTCCACCAGGCATCCGCCGTCAGCCACCTCGGCCTGCGGACCGCCCAGGGCGATGGATTGTTCCTCCTCCTGCTCGCCTCCCTGCTGCTCTGCCTGGTCATCCGCGTCGTCAAATTCCGCAAGGAAGCCCCGCCGCCGCAGATGCTGCTCGCCCTGACCGGACTGGGCTGCGGCATCGCCGGGGCCGGCCTGCTACTCTCGCCGGCCACCCTGTCCGATCCGCAGCGCCTCCGGCTCGCGAACCTGCTGCTCTACCAGGGCCTGCTCCTGCCGCCCGTGCTCGGCATCGGTTCATTCGTCTTCCCCCGCATGCTCGGCGGCGATTTCGGCGAACCGAAATCGCCCGCCGAAGTGAGAGTGAAGCTCATCCGCGCCCTCGCGGCATCCGGGTTGATCGTGGGCAGCTTTGTCCTTGAAGCCCGCGGGTTGATCCTGACCGGTTACGCCCTGAGGACGGTCGTGGCGGCGGCGTATCTGCTGGTCGAAGTCCGGTGGCGCAAAGGGCCCGGCGACGCCGCCCGCGGGTCGCTGACCACCGGCCTGATCTGGTCGCTCGGACTCGGGTTTTGCGGCCTGGCCCTCGCCGGCTTCTTTTATCCCCAGCACATTTCCATCGAGCACCTGCTCTACATCGGCGGCTTCGGCCTGCTCACGCTGATCGTCGGCAGCCGCGTGCTTTTCGGCCACAGCGGCGATCTCGGCGGCTTCTTCGTCCGCAGCAAGTGGGTCCGCTTTCTCGTCTTCCTCGGCATCCTCGCGGCCACCACCCGGGCGACCCCCGCCTGGGTGCCGTCCACCACCGTGTCCCACCACATCTACGGAGCCTGGACCTGGGGCCTGCTGGCGCTGCTCTGGCTCGTCTGGCACCGCCGGCGGTTCGTGACCCGGGACGAGGAAGACTGACCCCCGCCATCCATGACCACCACCCCACGCCCAGACCTCAACGGCCGCCCGGAAATCGAACAGCTCGTCAACGCCTTTTACGACCGCGTGCGCGGCGACGACGTCCTTGGCTTCATCTTCAACGACGTCGCGCGCACCGACTGGCAGACGCACCTGCCGAAAATGTACGCCTTCTGGGAGACGGTGCTTTTTCGCAGCGGCGGCTACACCGGCAACCCGCTCGCCGCCCACGCGAAACTGGTCCCGCTCACGGCCATGGGCCGGCCGCAGTTCGACCGCTGGCTGGAGCTCTTCCGGGCCACCGTCGACGACCTCTTTGCCGGCGAGCACGCCGAGCACATTAAAAGCTGCGCCGCCGACATGGCCAATGTCATTCACAGCCGTATCAACCAGTCCCCCGACCCGCGCACGGACCCCGCGAACCTCACCCCCGAGCAAAAGGCCAGGTACGCGGCCTATCGCGAGGGTGGCGAAGCCGCCTCCTGAGCCCGGCTCCTTGGCCGTTTTTTTGGGTGCTTTCCGACGGGGCCGTTCGGGTCTTCACTGGCCGTCGTGTCGACTTGGCGTCCGCTGGCACCTCCTGCATTCTGGCAGCGCTGGCTTCCAAAGCGGCTGCATGCCCCGGCGCGATGGGTTTTCCGGCTCGGGGTCGCGGCCGCGCTCGGGCTGGGGGGACTGGTGTTGGTCTATTTTATGCTCGCCCGTCGATTCGACATGGAGGCGGTGGCGCGCTGGCCGGAGGGGACGCGCTTCTATGATCGCAAGGGACAGGAGCTGACCGCCCCCGGCCTGCGCGCCCGGAAGCTGGTCCGCCGAGGCGACGTGCCGGAATTCCTGGTCAGCGCCCTGCTCGCCCGCGAGGACGCCCGGTTTTACGAGCATGGTGGGGTCGATTTGCGCGGGCTGTTCCGGGCGACGCTGCGCAATCTGCGGGACCGCCGCTTCACCCAGGGGGCGTCCACGCTGAGCATGCAGCTCGCACGAAATTCCTTCGAGATCCGGGAGAAATCCTTGCATCGCAAACTGCTGGAAATCGCGCTCACGCTGCGGCTCGAGGCCCGCTACACGAAGGATGAGATTCTCACCCACTACCTGAACCGCATTTATTTCGGGTCCGGCGCGGACGGCATTGAGCAGGCGGCGCAGACGTATTTCGGCAAATCCACCCCCGCCCTCAGTGAGGGTGAGTGCGCGCTGATCGTGGGCATCATCCGCGGGCCCCATGCGTTTTCGCCCCTGCGCAATCTGCCCGCGGCGCTCGCGCAGCGCGCGCAGACACTGGACCGGCTGGTGGCCATGGGTCTGATCGACCGGGCCCGCCGCGATCGCCTCGCGGCCGAATCAGTGAAACTCGTGTCCGCGCACGACCGCGAAACCCAAACGTCCTACGCCCTGCAGGCCGCCGCCCGGGAACTGGACGGCCTTCTCGAGGAGCTCGGGGTGGACCCCGGCGGGCTGCGGGTCACCACCACGCTCGACGCCGGGTGGCAGAACCGGCTCGAGCTGGAGCTGACCCGCGCCGTGGAGGATTTGGAGCGTGAAAAAACCTGGGCGCACCCGGCCCACGCCGCGCATCCGGCCGGCGCGGACCCGCACTACGTGCAATATGCGGCGGTCACCACCGAGCTTCGGACCGGCGCCACCCTGGCCTTGATCGGGGGGCGCAATTTCGGTCATTCGCGGTTCGACCGCACGCGCTCCAGCCGCGATCTGGGCCCCGCCTTCGAGCCATTCGTGGCCGCCGCCGCGGCGGATGCCGGCCACCCCGTTTTCCCCGGCCGGCCCGTGCAGACGGGTCGACCGGCCGGACCCGCCGCGGTTGCGCGGATGGCCGGTCACTGCGGGTTCGCCGGCCCCTTTCTGCAGACCGAAGACCTCTTTCGCGGCTCGGTGGCGGCGACGCCGGCGGAGCTGTCCATCGGCCTGACCGCGCTCGGAAACGGTGGCCATCGCGCCCGCCCCCATGTCATTCGCGAAATCCGCGACGCCGCGGGCGCGGTGATCTACACGGCCAGGCCGCGGCTCAGCCGCGTGATGGCCGCTGGCGCCGCCGCGCAGGCCGCACGCGTGCTGGCCGCGTCCGGCGGCACCCGGAACCTGGCCGGTGCCACCGGCTCGGAGCGCGACGCCTGGATGCTGCGGCTCGGCCCGGCTGGAGCCACCGCCATCTGGATCGGCTTCGATCAACCCGCTGCCATCGCCCCGGAACCGCGCCTGAAATCCCTGCTCGATGAATTCGTCGAACGCCTGGAAAACCGTTAGGCGGGGGCGCGGCCCCTCCGCCGCTGGCCGGCGGAGGCAGGTGTCCGCCCGGGCGCGGGCGGCCCGGGCCGCTCAGATCTCGGAGGAGACTTCTCCGGTGGCAGGCTGCGCGGCGTGGAGCCGCAGCGCCTCCTCCATCGCCCGCCAGCCGAGGGTGGCGCATTTGACCCGCTGCGGGAAATGGCGTACGCCCTCGAGCAACTGCAGATCTCCGAGGCTGTCGGGGTTTTCGCCCTGGGCGGACCCGGTGACCAGGGCGTGCACGGCACCGGCCACCCGGGAGGCCTCGTCCGCGGACCGCCCCTTGACTGTGACCGTCATCATGGAGGCGGAGGCCTGACTGATCGCGCACCCCTGGCCGCTGAACTTGATATCCTCAATACGGCCGTCGGGCGCAAACCGGATCCAGAGATCGAGTTCATCGCCGCAGGACGGGTTGTCGCCGTGCACGTGCACGGCCCCCTCGCCCAGCTTGCCGCGGTTCCGCGGGCGGCGCGAGTGATCGAGGATCACCTCCTGGTAGACTGCTCCAGGGTCACGCGGTTGATCATCTCCCCTCCCCCCTGCCAGGGAGGCAGTTTTTCGAGAACCTCCCGGCGGCCGTAGAGGGCACCGATCCCCGTCGGCGCGCACATTTTGTGTCCCGAAAGCGCGAAAAAATCGCACCCGAGCGCGCGCACGTCGACCGGCAGGTGGCCGGCGCTCTGGGCCCCGTCCACCAGGGTGGTCACAACGAGCGCGCGGGCCCGGCGGCAGAGGTCAGCGGCGGGATTGATCGTGCCGAGGGAGTTGGAGACATGAACGAAGGCGAAGAGCCGGACCTCCGGCGTCAGCAGCCGTTCGAGCGCCTCGAGATCGAGCTGACCGTCGTCCATGACCGGCACAAACCGCAGGTTGGCTCCGGCCTGCCGTGCGGCGAGCTGCCACGGCACCAGGTTGCTGTGGTGCTCCATGCCGGTGAGCAGGACAGCGTCGCCCGGCTTCAGAAAATGCTTCGCCCAGACCTGGGCGACCAGATTGACCGCCTCGGTCACTCCGCGGGTGAAGACGATTTCTTCCGCACTTTCCGCGCCCAAAAACGCCGCCACCTTAGCGCGCGCGCCCTCGTAAGCATCCGTCGAACGGTTGCTCAACTCATGCAGACCCCGGTGCACATTCGCGTTGTCCCGCTCGTAGTGGCGCACCAGCGCATCGATCACCGCCCGCGGCTTCTGGCTGGTGGCCGCATTGTCGAAATAGATCAGCGGCCAATCCCCGACCCGCTGGTCAAGGATTGGGAAATCGGCGCGGATGCGCGCCCAGTCAGTCGCCTCGGGCATGGCCCACTCTTCAAGCGGAAGGGCCGCTGCGCCAGAAGCGAGTGATCCACGCTCCGCCGGGGTCATGTTCCAGCTCTTGCTCATATCCGTCCGACCCCAGCCTCTCGATCAGGGGCGAGGGCAGGAACGGCGAGAGGATTTCGAGCCCCTCGCCGGGTTGGAGCGCATCCATCCGCCGACGGATCTCGGGAAACGGCTCGTGGCCGTCCTCCAGCAGGCGGGCCACATCGAGGCGATGGAAATGGAGAGCGGCTTTCATGGGGTGGAGGATCGGCGTCGGACGGTCAGGCTGCCACCGCGGGTTCCAGGATTTCCTCATCGCTCAGGTGGCACCCCGGATCCTCGGCCCACGGATCGCCATGGCGCTGCCCGGCCCGGACGCGGAATCCGCCGCCGCAAATGCCGCGGAATCGACAACTGGCACAGCGCTGCTGGAGCGGCCGGTCCGCGCTCCGCAGCCGGTTGAGCAGGGCGTTGTCGGGGCGGGCCCAGATGCGGTTGAACGTCTTCGTCGTCCCGGACCATGGAATACGGACATGCGGGATTTTTACCCCGGCGGTGTCGGAAGCGCCGTGACCGGGATCAAGTTTTGGGGCGTTGCCGTCGGCTGAGGCGGTAAGGCCGCAGCCTGTTTCCGACCGGACACTCCCGCAGCCTGCGCGCTGGCACGGCCGGCTCGGTGTAGCCCCTGCACGTCGGCCCGCGGGGCACAAAGACGACCATGGATGGTTCGACCGCGCAGGCGTGGGAGGGGTAGCCGAGGCCCTCGGCCAGCGTGGCCTCCGCCAGCGACTCCCCGGCCCGGAACAGGTGAATGCCTTTCTCGGGGCCGTCCGGACCGATCCGGTGCACATGAATGGTCCCGGAGCGCACGATGTAAAAACCGAGGGTGGGCTCGCCCTCCCGGAAAAGAAACTCCCCGCGCGCCACCCGCCGCAGCCGGGCAAAATCGGCGATCCGGCGCAAATCGTCCGGGCGCAGGCTTTCGAAAAGTCGGCACGACCGCAGCGCCGCCAGACAGGCTGCATCAGAGAGCGGAGTGGACACCCTGGACATGGCCGGAAGGTGCCGGCCACGCCTGTTCCGTCCATGGCCCGCGGCCAGCACCGCCTGCCGTCAAGCCGCCGCCGCGCCCGCGTCAGCGCGCCGACGGCAGGCGGTCCAAAGCATTTGCGCCGCCCCCGCCAGCCGTGCAAGCTCTGCGCTCGATGAGACGACCGACGTTCCGCTGGTGTGCCGCCCCCCTCGCCCTGAGCCTTGCGCTGGCCCTCGGTGGGTGTGGCACGATGGGGAAAAAAGACGGCGCGGCCGAGCCTGATGCCGGGCCCGAGGCCACGTCCGAAGCCGGAGCGGTGCCGAAGCCAGACGGCAAGCCGGAGGCGGAAAAACCGTCGGAGCAGGCCGCCGAAAAAGCGCCGGAGAAGAAGGATGATGCTCCTGCGGAGAAGCCGCCCGAACCGGCGGCGGCGGAAGAATTCAAGGGCCTGCCCAAGGGCGAAGCGGAGTTCATTCTCGCCTGCCGGGCGCTGGCTGCGGGAGGCAAGGCCACCATGACCGGCAGAGACGGTTTCGTTTTCGCCACGCCCGAACTGGCCGCGCTTGGCACCAACACCCGGGCCGGCACCCCGCGCCACCAGGCCATGGTCGCCGCCATCACCGCCCACGCGGAGGCGCTGCGCGCCGTCGGCGTGGAGCTGGTCATCGCCCCGGTGCCGCCCAAACCCGTTGTCTATCCCGATTTCCTGGAACCCACGCCGGCCATCAAGGACCGGGCGTATGATTCCTATCTGCAGTCACTGCGCACCGAACTGGCGAAAGCGGGCGTGCGCGTGGCCGATGTGACCAAGGCGCTCCGATCGGATCGTTTGGCCAGGACCAGCGCCAGCTTCCCCCGCGCCGGGCTGATCTGGTCCCCGGCCGCCGCCGCCACCGCCGCCCGCGCCATCCACGGAGCCGCCCGCCGCACCCCCGCCGCCAAGGCCATCGCCCGCGACAAAACCATCATCGCTCGCGAGTCCACCCTGATCCAGAATGGCGAAACCTTCAAGGCCCGCTCCGTCGGCTGGGCTCAAGGCAACCGCCTCGCGCCCGCCACCGTGCCCAAGGAAGGCGCCCCCATCGTGGTCATCGGCGATGAACATGCCGCCGCCCACCGCTCCGAAAACGTGAATGCCAGCCTGGCCGACCAGCTTTCCCTGGCCTTTGGCGCGCCGATCGAAACCCGGTCCACGCCGGGCCTCGGGTGGAACGAGGCGGCGGCGGCCTTCACCCCGTCCGCGGCCGGCCCCGCAAAGATCGTGGTCTGGTGCTTTTCTGCCGCCAGCTTCCTCGACGCCCCCGCCGCCCCGAAAAAGCCGTCCCCCCGTCCGCCCCGTCGGAGCGGGGCCCGCTCCTCCAGTGGGGAGGACGGCCTGCCCGCCCCCCGGCTCGACCAGGCGCCGGGGTCCGGACTGCGGCTCCGCGACGACCCCGGGCTGGAGGCCCGCCCGGAATAGGCCGGCCACCGGCCCGGTCTACCAGGTGTTCTTCCACATCATCGACTCGACCGGCACCGCGCTGCGCTGGTTGTACTTCGCGGACGGCTTGAGGTCGTAGCGCATGGCAATCTCGCCGCGCACCTCGAAGTAGATGAGTTGGGCGATGGGCATGCCAAAATAGATGCGCACCGGCTGAGCCACGGAGATTTCCAGGGTCCAGTGGTTGCAAAAACCCACGTCGCCCTTGCCCGCCGTGGCATGAATGTCGATGCCCAGGCGGCCGACGCTGCTCTTGCCCTCGAGAAAAGGCACGTGCTGGTGGGTCTCGGTGTACTCCAGGGTCACGCCCAAATACGTCCGCAGCGGCAGCAGCACGTACCCTTCGTCGGGAATCTCGAACGAACGCACCCGGTTGTGCCGCTTCGCGTCGAGAATCTCGTCCTCATACACCGCCAGTGTACGCCCCAGATGCACATCGTAGCTGTTCGAGCCCAGCGCCTCGGGATCAAACGGCTCGATGACAATCAGCCGCTGCCCAATCGCGGCGCGGATCTCGGTGTCGGAAAGTATCATGCGGCCTCCACCGTGCGCGCAACTCGGCAGGTGTCGAGGCCCGTGGCGGACATTCGACGGCGACGCCGCCCGCCCGCAAGGGCAGCGGACGATTCGGGCACCGCCCCAGCGCGCCGGTCCCCTGGGTCCGCTCCACGGCCCGTCCGATAGCGGCATCGGGGCTGCGGTGATGCGGGTTTAGGGTGGCTTCCGGGAAAATTGCGGCGTTATTTCCATCGTGACGATGTTCCGACAGTCCTGGTCCCCGCTGGTTCCCGGCCTCCTGTCCGGGGTGCTGCTGATGCTGGGTGTCTCGGCCGCCCAGTCGGAGCCGGCCGCCGGGTGGGCGCTGCAGCCGCTCACCGACCCCGTTCCGCCCGCGGTGCGGGACGCGGCGTGGGTGCGCTCCCCGATTGACCAGTTCATTCTGGCCAAACTCGAAGCCAGGGGGCTTTCGCCCAGTCGGTCCGCCGCGCCGCAGGCTCTGCTGCGCCGGCTCAGCCACATCCTGACCGGCCTGCCTCCGACGCCCGAGGAAATAGACCGCTTGGTCGACGCATCGGCCCCCGCCCCCGGCGGCGTTTCTGACGCGCTGCGGGCCTCGGCCGACGCGCTGCTCGCCTCCCCGCATTATGGCGAGCGCTGGGGTCGTCACTGGCTGGATGTGGCCCGCTACGCCGACACCGCCGGCGAAAGCAGCGACTACCCGATTCCGCAGGCGTATTTGTACCGCGATTACGTCATTGATTCCTTCAATCGCGACACCCCCTACGACCAATTTTTGCGGGAGCAGATTGCGGGGGACCTGCTCCCGGCGGACGACGAGCAAACGCGGAATCGCCAGGTCATGGCCACCGGCTTCATTGCCCAGGCGCGCCGGTTCAGCGTGGATCCGGACACCGCCATGCATCAGACCATCGAGGACACGCTCGACACGCTGGCCCGGGCCACGATGGGCTTGTCGCTGGGGTGCGCGCGCTGCCACGATCATAAATTCGACCCCATCCCGATGCGCGACTATTACGCGCTGTACGGCATCTTCGAAAGCACGCGGTATCCCTTTCCCGGTTCGGAAAACAAGAAGCGGCAGCGCGATCTGGTGCCGCTGATGCGCCCGGCGGAGTACGCGGCGGCGATGGCCCCCTTCGAGGACGAGCTGGAGGCGCTGGACCAGGAGCTGGAGGCGGTGCAGGCCGAGCGCCAGGCGGCGCGGGACCAAGCGGAGGGCCGCACTTCGGCGGTGGTGCCGAAGCGCACGCAACTGGAGCTGCTGGAAGCCTTCCGGGGCATCCGGGCGCGACGCGACGCGCTCCAGGACCGTCTGCCCGCCCTGCCGATGGCCTACGCCGTGGCCGACGGAAAACCCGGGAACAGCCGCATCCAGCGACGCGGAGAGCCCTTCAATCTGGGCGAGGAAGTGCCGCGGGGCTTCCTCTCAGTCCTCGGCGGCCACCCCCTGCACCCGGAGGAAAAAGGCAGTGGCCGGCGGCAGCTGGCCGGGTGGATCGCCAGCCCGCACAACCCCCTCACCGCCCGCGTCATGGTCAACCGCGTGTGGCAGCACCACTTCGGCAAGGGCTTGGTCCAGACGCCCAATGACTTCGGGGCCATGGGACGCCCGCCCACCCATCCCGCGCTGCTCGACTGGCTGGCCTCCCGATTCATCGAGGACGGCTGGTCGGTGAAAAAACTCCACCGCCGCCTCATCGCCAGCGCCACCTGGCAGCAGCGGGTGGCGGCGGGACCGCCGCCCGAAGCGGCCGGCCCCGCCGCGTCGCTGGATCCCGCCAACGACCTGCTCGGGTCGTTTCCCCGGCTGCGGCTCGACGCCGAATCGACCCGGGACGCCATGCTGGCGGTCAGCGGGCGGCTTGAGCGCGGCCCGGGCGGGCCCCACCCGTTTCCACCGCCGGCCAAGTGGGACTGGACGCAGCACAACCCCTTCACCGCCGTGTATGAAACGAACCGCCGTTCCGTGTACGTGATGCAGCAGCGCATCCGGCGTCATCCGTTTTTTGCGGTCTTCGATGGCGCGGACACCAATGCCAGCACCGGGGCGCGCCTGGCCAGCACCACCCCTCTGCAGGCGCTCTTCGTCATGAACGACCCCTTCGCCCACGAGCAGGCGGCCGCCTTCGCCGCGCGCGTCGCCGCCGCCGCCCCGGACCATGAGGTCGCCCGCATCTCCCTCGCCCACCGCCTGGCCTGGGGCCGGGACGCCACCGCCCGCGAAACAGCCCAGGGCATCGTCTACCTCGCCGGCTTCCGCGCCCGCCTGCCCGAGGCCCTGCCAGCCGCAAAAAAGGCGTCCATGGCCTGGGCCAGCTACGCCCGCGCCCTGATGGGGGCGAACGAATTCGTCTATCTGGACTGAACATCCAGCCGCTCGGAACCTCCCGGACCGGCCCGCCGGCTCTGATCAGACCGGCCGTGAAAAAGTGGTGCTCTCGAGAGGACTCGAACCTCCACAGGTTACCCCATATGATCCTGAGTCATACGCGTCTACCAATTCCGCCACGAGAGCCCGTTGTATCCTTTCGGGGACCAACAAACTGCGCAGATCCGTGCATCGGGCAAGTGGGAAATTTCAGAGAACTTTTCCGGGGGTGCCGGTGCCGCCCGCGTCAGCGGCCCGCGGGCCCGGTCACCCAGTCGAGTGAAAGGCGCACGATGCCGGCCATGCCGCTGGGATCCTTCAGGTCGGGCACGTCCCCGACCGGCGACCACGTCCGGCCGCCGTCGCGGCTGACCGAGGTTTTGCGGACCGGTGCCCCGGCGAACGGCCGGCTGTTCAGGCGCACCGATCCGTCGTTCAGCTCCACCATCTGGACTTCGTTGATCTGGCTGCGCTCGCCGAGTTTGGGATCGGCAAGGCAATGCATGATGACGCGAAACAAAACGCGTCCGCAGCGGGATGCACCTCCGGTTTTCGCCCGCCGCCGGAGGGCCGCCGGGTCATTGACCGACCCGCCAGAGTTTGGACTCGGTGCGGATGAGCAGACCGCCGTCGACCGGGGCGGGCGACGCGAGGGCTTTGTCGTCGAGGTCGTTTTCCGCGAGTTTTTCGAACGTGCGGCCGGGTTTGAGGACGTGAGTTTTGCCTTCCTCGTCGAGGATGTAGAGGCGGCCGCCAGCGTACAGCGGGGAAGCGGAAACGGCGCGAGCTCCGATGCGCTCGGACCAGTGGACCTCGCCGGTTTTGGCATCAGCGCAGGTGACGAAGCCGCCCTGGTCGGTGACCCAGTAGATCTCGTCGCCGATGACGATCGGGGAGACGGTCATGGGCGCCTTTTTATCGCTGGTCCATTTGACGTGGCTCTCGGTGACGTCGCCCTGGGCACCTTTCGGGTCGATGGCGATCATGTCCGGCGTGTCGTAGGAGGTGGTGACGAAGAGCAGGCCGTGCGCCATGACGGGGTTGGGCACGTTGGAATACCCTTCGTAGGTCACGCGCCAGAGATGCCGGCCGTCGGCCGGGGCGAAGGCGTCAACCGCGCCGGGGCCGGGACTGATCAGCTGGCGCACGCCGTCGATCTCGAACACGCCGGAGGTGGCAAAGCCGAACTTCTGCTTTTGGGCGGTTTCCGGGCGCTCCCGCTTCCAGACGATGGTGCCGGTGGCGGCATCGAGGGCGGCGACAAATGGATCGCTTTCGGCATCCGCGCTGAAGATCAGCCGGCCGTCGACCAGGACCGGCGAGCCGCCGTTGCCGTGGCGCGGCGGGTAGGTCAGCGAGCGGTTTTCCCAGAGCTTTTTTCCATCGGCCAGCGCGAGGCAGGCGGTGCCCTGGTGGCCGAAATGCACAAACAATCGCCCGTCCTCCGCGATCACCGGCGTCGGTGAGGCATGACCGTTTTTCTGGTGGATGGTGTCGGGCGCGGCCGCCCCGTCCTGCGGGAACACCTCCACGTCCCAGAGGGTACGGCCGGTCGCCAGGTCGAGGCAGAGCGCGCGCAGCGAGCGGTTGGCCTTGGGGTTGCCTTCCTCGCCGCCATCGGTGATGACCGCGGTAGTGAGGTAGATTTTGCCGTCGCGATGGACCGGCGAGGACCAGCCGCGCCCGGGGATTTCCACCGACCAGGCGATGGTGTCGGTGGTTGACCAGGTCAGCGGTGCGTCGCCGGCCGGGGCGTGGCCATCGGCCAGGGGCCCGCGGAATTGCGGCCAGTCGGTCGCGGCGGCGAGGGGCGGGGGGAGGGCGGCGAGGGCGGCCAGGGCGAGGAAAGAGGCGGAGCGGATCATGGCGGATGGAGCGACGAGCGGAACTGGACACGAACTCGGGCCAAATGGGAAGACGGATAATCCCGGATTCCCGAGTCGGGCCGGTCGAGCGGATTTTATTCGTGGGCATTCCCGTTCATCCGTGGTTAAACAAGCGTCCCCCGCCCGAGCCCGATGATCCTTGAGCCCCCTGCCGAAACCCACACCGCCCTGCGGCAGCGCGTGGGGTGGTGGCTTGGGCCGGTCCTGTTGGTGGCCATGCTCTGGCTTCCGCTGCCCGGCCTGACCCCCGAAGCGCACCGGCTGGCCGCGGTCATGGCACTGGTCATCACGTTCTGGGTCACCGAGGCCATCCCGCTGGCCGCCACCGCCCTGCTCGGCCCCGCGCTGTGCGTGGTTCTGGGCGTGGGCGAAGACAAGAAGGTGCTCGCCCCGTTTGCCTCGCCAATCACGTTCCTCTTCATTGGCACCTTCATGATTGCCGCGGCCATGCGGAAATACGGGCTGGACCGCCGGATGGCGCTGTGGCTGCTCTCGAAGCCGGCGCTGGCCCACACCCCCGGACGCCTCTTCGCCACCCTCGGCGTGCTCACCGCCGCGCTTTCCATGTGGATGAGCAACGTGGCCACCACCGCGATGATGCTGCCGATCGCCCTCGGCGCGCTGGGGGCCTGGCCCTCGCTCGGAGCACGCCGCGAGGTGCGTTCGTCGCTGGTCCTGCTCATCGCCTTCGCCGCCTCCGTCGGCGGCCTGGGCACGCCGGTCGGCACCCCGCCCAACCTGATCGGCCTCGGCGCGATGCGCGAACTGCTCGGCGTACAGATCAGCTTTCCGCAATGGATGGCCCTTGGCGTGCCCCTCGTCCTCGTGCAGACGGCCTTCCTGCTGTGGTGGCTCCGGCCGGCCGGCCCGCGGGCCGGCACCGCCCCGCCGGAGGCGCACGGGGGGGAAGCCGCGCATGCGGCGCTGGCCGCCCAGCGCCTGGCCCTCGGCCCCTGCTCCACCGGCGAAAAAAACACCATCGCCGTGTTCGCGGTGGCCATCGCCCTCTGGATGATCCCGGGGCTGTTGGACCTGGCTTCCGGGTTCGTTTCGGGAGCGGCCCTGGGGCAGAGCCATCCAGTTTCGGCCTTTCTTTCCACCCACTTTCCCGAGGAAACCGTCGGGCTGCTCGCCGGCGTGGCCCTGCTCCTCCTGCCCGTCTCCTGGCGTGAGGGCCGCTTCACCCTGCCCTGGTCCGAAGCCGTCCGCATCGACTGGGGCACCATCCTCGTTTTCGCCGGGGGTATGGCCCTCGGCCGCCAGCTCTTCGACACCGGACTCGCCCGCGCCCTCGGTGCCGGCACCATCGAACTACTCGGCCAACCGTCGCTCTGGACCCTGGTCGCCGCCGGCATCGTGCTCAGCATCCTCGTCAGCGAAGCCGCCTCCAACACCGCCTCCGCCACTGTCATGGTCCCGGTCATGATCGCCGTCGCCCAAAGCGCCGGCGTCAACCCGGTGCCGGTCGCCCTCGCCACCTGCCTCGCCTGCAGCTTCGGCTTCCTCCTGCCCGTCTCCACCGGCCCCAACGCCCTCGCCTACGGCACCGGCCAGGTCACCATCCCCGACATGATCCGCCGCGGCTTCGCCCTCGACCTCGTCGGTGCCATCACCCTCTTTCTGATCTTCCGCCTCCTGGCACCATTCCTGGGATGGACGTGAGGCGCAGTCAGGCGCTTGAGCTGCCCGGCCAGCACTCTTTCCAGAAGCACTTGGCCAAACTTCCCTTCCGCTCCACCGCGCACTCCTGCGGCGTCAGGTAGGTGTAGCCCTGCTGCTGGAGCAAACGTGACGCGTGACCGGAATCTGGCTGATGGGCGCTTCTTGAAGGGAGGGGTTCATGCGTTCTCCTCCCACAGCAAACCAAGAGCATGGAAATACGGGCGAAAGCCTTCCTTCACGATGCGGGCCACCATGTTGACGAAATACTCCTTCTCACCTCGGACATGGTCGGCATCTAGAAAGGTGGAGGAGGCCAGCCGCACGTCCACGGTGCGGTTCACGCCCTGCGTTGTCGTCATCAATGCCTTTGAGGTGGTCGATTGCAGGGAAGGATTTCTTCTCCGGCTGGCCCGACACGATTACGGCCCCGGTCTCACCCTCTGTTTCCCGGACCGAAACGGGGAGGGGAGATTTCGGGCTGAAGTCGGGAGAAAGACGATCCGTGCCCGCTCACGGGGTGTGGTGCGGCGAGCCGCCGGCCGACCCGCCCCGATCAGGGCGGTGCCCAGATTTTCCCATTGACCCGGCGGCCGGCCGCCGCACATATCAACATATCACGATGCGTTGATGCGTTTTTTGAGCGCGGTTTGGCTTCCTGCCGTGTGCGCGTCCAGCATCGCCTCTTTCATTCAGAAACTGTCCCGTCACTTCACACCCCATCACTCCATGTCCAGCACCTATATTTTCTCGTCCGAGTCCGTTGGCGAAGGCCATCCCGACAAAGTGGCTGACACCATTTCCGACGCCGTGCTTGATGCCTGCCTGACGCAGGACAAGCACAGCCGGGTGGCCTGCGAAACGTATGTGAAGAGCAATATTGCCATTGTTGGCGGCGAGATCACGACCCAGGCGAAGCTCGACTACGTGCAGATCGTGCGTGATGCGGTCCGGGAGATCGGCTACGTGAACGACGACGACGTCTTCCATGCCGACAAGATTTTCGTGCAGAACATCCTCACGGCGCAGTCGCCCGACATTGCGCAGGGAGTGGACGCGAAGAAGGCAAAGGGCAAAAAGTCGGCCGAGCAGGGCGCGGGCGACCAGGGCCTGATGTTCGGGTATGCCAGCAACGAGACGCCCGAGCTGATGCCGGCCCCGATCATGTTTGCGCACCGACTCGGGCGCGAGCTGACGGCGATCCGCAAGTCCGGCAAGGCTCCGTGGCTGCGCCCGGACGCGAAGTCGCAGGTGTCGGTCGAATACGTCGACGGCCAGCCGACCCGCATCGTCAACGTGGTCATTTCCACGCAGCACATTGCCGGCAAGGCGCACGCGGAGATCGAAAAGTTCTGCATTGAGAAGATCATCAAGAAGGTCCTGCCCAAGGGCATGCTGACCAAGGCCACCGAGTTCCTGATCAACCCGACCGGTAACTTCGTGGTGGGCGGCCCGCAAGGCGACACCGGCCTGACCGGGCGGAAGATCATCGTCGACACGTACGGCGGCATGGGCCGTCACGGCGGCGGAGCCTTCTCCGGCAAGGATCCGAGCAAGGTCGACCGCAGCGCCGCCTATATGGGCCGCTGGGTGGCCAAAAACATCGTCGCCGCCGGCCTGGCCGCGAAATGCGAGGTGCAATTCGCCTACGCGATCGGCCACCCCCAGCCGGTCAGCGTCTATGTAGACACCTTCGGGAGCGGTGCCGCCTCCGACGCCGCCATCCTCGCCGCCGTGCAGAAGGTGTTCTCCTTCAAACCCGCCGACATCATCAGCCAGCTCAACTTGCTGCGCCCGATCTATTCCAAGACGACCAATTACGGTCACTTCGGCAAGGAGGACAATGACCTGACCTGGGAGGCGACCGACAAAGCCGCCGCTCTGAAGAAGTCGGTGGGGAAGTAGTGTCTGATAGGAATTTGCTTTGAGGGGCCGGCGCTGGGGGTGGGTGCGCGGGTCATGTGAGGAGGGGGTGGGTAGGGGTCTGGCTGGCGAAACTCACTGTGCTTTTGCAATATTCCCCCACCCCATGCCCGCCGACTCTTCTGTTCTCAGCGCCATCCAGGCCCTCCGCAAAGCAATCGCCGCGCCCGGCCAGAAAGACCGGCCGAGATCCGAGCTGTCGTTCGCGATTTTGAATCTCTTTCAGCAGACTGAAAAAATCGTCGGCGATATTGAAACACTCCGTGCGGTCCTCGCCGTGGCCCCGGAGATCGAGGCGTTCCGCGGCAAGGGATCGCAATCGGCGGCGAGCGAGTTCTCGCGGTGCGTTATCTGGCTTGTCTATCAGGCGAAGGATCGACTTCCTCAGTTCAAGATCACGCCTGACCTTTTTCCGCAGGAAGCAGAGCTGCTTGAGATCGCGAAGGAGACGGACGTGCTTGAGTGCCTCGAAGCACTCGCCTCCCATGCCCATGCCCGCACCCAAGGCCCGCCGGTCCGATCCCGCCACGCGGGAGTGCTACGCGCCATGGCGTGGGGAGTGCTGGGTGATATCGCCGACATCCTTCGTCGGCAGGAATTCCTCGCCCACGCGCTCAAGGTCGCGGCGGACAAGCGTGCTTCCATCGCCGAACGAATAGCAGCCGTCGGTTTCCTGCCAGAATACTGGCGCGGCGACGATCCCGACGAAGCAACCGCGGACCTGCTTCAAGAACTGAAGGAGAGTCCACCCGACCGGGACTTCCTCGTGACCGTGATGCAGGCCCGGATCGAACTCGGCCTCGACGAAGAATGGGGATCCTTGTTTGCCGTCGAAGAATGGGATGACGCGCACGGGGAAGATTGAAAGATTGCGATCCGACTTCACTCCGCAAACGATCCGCCGAGGTATTGGGGCGGGCCCTATGCCGGGACCAAATCGCCGGTCAGGGGACCGTCGCGATCGTCGCGGCGGACGGGTGCGGGCGGCTCCGCCGCGGGGGTTTGCGGCAGCGGCGGCGGGGCCAGGGGTGGCTTTGTTTGCGGCGGATTGAGGACGCGCCCGTGCTCGATCAGATCGCGGACATGGCTGCGGTCAAGGGTTTCGTATTCGAGCAGGGCCTGGGCCATGGCATCGAGCACGGACCGGCGCTGCTGGAGCATGGCGGTGGCTTTCGCGTAGGCCTCGTCGATGAGTCGTTTGACCTCTTCGTCAATTTTCTGCGCGGTGTCGCCGCTGTAATTGGCGTGGCGGCTGGAGAAGTCGCGGGCGAGAAAGACGGGTTCGTCGGACGAGCCGTATTCGACCATGCCGAGTTTTTCGCTCATGCCCCATTCGCAGACCATGTGGCGGGCGATGCGGCTGGCCTGGCGGATGTCGCCGACGGCACCGTTGGTGACGTCGCCAAAGGCGATTTCCTCGGCCACGCGGCCGCCCATGGCCACGACGAGCATGTCCAGCAGCTCGTTTTTGCGCAGGCTGAACTTGTCCTGCTCCGGCAGAAACATGGTCACGCCCAGCGCCGGCCCGCGCGGAATGATGGTCACCTTGTGCAGGGGGTCGGTGTGCTCCAGCAACTCGTTGAGGATGGCGTGGCCGGCCTCGTGATAAGCGGTGTTTTCCTTTTCCTTTTCGGTGAGGGCGAGGCTGCGGCGTTCCTTGCCCCAGCGCACCTTGTCGCGGGCCTCCTCCAACTCCTCCTGCGTGATGGCTTTGAGTCCCCTGCGCGCGGCCAGGAGGGCGGCCTCGTTGAGCACGTTGGCCAGTTCGGCGCCGGAGTAGCCGGGGGTGCCGCGGGCGATCACGCTGAGGTTGACCTCGGCGGCGATTTTCACGTGTTTGGCGTGCACCGCGAGGATGGCCTCGCGGCCCTTCACGTCCGGCAGGCTGACGGTGACTTGGCGGTCGAAACGGCCCGGGCGCAGGAGCGCCGGGTCGAGCACGTCGGGCCGGTTGGTGGCCGCGATGATGATGACGCCCTCGATGGTGTCAAAGCCGTCCATTTCCACCAGCAGTGCGTTGAGCGTCTGTTCGCGCTCGTCGTGTCCGCCGCCGAGGCCATGGCCGCGGTGACGGCCGACGGCGTCGATTTCATCAATGAAAATCAGGCAGGGGGCGGATTTGCGGCCCTGTTCGAACATGTCGCGGACACGGCTAGCGCCGACGCCGACGAACATTTCGACAAAATCCGAGCCGCTGATGCTGAAGAACGGCACGTCCGCCTCCCCCGCGATGCCTTTGGCGAGCAGGGTTTTACCGGTGCCGGGAGGCCCGACCATGAGAATGCCCTTGGGGATTTTGCCGCCGAGGCGCTGGAATTTTTTCGGATCTTTGAGGAATTCGACCAGCTCCCAGACCTCTTCCTTGGCCTCGTCACAGCCAGCCACATCCTTGAAAGTGACCTTGTTGCGGTCGCTGTTGAGCATTTTGGCCTTGGATTTGCCGAAGCTCATGGCTCCGCGTCCGGCCATCTTGATCTGCTGGCGGAAAAAGAAGTAGATCAAACCGAACATGAGCAGCATCGAGATCAGCATCATGGTGCCGGAGCTGAAGACGCTCGGGCGGGTCTCGAACTGCGGAATGATCGGCGTGTCCTTGCCGTCCTTGTCCTTGAGGTTTTTCAGCTCCTCGAGGAGCGCACCTTTTTCCAGCCACTGGCTTTGCACCGGGGTGGTGAAGCGTTCGCTGACGCCGAGGTCGTTTTTGTAATACCCCTCAATGAATTCGGCCCCGGTCTCGGGGCGCAGAACAAAAAGAAAGGGCTTGGAGCGGTCGATCAGCGTCTCCGGCTTGGCCGCCAGCTTGTCCCGGAACTCCGGGTAGGTCAGCGCCTTGGACTGGCCCAGGAGCTTGGGCGAGATGAACGCCGAACTGACCAGGAGCAGGGCCAGCGCCAGAAGCACCAGACCGCGCCAGTTGAAATTCGGATCGCCGGATCCGTTGGAGTTGCCGTCGCTTGGAGGACGCGGCCGGCGCGGTGGGGAATCGGACATGTCTTGGAGTGTTGGGATGGCCGTTGAGGCAGGCCGGAAGGTGATTCTAACACACGGGCCGGGGTTTGCAATGACCCGGGATTGAACCAGTGTGGGATGGTGAATCTATTACGCAAGCCGAGCGCAAGGGGACGCGGGCAGGCCCGCGTTCGCAAGCGAGGGCCGGCCCGGGTCGTGGCGGCGATGCTCGCCGGCTGGCTTCAGGTCACCGCCGCGCAGGAGGGCGGGAGCGTCGCGGCCGGGCGCTTCGAGGCGGCGGCCAGGCTGGCCGACGCGACAGCCGCAACCACGGCACTGGATGAGGCGGGGCCGGGCCCGGCGGCCGGGGCGGCCGCTTCGCCCGCGGAACGGTTCTGGCGGGCCCAGGCGTGCGTGCTGGCCGGCCGGGTCGGGGAGGCGGCCGGTCTTTTCGGGGGGCTCGCCGCGGACCAGGCGGGCCCGTTTTTCCGGGAGGCGGTGCTGAGCCACGGGGCGCTCTGGGCGGCCCGCGGGCAGACGGGCCGGGCGCTCAAAGCGCTCGGGGCGGGGCTGGAGTCGGAAGATCCGGATTTTCTTGCCATCGTGCGGCTGCGACTGGCCGAGCTGCACCTGGCCCAGGGCGGTGCGGTCGAGGCCCGGGCGCTTTTGAAGGCGGTTCCCGGGAGCCTGGAGCGGTCGGCGCTGGAGGCGCGGGCGGCCTGGATGCAGGGCCGCATGGAGGAGGCGGCGCGGCTGGCAGGTCCGGTGGCGGCGCAGGCACCCGGCGGGGCAGCCCGCGACACGGCGCGGCTGGTGCAGGCGCGGGTCAAAGCCGCGGCCGGCCAGATTCTCGAAGCCGACCGGGCGCTGTTGGAATGGGTGCGGGCGGAGCCGGCCACGGTGCCGCTGGCAGCGGTGATTCTGGCCTTGGAGGAATTTGACGGCCTGGAGGCGGAGGAGGTCAACACCCTGCTGAACGAGTGGATGGGCGATCCGCGCTCGCCCCTGGCGGCAGCGGCGGCCTACGGGCAGGCGGCCGCGCGGGCCCGCCGCGGCGAGGCGGCCCTCGCCGCGGAGGCGTTTGCGGTGTTTGCCGGCGCGAACGAAGCCCATCCGCTGGCCGCGGTCGCCCGCACGCGCTCGATCGCGCTGGCGCTCGCGGCCGGCCGACCGGCCCAGGCCCGGGCCTGGGCCGAAGCCTGGCGGGCCCGTCCTTCTCTGGAGAGGGCACCGGCGGAGGCGGCCCGGGCGGCCTTTGCGGCGGGTCTGGCCGCCTGGCAGGCGGGGGCGGCCGCGGAGGCCGCGGCCGCGTTTCAGTCGGCTGCAGCGCTGGCTCCCGACGCCCGCGTCGAACAGGCGGCGCGCCTCAATGCGGCGCTCTGCACGGTGGAGGCGGAGGGAAAGGTCTCGGCCGCCGGCCTGGAGGCGTGGCCGGAGGCCGCGCCCACCCTGAACCTGGAAGCGGGCCTGCATGGAGCGCGCATCGGGCATCCCAAGGCAGCAACCTGGCTGGAGGCCTTTCTCGCCGCCGCACCGGCCGGGGATGTCCGCGAGTCGGCGGCGTGGAGCGCGCTGGTCGAGCTGGACCTGGCCGGCCCCGCGCCAGCGATCGCCGCCGCGCGGCAGCACGCCCGGGCCGCCCGCCGCACCGCCCGCGACCAGGCCGGGCGCGAGCAGGTGGCCTGGCTCTCGGTCCTGGTGGAGGAGGCCGCGGGGGACTGGACCGCCGCCCTGGAGAAATCTTCGCAGTTTCTGCTCGACTGGCCGCGATCCGAGCGGCGGGCCCAGGCCCGTTTTCAACGGGCCGAGTGGTTCGGCCGCCAGGACCACTGGGCGGCGGCGGTGCTGGAATACTCCACGCTGGCGGCCGAGGCCGAGACCCTGCCGGCGTCGGGCGCACGGGCGCTGTATCTGGCCGGCTTGGCCGAACTGAAGCTGCCCTCGCCCGATTCGCTGGATCGGGCCATCGATCGCTGGAGGGACGCCGCCGCCTTGGATGAGTCGCTGGTCTTCGCCTCCCGGTACCAGCAGGCGCTGGCCAAGAGCCGTCTGGGCAAGGTCGGCGAGGCCCTGCAGCAGTTGGAGGCCTTGCTGGCCGGGCCGCCCGCACCCACGGCGGCGCAGCGTTCCGCGGTTCAGCTGGCCCGCGGCGAACTGCTCCTGCTTCCGACGGCCGGGGGGACGGGCCAGGAAAGCGAGGCTCTGGCGGCTCTCCAGAGTGTGATTGACGAGTCGGCACCCGGCTCCCTGCGTCGGGCCCGCGCCCAGTGTCGGAAAGGCGAAGCCATGGCGCGGCTGGGGAGTGGTGAGGAGGCTCTGGCGGCGTTGACCGAGGCGGCCCAGCCGTTGCTGGAGCCTTCCAGCGAAGGGGGCGCGCCGGAGGCGGCGGCCCTGGTCTGGCCAGCGCGGGCCGGGCTGGCGGCGGTCGCGCTGCTGGAAGCACGGCAGGATTGGGCGGGAGCGGCCACCCTCGCGCAGCGGCTCGCGTCCACCCCGGGTCTGCACGCGGCACGAGCCCGGGCCCGGGCGGCGCGCCTCCGGCTGGAGCATTTCATCTGGGAACAATAGGCGGGCGGGCCGGCCCCGAAAGCCCGTCGCCGCGCGGGCAGTTATTTGCGTGCCCGACGCGCGCCCGAGGCCGGATGCAAAGCCGGCTGCGACGAACGTTCGGCATCACCTGGCCCCCCGCCGCACCGCCCGTCCCCCCCGGGAAATGGGGGAACGGGCGGCCGTTTCCAACGGCGTGGGGGATCTCGCTGAATCGCGGAAAATGGGTTCAGGCGGCCCGGCCGGAGGAAGGCGGCGGTCGTTTTTAAGCGGCGGTCACCAGACGGGAGGCATGGCACACCGGCCGGACCTTGGCCGGGCGGCGCGCCGCGACCGGGTGCCGGCCGCGGCGCGGAGCCGGCGTCGCCGGCTCATGATCAAGCCGCTGCAGCGCCTGCCGCAACTGCGTGAGCGCGCTGACCTGGAGCTGGCGGGTCCGCTCGCGGGTCACCTTGAGGTGCTGGCCGATTTCTTCGAGCGTCTGCGGGGCGGCTCCATCCAGTCCGAAGCGGCGGTTGATGATGTACCGCTCCCGCTCCGGCAGAAACGGCAGCACTTTCTGCAGGCTGGCCACCAGATCCGCCTGTTCAAAAGTCGCGTCCGGAGCGGCATGCTCCGCGTCGGGCAGCATCTCGGCGAGCGTGCGCGCTTCGCCGCCATGCCCATCGCCCACCGGCGTTTCCATCGAGAGCAGCGGCTGATTCACCGTGCGCAGTTCCTCGATTTTTTTGGTGGTCATCTGAGCGGCGGCGGCAATTTCGTCATCGGTCGGCTCCCTGCCCAGAGTCTCGGCCAGACCGGCGGCGGCCGCATGGACTTTGCGCAGGCTTTCGGCGATGTGCCCGGGAAGGCGGATGGCGCGGGGGAGCTTCTCAAAGGCGCGGAAAATCGCCTGCCGGATCCACCAGGTGGCATATGTGCTGAAGGCCACCCCGACCTTGGGGTCGAACCGTTCCACGGCGCGCACCAAACCAACATTGCCCTCGGCAATCAGGTCCTCAAAAGGAATGCCCCGTCCTTGGAAGCGCTTCGCGATCGAGACGACCAGCCGCAGATTTCCCTCGATCATGCGGTTGCGGGCGACCATGTCCCCCTTCTGCACCCCGGTGCTGAGGGTTTTTTCTTCTTCACGGCTCAAGAGCGGCCGCCGGCGCAATTGTTCAAAATAAACATCGAGCCCAGGGCTGTGGATCAGGTCGGTTCTCATGATGGCTGCGGGGGTTGGGGGTCGGGGGGGCATAAAGCCGGTTTTTTTGCGGCAGAGATGGGGCAAGGAGGCCGTGAGGTCTCCCGTAAGGGGCGGATGTATTCTTGGGGGCGGTTCAGAACTCGCACCATGTAGGTACATCGTTATGACGTTGGTAATCGCAAAGAGGTTTCAAAAATGGCAATTTTTTGAAAAAACTTTTTCCGTCCCACCTTGTCCAGGACCGGCAACAGGTGTATTCTGCCCCTCGTTTCTTCCTTTCCGCTCCACCCTGTCGTCCGCCCACCGAGACCCGCCGCCATGCCCGCCACGCCAACGCCCAAGCCCAAGTCCAAGCCCAAAGCCAAATCAGCCGCTCCGCAGGCCGCCGAGCGCGGCGAACTCATGACCGGCGCAGAGGTGCTGGTGAAATGCATGGAACGCGAGGGCGTGGATCTGATTTTCGCGTATCCGGGCGGTGCCTCGATGCCGATTCACCAGGCGCTGACGCGGTCGAAACAGATTCGCACCGTCCTGCCCCGGCATGAACAGGGCGGCAGTTTTGCCGCCGAGGGGTACGCCCGCGTCACCGGCAAAGCCGGCGTCTGCATGGGGACCTCCGGCCCCGGCGCCACGAACATGATCACGGCCATCGCCGACGCGTTCCTGGATTCGACGCCGCTGGTCGCCATCTCCGGCCAGGTGCCCCAGCACATGATCGGCCGCGGGGCGTTCCAGGAAACCGACTTTTTCGGCATGACCCTGCCCGTGGTCAAGCACAACTACTTGGTCACCAATCCTCACGACATTCCAAGGATCGTGAAGGAGGCGTTCTACATCGCCCAGAGCGGGCGGCCTGGTCCGGTCGTCATCGACATGCCCAAGGACGTGCAAGAGGCGAAAATCCAGCCGCTTTTCGTCGATTCCATCCACTTGCGCGGGTACACCCCGGAGCGCGAGATTGATGAGGTGGCGCTCAACGAGGTCATCGGCCTGCTCAAGCAGAGCAAGCGACCGGTCATTTATGCCGGCGGCGGCATCATTTCGGCCGAGGCCAGCAAGGAGCTGACGGAATTTGCCGAACGCGCCCAGATTCCCGTGACCACGACCATCATGGGCGTGGGGGCCTTTCCGGAGAGCCACCCGCTGTCGCTCCGCTGGCTCGGCATGCACGGCACGGTTTACGCGAACAATGCGGCCAACGAGGCTGATCTGCTGCTCGCCCTTGGGGTGCGCTTCGACGACCGGGTCACCGGCAAGGTCGAAAAGTTCGCCGAGCACGGCACGATCGTTCACATCGACATCGACAACTCGGAGATCAACAAGAACAAACACGTCCGCCTGCCCATTCTCGCCAACGTGCGGGAGGCCCTGGTGCGACTCAACCAGTTGCTGGACAAGGCGGGTTACAAGCGTCAGGCGCGCACGGCCAAACCGACGCTGCACACCGAGTGGCACGCCCAGATCACCAAGTGGAAAAAAGACCACCCAATGAAATTCTGGGACACCGAGGACCAGATTCAGCCGCAATACGCGATCGACCAGCTCTACCAGCTCAACAAGGACCTGATCATCACCACCGGCGTGGGCCAGCACCAGATGTGGGCCGGCCAGTGGTATCGCTTCGAGGAGCCGCGCCGCTTCATCACCAGCGCCGGTTTGGGCAGCATGGGCTACGGCCTGCCCGCCGCCCTGGGGGCCAAAATCGCCTTTCCCGACAAGGAGGTCGTGGACATCGACGGCGACGGTTCGGTACTCATGAACATCCAGGAGCTCGCCACCGCCGTGGCCGAGCGCATCCCGATCAAAGTGCTCATTCTCAACAATCAGCACTTGGGCATGGTCGTCCAGTGGGAGGATCTGAAATACAATTCCAACCGCGCCCACACCTTCCTCGCGGATCCGAAGGACCAATACGATCCGACCCACAAGAACGAGGACATCATCTACCCGGATTACCCGACGATGTGCGCCGGGTTCAAGGTCAAGTGTGAGCGCGTCATCCATAAAAAGGACCTGGTCCCGGCCCTCAAGCGCATGCTGGCGGCGAAGGAGCCGTATGTGCTGGACGTCATGGTGCCCTACACCGAACACGTCCTGCCGATGATTCCCGGGGGCATGACCTACAAGGACATCATCACCGAGCCGACGGGGGTGAGGGCCGCGGCCAAGGCCGGCGTGCCGACCGCGCTGTAATCCGCCGTCCGCAGCAGCCGAGCCCTGGCCGCGGGCCGGCTGGGCGTTCCAGTCCGCCCCCTCCGGCATCGTCGATGAGCGAACCGCGCCGTGACCTGCAGCCGTCCCGGCTCGCCTGGACCGAGCACGGGGCTCCCGGCGGGCGGCCGGTGGTGTTTTTGCACGGGTGGCCGTCCTCGCGCTTGATGGGGCAGGTGTGGGACGCGACCGCGCGGCGGCGCGGGTGGCGGGTGCTGGCGCCGGACCGGCCGGGGATCGGGCGGTCGGCGCGGCGGGAAGGCTGGTCGTTCGGGGCCTGGCCCCCGGTACTGGCGGCATTCCTGAACGAACGAGGGATCGCGCGGTGTCCGGTCATCGGGCTTTCCGGAGGCGGGCCGTATGCGCTGGCAAGCGCGGCGCTGCTCCCCGAGCGGGTCACGGCCGCGGCGGTCATCAGCGGCGCGCCGCCGCTGCACGACCGGGCCGACCATGCGCTCATTATGCGGGAATTCCGCATGTTGGCGGCGGTCGAGCGGCGGGCGGCACCGGTGTTGCGGGCCGGCTTCCGGCTGGCCGGCCCGGTGCTGGCGCGGTTCGATGTGCCGCTGGCACGCAGCCTGATGCGCGTCTTCGGCCGGCTGCCGGATGAAATCTTCCTGGCCTCGAGGGAATCCGATTTCACGATCTCCTCCGGCATCGAAGCCTGGCGGCAGGGCGGACTCGGCGTCGTGGACGAGGGACGCCTGTACCTGCATCCGTGGGATTTTTCGCCCGAGGCCATCACCCGGCCGGCGGCCTTTTGGCACGGCACCCAGGATCCCTTTTTCCACTGGAGCCTGGCGCAGCAGCTGGCCGGAAGGATTCCGGGGGCGGTGTTCCACCCAGTGCCCGGCGAGGGGCATTTCATGCCGGTGTACCGGGTGCAGGATCAGGTCTTCGACTGGCTGGAGCAGGCCGCGGCCTCGTCGTAACAGGCTTCGAGCACGGCGGTCTGGGCCCGGCGTGCAAATCCCTCGATCACGGCCCGGCGCGCCGCGCCGCCCATGGCCGCGAGGCGCGCCGGATCGTCGAGCAGGGCGAGGGCGGCCGCCGCCAGGGCGGGGGCGTCGCGCTCGGCGACCAGACATCCGCTGACCCCGTCGGCCACGGCCTCGGGGATCCCGCCGTGGCGGGTCGCCAGGGCCGGCAGGCCGGTGGCCATGGCTTCGAGCAGGCTGTTGGGCACGCCTTCGCGGTTGCCGTCCGGCGGTGTTTCGCTGGGATGGAAGAACAGGTGCGACGCCTGGAGCAGATCCCGCACCTCGGCCGGGGGGAGAAAGCCGGTGAACCGGACCCGGCCGGCCACGCCGAGCGATGCCGCCTGGCGTTGCAGCGATTCGCGCTGCGGCCCGTCGCCGATCAGGCTGAGCCTCGCCCGGGGCCACTTCCGGCTGATGTCCGCAAATGCGCGCAAGGTGGCGGGCAGGCCCTTTTTCTCCACGAAGCGGCACGTCTGGGCGAACTGCCACTGCCCGTCCGACGGTGGCAGCACCCGCGGCGGGTCCGGGGGCGACCAGAAATCCAGGGGCACCCCGGTCCGCTGGAGGCGCAATTTCCCGCGCGGGCAGCCGTGGGCCTCCAGGTCGGATAGCAGGGCTTCCGACCGGGCCAGCACCAGCGTGGCATGATGGAAAACCTCGCGCAGGGCCGGCCCGGCGACGCCCACCCCGACATCCGCGCCATGAAAACTCACCACCACCGGCACCGGGCACGTCTTCACCACCGGCAGCCAGCGGACCGCCTGATGGCCGAAATAAATGTGGAGCACCCCGGCCTCAAACCGCCTCACCTGGTACAAAAACTCCCGCACCTCGCCCAGGGTGGGCGGCACAAATGGCGCGCCTTTGAGCGAACGATGCCACACCCGGCGCAGCCAGCGTCCGGCGGGCTTCGGCAACACCCGCACCCGCTTCTCCGGCCAGGGGAAAAGCGCCTCGTTCTCCCGCCGGTGCGTGATCACCCGCGCCTCCCAACGCCCCAGATCGCTGAGCTGGCGGTAAATGTGCTGCATGTCGGCCTTGAGAAAGTCCGCGCAGTAGCTGGCAACAACAGGCATGAGAAAAAATGAAGGGCGAGGGCGGAAGGTGCAAGGAAGTTGACGCTTGGGAAGATCAAATCGCCGCGGCTCGGGGCCGACGGGCCGCCAATTGCCCGTGCGCCTTTGTTCTTGCTTTCACCTTGCGGCTTCCGCCTTAGACCTTTCCGCATGATCACCTCGGCCCAGTTCTTTCATCACCCGGAAACCTTCCGCACCCAGAGCGGCGAAACCCTGCCGGGCTTCACCCTGGCGTATGAATCCTACGGCTCTCTCAATGAGGAAAAATCCAACGCCATCCTCCTCTTCCACGCGCTCAGCGGCACGGCCCACGCCGCCGGCCGTTGCGAGGCGGTGCCGGGCGTGGGCGACCGCTGGACCGAGGACGTGCGCGACGGCTGGTGGGACGAGTTCATCGGGCCGGGGCGGCCGCTCGACACCGGCAAATACTTCGTCATCTGCGTCAACTACCTCGGCGGCTGCTACGGCTCGACCGGGCCGTCCTCGGTCAATCCGGCCACCGGCCGGCCCTGGGGCTCCCAGTTTCCCCACCTCTCCGTGACCGACGTCGTCCGCTCGCAGGCCCTGCTGATCGATTCCCTGGGCATCGGCAGGCTGCATGCCGTGATCGGACCGAGCATCGGCGGCCTCATGGCGCTGACCTTCGCCACCCGCCACCCGGACCGGGTCAAACTGGTCATCCCGATCGCCAGCGGAGGTGCCACCACCGTGCTCAACCGCCTCGCCCTCTTCGAGCAGATCCTGGCCATCGAAAACGACCCCCACTTCGCCGGCGGCGACTATTACGACGGCGAGCCGCCGACCTATGGGCTCGCCCTCGCGCGCATGATCTCGCACAAAACGTTCGTCCACCTCGACACCATTGAGGACCGCGCCACCGGCGAGGTGAAACAACCGGACGACCAACTTTCCTGGTACCGGCTCCGCGACCAGGTCGAAAGCTACATGCTCTACCAGGGGAAAAAGTTCGTCAGCCGCTTCGATGCGAACAGCTATCTGCGCTTCTGCGAAATGTGGTCGAGCTTCCATCCGCTCCGCGATTCCGGCCTGGCCACCTGGAAAGAGCTGCTCACGCCCTGCAAGGAGCACGGCCAGCAGTTCCTCATCTTCAGCATCGACAGCGATTTTTGCTTCTACCCCGAGGAGCAGGCCGCCCTGGTCAAGCACCTCCGCGAGGCCCGCGTCGCCGTCCACTACCACACCGTGCACAGCGACAAGGGCCACGATTCCTTCCTCCTGGAGCCGGAACTGTATATCCCGTTCCTGACCTACGCACTGGAAGTCGCACGCGTGGCCAAAGGCTAGCCCGGCTTGCGGCCGGCCCGCTCCCTCCCAGACTCCCGACCCCAGACTCCCGACCGCATGACCGACGACGACTCAGAATCAAACGCCGCGCCCGCCCTCATCTGGCTGGGCTTGTTCTGCCTGCTCCTGCTCAGCCTGGCGCTCGATTTCCGGAATTTCCAGCACGGGGGCTCGATCGATCTGCGCAGCCGCATCGTCGGCGCCCGGCTGATGCTGGAGGGCCGGGATCCCTATCATTATAAATGGAAGCTGCCCGAGCCGGCGGCATTCTGCGACCCCTTCAACAACGCCGCCGTCCCCGTGTCCACCACCACGGTGACCCCGGCGATGGTCCTGCTGCATGCGCCGCTGGCTCCCCTGCCCTACCGCAGCGCCCGGCTGCTGTGGCTGCTTCTGCAATGGTCAGCGCTCGCCGGCGCAGCGGTTCTATGGATCAGGGCGGCGGAGAGCTCGCGGGACCGGCTCCTGCTCGCGGCCGTTTTCGTCTGTTTCACCTTCACCGCGGCGTGGCGGCTGCATGCGGAGCGGGGCCAGTCGTATGTGATCCTGCTGCTGCTGGTGGCGGGATGGGCGCAGGCGTCGCTCAGGGAGTCGGGGTGGAGGAGCCTGCTCGCCGGCGTGCTCGCGGGGGTCCTGATCGCCCTGCGCCCTCCGCTGGCGGTGGTCGTGCTGCCGTTTGTGGGGCTGTGCCGCCGCCGGCAACTGCCCGGCTTGGCCCTCGGGCTGCTCGGAGCCGCCGGCCTGCCGATGGTCTTTCAGCCGGACTGCTGGAAGCAGTACGCCGGCGCGATGGAGGAGTGGGCGCAACTGTACCGCACCACCGCGCCCCGCCCGCCGGGACAGGCGTTTCCGCCGTTGATCGAAGGGTTCCCGATCGACGTGCTGGCCCGCTTCGCCCCGATTCCGTTTGCGGACTCGTCGCTCACCTTCGTGTTGAAAAGCCTGGGGCTTACGCCCGGTTCCAGCCTGCCGCTGCTGGCGGCGCTGACCGGCCTCTACGGCCTCTGGCTTTGGCGCGCGCGCCGGGCCGCTTCGCTCCTGCTGCTTTCGGGGGTCGCCGCCTGGTGTTATCTGACGGACTTTTTCCTGCCCGCCCATCGCGGCACCTACAACGAGGTGCAGGTTTTGAACGCGATCGCCCTCGGCTGCTTCGTCCCCCGGCTCCGCTCGTGGGCGGCGCGGGGGGCGGCGGCGGCGATCCTGGCCGGCTGGCTGGTGCTACTGAGCCTGCCGTCCGCCAAGTGGATCATCAACATGCCCACGATGGTCTTCGCAGCCGTGGTGACGGGGATTTTGATCGCGGCGGCCCGCGGACGGGAGGCGCGGCCGGCGGCCGGTGCCGGCACCGACGGTCAATAAAAGAGAAAAGGCCACCAGTTTTTCATCGGCCGCCCCTGCTCGTCCTTCTGCCGGTTGTCGAGGCCCGGCATGTGCTGCCGCCAATACACCAGCCACGGACCCATGCAGTCCGGGGCCAGGTCGCGGAACTGGCTGAAGGCGGCGTTGGTGAACGGTTTGGCCACGTCCACGCCCCCCGGCCCGCTGCCGATGCGCCAGTCCTCGATGGTGGACAGGACCGGCTCGGAATTGTCCAGGTCGTAGTGCCGGCGGGCATTGGGCGGGAAGTGCGCATTCGGCGAGCAAGGCGGTGAGCAGGATGAGCGGGTTCATGAGGACCTGGAGTGAATGGGGTGGCCGGCCGGCCTGAAGGTGGCCATACCCCAGCCGGCCGCCTCCTGCAAAGGCGGGAGCGGGGGGAGGTTCGGCGCGGAAAATGCGGCCCGGAGCCGCCGGGCGGGGCCGGAATGCACATTCTTCTTTGCGTGGAAGCGGGGCGTGGTGTTTATCCGCTCTTCGCATGAGCGAATCCCAAACCGGTCGGAAATTCCAACGAGTCGTCCTGAAATTGAGCGGCGAAGCCCTGCGTGAAACAGGCAGCCACGACAACATCTCGCCCGAGATTGTCGAAGGCATTGCGGTGCAGATCCGCGAGGCCTGGATGAAGGGCGTCCAGATCGCCCTGGTCGTCGGCGGTGGCAATTTCTGGAGGGGCGTGACCGCGCAGAACCGGGGCATGGAACGCGCCACCGCCGACTACATGGGCATGCTGGCCACGGTCATGAATTCGCTTGCCCTCCAGTCGATGCTCGAGGCCCACGAGGTGCCCACCCGGGTCCAGAGCGCCATCCGCATGGACAATGTGGCCGAGCCGTTCATCCGCCGGAAGGCGGTGCGCCACATGGAGCAGGGCCGCGTCGTCATCTTCGCCGCCGGTACCGGCAACCCGTTCTTCTCCACCGACACCACCGCCGCCCTGCGCGGCAGCGAGATCGGGGCCGACGTCATCCTCAAGGCCACCAAGGTGGACGGGATTTACGATTCCGATCCGCTGAAAAATCCGGGAGCCACCCGCTTCGAGCGCATCACCTTCCAGGACTGCCTCCAGCGCCAGCTCAAGGTCATGGACGCCACCGCCTTCAGCCTCTGCGAGGAAAACAACAAACCGATCATCGTTTTTGACATGAGCCCTCCCGGCAACGTGCGGCGCGCCCTGCTCGGCGAGCCCATCGGCACCCTCGTCACCGCCTGACGCCACCACCACCCCCATCCCCGCCATGGACCAGAAAGCCATCCTCGCCTCCGCCCAGGAGCACATGAAAAAAGCCGTCGAATTCATCCTGCACGAATTCAACGGCGTGCGCACCGGCAAGGCCTCGCCCGCCCTCGTCGAAAGCGTCAACATCTCCGTCAGCATCTACGGCGGCACCCACATGAAGCTCAAGCAGCTGGCCGCCATCTCGACCCCCGACTCGCGCACCATCTACGTGCAGCCGCACGACCCCAGCACCCTGCAGGACGTGGAGCGCGGCCTGCGCGAATCCAACCTCGGGCTCAACCCGATCGCCGACGGCAAACGCCTCCGCATCCCTGTGCCCGAACTCTCGGCCGAGCGCCGCAAGGACATGGTCAAACTCATCAAACAGATGGCCGAGGAAGGCAAGGTCCGCGTCCGCGCCGCCCGCCGCGACGGCATGGAGGCCGCCAAAGCCGCCGAAAAAGCCGGCACCATCACCGAGGACGACCTTAAGCGCGTGGAGAAGGAGATCCAGTCCGCCACCGACGCGTCCGTGAAGGAAATCGACCAACATACGGCCCACAAGGAGAAAGAAATCCTCACGGTGTAGCGCCCGGGCCGGGCTGATGGTCAGCCGCCGGCCGGGCCCGCCCGGCGGCAGGCCGCGAAGGCTTCCACGGCGCGGCGCAGGTCGGCCTCGTCGTGCGCGGCCGAAATCTGGGTGCGCACCCGCGCTTGGCCCTGGGGCACGACCGGGAAAAAGAACCCGACGGCATAGACGCCGCGTTCGAGCAGATCGCCGGCCATGCGCTGGGCCGCGGCCGCCTCGCCGAGCATGATCGGGACGATGGGATGCTGTCCGTCGTTGGGAAGGGCGAACCCGGCCTCCCGCATGGCCGCGGCATAAAACGCCGTGTTCGACCACAAGCGGTCGCGCCAGGCGGTCGAGCGGCTCAGCATGTCCAGCACTTGGAGGGTGCCGGCGGCGATGACCGGGGCCAGGGTGTTCGAAAAAAGATAAGGGCGGGAGCGCTGACGAAGCAGGTCGATGGCGCTCCGACGCCCGCTGGCGTAGCCCCCGCTGGCTCCGCCCAGAGCCTTGCCGAGGGTGCCGGTCAGAATGTCCACGCGATCCATGACCCCGCAGTGTTCATGGGTGCCCCGGCCGGCGGCACCCATGAACCCGGTGGCGTGCGAGTCATCCACCATCACCAGGGCTCCGTAGCGCTCCGCGAGGTCGCAGATTTCCCGGAGGGGCGCGATGGTGCCATCCATGCTGAAGACCCCATCGGTGGCGATCATCTTGAAGCGGGCCCCCGCCGCGTCCGCCTCCCGCAGCCGGCCCTCCAGATCGTTGAGGTCGCGGTTGGCGTAGCGGAAGCGCTTCGCTTTGCAGAGGCGGATGCCATCGATGATCGAGGCGTGGTTGAGGGCGTCTGAAATGACGGCGTCCTCCGGCCCGAGCAGCGTTTCGAACAGCCCTCCGTTCGCGTCGAAGCAGGACGAATAGAGGATGGTGTCCTCGGTGCCGAGAAAGGTGGAAAGCGCGGTTTCCAGCTCGCGGTGGAGGTCCTGGGTGCCGCAGATGAAGCGCACCGAGGCGCAGCCATACCCCCAGCGGTCCAGACCGGCATGGGCGGCGGCCACCACCTCCGGATGATTGGCCAGGCCGAGATAGTTGTTGGCGCACATGTTGACCACCTCGCGCCCGTCGACCAGCCGCACCCGCGCGTCCTGGGGCGAGCCCAGCGGGCGCTCGGTTTTCCACAAGCCAGCAGCGCGGAGGCGGTCGAGTTCGGTGGCAAGGTGATCGAAATAGGACTGGGGCATGACGCGGCGGGCTGGGATGCAGGTTTTTTAATCACGGATGGACCCGAATGCATCCCAATCCTTGGAAAGTCTGGCATCGCCCTCCCCGGCCGGCCTCGCCAGGTGCTGCGCGCTCGCAGGACCTCAGGCCGTCCAGTCGAGCACCACTTTGCCGGAATGCCCGCTCTTCATGGCCGCAAATCCCTGCTCAAACTCGCTCCAGTGAAACCGGTGCGTGACCACGGGCGCGATGTCGAGGCCGCTTTGGAGCATGGCGGTCATGAGGTACCACGTCTCGTACATCTCCCGACCATAGATCCCGCGGAGCGTCAAACCGTTGAAAATCACGGTGTCCCAGTCGATGGCAAAGGGCCCTGGAAAAATCCCGAGCAGTGCGACCTTGCCGCCGTGGGAGGCATTCGCGAGGATGGTCTCGACGGCCTTCGGGGAGCCGGACATTTCCAGGCTCACATCGAACCCCTCGGTCATGCCGAGTGTCTTCTGCACGTCGCGGAGGTCCTCCTTCGAGACGTCCACGGTGTGGGTGGCGCCCAGTGTGCGGGCCAAGTCGAGCCGCCAGGGGTTCACGTCGGTGACCACCACGTGGCGGGCCCCGGCATGGCGGGCGATGGCCGCGGCCATGCACCCGATCGGGCCGGCACCGGTGATGAGCACGTCCTCGCCGAGCACCTCAAAGGCCAGCGCGGTGTGGGTCGCATTCCCCAGCGGGTCGAAGCACGAGATGATTTCCTCGGGGATGCGGCGGTCGGCTGACCAGACGTTGGTCATCGGCAGCGCGAGATATTCCGCGAAGCAGCCGGTGGTGTTCACGCCGATGCCGCGGGTGTGGGCGCACAGGTGGCGCCGGCCGGCCAGGCAGTTGCGGCAGCGGCCGCAGACGAGATGCCCCTCCCCGCTGACCAGATCCCCGACCGCGAAGTCATGCACGTTGCTCCCGACCTCGACGATTTCCCCGCAGAATTCATGGCCGATCGTCATCGGCACGGGGATCGTCTTTTGCGCCCAGGCGTCCCAGTTGTAAATGTGTACGTCCGTGCCGCAGATCGACGTTTTGCGGATCTTCACCAGCACGTCGTTGATGCCGGCCACCGGCTCCGGCACGTCCTCCAGCCAGAGCCCGGGCGCGGCTTCTTTTTTGACAAGTGCTTTCATGCAGGCGCACCTGTCTGGCATGCCGCGCCGGGCGTCAAGCGGCGGCCCCGGCGGGGCGGCGATCCCTCCGCCTCGCAAGGCCTGGCCTTGTCCCGGGGTCCTCACCGTTGCGGCCGCGCCGGGTGTCCTGCCCCGCGTGCGCGGCGCTTTTTTGCTGACCGGCGGGTGGGGCGCGGCAGGCGCAGGCGGCGGCGCTCTTTCGCCAAGCCCGCCGCCGCAGGCCGGCCGACCCCGAAGGCCGGGGGCGCGCGTCGGGCGGCCGCCCCACACCTGGAGCCGGCCGACTAGCGGCGCTGGCGCCGGAGCATCGCCGCCAGTCCAAGGCCCAACAGGGCGACGGAGCCGGGCTCGGGAACCTGGGCGTTTTGCAAATACAGCAGGGCCCCGTCCCCGATGACGAGGGAGCTGTAGTCGCCCGGGGTCGTGCTGGCAGCAGCCGCAAAATGCTCCGCGATTTCCGTGGAGGTCAGCACCCGGTCATAAAACGCCGTTTCATCCACCAAACCGCCCTCAAATGAATTGTCGCCGTTGGCGTAACTGCCGACCGAGAAGGTGGCGGTGGTGCTGGCGGCATAGCCGGAACCGCTGGCGGTCGATCCGGAATCCACCCCGTTGATGAAGAGCGACGGGGTCGTGCCATCCCAGATGCCGACGACGTGGGTCCACTCGCCCACGGCGAAGGCGGCACCACCGCCAGTGATTTGCGCGCCGACCGAGGTCCCCACGCCGCTGTAGAGGGCAAAATTCCAGCCACCCGCGCCTGTGCCGCGCTGGAAAAACGTCCAGCCAGAACGGGGGTTGTCGCTGATCCGGTTGAAGACCGGAGCCCAGCCGTCGTTCACATCCCTCGCCGGATTGACCCAAAACTCGATGGAAAACGGCGCGCCCGAGGACGGATTGAGAGCGGCATTGAACGGGACGGTGGTGTTGACCGGAGTGGCTGGGGCACCGCCGCCATAACCGGCTGCCGTGTCGAGAGGAGTGGCGAGGGGACCGGCCAGTCCCAGGGTGACCCCGTCCGTATTCGTGCCGTTGGCGGCCGCCCCCAGGCTGCCGGTGTTGAGGGAAGTCGTTGCGGAGAAGGCGCTTGTCGCCGCGACAAAGGCTCCGATGAGGGCCGCCGCGGCGGCCGTTTGGGCTGGATGGTTCATAAATGTTTTTTGGATCGAGGGGGAACTCTCCGCCATGGAAGGAAGCGCCACTCTTTTCGTTTTTTGAAAAAGCGGCGGCGCTGGCGTCGGTGTGAACAAGGGCAGCTCATCCAACGTGCGGTCAGTCAGGTGTAAAGTTCCATTTTCGACAGCGGAGACCCCGCAATCCTCGGCGTCCCGGACCCGCCCGGTCGGTCCGAAAGTCCCCGTCCCCAACGCTCGCGGATCCATCGGCCGCCTGCCCCCCCCTGCTCCGGCGATCAAGCCCTAGCGATCGGGTGCCCATACGCTCGGGGAGCCAACAAAAAGACCGCCCTGGTGGGGGCGGGCTTAGGCCCGGCGACCACGCGCGCGGAGCCAACGGCCCGGACCTGGACAGCAAGGGCGGCCCCCACCGCCGTCCCCGGGCCGGTTCCCGGAGGCTGGGCCAACCGCTTTTAGTAGCGGTAGTGTTCGGACTTGTAAGGGCCTTCCTTCGGAATGCCGAGGTAGGCGGCCTGTTCGTCGGTCAACACGGTCAGTTTCACGCCGATTTTGTCCAGGTGCAGGCGGGCGACTTCTTCGTCGAGGTGCTTAGGCAGGCGGTAGACGTCGGGGCCGTACTTGTCTTTGTTCGTCCAGAGGTCGATCTGGGCCAGCGTCTGGTTGGTGAAGCTGTTGGACATGACGAACGACGGGTGGCCGGTGGCGCAGCCGAGGTTGACCAGGCGGCCTTCGGCCAGCATGTAAATCGTGCGGCCGTCGTCGAGGTGGTACGCGTCGTACTGCGGTTTGATGTTCTCGCGCTTCGCCCCGGCGTGGGTGTTGAGGCGGTCGACCTGGATTTCGTTGTCGAAGTGGCCGATGTTGCAGACGATCGCCTGGTCCTTCATGGCGAGCATGTGCTCGAGGGTGATGACGTCCTTGTTGCCGGTGGTGGTGACGTAAATGTCGCCGCGGCCGAGGGTTTCCTCGATGGTCGTGACTTCAAACCCTTCCATGGCCGCCTGCAGGGCGTTGATGGGGTCGATTTCGGTGACCACCACGCGGCAGCCGTAGGCGCGCAGCGAGAACGCCGAGCCCTTGCCCACGTCGCCGTAGCCGCAGACGACCGCCACTTTGCCCGCGAGCATGACGTCGGTCGCGCGCTTGAGGCCGTCCGCCAGCGATTCGCGGCAGCCGTAGAGGTTGTCGAACTTCGACTTGGTGACCGAATCGTTCACGTTGATGGCGGGCACGAGCAGCTTGCCTGCCTCCTTCATCTGATAGAGGCGGTGCACGCCGGTCGTCGTCTCTTCGGAGACGCCGCGCCACTCCTTGACCATCTTGCTGAAGAACAGCGGGTCTTCGGCATGCACCTTCTTGAGCAGGTCCTTGATCACCTGCTCCTCGTGGTTGCCCGAGGGGGTGTTGACCCAGTCGGAGCCGTTTTCCAGTTCGTACCCTTTGTGAATGAAGAGTGTCACATCGCCGCCGTCGTCGACCACGAGCTGCGGCCCGAGGCCACCGTCATGGGTCATCGCCTGAAGCGTCGCCCACCAGTAGTCCTCCAGGGTCTCGCCCTTCCACGCAAAGACCGGTACCCCGGTCGCGGCAATGGCGGCGGCGGCATGGTCCTGAGTGGAGAAAATGTTGCAGGTCGCCCAGCGGACCGAAGCCCCCAGATCGACCAGCGTCTCAATCAACACCGCCGTCTGGATCGTCATGTGCAGCGACCCGGTGACCCGCACGCCCGCCAGCGGCTTCTCCACGGCGTATTTTTTGCGGACCGACATCAGACCGGGCATCTCGTGCTCGGCCACGTTGATTTCCTTGCGACCCCAGTCGGCCAGCGTCAGGTCGGCGACTTTGAAGGGGAGATTGGCGATAAGCGGTTCAGTGGTGGCGGACATGGAGTGTCTGGGTGTGGGGTGTGAGGTCAGGGAAACGCGTGAGCTGGCGGCGGTGGCCGAGGCGCTCCAGACAGGAGCGCCAGACCACATATCAACATATCACGATACGTTGATACGTTGCCTTTTGGCGTCCGGATGTCAACGCGGGAGTTTTTTCGCCATAAAGCGACAGACACTTTGTGGCGCGATTTTGCCATGGCGTAGTAGGCCGGGGGCGGTCGCCGTCCGTCGTACCAGGCTGTGGCAGACGCTGATTCGGCCTGATGAGACCAGGCGAGGAGGCCGTGGTCGCGCAGGGGAAGGAGCGAGTGGTCGAGCTGCCGCGTCACGTGTCCTGCCTTGTGCTGGAGCAACTAGCCTAGAGGAATGACATGGAGGAGCGCACGCCTGTGGAGCATCCGTCCATTGATGTTGTGGTATTCGCTGTCGCCGTACCATTCCGCCACAGCTAGTGCCGGCTTGAGGCGCAAATCGTCGACAAATCGGACGGTGTCGGCCATTTCCCACCTCCGGGCCGGCAGGACTTGCTGATCGAAAGCACATAAAGCGAGGAGACGCTCCCACTTTTCCAGGTGGTATTCCTGCCAGGCGAGTGATCGAAGCCCGTCGAGCAGGACACGGGAAATCTGCTCAGCCACGGAGAGAGTGACGTGGAGGCCGACCATGCGGGATGGTTCAGACGCCATTGACTGGCGACAGCACACCAGCACGGGAAGCAGCAGAGCGGCCTGCTCGCCGTCACCGGCGGCGAGCAAGGCTCGGGCTCGCAACTCCACAGCTTCGGTGAGGACCTGAAATGGGGACGGTGAGTAAGAACCCAAGATTACGAAGCCTGATCGGGCAGTGATGCGGAGCAGCAGCGGCTGGAATTGGGCGTGCGGCCGGTCGCGGGCGGCGTGCACGAGTTCGTCAAAGAGCGCCGCATGGGGCTCAAAGGCCCGCACCACAGCTCGGACCGGGTCTGATTCCTCAGCAGGCGGCTTCAAGTGTTTTGTTGCTTCCAGTTGATATCGCCAGGCCAACCAGTCGAGCGGCTCCCGGGTCAGGCTCTGGGTGGAGCGTATGCCGGAGCGTGAGTGGGGCTTGAGGCTGAGTTCCGCCAACCGCCGCTGCTTTATTTCAGCGGCATCACCCTCCCCTCCCATGCCGTCGAGAGCCGGAGTGGCGCAGAAATTTTCCGCGGGCGCGATCTGAGGCGTTTCCAATGACTTGAGGTCGAGCGATTCGCCGGCCGCGGCGAGGCGGCCTGGGCGTTTTTCCAGGCGCGAGCCCCGCGCCAGTTTTCGATCAGATAAAACGCGGTGAGGAGCAGGAGAGGAACGAGGCACGCCATCCGGAGGATTCGAAGCACCCGCCTGAAGCTTTTGGGTTTATCCGCGGGCTCGGGAGGCGGGCTCATGGGGAAGCCTTGGAGTGATGCTCCTGGCAGGCCCAAGGCCAGCCCAGGAATTGAAGCGGCGCAGTCTATGGCGTGATCGCGACCTTGAGCACGCCGTCGCGTTGATGGGAAAACAGGTCGTAGGCGGCGACGATGTCGTCGAGGGAGAAATGGTGGGTGACGAGCAGACCCAGGTCGGCGCGACTCGATTGCACCACGTTCATGAGCCGACGCATGCGCTCTTTGCCGCCCGGGCAGAGGGCGGTGATGATGGTATGGTCGCCCAGACCGGCGGCAAACGCCGCGAGCGGGATGGTCAGATCGGCTGAATATACACCCAGACTCGAAAGGGTGCCGCCTGGTTTGAGGACGCGCAGGGCCGACTCAAAGGTGGTCTGGGTGCCAAGCGCCTCAATGGCCGAATCGACGCCGCGACCGCCGGTGAGCTTCATGATTTCGTCGACCACATCGCAGTTTTTGAAGTTGAACGTGACATCGGCGCCCATCTGCTTGGAAATGCCCAGTCGGTGGTCGTTGCCGTCGACCGCGATGATGGTGGTGGCGCCGAGCAGGCGGGCTCCGGCGGTGGCGCAGAGGCCGATCGGTCCCTGCGCGAAGATGGCGACCGTGTCGCCGATGCGGATGTTGGCGTTTTCAGCGCCCTTGAAACCGGTCGACATGATGTCGGGGCACATCAGCACCTGTTCATCGGTCAGGCCATCGGGGATGGGCGCGAGGTTGGCCTGGGCGTCGGGCACCAGCACGTACTCCGCCTGAGTGCCGTCGATCAGGTTGCCGAAGCGCCAACCAGCAGTGGCCTTAAAACCGTGATGGCCGCAGAGCCCTTGAGGGATGAGGTAGCTGCCGTCCTGTGAGGCGGCTCCATCCTGCGCCGCGTAGGAGTTGAAGTTCGGGCAGATGGCACCGGCAATCACCCGCTGGCCTTCGCTGTATCCCTGCACCGCGCGGCCAAGCTTTTCGATGACGCCCACCGGCTCATGTCCGATGGTCAGCCCTTTTGCCACCGGGTATTCCCCTTTGAGAATATGCACATCGGTGCCGCAGATGGTGGTCGTCGTGATCCGCATCAAAGCATCGTTGGGACCGACGTCCGGAATCGGTTTGTCCACCAACTCAATCAGACCAGGTTCAATAAAGACGGCGGCTTTCATCGGGGTGCGGTGGGGATATGCCTGGCTGGCGGATGTGGTCGGAACAGCTGAGCGCAGCGGCCCTGACCTGCCGCACAGTTTATTCATTTTCTTTTAATAAGCAATGGGTCACTTCCCCGCTCGCCACCGCGCTCCCATCGCCTTTCTTCACGCACGCTGCCCCAGGCCCCGGCGTCGATGGATGCAGGTGGGTCGCGGCGGCGTTCGGGGTGGGACGGGAGTTCCAGGCCCGTCAGCGGCGGGGCCGAACGGGATGCATAAAGGGACAGGCACTTTAAGCCGATGCGAGTGCGATCAAGGGACAGGCACGTTGTCGCGGCTCCGGACAGTACCGCTTAGTGATGATGGGGACAAATCGCGTGTTAGGCGGCGCTAAACAATAAACTACCGAAATACAATTATTTTCTTGGATGGATTTCATAGTTCCACTCTCCATGGAATTTATGGTGTTTGATGGATATTTCTCCGAATTTATCACCGGTGATTTTGCGTCCTTTCTCATACAATTTGCCATCCAGCCACGCATGTACTTCCAGACCCTCCCCGGTAGTGGTCGAACCAATGAGGTTCACAATTGAAGCTGACCCGGATACCGAAATTATCGCTGGTTTCATCCCGGAACCGTCGGTTATTCTCTTCGTCGTGGCAGGCGTGTGGATTCTCAGTACGCGAAGATATCGGAGTGGAAGAATTAGCGCATCTCGCCCTTCTAGGGCAGCGCCAGCGTTCTAGATCATTGCTTGTACTGCAATATACTTTGTCGATGTACTCCTGACACTGGCGCTGGCTTGGGCTGGCCTCCAAACAAGGGCAGAGCGGAGAAAAAAGCCGGTGGTGAACGTCGCTTGATTGGTCAATAATTGCCATAGAAACAAAAATTTTCAACTCATTAAATATCAATTGTTTCTCTTGCATTTTTTTACCCTTCTGCACGCCTTCCTCGCGCGTTCTTGAGCCCTCCTCAATGCACTAGCCATGCCCATTCCACAGCCTTTGGCAAATCAAGCCGTGGACCCCAACCGATCAGGCTTCGCGGCTTGACTATTTTCAGACCTTGGACACCATTCCCATGTTGGATCGACTCAGAAGCGCATCTGGCGATAAAAAGCGTTTTTACGACGAAGCGCTCTTCCTGGATCGCGCTCTCGGCCATTTATCGGAAAATGCAGACAAGCCAGCTGGGGAACGTTTTACGGATCCGCAGCTGAACAAAAGCTTTAGGAATTGAACACGGGAAACTTCCGGAAGATCCTTCAGTTCTGGCACAGGCTATCGGAGAAATATTGGTCCGTTATCTGACGCTCTGCAGGTAGACGCAGCGGTTCCGATACGAAGTCGCTTACAAGTGGCCGGGGCGGTGGACATGATCGCGGAAAATGTGATGCGCACGATTGGGCAAAGGGACGTCGCGCTCCCAAGCAACTGTTTTTGCAATGAGGGCCGGGAATTCGAGGGCACGCGTGGAGATGGCGATCCACATCGAGCCGCGGGGTTACGGTGGAATTTCCGACTCTCGAATGAGAGATTGGGACAGGCTGCGATGCCAGGCCTTCGGTGGGCAGGCGGCGACGACAGCAGCGCGAATGCGTTCGATTTCCCGACGCACCGAGTCCATGGGAAGGCGCTCCTGTTCGAGCCGGATTCGTTGGCGTAAGACTTCGGCATACGCCTCCGCCTCGCTTGGGCGAAGGCGGGCGGAGTCGAAGGCGGGCGGGAGGGCGTCGTCCGGGACGGCGAGCGCCTGATAGCGTTCGAGCGTGGGGAGGTCCATCAACAGGCTGCGGGCCTCCGGCAGAAATTGGCGGAGTCGCGCGAGCAGGGCGAAGCCGTGCGCGTCGATGTCGCCCCAGTAGTGGCACGCGGTCGATTGCAGCCATTCCACCTTTCGCCAATTCGCGAGGGCATCGCCGGAACCGAACACCGTAACCGCGCCCGGAATTGGCGGAAGAGCGAGGAAATTGCGGAGGTTCTCCACCATGATGACGAACGAACCTTCAAGCGGCAGGGTGGCCGCTTGCGTCACCGGCAGGGCGATTTCGTCCGCACACGCGGGAAACCCGCAGCGGGCCCGCAGCACAGGATCGAGAAAGCGCAGGCGCACCAGCGGCTCCTCGGAGCGCAGGCCCCACCGACGGCGGAGGTCGAGGCCACCCGCGGGAGGCTCCGGGAAGGCCAGCAGTTCGTCGATCAGGCCGAACCGGGATTCGATGAATTTGGTGTCGACGCCGAGGACGGGAAGCTGACGCACGTACAGGCCAGAATGTGGGTTCTCCTGGAGCCATGCGACGACGCCGAGGAGGCGATCCCAGTTTCCCAGTTCGCGGAGCACGGCGGGTACGCGGCTTAGGATCCATGGTTTCCATTCGGGAAAGCGTGCCTGGATCCTCGAGCATTCGGCGCGAAAACACGCGGTTTCCTGGGACTTGCCAAGCGCTTTCAGGTAGGTCGCTTCGTCCGCGAAGCGCGCCTGTTGCGGTCGCTCGTGCCGTCCGAACCGGCGTTCATCCACCGTCTCCCAAACCACCTCCAATCCGAGGCCCTCGGCGTCCTTTCTGAGCTGGGCGAGTTCCTCGCGACGAGCGACATAGCTGGCCGCCCGAGCGGCTTTGCCCAGAACCAACACCAACGGAAAAAACGAATCGCCGCTTACCGTCGACCGCAGGAAATCCACGTACCTCCGCTCCGCCTGCCGGAGGAAATCCGTGCGCGTATTCATGGCTTCGAGGCCGCGGCGGCCGCCGCGTACGCCTCCCGACTGGCCCTGCGGATGGTTGAGGCATTGTGCTCAGGATTGACCGCGAGGTGGTAGTTGTCGACGTACGACTCGGCGATGCGCACCTTGGCTTCCCACGGAGCCGCCAGGAGAAGCTGAAACCCCATGCTGCGGAAAAGGTCCAGCGCCCGCCGCGAGTTGGCTTCGTCGGTGCGCGCGAAGATTTCGTCGATCACCACCAGCCGGAATCCTTCTACGGAATCGGTCTGACCGGCGAGGCCGTACTGGGCGCAGAGCGAGGCGGCCAAGATCGTGAACGCCAGCTTCGCTTTCTGGCCACCCGATTTGCCCTGGGAGGAGTCGAAATAATCGACCTCCGATCCATCCGTGCGGCGGCATTCGCGGATGCCGAAATCGAGCCAGTTCCGGCTGTCGGCCACAAGTTTGACGTACTCCGGCTTCTTCAGTTCCTCGATCAATTCGCGGATCCGCTCGAACAACCCGAAGCGCGCTGCGTCGTCGTTCTGCATACCCAGGCCGAGGATGTCGCGCAGCCGCTTCTTGAACCCGGCCACCGCCTGTTCACCCCGTTCGCGGACATCGATTTCCACGTAGCTGTCGGGGGAGTACTCAAGCTGTCGAAGCGCCCCGTTGACCTGCGTGATGCGCTGGCGATGGCTCTTGACCTCCTGAGCCAGACTGGCATCCAGGCTCGCGATGTTCTGGGTGAGGTTGTCGTTGAGAAACGTGCGAAAGCGCTCCTCGTGGGCCGGCAGATCGTCGCGGGAGACGCGGGTGTGGATGCGCTCATAGTCGTCGGCGTAATCGGGGTCCGGAAGCAGATCCTTGGCATCCTCCGGAAATGCCTGAAGGAACGCCTGCATCGGCGCCCCCATTTTCGTGCGTGCCTCGTTGACGAAACGCTGCTGCTGGCTGGATCGATTGCGAAGCGTGTCCGACGCCTTCTGCTGAAGATCCTCGATCGTCTCCAGCGTGCATTCGTGCCCCTGCTCGATCTCGGCAAAATAAACGACGCCTTCCGTATCGGGCAGCTCGGGGTCGGGAGGGAGCTTGGTGTCGAGGTTTTCCTTGAGCCGCCGTTTGGTTCTGAGGTGTTCCTCGAGAAGGGATTTGCGGCCGACCAGCGTCCGTTCGTGCTCTCGCAGCTCCTTCAACGCCTGTCGCGCCTCGGTCAGCGCCGCTTCCAGGCGCAGGCGGTCCTCGGAACGCCGTTCCATTTCCTGCCGTTCGCTTTGCAGCGCTTCCAATTGCCGCAGCCCACCGGTCAGGTCGATCTCGGAGAAACTTTTCAGCCCGCTCAGACCATCCAGCAGTGCCAGTTTCAGCCGCAGCGCTTCCACTTCGGCTTGCCAGCGGGATTCCTCCGCTCGAAGCGTCGCCACCTCGTGTTCCAGGCGTGCCTGCTGATCGACGAGCGCCTGGATCTTCTTTTCCGGTGACCAGCCGAGCACCCAGCTTGTGCGGTCGTTCACGGTCCGGCGGTCGTCCTTCACGTGCCGGGTGCCGCCTCGGATCAACCCTTCGCGGGTCAGTCCGAATTTCACGGCTTCCAACTCCGCCACGTCGCGGCAGCACCGGTGATCAAACTGGCGTGCGATTTCCCCGCGCACCCAGCGCGAGAACGGATGGTCGTTCCGATGATTCAGGCAGCCGGCGACCGTGTGTTCGCCCGGGGGTGGCGGCGCTTCGGAGGCAGCGTCGGGAACGCGGTGAAACTGCATCCGCAGCCCCTGCTTCCGCCCGTCCTGGAGCCGCGTGCGATTGATCAATCCGGCCACCGCCCGATACCGCCGTTCGGTCACCAGCAGCGAGACTCCAAACCCATGCATCAGCCGCTCGATCGCACCGTGCCAGTCGTCCCGCTCCGGCTTCACTTCGACCAGCTCCCCGGCAAACGGCAGTTCTTCTTTCGTCAGGCCTTCCGCCTCGCAGATCCAGTCGCGGATGCGTTGCAGGTCAAGATCGATCAACACGCGGCGACGCCGCAACTCGTCGAGCTGGGTCGTGGTTTCGCCAAGACGGTTGGCCGCTTCCTGACGCTGGATGCCGGCTTGATGGGCTGCTTCCAACGCCTCCTGCTGATGGCTGCGGTATTCGGCAGTGCGCGCCTCGGCCGCCAGTTTGACGCTGGCAAAACCTGCTTCGTCGACGACCTCCGAGCCCAGCGCGCAGGCTTTCACGGCCTGATCAAATGTGTTTCGGGATCCGCGCACGGACTGCATCCGGAGCGAGCACGCCGTGATTTCGTTTTCCAGTTCCTTGATCCGCGCGCTGTCGCCATGGCCGTCGAGGGCGCGCTGGCAGTGCGTCACCCGTGCGTCAGCGCGGGAGATGTCGGTCTCGGTGGCGTGCAACGTGGCCTCCAAGGCATCGAGCTCCACGGTGGTGCCGGAGAGGTAGCGATCGAGCAGCGTACGATGGCGGTGTCCGTAATAGTTCGGCACCAGGGCGAGCAGGCCGTCGAACTGACGTTTGAGTTCCGTGGCGGTTCGTTCCGCCGAGCGTGCGACGACCACGGGTTCGAGCAGGGCGAGGCGCTGTTTGTCGCGGTGGATGCTGCTCCAGCAGTCTTCGAGGCTGGCGAACTGGGGAATGACCCGGTCGCGAATCACCTCGACCGCCTGCCCCGGCACCAGCAGGTGGCTGCGGAGGAACTGCTTCACGCTCACCACTTCCTTCACGCCGATCGCCTGATTGAAGACCTCCATCGCGCCCTCGCCGGGAATGCCCATTCGTTGATGGAAATCGCGGGCGTATCCCGAATAGCTGTCATAGACGGTGAAGCCGCGCTCGCGAAGCACCCGCCGCATTTCCCGTCCGCCGCCGAGATCCTGCAGGTCCGGAACCACTGACTTCGCGCGGGGCGCCACCAGATACACCGTCTCATCTTTGCCGCCGGAGACCCAGAGGATCTGCGCCAGCGTCAGCCGCGCGCCCGTCGCGGCATTGTGAAACACCGCGAGCAGGTGGGTGGGCACCTCCTCGTCCCGCAAATACTGCGCCTTCGTGCCATCCTCATCGCGCGCCGCCGACCACTGACCGCGGATGTAACTGGCCAACGTGCGATCGCGCTTCCCCTGGCCGCCGGCCGCGTCGTTGAAGCTGCTGCGCAAAATCGAACGCGGCGCCAGCAACGTGCGCAACGCGTCGATGGCCGTGGACTTGCCGCTACCATTCTCGCCGACCAGCAGCGTCCACCCGCCCTCCGGCCGGAGTTGGTGAACCCGCCCACCGCCAAACGTGCCCCAGTTCGCCATCTCCAGCAGGTCCAACCGCCAGCCGGGCAGGCCGTCGCTCAATGCCAGTTGCCGTTCATTCATCGACATGATCCCTCAGCTTTTTTTTGATCGTTTCGAGTTCGGCGGGGCCCAGTCGCGCCTTGATGATCCGCCGAATCTCATAGTCCTCACCGGCACCCCCGCCGAGTCGCCGGAGGAATCCCAAATCGACCGCCTGATCGATCGCGCGGTCGACCTTTTTGAGGTCGCGCACTTCGTCATTCGTTTCGCCGAGAAATCCCGAAACCATTTCGGCGATTTCCTGGCGGGTCCGCACCAGCCGGACCTGATCCGCATCGCGGGCCTCGGTGATGGCGAGTTCCTGCCGCAGGCACACCAGCAGCAGCGTGATTTCGTAGCCCAGTGCCCGGCGCGCGATCAGGCGCGGCACCCCCTGCGCCTCGTCCGTGTCGGGTTGATGAATAAAGGCATAGCCTTCATCCTCATCGACCACCAACAGCAGCCCCACGCCGGCGAACCACGCGGCGCAGTCGTCGCGCGATTGTAGCAGCGCGTCCCACAACGGACCGTCCTCCGCATACAGCGGCTCCTTAAAAAGCCGCACCTTCACTTGGGCTGTCGTCGTTTCGTTCATTCTGCTGCGGTGGTGATTTCCTCCCGGCCGAAATTTATTGCGGGCAGCCGCCAGCGCGCGCCTTCGATTTCGATGATCTCCATCCGGTCCCAGGGCAAATGATGGCGATCGGGATGGCGCGCCGCGATGACGAGGTATCCCAGCACCTCAAGCACCCCGTGGTCTGGCGGAAACCGGGCGAGCACCGTACGCAGCGACACCCAGGAACCGTCGCCGAACGAGGCCTCAATGTGCCGGCGCAAGGTATCCAGCGACAGGTGCGCCAGGGTGCCGAGCGCGGAGAGCGTGGCCGCATCGATCTCCTGGACTTCGCTGTCCGCCAGGCTGCCGGATTTTAAAGACGCCGGTGGGCTCCACAGCGGCCGCGACTGACCCGACCACACCGGCAACGGCTCAGGCACCTCGAAAAATGCCCCTTGGGGGGGCCGCGCTTTGGCCCGCAACGCCAGTTGCTGCACCTCGCTCACGAGTTCGCGGATGCGCCGGCGCTCGGCCAGTTGCGACGATTCCAACGCCCGTCGCAGGTTGGAGGCCAGGCGGCGGGTTGAGTCGCCCACCTTGTCCTGCTCCATCCGCAGAATCGGGAGCAACCGGACGAGCAATTGGTTCTCCCGGTCCTGCGGGTCGAGTTGCGGGAGCTGCTGGACGCGCGACGCCTGGTCCTCGAAGGTTTCCCGCCGCTCCGGATCCATCAGCAGCCGCACAAATCCATAAAAACTCTGACCCTGCGGCGAGCCGCGCAACGCGTCATGCGAATCCAGCACGCCGCCCATGATGTGGCCACGGGTCGCCTCCTGGTCAGCCTGCCTCTCGACCACCACCCGCGCCACTTCGCGGAAGTTTTCCTCCACTTGCCGAAACTCGGACATCAGCGTGCGCGCCTCCTCAATCAGCCGCAGAAACCGCTCGCGCACCTGCCGCGCGTCGAGCACCCGCACCTCGCCCGTGCGCTCGATCCGCTCGATCTCGGATTCGGTCTGCCGCAGCCGGTCCCGCTGCACCGCCAACCGTTGGCCGACGTCACCGGACGACTCGTTCAGCAACGAGTCGATCTGCGCGAATATGCTCTCCATCCGAGACTCGGTGCCGACAAAGGTCGAACCCCGCAGCTCCTCGAGCCAGAGCAGCGCCTTTTCCGTGGCCGCCGTCAGCTCGAAGACCGGCACCTGGGTCACCGGCGGCAGGGTCCGGCGCAGCCACCCGCAGCGCTCCGAACACCATTCCTCCAGATACTCGCGCGCCCCGCGCTCCGCCTCCAACTCTTCGCTCGCCCGATACTGGTCGAGCCAGCTCGAAAGTTTCGCCCGCAAGACTTCATTCTCCACCTGCACCAGCCCGGTCTGCTTGAACGCCGAATACAAAAACGAAAGGATGAACGCGGCCTGATTCTTCCGCATCAAGCCGGCACTCGGATGCCGCAGCAACTGCCTCACCTCCAATAACGTCATTACCCAAAGGGAGTAGCGTCGCCGCGCCCGTACCGCAATGGCCACTTTGGCCGCGCCGCCAAGGACGATAATTGTGAGGCCATCGAACAAGTACTTTGTGGATTAGGGTGGTTCAGGGAGGCTGGCCAAGATGGGAGGCCGGCCGGAATTGATTATATGAAATGACCATATAGGCTTGTGAAATGAAAACGCTGCAAGTCTCGCAATTCAAGGCCCACTGCCTTGGATTGCTCAAGGAGATCCGGGACACAGGGGGAATCGATCGTCGTGACGCTCCGTGGCGAACCCCTGGCCGTGATCCGGCCTCCTGGCACTGACGTCTTGCGGCAACGCGAATCCGTTGCAGAAACCTTGCATCGTCTTCGACCGCTGTTCCGGGCGGAGAACACGGACCTTGAGCCCACTGCACGCGAAGGGATGCGTCACTCCGCCCGGTTCCCGATTTCCGATGAGGATTGAGTCGTGGCCCCGCTCATCGACCCCTTTGTAGCGTGAATCCAAAGGAGCAGAAGGTATAGAGGCATTTCCGTTGCGTTTCGGCGACACCCATGGATCCAGACGGGAGCGGGGCGGCGGTCGAGGTGGGACGCGAGTTCCAGGCCCGTCGGCGGCGGGGCCTTACTGGGCGCAGCCGTCCGCCATTTGTTGGGAGGGGCGCGAGCGGGTTGTGGCGACGCCTTCCGAGGCGGGGTCAGTGCCGTGCCTGACGCGGATCTCCCGCGAAGTCGGTAAGTTTCCGGCGGCAGACGTCCTCGCCGCCTACGAGCCCGGGAGGTCTCGTCCCACCCGGTGGCGAGGTGGGGCGCGACCTCCTGGCGCGCTGGCGGTGAGGACACACCCCAGCCACAACGCTCCCGCCTGCTCAAACGGTGTGGCTTGCGCCCAGGCGGATCGGCACGCGCCGTGTGGGCGCACAGAAGGAGACGAGCACCGGCCGGGAAGCAGCCGCGCTCACCGCTGACGTGCCTGGAGGTCTCGTCCCACCCGCGCTGGCGGACGGGCGTGGTCACCGCCGCCTGGAACCAACGGGGTAGCGCCGCGGGAGCCGGATCCACGCTCCTCAGCCGTTGCTCCGCGTGGTTTGGCACGCCGCAGCTTTGGCCGGCGGTCGGTGTGGTGGTGGCCGCGTGCGGTCGGGTCTGGTGGCCGCGGGCCGCGGCTCCACGCCATGCCGCCCCAGGGTCTCGCGTGCCCGCCGCCTTGTCCTCACCCGCCGGCCCTCCCGGCGATCCGCTGATCGCCGAACGCACGGTATTTGACGTCGAGGAAACCCAGGTGGCGGTCGCGCTGCGGTCGTTCACGGAAGTGATCTATCCTGCGGCCAGCCGCGACAAGAAGGGGCTGATCTATTTCGACAACTACGAGACCCAAAAAACCGGCCTCCAACTCAGCGTCCAACCCACGGTGCATACCGACCGGCTGACTGGCGCACGGGTGAAATTCACGAAGGAAGCAGCAGCAGCTCCAGGCCGGCAGGCTGAAAACTCCGAAAATCGCGGTCGCACGTCACCAAACGCATGCGCCCGGAAATGGCGAAGGCCGCCAGATAGGCATCCATCCACACCTTCGGGGACGCCGCATCCCTTTCGGTCAGAGATCGCCAAAGCCCATCGATTTCCGCCGGCTCCGCCGCAAACCCGATCGCCTCGTCTTCAGCCAGCCGATCAAGAACCGCCCAGGCCTGTCGATTGGTCAACGGCTGGAACCCCGGAGCCAGATTCTGTGTCAGGAGGCGGAGGAACGAGATCCGGGTGGAACGACAGAAAAGCGCGACTTCGGAATCGCCCAGCGTCCCGAACCAAGCCGAGGTGGCACCGTGATGGACATGCTGTCCCACCGCAAGCGCCACCCAGACGTTGCTGTCACAGAGATAACTCACGAGGAAGCCTCCTGCTCCGCGGCCTGCTCCAACTCCAGCAATCGATCACCACTGAGATCAAACGCGACCGCCCCCGACGGGGCCGGGATAATCGGCAGCTCCACCCGCCGCCGCCTGCCGGACGGCCGGATCACCGGTGCCTCGAGCCCGCGCCGGATCACCTCCTCAGCCACCTCGCGCAGCTTCCGACCCTCCCGAACCGCCCGGAGCTTCATCTCACGCACCAACTCAACTGGCAAATCCATCGTCGTTTTCACGTACCAGCTTTCCAGCTTTCCAGCTTTATGTCAAGCTGGGGAAGGCCCTACGATAAAGGGACAGGCACTTTGTCCAGCCCGGCTCTTGACGTGCCGGTTCGGCACGATTACTGTGCAGCACAGTCATGAAGAATATTACCCTCAAGATCGACGATGAAACCTACCGCAAAGCGAGGATGCGCGCGGCCAGTGAGGGCACATCGATCAGTGCGATGGTGAGAGATTTCTTCAAGCAACAGGCGAACGCCGAGGATGAGCGGGAAAACCGGCGGATCGCCGCTTTGGATGAGCTTTATCGCATTGCGGAGGCCCGTGCAAAAGCCCGGCCCGGCTCCCTGAAGGCGCTGGCTCGGGAGGAAATCTATGCCGAACGCGTTCGTTGATACCAACATTCTTGTTTACGCGGCCGATGAATCGACCCCGATAGATCGGAAGACGCGGATCGCACGGGAATTGCTTCGCCAGCGCAATTTGCATCTCTCAGTGCAGGTGCTCAACGAATTTACGGTCAACGCCCGGAGTAAGTCGAAGCTGAATCTGAGTCCGCAGCAGGAACAGGAGTGGTTGAGCCGATGGTTGCTATTTCCGGTGCTCTCCCTGACGGTCGAGACGTTTTTGGCAGCCCAGCTTATTCACGCTCGCTTCCAGGTGTCGCACTGGGATTCACTCATCCTCGCCGCAGCGCGGGAAACGAAGAGTGCGACGGTTTACTCGGAGGATCTCAGCCATGGCCAAGACTATGATGGGTTAAGAGCCATCAACCCCTTTCTATGACTGGGTGGGTCGCAGACACCCACTCATCGCCCAGTCCTCGGTGGGTGTCCCCGAATGTTCTTACCGGAATGTTCTCCTTACGATTCGAGGTCGAGTTGTGCCACCATGGTGGCCGGGAGGGCACGCATGTGGGCGTCGCGGTGGACGAGTATCGCCTCGCGGGACCGGGCTGCGGACGCGATCAGGGCATCGACCAGGGGCAAGCGCTCCGCACCCGGCTCCTTCCGGAGATGGGCCAGCACTGCGGAAGTATCCAGGAGATAGGTCATGACGTCGGCTCGGCATGATCCTCCTGGAAACGTTCCTCGACAAGCTCGCGCCCCGAATCGCGCTCGGGCGACCATTTTCGACCGCTGAACACGGCCTTGGCCGGGTCAGTTTCACCGGCCGGCGGCGGGAAGGAGGTCGCTCGCGTGAGGTAGTCGCGCCAGGAAATCCAGTTGATCGCTCCCGGCACGAGTGCCGGTCGGGGGTCGGCGCTCTGGCCGTGAATATCCAGTGTGGCGAGGCGCGCCCGCTTTTCCGCCGGAGCCCCTTTGGCCTCGTCGCGATCCACGACCTCGACCAGGCCGTCAAAGGCCGGGGTGGCGGCAGCGTTTTCGCCGGGCGGCAGAGGGTCGGGCCAAAGGCGGGTGGCCTCCAGCGATTCGCCTTCCCTGGCCAGGCGAGCCTGTGCCTGCGCCCACGCGCGTTCGCCCCTCAGGTTTTCGACGACGTAGCCGGCTGCCAGGAGGAAGCTGAGTGCGCCTGCGGTGGCTACGAAAGGGCGGATCCGTCGACCGCGCACGGACGGTGGGACACTGGGCGCGGGAGGCAGGGTGGCGCTCATGGCGGTGGGTCGTCGGGCGGGGAGACTCGTTGCCTGGAAGGCAACCCTGCGGGTGGGCCCGGTTATTCCTTCGTGATTGCCTCGTCGGTGTTGAGAAGGACGCGGGCGATGAGGGTGGCGGTGGCGAGGTCGCGGGCGGTGGTGCCGGGGGGAAGGTCGGCGAGGGGGGCGGGTGTTTGGCCGGTGGAGACGGCCGCGGGATCGACGGCACCGTCGGCAAAGCGTTTGGTCTGGCGGGCGGCGAGCACGATGAGGTCGGTGAGTTCGGCCGTTTGGGGGTCGCGGCTGAGGACTTCGCGGAACGCCCAGCGGATGCGGGATTCGGTGGTGCCGCCGCCTTCGGCGAGCAGGCGGCGGCCGAGGGCGCGGGCGGCCTCGACGAAGAGGTCTTCGTTGAGCGCGGTGAGCGCCTGCATCGGGGTGTTGGAGCGGGCGCGGCGGACGCAGGCGACGTCGCCGACCGGGGCGTCGAACGCCTGGAGGGCGGGGTAGGGGGTGCTGCGCCGGCGGAAGGTGTAGAGGGCGCGTCGGTAGGTGTCGGGCCCGGTGGCATTGACCCAGGGAAACGGGGCGTAACTCGCGGGCGGCGAAAACAAGTGTTCCGGGGCCGGGGTCATGACGCTGGGGCCGCCGATTTTCCGGTTGAGCAGGCCGCTGGTGGCGAGCGCGATGTCGCGCACGATTTCGGCATCGACGCGCAGGCGCGGGCCGCGGGCGAGCAGGCGGTTTTGCGGATCCTGGGCGTAGAGCGCTGGCGTGACCGCGCTGTGCTGCTGGTAGGTCCGGCTGGTCAGCACGAGCCGCAGCAGCTTCTTCAGGCTCCACCCGTGCTCCATGAAATCGACCGCGAGCCAGTCGAGCAGCTCCGGGTGGCTGGGGGTTTCGCTTTGCACGCCGAGGTCCTCGGACGAGGCGACGAAACCGGTGCCAAAGAGGTGCTGCCAGACGTGGTTGACCTTGGTGCGTGCGGTGGTGGGCGACTCGCGGGCGACGAGCCATCGGGCCAGCGTCAGGCGATCGGGGGGCGCGTCTTTCGGAATCTGGTGGAGCATCGCGGGCACGCCCGCGGTGACGGCGCGGCCGGGTTGGAGCCAGTCGCCGCGTTTGAGCAGGGCGGTCGGTCGGGCGTCCTCGCGCGCCATCAGGGTGAGCGCCGTCGCCCCCTGCGGCCATTGGCGCCACAGCCCTTCGATGGCGGTGGTGGCATCGGCGAACTCCGGCACGTGGGCGCGCCAGGCCGCAAAAACCGTTTCCTGCTGGGCCGGGCTGCGGTGCGCCGGCTCCACCGTGAGTGCCTCCGCCACGCGCGGGGCCATGGCCGGCGGCGGGACGGTGGGGTCCCCGCTGACCGACAGGCGGAAGCGCCCGAGGTTGTTGTTCATCAGGTCGTCCGAATTCCACCCGCCGTGGTTCTGGACGAGCACGACGGTGACGTTGCCGTCGGCGGGCACCTCGACCGGTTTTTCTGGGTAAAAGTGAATGACCCGCGGCTGGTTGCGGCGGCCGGGGCCGGCATCGATACCCCAGGCGGTCTCGTTGATTCCGTCGATGGCGTAGGAGGCTGGTCCGGTGACGCGTTTTTTGCCCGACTTGTCCTCGAAGTTCGGTTCCAGCGGGGTGTCTGGGGTGTCACCGAAATCGGCTTCGGCGCGGACGAATTTCACGTCTTGGCCGCCGATCCGGGCGCGGAATTCCGTGAGCGCGCCGGTGCCCTTGAACGACCGGCCGGGTCCGTGGCAGGGGAGGTTCGGGTCGTTGAGCAATTCGAGGCGGAACGCGGTGATGTGTTTCAGCGATGTGGTGGCCGGCAGCTCGGCGCTGTGCTGAGTGGGCGCGTAGCTTTGAGCAAGATAACTCCCATCCGGGCGGGGCAGGTATTTGCTGCCGCCGAGGGTGTCGAGGTTCCAGGTGCCGCCCAGCATTTCCCACGCCGGCTGCGGCTTGGCTTTTTCCGCCGCCTCCCAGGACGCCAGGGCGGTGGCCCACTCGGCGCGCACCTCGCGCACGCCGGCCTCGATTTCGGCCATCTGCGAGCGCAGGGTGCCGATCATCTGGAGTTCGGCGGGCGAGTACACGACCCGCTGCGGCTCATCGACGTTGTTGATGAACGCGAAGAGCCGGTAGTAGTCCTCCTGCGAGATCGGATCGAATTTGTGGTTGTGGCACTGCGCGCACTGGATGGTCAGGCCGAGCACGGATTTGCCGAGCGCGTCCATGCGGTCGAACATCGCCTCCATGCGAAACTGCTCGGGGTCCACGCCGCCTTCCTCATTGACCATGCTCTGGCGGAGGAAACCGGTGGCCACCATTTGGTCCTGGGTGGCGTTCGGGAGCAAGTCGCCGGCGAGCTGCTCGATGATGAACCGGTCATACGGCAGGTCGGTATTGTGCGCGTTGATGACCCAGTCGCGCCAAAACCACACCGAATAGCGGGCCGGGTCTTTTTCATACCCCTGGGAGTCGGCATACCGTGCGGCGTCCAGCCAGTGGCGCGCCCAGCGCTCGCCAAAATGCGGCGAGGCCAGCAGCTCGTCGATTTTCCGGGTCACGGCATCGGGCGCGGCGTCCGCGAGAAAGGCGGCGGTTTCCGCCTGCGTCGGCGGCAAGCCGGTCAGGTCAAAGTGCAGGCGCCGCAGCAGAGTGGCCCGGTCGGTCGGCGGAGAGAAGCCGAGGTTTTCCTGGGCGAGGCGCTGCGCGACGAAGCCGTCGATGGGATGGGCGGCCGGGGCGTCGTCCGCGGTGGCCCCGGGAGTGGGCGGCGCGGTCTGGCGCGCGGACGGCAGGGCCGGCACCGGCGGACGGACCGGCGCGGTGAAGGCCCAGTGTTTCGACTTGTCGCCGGCCGCGCCCGCCTGCCCCTCCGGCCAGACGGCACCCTCGTCGAGCCAGCGACGGAGGGTGTCCGTTTCCGCGACGGTCAGCCGATCGCCCTTCGGCGGCATGACCGCGTCGGGGTCGTCTGATATCACACGTTGAAAGAGCAGGCTGTCCGCGCTTTTTCCCGGCACCAGCGCGGGGCCCGACTCGCCGCCTTTGAGCGCGTGCGCGGGTCCGTCCAGGCGGAGGTCGGCCTTGCTCTTTTTCTCGCTGCCGTGGCAGTCGTAGCACCGGGCCTCGAGGATCGGGCGAACGTCGCGGTCGAAATCAACCGGCGCGGCCGGTGCGGCCAGGACCGGCACGACCGCGGCCAGGGCGAGAAACGGGGTTTTCATGAGCGCCCGAAACCTATGCCGGCACGCCCGCCGGCCAAGTCCATTTCCGGGGCGCTGCCGGCCAGGCCACGCTTCCCGGTCAGAGGGCCATCTCGAACTGCTGATTCGGTTCGGTGAGCCACTGGTCGAGCCAGGGCGAATACGTCCGGACCCGCACGGTTTTCCGGTCCGGCAGAAACTGCAGCAGCCGGAAGAACCCGCCGCCTTGAAACGGCCGCCGGGGGTCCACGCCCGCCTGATAGTTGGCGAGCATCTGGTGCACCCGCTGGCCGTGGGTGCCGTCGTCGACCCGGTACCCGGTGCCGGAGCCGAGCACGTGGCCGTTGAACATGAAGCGGATGTTTTTATTCGGGGCGAGCAGCTTCCGCCACACGTCCTCGCCGTCGTTCACGCCACCGGTCGTGGCCGCATCGCGGGCGAGCACGTAATCCTTCGGATTCCACGTCTGCGCCTTGCCATGCTTCGCCCAGTCGTAGCGCGTGCTGTCGTAAAACAGGTGGGCATGGCTGGAGACGATCACCTGATGATCCGGGTGTTGGGCAGCCGCCTCGCTGGCCCAGGCGAGCACGGCGTCGCGCGGACCAAACTCAAGGGCGAGAATCAGATGTTTCCCCCACGGCGTGGTCAGCTCATGGAAGCTGTTCTCCATCCGGCCGGCCTCAAACAAGCTGTGGGTTTCGCTGTGGGCGTAGTCGGCCGGCGTGAAATACTCGTTCATCAGCGTGCTGCGGTCCTGGGCCGAGCCGCCATTCCCCAGATCATGGTTGCCGGGCAGCAGCGAATACGGAATGCCCGCGTCGCGCAGAACCCGAAAGGCCGTTTTCGCATTTTCCCATTCGGCCACGCTGTTCGTGTCCGTGATGTCGCCCAGCTGCATGACAAACCGAATGTCGTGACTCCGGCGGTGCGAGGCCACCCACTCGCACTGGCGCGTGAGCACCTCGGGCGCGCTGCGCGTCAGATTCTGCGTGTCCGGGAACACGGCCAGCGTCCAGGTGCCGTCCGGCGCGTCGAACGGCGTGGCCGGCAGTTTTTCCGCATGCGGCGTGTCCGTCGCCTTTGCGCGGTCGCCCTGGCCAAGCGACACGTTTGACGAGGCGGTGGCGGCCACCGCCGCGCCCAGGGGTTTGAGAAAATCACGGCGGTTCATCGATGCATGGGGGTTGGAATCGCCAAGGCTCGCGCCCGGCACCCTCCCCGCAACTGCTATGTTGTGCATGTCCCAAGTCCGGCCGCGTCTCCAGCAGGTGAAGCGAAACACTGACGTGGGAACCACGAATCACACAAATGCAATCGAGGACACCCACACAATGGCAGGTGCAAGGCTGCGTGATTGGGTGGGTGTCCTCTATTATTGTCCTCTATTTCGCGCACTGCGGCCAGCACGATCCCAACGACTCCGCGCAGGTGAACCGCTGCTGGGTGGAGCGGAGGGCAGCACGTTGGCGCTGTTCTCCATCACCGTATGCATAGGCATACCAAGCACGCGCGGCGGGAAGCCTTATTTTTGCGTCCCGCCTAGGCCGCGGATGACCCTCACTTGGTGGTTTTCGCTGTCGCCGATGTAGAGGTCGCCGGTCGCGGGGTCGACGCCCAGGCCGTGGAGGCGGGCGAAGCGGCATTGCAGCGGATCACCGGCATCGGGGCCGTCGCCGCGGGTGCCATCGCCGGAACACCCGGCCTGGCCGGTGCCCGCGACCGTCTCGATGGTGGTGGCAGGGAGAGGGGCGGCGAGCAGCCACAGGGCGAGAAGGCATCGACGGTGCATGGGGCGATGGGTGGGGCGGGACCTCCGGGCCCGCCGGCGGAGGGCGCGTTCCATGCCGAGCCCGTGCACATCTTCTAGTGTGGAATCGGGCGGCGAATCAAGCGCGGATGTGGCCAGGCGGCTGAATCCCATTGCGTCGCGGCGGGCTTGGGGTTCTATCGGGCGCGGCGCTCGCCGTTCGCTCCACTGATTTCCCCTTCATCATTTATGACCGTCATCACTGTTGGCACCATCGCTCTCGACACCGTCACCACGCCGGAGGCGACGCGGGTCGACCAGTTGGGCGGCTCGGCCGCCTATGCGGCTTTGAGCGCGAGTTATTTTTCCCCGGTGGAGTTGGTGAGCATTGTCGGAAAAGATTTCCCAACGCGATACCTCGACCTCTTCAAATCCCGTCAGATCGGGACTGAGAGCATCGAGATGGTCGAGGGCGCGTCGTTCCGCTGGTCGGGCGAATATTTCGACGACATGAACCAGCGGGAGACGAAATCGGTGGCGCTGAATGTGCTGGAGCAGTTCCAGCCGAAGCTGGGTGCCGCGGCCCGCGCGGCCGAGCTCGTGCTCCTGGCGAACTGCAGTCCGGACAACCAGATCGACACCCTGGCGCAGGTCGACCAGCCGGCGTTTGTCGTGTCCGACTCGATGGACTTGTGGGTGAGCATCGCGCGCGACCGGCTGCTCGACGTGCTGAAGAAGACGGATTTGTTCGTGATCAACGACAGTGAAGCGAAGCAGTTCATGGATACGAAAAACGTCATCACCGCCGGCCATCGGCTGTTGGAACTGGGGCCTCGGCATGTCGTGATCAAGAAGGGCGAGCACGGGGCGCTGCTCTTCGGGCGCGGCGGCAGCTTCTTTTCCGCGGGGGCCTATCCACTGCACGAAGTGCACGACCCGACCGGTGCGGGCGACAGTTTTGCCGGCGGCATCGCCGGGCATCTGGCGAGCCTGGGCAAGACGTCGTTTGAATTTTCCGATCTCGCACGCGGCGTTGTCTACGGCACGGTCATGGCGAGCTACAACTGCGAAAGCTTCAGCACGGACAAGCTGGAATCGCTTTCGCTGGCGGACATCGCCCGGCGTTTCGAGGAATTCCAAGGGTTCGCGAGGTTTTAATTTTTCCGATATCCGCGATTGATTCCGTCCGGCAGCCCCTGCCACCATCAGCCCGATGAACTGGTTTTATTCGCCGGACGGCATTCAGCGTCATGAGGTCGACGACGAGGCCCTGGCCGAGCTGGCCCGCGAAGGCAGGCTGACCGGAGACATGCTGCTCTGGCGGGAGGGACTGGCGGAGTGGCGGCCGGCGCGGGAGCTGCGCGCCGACCTCTTTACGCCGGCGGCCGCCGCCGGGCCGCCGCCCCCTCCCCCGCCGCCCGAGACGCCGGTCTTCGCTCCGGCGGCCGCCGGGCCCGCGCTGCCGGTTTATCAGCCCGTGCCGCCGCAGCGGCCGGCGAATGCCGGCGCGCTCACCAGCGTGATCAGCGGGAGCATCGGCGTGGCCACGGCGATCACGAATTTCTGCTGCTGCGCGGGCATAGTGGTCACGCCGATCGCCGGCTTGGTCGCGGTCATTTTCGGTCACATGACCTACAGCGCGGCGAAGGAGCACCCGGAGGCCGAGAAGGACAAAAACATGGCCCTCATCGGCCTGATCCTCGGCTACCTTTCACTGCTCATCACCGCCGGGTATGTGCTGTACTTGGTGCTGGTGGTCGGGATCGCCGGGATCGGGGTGATGGCCGAGGGGCTCAAGAACGGGTCCTTCCCGCCTTAACCTGCATGGTCGCGGGGCCTGCCTGAGCCTCACGCCCCGGCCAGGGTGCCCTCGGTGACCCCGAGCTGGCTGGTGGCACGCAGTTTTTCCCAGAGCGCGCCACCCTCGTCCTCGCCAGCGAGGAGCCGCTGATAAGCTGTGAGGGTGGCGCGGGTCTCGGCGGCGGATTCGCGGAGCAATTCCACGCGGAAATGGGCCAGGCCGGTTGCCCGCAGCTCGCGGTAGAAGCGGGCACCCGTCTGGGCCTGGCCGCGGAACAGGGTGTTGCGGCAGCCGACGTCGGCAAGCAGCGGATGGAGCTGGCCGACGCGGTCGCGCAATTCCACGCGGTGTTTTTCACACGGGCGGCCGCAGTCGGTGTAGTCGCGGCCGTTGCTCATGAACGCGGCGAAGACGCAGTGTTCCATGTGAAACATCGGCATGTGCTGGTGCAGGGTCAGCTCGAACCAGGCGGGCGGCGCGGCGCGCAAAAGGTCGAGCACCTGGGCGAGGTTCAGGTCATAACTCACCGTCAACCGCTGCAGGCCGTGGGCCATGAAAAACTCCGCGGTCAGCGGATTGGCCACGTTCAGCGAAAAATCGCCGATGCGCGCGAGGTGCGGCCGGTCCGCGAAATACCGGATGGCTCCGAGATTGCGGATGAGCACGCCGTCGGGCTGCGCGCGCTCGATCAGTTTGAAGTACCCCTCCTCCCCGGCCTTCTGGATGCGCGGCGTGGCCAGCAGAACGGCCGGCCGCGGCGCGCCCGCAGATTCCGCGGCCCGCACCAGCGCCACCGCGTCCGGGCCACGCCGGATGTCCTCGAAGTCCGCATAAATCGTCCGCACCCCGCAGGCTAGGGCAACCTCGATCTGCTCCAGCGAACGGCACAACACCGTCAGGCTCGGGGCCGCCGCGCCGGCCTCCGCCGCTGCCGGCACCGGCTCCAGGGCCGAACGGATCGGGACGGGCGGCGGGCCGGCCGGCTCCGCGGCTGCGCCCCACGTGAGCGGCATCGTTTCCACCACCTCCCGCCGCAGGCGGTTCAATTCGCTCAGCGGCAACATCGCGCCGTCCCCCACCGCGAAGGTCAGGCCGTCCAGGTGAAACGGCGTGCCCCCGAGCCGCGACAGGTGATCCACGGCCACCGCCTGCGTCAGCGGTTTCGTCCGGGCCGCCGCCAGCGGCAGGGCGGACTCGACGACCACGCGGGCGGTCGACCCGTTGGCTCCTTCCGCGGCCGCCTCGATGCGCAGCGGTTCGCCGGCACCTCCAGTGAGCCGGAGGCGCAACGGCACCCGGCCGGGCGCGCTGCCCGCGCCGGCCCAGGTCGAGCGCAGCTCGGCATTGAGCCGCGGGTCGTCGGTCTTGAAGACCCGTGTGCCCGGAGCCACGCGCGAGGGATCGACATTGGCCCGGCGGTCGAAATACAGCCGCTCACGATCGAGCTGGAAGACGCGCCCGCCCATTTCGTGGTCGGTGTCGGCCGCGTTTTCAAAGACCACGCCATCGCCCGCCGCGACCGGGGCCTCGAGCTGGACGTCCACAAAGCCGGGGCCGCTGTGCAGGACCGTGCCGAGATAAGCGCCACGCTTTTTGCCGTAGCGGGCATGGACCAGCTCCTGGTGGTTCACCCCGTGCATCCATCCGCTGGACAAGCCGCGGGAAAAGGCCATTTCGAGCTCGTAGCGGGTGCGTTCCGCGGGCGGGGCGGCGGCGGCCCGGGCCGGTGGAGCGGCGGGCGCGGCCCGGTCGATGGCCGCGCGATACGCCCGCGTCACGGCGGCAACATATTCGGGCGTTTTAAGACGCCCCTCGATCTTGAAGCTGCGCACGCCCAGGGCGATCAGCGCGGGGATTTCCTCAATGGCCGCCAGATCCTGCGGCGAGAGCAGGTAACGCTGGTCGCCCAGGTCTCGGGTCTCGCCGTCCACGACCAGCTGGTACGGCATGCGGCAGGCCTGGGCGCATTCGCCGCGGTTCGCGCTGCGCTGCCCGAGCGCCTCGCTGGTCAGGCACTGGCCGGAGTAGGCGACGCACAACGCGCCATGGACAAAGACCTCCAGCGGCACTGCGCGGGACGGGCCGCCCGGATCCGCCGCGCGGAATTTCTTGAGTTCCCGCAGGCTCAGTTCGCGGGCCAGCACCGCGCGATCGAGACCGAGCGCGGCATCGACAAATTCCAGGCCTTCGGGCGAGGTGAGCGTCATCTGGGTGCTGGCGTGGATTTCCAGGCGCGGGGCGATCTGGCGCGCGAGGCGCACCAAGCCGAGGTCCTGGACGATGATCGCGTCCACCCCCGCCGCCTCCAGCGCCTGCAGTTGGGCGGAAGCCGCGTCGAGTTCGCCGGTGAAGACCAGGGTGTTCATCGCCACGAAGCCGCGCACGCCATGCTGGTGCAAAAACGCCATCAACTCGGGCAGCTCCTCGACGGTGAAATTGTCTGCGCGGAGCCGAGCGTTGAAGGTTTGGAGGCCGAAATAGATCGCGTCCGCTCCGTTGGCGACGGCCGACCGGGCGCACTCCCAGTTCCCGGCGGGGGAGAGAAGTTCGAGCGGGGGTGCGGGAGGCGGTGGGGATGCGGACGGGGCCATGCGAATCGTCACCGTACGCCATGAATCGCCGTCGCGCGAATGGAGCGGCGGGCGGGCGAAGGCGGGACGCCGGTCGCCGGACCCGGGGTCGACCGGCCGGCTGGCGTGAAAAAGAGCAGGGGTGCAGGCTTGCGCGGTCGGGCGCGCGCCGCCTCACTTCCATATGTCGCCGTCCCCGCTCGCCCACTTGAAAATTCTTGCTGAGTCAGTGCCGACCGCGCGGGCGGCGCTGGCCGAAGCCGCCATGCTGCGGGCTAAATGCACGCTGCCCAAGGGGGTGATCCACGTCATCAGCGATGTGCACGGGGAGGATGGCAAGCTTCGGCACGTCATCAACAATGCGTCCGGCAGCCTGCGTCCGCTGGTCGAGGAGATCTTTGCCGGCCGGCTCTCCGCCACCGCGCAGCGCCAGCTGCTCGCGCTCATCTATTACCCCCGGGAGGCGATGCGGACACGCCCGGAGTTGGCCGAGGCCGCCGTGCGCGGCCCCTGGGTGCGCACCACCCTGCGGCAGCTGTTCGAGGTCATCCGCCGGCTGGCCGGGGCTTACCCCCGCGAGGAAATCCGCAGCCGCATCCCGGAGGAATACCGCCATTTGTACCGGGAGATGCTGGTCGAGCCGTTCAGCGGCCGGCCCCTGAGCTACGTAGACGAGATGCTGGCGCTGCTCACCGCGCATGAGGCGGACCTCGATGCGGTCCACAATGCCTGCCGCCTCGTGCGCAACCTCGCGGTCAGCGAAATCATCGTCGCCGGAGACCTCGGCGATCGCGGCCCGCGGATGGACCGGGTGATCGAATTCCTCAAGCAGCAGCCGAAGGTTGCCCTTGTCTGGGGCAACCACGATGTCACCTGGCTCGGGGCCTGCCTGGGTCATGAAGCATTGATTGCGACGGTCTTGCGCATGTCGCTGCGCTACCAGAGGCTGTGGCAGCTGGAGGAGGGATACGGAATCATCCTCAGCCCGCTGGAGAAGCTGGCCCGCGACGTGTACGGCATCGATCCGGCCGAGCGCTTCCAACCCCAGGGCGAAGGCGGGCTGCGGTCCGCGCAGCAGGTGGCGCGCATGCACAAGGCGGCCGCCATCCTGGAATTCAAACTCACGGAACAGATGATCCGCCGCCATCCCGAGTGGGGCATGGAGGACCGGCTGGTCCTCGACGCCATTGACTTGCGGGCGGGGACCGTCACGCTGGCCGGCCGTAGCCACCGGCTGCTCGACACGGAGTTTCCCACTCTCGACCGCAACCATGTCACCGAATTGAGCGTGGACGAGCGCCGCTGCATGGACCGGCTGCGCGAGTCGTTTGTGAACAGCGCGCGGCTCTGGGAGCACATGAGCTGGGTGGTGCGCCACGGGTCGATGGCGACCACGCGTGATCACGTCTCGATTTTTCACGCCTGCGTGCCGGTCGATGATGCCGGGGTGCCGCTCGCCGTGGAGATCGAGGGGCGGTCCTGTGCCGGGCGGGCGTTGTTTGACGCGCTCGACGGCTTGGTCCGCCGCGCCTACCGCAAGACGGCCTCGCACGTGGATGCCGATGCCGACTGGTTTTGGTGGATGTGGGCCGGCCCCCGCTCGCCGCTTTTTGGCAAGGACCGGATGACCACTTTCGAGCGGTATTTCGTGGAAGACCCGGCCACGCACAAAGAGACCAAAAACCCGTATTTTCAGATGATCAACGAGGCCGCCTTCACCCGCCGGATCGCTGCCGAGATGGGCGTTTCCGCCCCTGACGCCCTGGTGGTCAACGGCCATGTGCCGGTCCAGCCGGAAAAGGGGGAGCTGCCGGTCAAAAAAGGCGGCAACGCCGTGACCATCGACGGCGCATTCTCCGAGGTCTACGGAGACCGCGGGTACACCCTGGTCCTCTCGTCCTCGCGCGTCGCCCTCGCCGAGCACCATCACTTCGAGTCGGTCGAGGAAGTCATCCAGAACGATGCCGACATCGTGCCCAAAATCACCACTGTCTGCGAATACAAAGACCCGCGGTTGGTCGCCGACACCGAGGAGGGGGCGGAGCTGGCGGAGCGGGCGGCCGCCCTGGAGGAATTGGTGGCGGCCTACCGCCTGGGATTGTTGCGCGAACGCCTCTGAACGCCGCGGGGCCGGCGGCGTACGGTCTCAGACACGGGCCTGGACAAAAAAATCCCGCTGCCGGCCGGAGGCTGACAGCGGGATGCAAGGGGTCGGGCGGCGACCTTTCGCCCGCGGGAGCGGTCAAGAACGGAGTGCTTCGCGCTCAGTGCTTGGGAGCGGAAGCCACTGGCTTCGCCTTGACGGCGGGCTTGGCCGTTGCGACCTTGGTGGTTTTGGCCGGGCTTCTGGCGGCGGCGGCTTTGGCGAGCGGCTTTGGGTTGGCACCGGCGGGTTTTTTCGCGACGGCCGGGACGGCGGCCACTGCCTTCATGGCGGCGGCAGCCGCGCGCGCCGCTTTGGCGGCGGCGGCGGTCGCGGCCTTGGCGGCGGCGCGTTCCGCGGCGGCCTCGGCTTCCTCTTCCGCCTTTACGGCGGCCTGGGCCGCGGCCATGATCGGGCTCATCATCGGCTTGGGCTGATTCACGCTGGCGGCGGACTTGATCCCGGCCAGACCGCGGTAAGTCTTCATGACTTTTTCGACCAGATTCCGGCCGACCAGGTTCTGCAGCTTCTCGTAGGCACGGAGCCGAAGCATCTCTTCCCCGCCGCTGACCGCATTCCGCTTCTTCAGATTTTCGTAGACCAGACCAAAAAGTTCGTTGAATTCGTACACTTTCGGGATTGAGAGCACGTTGACGAGTTCGTCGGTGACGTGATCGGGAATCCTCCGCGAGAAACGAGTCCGGCGGGTTGGGGTGGTCGTGGTTGCCATAGGTGGGTACGAGTATAGCTTAAAATAACATTTTCGCGACAGTTTTCCCGAATAGTGTCGAAGTTTTTCGCATGCCTGCGAGGCTTTCCAGCGTGGCCGTATCAGCCTGAACCCGAGATGTAACCACATGGTAAATACTAGAAATTCCACGGTTTTTTCGGCGTGCCAATTTTTTTCCGACGCCTGCCGCCGGGGTCGAGCGCTGGGGCTGGGACTGCTGGCGGCAGGTTGGTGGGTGGCCGGGGCGGGGCGGCTGGCGGCGATGGAGGAATTTTGTTTATTGATTGAACCGAAGGACGGGCCGCAGGTGGTGCGGGTGCTCAAGGGGGCGAAAATGACGGCCCTGGTTCCCGGGCGCGAGACGCGGGTTGGGGGGGTGCGCTATTACACCGCGGCGGAATTTGAGGCCTTGGGGTTGGGATGGGCCGGATTCACGCGCAAGGCGGAGGCGGCGGCCGCGCGGGTTCTGTCCACCCTGACGCCTGAGGTGACCAAGGATGCGAAGGGGTACGTGACGTCGGCGGTGCTGCGCGGCAAAAGCCATCTCACCGCCAGCGCGGTCCTGGCTCCGCGCTTTTACGAGATGCTTCGAGCGACCATGGGTGACGATCTGGTCCTGTTGATTCCCGACCGGTTCACCGTGTATGTTTTTCCACGACCGATGGGCGATTACAAGGCGCTGGGCCCGAAGATCCTGGAGGCGTATGCGGAGGCCGTCTATCCGGTGAGCTATGAGGTCTTAGTGCTCAACAAGGACGGGCTTTCGGCCCTGGGGAGTTTCCGCACCGAATAAACCCGGTGCGCCCTGCCCGGGCGCACGGTCTCCTGATTTGCTGTTGTCAGAGTGGCGAAATGAATGGAGTATCATCGTTTACCCAAATCTGCATGCCCAGTCGTCCCAATGCTCCTCGTCCCGGTGGTGGTGGTTACCGCCCCGGTGGTCCTCCGCGCCCGGGCGGTCCGCCCCGCCCCGGTGGTCCCCCGCGTCCGGGTGGCCCGCCGCGTGCCGGCGGTCCCCCACGTCCGGGCGGTCCTCCGCGTCCGGGCGGCCCGCCCCGACCCGGCGGTCCCCCGCGCCCGGGTGGTCCCCCGCGACCCGGCGGCCCGCCCCGTCCGGGTGGCGGCCGTCCCAGCGGCGGCCGTCGCTATGGCGGCCGGCGGCGTTCCAGCGGACCGCAGCGTTATGCGCCGCGTCCGGAGGGAGTGGAAGAGGAGGACACGAAGGAACAGGCCATCCAGCTCGAGGGCACCGTCACCCAGGTGCTGGCCGGCACGATGTTCCGCGTGAAGCTCCAGGGCACCGAACACGAGGTGCTCGCGCACATTTCCGGAAAAATGCGCAAGCGTTTCATCCGCCTCGTCATTGGCGACCGCGTGAAGCTTGAGATGTCGCCGTACGACAAGGACAAGGCCCGCATCACGTTCCGTCTCCAGTAAGCCGCGGATCCCCGACGCCCGCGCCCGCGGGCACGGCCGTCCGCCCCCCTCGGCGCGACGGCTTTTTCGTTTTTGCCCCTTGGGCAGCGGTCTTAGGAACCGCCGTGCGGCGTCCGGCGGGCCTTCCCGAAGACGAGCCAGCAATTATATGCGCTGACGAGAAACGGGAGCAGGGTGTTGATGATGCCCACCGAGTCCAGACGGTAGAAGGTGAAATAGAGCAGCTGCATGAACGAGCCGGCGATGCTGAAGAACCAGAAGGAGGGCGGTACAATCGAGCGGCCGGCCTGGCGGGACGCCGCCGCCTGCACCAGCCACCGGCCGCCGAACATCGCTGCGCCCAGCAGCCCGACCACCTTCCAGGCGTTGAGCTCAAACCGGGCCGCCGCGTCAAAAATAAAATCCAGCATTCCGCACCCAAGGCCCAGAGTTCCGGCCCCGACAAAGGATAAAATCATCTGTCCGTTGCGTGACCGTCGAGCCGGTTAGGGTGGATCGACCGTGGCCGACCCCGATCTCGTCTATCTTGACCACAATGCCACCACGCCCGTCTGCCCCGAGGCGTGGGAGGCCATGCTGCCGTTTCTGCGCGAAAACTGGGCCAATCCCTCCAGCGGCTACCGCTTCGCCCGCCCGGCCCGGCAGGCGGTGCAGACCGCGCGCGAGCAGGTCGCTGCGCTGCTGGGAGCCGCGCCGGAAGAAATTGTCTTCACCAGCGGCGGCACCGAGTCGAGCAATGCGGCCATCCGATCCGCGGTGGCGCTGCATCCGGACCGCCGACACCTCGTGACCTGCGCGACCGAACACGACGCCACCCTGCGCCCATGCGAGGAGTTGGCCGCCCAAGGGTATGAAGTGACGTTTTTGCCGGTCGACGGGGAAGGCCGGATCGACCTCGCCGCCTATGAGGCCGCCCTTCGTCCCGGCCAGACCGCGCTGGTCTCCCTGATGTGGGCGAACAACGAGACCGGGGTGATCCACCCGATCGCCGCTGCGGCGGCCATGGCCCACGCCCGCGGCATTCTCTTTCATACCGATGCCGTCCAGGCGGCCGGCAAGGTGCCGCTCGACCTGTCGGAGACTCGCGTCCACTGCGCCAGCCTGAGCGGGCACAAGTTCCATGCTCCGAAGGGGGTGGGCGTTCTGTATGTGAAAAGCGGTGCCCGCTTCCACCCATCCCAGCTCGGCGGCGGCCAGGAAGGCGGCCGGCGCAGCGGCACGCTCAACGTCCCCGGCATAGCCGCAATGGGGGCGGCCGCGGAGGCCGCCCGGAGCCATCTCGCCATTGACCACGGCGCGCTGGCCCGCCACCGCGACCAGTTTGAGGCCGAATTGATCCGCCGGATCCCGGGCGTCCATCTTCATGCCGCCCGGGCCCCCCGCCTGCCGGGCACCAGCAACTTCCGTCTCGACGGGGTGGATGCGCAGGGAGCGATCCTGCTGCTCGACACGCAGCGGATCTGCGTCAGCGGCGGATCGGCCTGCGCCACCGGCTCCATCAAGCCGAGCCACGTGCTGACCTCCATGGGCCTGGGCTCGCGGCCGGCCCGTGAAACCCTCCGCGTTTCCCTGGCCCGCACCACCACGGCGGAGGAACTGGACTCCGCGCTCAACGCGCTCCAAACCGCCGCCGCCAAGCTCCGCACAACCCGTGCATGAACTCGCGGCGCACCGGGCAGGCCGGTCCCGGCTCAGCCATTCTTGGAGCTGCCGATAAAGCGGTAAACCACCGCGCCCAGCGCCCCGCCCACGATCGGCGCGACCCAGAAGAGCCAGAGCTGCTGCAGAGCCCAGCCGCCGGCAAACACGGCGACACCCGTGCTGCGCGCGGGATTCACCGAGGTGTTCGTGACCGGGATGCTGATCAGATGGATCAGGGTCAGACCGAGGCCGATGGCGATCGGGGCGAATCCCTGGGGCGCGCGTTTGTCGGTGGCTCCAAGGATGATGACCAGGAACATCATGGTCATGACGACTTCGGTGATCAAGGCGGCGGTCAGGCTGTAGCCGCCGGGAGAATGCTCGCCAAAACCATTGGAGGCGAAGCCCGCGGAGGCCTCAAAGCCGGGTTTGCCGCTGGCGATCAGGAAGAGCACCCCGCCCGCGACGACTGCGCCGAGGACCTGGGACACGATGTAGGGCAGCAGTTGCGAGGCCGAAAAACGGCCGCCTGCCCAGAGGCCCGCCGACACCGCCGGATTGCGGTGGCAGCCGGAAAGGTGCCCGATGGCGAAGGCCATGGTCAGCACGGTCAGGCCGAAGGCCAGGGAGACGCCCAAAAGGCCAATGCCGACCTCGGGGAAGGCGGCGGCCAGCACGGCACTGCCGCAGCGGCCCAGGACGAGCCAGAAAGTTCCGAAAAAATTCCGCGCACTACTTGTTCAGACGATAGTGAGGGTGGGCAGTTGGATGAGAAGGAAACCGAAAGCCCGGGCTTTAGCAGAACCCCGGCCGGCTGCCAAGAGTTTTTGTCGTTCGCCGAAAGCAGGAAAGCAGGCTATGCCCACCGGCCCCGGCATCGCCGGCTGGATCCAAGGGCCTGATCCCTTCCGCGGTCCGGTTTCTGTCCCTCGGCCCCGACTCCGGTCAGGCCGGCCGCTGGCCGGCGGACCGGCCGGCTACTCCGCCGGTGCTTTCGGGGCCGCCTTTTTTCCAAAAACCCGCTTTCGGGCGCCTGCGGGCGCCTTTTCGCGCGGCGCGAACTTGAATTCCGTCAGCCATTTTCCCTTGAGGTTGAGCATCAAGTTGGCGTCGAAGGAGCGTCCCTTTTTGCTTTTCATGCCCTTGACCAGGCCAGTGTCTCCTTCGGTGAAGAACTTCAGGGCCATGGCCCGATCGATTTCCTTGCCGCACATCACCTTGCCCAGGCTGGCCTTGGGTTTGCATTTTTTGGCGGCCGCGGCTGTCGCTTCGCCGCGGAGATGGACTTCGCAGGTGTAGCCGGCCGGGGTGTCGTAGATATTGGAGCGCTGGCCGGCGGCGGCGCAGACCGGGCACGGGCAGAGGATGTTCGCCGGATCATGGACGGAATCGAGGGCGGCCTCCTGCTCGGGAGATTTCGGAAAGACGAACGCGACCTTGCCCTTGGCATCGATCTCCAGCGCGGCCTCGAAATCCTTGCCGAAGCGGTTTTTGAACCCCTGAAGTGGTCCCAGGAATTTTTTGGCGAGCAGCTCGTGCAGCTCGGCCTCGCTCATCGGACGCTGGGCAATCGTCTTGCCGACGCGCAGGGTGCACTTGAGGGTGTGGCAGGAGAGCGAGGTGGCGATCTGCTTCAGGCCGTGAGCCCCGCACAGGGGGCAGGTGGCCGGGAAGTCCGGCAGGATCTCCTCGACCTTGTTTTCGGCATAGTGGCGCGTCCGCTGGACGATTTGCGCGGCCAGGTCGCGGATCTCGCGCATGAAGGCGGTGCGCTCGGTCTGTCCCTGCTCCATGAGCTTGAGCTTGTGCTCCCATTGGCCGGTCATCTCGGGCGAGGCCAGCGCCTCGACCCCAGCTTCATGCAGTTGGTCGATGAGGGCGATGCCCTTGGCGGTGGCGACGAGGTCGCGCTGGTTGCGCGCCAGGTAGCCGTCCTGGAGCAGGCCCTCGATGATGGCGGCGCGCGTGGCCGGGGTGCCGAGTCCGCGTTCGCTCATCGCTTCGCGCAGTTCCTCGTCGTCGACCAGTTTGCCCGCGCCTTCCATGCTGGAGAGGAGGGTGGCTTCGTTGTAGTGCGGCGGCGGCCGGGTGGTGTCCTCGCGTTTTTCGATGGTGATGGCGGCGGCGGTCTCGCCCTCGCGCACCGGGCAGAGAGTCGCCGCTTCCTCGTCGTCGCCGATGGATTTTTTACCATACACCTCGAGCCAGCCCGGCACCAGGAGCACCTTGCCGTCGGTCTTGAAGGCGTCGACGGCGGCGGGGGTCGTGATGCGGGTGATGCGCGTGGTCACCTCGAATTCGGCCGCCGGAAAAAACACCGCGACGAACCGCCGCGTGACCATGTCGAAGAGCTTCTGCTCCGCTTCGTCAAGCTTGGCCGGGAGCTGGCCGGTCGGGATGATGGCGAAGTGGTCGGACACCTTCGAGCTGTCGAAGACGCGCCGGGTGGCGGTGACGCGGTCGTTGTCGAGCGCACGTGCCGCGAAGACCGGCAGGTTGGTGACCACGGTGCCGCCCTCCTCGGCCCGGGCCAGCGTGCGCATGGTGTCCTTGACCGTGGCGAGGTAGTCCTCGGGCAGGTAGCGTGAATCCGTCCGGGGGTAGGTCAGGGCCTTGTGCTTTTCATACAGCGCCTGGGCCAGCTGAAGCGTGCGGCGGGCCGAAAAGCCAAAGCGGTTGCTGGCCTCGCGCTGCAGGGAGGTCAGGTCGTAAAGCTGGGGTGCCGCCTGCCGCGCGGGTTTCTTGACCTCGGTGACGGTGCCGGTGCGTCCCTGGGTGCGGGCCACGATGGCCTCGGCCTCGGACTGGATCCACAGCCGCTCGGCGCGGGCGTGGGCATTGGTCTCGTCCTTTTGAAAATCCTCGCGGAACCATCGGCCGTAATATTCACCGGCTCCGACCCCGAATTCTCCAATCACTTCCCAATAGGCGCGTGGCTCAAACGCCATGATTTCCTTTTCCCGCGCCACCAGGATGGCCAGGGTGGGCGTCTGCACGCGGCCGGCCGGCGTGAGGCGAAACCCGCCGAAGCGGGAATTGGCCGCTGTCAGCGCACGCGTGGCGTTGATGCCGACGAGCCAGTCGCTCTCGCTGCGGCACAACGCGGCATTGGCCAGCGGCTGCATCTCGGCATCGCTGCGGAGCTGGCCAAAGGCCTTCTCAATCGCGGAGTTGGTCATCGACTGCATCCACAGCCGCTGCGTCGGCTTCTTCACGCCGGTCGCCTCCATGATGTACCGGAAGATCAACTCCCCTTCCCGGCCGGCGTCGCAGGCGTTGATGATGTCGCCCACATCCGCTCGTTTCATCAAGCGTTTGAGCACCTTCAGACGCTCCTCGCCATCGTCCCTTGGCTGCAGGTCGAATTTTTCCGGCAAGATCGGCAGCGAATCAAATTTCCAACTCGGCTTTTTCCCCTGCGCTTCGCCAGGCAGAGCCAACTCCACCAGGTGGCCGATCGCGGAAGAAATGATGTGGGTGTCGTTCTCGTAATAGTCCTTCTCCTTTAAGAACTTGGACATGCCGGGCCCTTTGCCGAGCACTCGGGCGAGGTCGGCGGCAACACTGGGCTTTTCGGCGATGATCAGAGTCTTCATGCGATGGGGGCGGGGCGTCCTCGAAGGAGGCTGTCGGCGGAAGAGGTTACGCACGCGTCAAGTCTTCCGGCAGCGCCAGATCCCGGAAACTTAGGCGCAACCCCTCCGCTCCCCTTTCGAGTCCTCCCCGCATAGGGACCATGGACCGTCTTGAAGTGTTCAACAAGGGGGGGGTTCGTCGTTGTGGAATCAAAATTGTCGTAAGTGTGAGAAAACTATCATTTTTTGTTTGCATTGTTCCTACAATTTATTATGATAATTGTGTCACACCTGAGAATCACTATGAACTCTATCAATTCATCACTCCCAGCTCCCAAGTCCCGTCTCACGTCGAAGGGCTTCTCCCTTGTTGAAGTCCTGGTATTAATGGGGGCGATCGCCACCACCACCGGCATTGGAGTCGTGGCGGTCCAGCACACCCGGGAGGCAGCCCAGGAGCACAAACTCGAAAGTGATGTGGGGCGGTTGAATACTGCAGTTCGGGCGTATCTCCTCAATGGTGGCTCCCTGCCGGCGGACGCCGACGGCTCCAGTGTGCTGGCCCGCCTCAAGTCGAAACCCACCGCGGGAGCCGCCAAGGCGTTGGTCGGAGTGGGCGGTCCGTTTATCGATGAGCGCATCAGCGGCGTGGCCGCGTCTGGCACCGGCACCGTGCGGGCCACGTGGAACGCGACGAGTCAGCGTTTCGCGCTCGCCACGACTGGAGCGGGGTACAGTGCCTTTACGCTGAACGGCCCGATCCTGACCACGGTGGGCACCGAGACCCGGTCGACCGCCCAAAAATTCGCGAGCCAGGACGCCTGGGTCTGGGATTACGACAGCACCGAGAAGGTGACGGTGGCCGATAAGCCAGACGATGCGGCCACCGGTGCCCCCGATCTGATCGCCTTCACGCCGCAAGGGCGCCCCGGCCCTCGTGTGCTTGTGCAGCCCGAGTATTCCATTCCAGCCGGATTGTACCCTTACGCCAAGTTTCCGATGCAGGTGACCCTGAACAATCCCAATCCCGCGGGATCATCGAGGTTGTTCTATTCGCTGAACAACGGCGGCTGGCTTCCCTACACTGAAGGCGAACGGTTGAGCCTGCCGATCGAAACCCTCGACAGCACCCTCCGCACCTATGCCGCGGCGAACAACTCCGAAGCGTGGAACGACAGCTCCAGCACCGAAAACATCTACAAAACGATCTTCTTCCGTGGCGGCACCGCGGGTGTCTTCCACGATCCGATCGGCACCTCGGCCATGGTCACCAACCTCACCAAGGGGAAGACGGACCCAACCTTCACCTGGGGTAAAATCGCCTCCGGGTACAAGAAGAGCAACTCCATGACCTTCACCCCGGCCGCTAACTATACCGTGGTTCCCGATCAGGAGTTCAAGATTGGCGATCTCTACTACTACAACGGCACCGTGGTCTCGGGCACATCCTCGACCGGGGTGAAACTGAGGGTGGGTTTGAACTTCACGGTCCCGTCCCGCACCGAGCAGTTTGAGTTCGACTTCCGTCTGTTCAGCACGGTCAACAACAACGTCGATGCCGACGCAGATGCCGATTTTGTCTGGATTCCCACCCTCGCCTCCCAGCTGACCGCCCAAGTGCAGGGGCAGACTTTTTATCTCCAGCTTCGCTTCGGCAACTCGAGCACCAACGGCTTCACCACCATCGACGAGTTCCACGTGCATGAAAACAAGAGCGCCACTGGCGCGATCTACGGGAAGTTCACCACGAACCCAGTTTTTTAAGGGCTCGCCCCGCAGCCGGGAAACCAGCGGCCGCGGGGCCCGGCCTCCTTCCGGTCGAGCCCGAAGACCTCCCCTGCCCTTCCGACAGCCCGCCGTTCCTATTCTCCGGAACCCTCCTCGGCCACCCGAGCGACAAACCGGGCCAAGGCTACAGTCAGCACGGCAATATCCGCGGGCGTCACCCCCATCAGCCGCTCCGCCTCGCCGACGCTGCCCGGCCGGTGCCGGCTCAGGACTTGGCTCGCCTCCTTCTTCAACCCGCTCAGTTCAGAGTAGTCGAAGTCGGCGTTGATCTGCCAGGTCCGGTGCAATTTGGCCTTGGCGATGGTCGCGGTCTGACGAGCGAGATACCCCGCGTATTTCGTGTCGGTTTCGACCACCGACCAGACCTCTGCAGAGAAACGTGCGCGGAGTTCCACCGGCAGGTCCGAGACGCTGCTTTCCGGGCGGCGCAGCCACTTGGTCAACGGTTGCCCGGAGCGTCGTTCAGACGAGAGCAGCGCCAGCGCCTCTTCTACGCCTCGGCGCTTCTGCTCCGCCTTCGCCGCCCGTTCGGGATCGGTCAGGCCGAGGGCCGCCGCCCCCATAGTCAGGCGGAGGTCGGCGTTGTCGTGACGAAGCCGCAAACGGTGCTCCGCCCGGCTGGTGAACATCCGGTAAGGTTCGCTGACGCCCCTGGTCACCAAATCGTCGATCAGCACGCCGATGTACGCTTCCTCGCGCCCGAGCACGTACTCTCCCCTGCCCTGCACTTTCAGCGCCGCGTTGGCCCCCGCCATCAATCCCTGGGCCGCAGCCTCTTCATAGCCGGAGGTCCCGTTAATCTGACCGGCAAAATAGAGGCCGGCGATGCGCTTGGTCTCAAGGGTCGGCCGGAGCTGGGTCGGTGGGCAGTAGTCGTATTCCACCGCGTAGGCCGGCCGGATGATCTCGGCCCGCTCAAGTCCTGGAATCGAACGAATGAATTGGTACTGGACCTCGTAGGGCAGGCTGGTCGAGGTCCCGTTGACGTAGTACTCGTGCGTGTGGCGGCCCTCGGGCTCGAGAAAGATCTGGTGGGAGGCTTTATCGGCGAAGCGCACCACCTTGTCCTCGATTGACGGGCAATAGCGGGGGCCGGTGCCTTCAATGACCCCCGCGTAGAGGGGCGATCGGTCGAGGTTGTTCCGGATGATGTCGTGCGTCGCGGTCGTGGTCTGAGTCATCCAGCACGGCCACTGTTCCACGTGGAACAAACCATCGCGCCATTCGTTCAGGGAAAAAAGCTCATGGGGGGCTCGAACCAGCCGTTCCGGCAGGAAGGAAAAGGGCTGAACCTCCTCATCCCCCTCCTGGCGCTCGCACTTGGAGAAGTCGATGCTCCGCCCATTCAAGCGGCACGGGGTGCCCGTCTTGAAGCGGCCGACCTCAAAACCCAGCTCGCGCAAGCAGTCGCTGAGCGTGGAAACCCCATCACCCAGCCGGCCGCCCGCTTGGTTGCGCAATCCGACATGGAGCAACCCGCGCATAAACGTACCGGCACTGACGACGATCGACTGCGTGCGCAGTTCGAGGCCAAGAGTGGTCACCAGGCCAACAACCTGATCCTTTTCGATCAGCAGGTTCCCCACGCTGCCCTGAAAAATTTCAACGTTCGGGGTGCCCTCGAGCACGGCTTTGGCCCGGAACTGATAGGCTTTTTTATCGCACTGCGCGCGAGGAGAATGGACGCTCGGGCCCTTCGCGCGATTCAGCATCCTGAACTGGATGGCCGTCGCGTCGGTGTTCAGCCCCATGAAGCCACCCAGCGCATCGATTTCACGCACGATGTGGCCTTTCGCGACGCCACCAATGGCCGGATTACACGACATTTGACCTATGGTGTCGAGGTTCTGGGTCAGCAGGGCCACGGAGCAGCCGAGGCGATGGGCGGCCAGGGCGGCTTCAATGCCGGCATGGCCAGCACCGATGACGGCCACATCGAAGAGCCTTGGATAGACAAAATCACTCATGTTGGATGGATCCGGCGGCTGCGCGTTGGATCAGACGAGGCACAATTTTTTTATTATTTTCGTGATTAACATAATCATATTCAGGAACACACCTGCCGCGCCCTCTCGGCGAGAAAGGCGGTCGAACGGGTTCGTCCGGCTGTTCACCGAGGTGAGAGGATTCTAATTTTTGATTCTCAATCTTGTCTTCCTCTTCTATCCGCCAACAACCGGAAGAAGTCGGCCCCAGCCCTATTCCGCGTAGCGTTCCACGGGGTAGGAAGCCGGGCACAAGCCTCGGCATGGATCGGGAATGAACGTGGACTTCTTAGGGCTGCGTCGCAAATGAGAGAGTTATTCTTATTGTTGAGCGAGCAGTTCACGGACTTCTTCGTTCTCGTTGGGCGGTGTTGGTTCCCGGGCGGTGCGCTGGGCGGGAGGAAGAATGGATTGGGCTTTGGCTGACAGGCGAATCACGGCTGGATGGGTCAGGGCCTCGCGGGCGGCTGCGGTTTCCGCGTGTTTTTTGCTGCTCCCCTGCCCCACCCCGAGCGCCTCGCTCTGCCAGCAGACCCGGGAGACAAATTCTTTGCAGTGGTCGGGTCCGCGCTGATCGAGCATTTCGTAGGTCGGACTGGGTGCCCCGGTGGCCTGGAGGATTTCCTGGAGGCGGCCCTTGGGATTGAGGTGTTCCTGATCGAGGTCGAGGCTGGAGATTTCCTCATGACAGAGCCGGAGCACGACGGCGGTGGCGGTATCGAGGCCGGAATCCATGTAAATGGCGCCGACCAGGGCCTCCACGGCATCGGCCAGGGTGGACGGCCGATCGCGCCCGCCGGAGGCGGCCTCGCCCTTGCCCATGAGCAAATACGCGCCCAGTCCGATTCGCTGGGCATAGCGCTGCAGCGCGGTTCGGGAGACCAGTTGGGACCGCAATTTGGTCATGCTGCCTTCATCCAATCCGGGGAAAAGCAGAAAAATCTTCCGGGTGAGCACCAGCTGGAGCACGGCATCGCCGAGGAATTCGAGGCGCTGGTTGTCGAAGTGCGGACCCTGGGTCTCGTAAGCGAGGCTGGGATGGGTCAGCGCCTCCGCCAGGAGCCGTGGATTCCTGAAAGTATAGTCGATGCGGGCTTCGAGCGCCTCCATGCGTCAGAGAGCTAAAGTGTGTCTGGAGCCCGTTGAGGCGGTGGCGTCGCACGGAGGGCGGTGCGGAAGCAAAGTGGGGTGACCGACGGGGCTCGAACCCGCAACAACCAGAATCACAATCTGGGACTCTACCATTGAGCTACGGTCACCATGGGATGCGTTGAACGGGTATCATGGCATCGTTGAGCCGAGCGTTCCACTAAATTTTTTTGAGTCGGCGGGCCGGGGGTGCAGGGCAAAAAAAGTGAAACGAGCGGGGAAGGCGAAGGAGTGGCAACCGGGCCCGGACGACGATGGAGCAGGGGAGTGGGCCCGCCGGGCCGGGGAAACGCTGGCTGCCCATGCCGTTCCGCAGTCTGTGTCGCATCGGGCCCCGAACCCACGGCCTTCCTTAGGGCGTCTGGTTTTTCGGTGGCAGCTTGGCGAAGGAACGGGAGAGTGGGGCCATGATGACGCTGAAATCCGCGGTGGTGGGCTTCAAGGAATGGCTGGTGGTCTGCGACGCGCTGGGTGCGGGCCGGCAGTCGCTGATTCTGCGCAAGGGAGGGATCGCCGAGGGCAAGGGCGGATTCCAATGGCAGCGCGACATCTTTTTGCTCTTCCCGACCCATTTTCACCAGCAGCGCGAGCATGTCCGCGGGGAGCCGACGCCGACCACCGAGGCCGATCTGGCCCGGCCCGAGGACATCGTCATCCGGCTGGCGGCGCGGGTGGAGTGGAGCGGCCGGGTGGGGGACTGGGGTGCTGCCGTCGCGCTGGCCCCGCATCACGTATGGAAGGAGGAGGTGGTGCGCGAGCGTTTTGGCTACGGGGGCGAGACCGGGCTCAGTGTGGCCGTGGTCCGCGTCTTCCGCCTCGCCTCGCCGCTCGTGCTGGCCATGGAAAAGCGCTTCGGCGGATGCCGCTCCTGGGTCGATCTACCGGAGGGCGGCGCACTGGAAATGGAGCCGGTGCTCAATGAGCACGCGCACGCCGAGCGTCTGGAGGAATTGGCGCGGGTGTTTCCCCACGCCGCCGGGATTCCGGCTCCGGCGGTGGCGTGATCCGGGCCGCGACTGGGTTCCAGCCCTGGAGACCGTGCGCGCCGCCTCGGCCGGCTCCTGCGGAACCGAAGTCTCCGCAGGACGATTCGTGCCCGTCCGTTCGCGATTCTTAGACCAGCGCGTTCAGCTTCTGCGCGAGCGTCTCCTTGGGCATCAGCCCCACCACTTTGTCCTTGATCTCTCCATCCTTGAAGAAAAGGAGCATCGGGATCGACTTGACGCCGAACTGGAGGGCCAGATCGCGGTTATCGTCGACATTCACCTTGGCGATCTTGACTTTGTCGCCCAGTTCGGTGGCCAGTTCGTCGAGCACGGGCGACAGCATTTTGCACGGCCCGCACCATTCGGCCCAGAAATCGACCAGCACGGGCTTGTCGGACGCGGTGACCTCGGCGGCGAAGTTGCCTCCGGCGATGGTGACGATGGATGGGTTGGCCATGGCAGTGTGACAAGTGGTTCGGAAACTGATGTGTGGGTGATGTATGCGGCCCGTGGGGGCGATTGCAAACGGATGTTTTGCGGGTGGTCCGGCGGGGGGGCGGCGGGGCGCGTGGCACTCCGGCGGGCGCGAAGGGGGCGTGGACAGGATCGGGGGACGGGGCGGCCGGCCGGTATTGCGCATGACAAGCGCCTCTCTTCGGCTAACGCTCAAGCCGACGCACTGGTTTCATGATTACATTTCTCAAAGGCCTGCTGGACGAAAGCTTCCCGAACCGCGCCGTGGTGGATGTGGGCGGGGTCGGCTACGCCGTGCACATTCCCATCTCCACCTACGACGCCCTGCCGGGTGCCGGGCAGGCGGTGCGCCTGCTGACGCACCTGCAGGTGCGCGAGGATGCGCACGACCTGTATGGCTTCGCCAGCGAGGAAGAGCGCGACCTCTTCCGGTTGCTCATCAACCAGGTCAGCGGCATCGGCCCGAAGCTCGCGCTGGCCGTGCTCAGCGGCATGCCGGTCGCCACCTTCAAGGCCTGTGTCGCCAAAAACGACCTCGCCGCCCTCAGCCGGATCAAGGGCGTGGGGAAAAAAACCGCGGAACGCATGGTCGTGGAACTGCGGGACAAGGTGGGCGTGGCCGCCGCCTGGCAGGCGGCGGCCGCCGACGGCACGCCGCCGCTGCAATCGCATGCCAATGATGCCGTGCTCGCGCTCGTCTCACTCGGCTACCGCCAGCCGGACGCGCACAAAGCCGTGGAAGCCTTCCTCAAAGAAACCCCCGGGGAGCCGGGCACCGACGTTATTCTGCGCGGCGCGCTCCGGTCCCTCACCTCCTGATGATCACGCCGGACGCGCTGCGCGCGGCCTTTCCCGCGGAAGGCCTGTTTGCCGACAAGGATTGGCTGCTCTCGCCGGAGCCGTTCCCGCTGGCCCCGGCCCTGGCCCGCGAGATCGAGGGCCTCGGCCACCGGCTCCGCGTCTTCCTGGCCGCGGCCGATTCCCTCTACTATCGCAGCGTGAAGGGCCGCCTGCCCGGCTGGATCGCGTCCACCGTCAATGCGGGCAAACCGGCCGCGCTGCTCGGCCACGCCCGCGCCACGCCCCTGCGCACCCAGCTCCCGCGGGTGCTGCGGCCGGACTTGCTGCTGGGCGACGACGACGCGCTCGCCTTGAGCGAACTCGACAGCGTGCCGGGTGGCATCGGCCTGACCGCCTGGCTCAACCAAGTGTATGCCCCGCTCTTTCCCGGGCTGGTCGGCGGAACGCGCGGCATGCTCGACGGCTTCGCTTCGATTTTCCCGGCAGGGAAGGGGACCGACTTCGTCGTCTCGCAGGAGGCGTCCGGGTATCGCCCGGAAATGGAATGGCTGGCCACCGAGCTCGGACGCGACCGCTTTGCCGTGCGCGAGGCCGAGACGTACGCCGCCGATCCGGCCCGCGCGGTCTATCGGTTTTTCGAACTCTTCGACCTGCCGAACCTGCCGGCCGCCGGCGCGCTGCTGGAGGCGGTGGCCGCGGGCACGGTGAGCATGACCGCGCCTCCGAAACCGTGGCTCGAGGAAAAGGCGTGGCTCGCGTTGTTCTGGATGCGCCCGCTGCGCGAACTCTGGCGCCGCGAACTCTCGGAAAACCAGCAGCGGAAGCTGGAGAAAATCATCCCGTATTCGTGGCTGGTCGATCCCGCGCCCCTGCCGCCGCATGCCGTGCTGCCGCGGCTCGAGGTCAACGCCTGGGCCGAGGTCGCCAACTTTTCGCAGAAACAACGCGAGCTCGTGCTCAAACGCAGCGGGTTCCACGAGGAAGCCTGGGGTGCCCGCAGCGTGGTCATCGGCCACGACGTGCCGCAGGCTGACTGGGCCGCCTCCCTGCGCCAGGCCCAGGCCGATTTCGCCACGTCGCCCTGGGTGCTCCAGGAATTCAAACGCGCCCGTATCGTCGATCACCCGTACTTCGATCCGACCACCGGGGCGGTGCGCACGCTGCGCGGCCGCGTCCGCCTTTGTCCGTATTATTTCGTCGCGGCGGCGGATGACTCGATCGCCCTTGGCGGCATCCTCGCCACCATCGTTCCTGAAGACAAAAAAATCATCCACGGCATGAAGGACGCCATCCTCGTGCCGTGCCGCGTGGCCGACACCGACTGAACGCGCGCCTGAACGTGGCGAGGCGGCCCGGCACCGCTGAGTTCGGCCGATTAGGCGCGGCGGCGACGCCGTCCGATGTTTGCGCCCTCGTCCCATCACGAGGGGAGGTTCAGCCTCGGCCGTCTGACCGTTCCCCTTTCCGGCGAAAGGCGGCGGACCCAAGCGGGCATCCCTCACTCCGGTTCGCGCCGCGCTTCGCCGGCGCGCGCGCCCAGGTTGCCGTAGCGGTGGTAGTCCGAGCTAATGCTTTGCTCGCGCAGGTACCAAAGCAATTCGACGCGGCCGTGGGGGAGCACCGGTTCGTCCGCGAGGTGGACTGCGGCCTCAGCGGCCGCCGCGCGGATGGCGGGCGGCACCCGGTCGGGGGCGGCGTAGCGGAGGCGTTCGTCTGCGTGCACGGGCCATTCCTTGATCTGGCGGGCCACGTCCTCGTCCGACTCCTCGACGAATGCCATCGAATCCGCCCATGACGCGGTGCACCTGACCAGTGGGTCCAGCGCGCGGCGGTCGCACTCCGGCGGCATGCTGACGATGACGCGGGCGCCGGTGACGCGGGCGGCGGCCGCGCGCGCCATAATCTCGAACAGGCTGTCGCGGTCGGTGACCCGCACCCGGATTGTTGTGAACGGCAGGTACCGCCGCAGGTTGTCCTGGCCGAGCAGGCGAAAATGGTCGTGGGACCGGCTGAATTCGTCCCGCCACCAGATGGCGTACGAGCGCAGGGCGGACTGGAGGCGGGTGGCCATCTCCAGCTGCATCTCGTCACCCAGGCGCGCGACCTGCCCGGCCAGCGCCTGCAGGTCGGGGTGGGGGACCGGCTCGTCGACGCTCGCCTTCGCCGGGCGATCGGCGAACGTCATCAATGGCGCGACGTAGTTCGGTCCGCCGGCTTTGAGGCCCGGACCAAAAACCGAGCGGCCCATGCCGCCGAAGGGCTGGCGCAGCACGATCGCTCCGGTGGTGCCGCGGTTGATGTACAGGTTCCCGGCGTGCACTCCGGCCATCCACTGCGCGTGTTCCCGTTCGTCGAGCGAGTTCAGGCCGCTCGTCAGGCCGTAGCCGGTGTGGTTGACCAGGGCGATGGCTTCGTCGAGTGACTCGAAGCGCATCACGCCGAGCACGGGGCCGAAGAATTCGGTGCGGTGGGTGAAGCTGCCGGCGGTGACGCCGTATTTCACGCCAGGTGACCAGAGGTTTGGAGTGTCGCCGATGCGCCGCGGCCGGACGGCCCAGCGTTCCCCCGGCTCCAGGGTTTTGAGTGCGGTTTCCAGGTCGCCCGACGGCGGCCGGATGAGCGGGCCGACGCGCGTCTCCAGGTCCCACGCGCTGCCGACCGCCAGGCTTTTGACCGCGTCGCAGAGTGTCCGTTGGAAATGCTCGTCGTCGTACACTTCTGCTTCGAGCAGCAGCAGCGAGGTCGCTGAACATTTTTGTCCGCTGTGGCCGAAGGCGGACTGGACCACGTGTTTGATGGCTAGTTCACGGTCACTGAGCGCGGTGACGACACTGGCGTTTTTGCCGCCGGTTTCGGCGAAGAGTCGCATCGCGGGCCGCGCCTTCATCATGTTCCACGCGGTCTCGGTGCCGCCGGTCAAAATCACCGCATCGACATCCGGGTGGGCGACCAGCCGCGCGCCGGCCCCGCGGCCGGGGCACGGTACGAATGACAGCGCCGACGTCGGCACCCCCGCGCGCCAGAAGCATTGGCACAGTTCCCACGCGACCAGCACCGTGTCCGACGCCGGTTTCAGAATCACGGTGTTGCCAGCCGCCAGGGCCGCGGCGATGCCCCCGCAGGGAATGGCGATGGGAAAATTCCACGGCGGCACGACCACGACCACCCCGCGCGGCGCCGCCTCGAGGTCGGGGAGTTCGAAAAACGACCGGGCCGAAGCCCGGTAGAATTCCACGAAGTCCACGGCCTCGCTCACTTCCGGATCCGACTCGGCGAGCGTCTTGCCGCCGTTGGCGAGCGCGGCCCACATCAACGCCGTGCGCGCGCGCCGGAGTTCCTGGGCCACGCGGCCGAGGATCTCGCCGCGGGCGTGCACGCCCAGCGCGCGCCAGCCGGATCGATCGGCCCTGGCCCCCGCCACGGCCCTGTCGATGTCGGCCGCGGTCGCCTGGGCGTAGTGGGCGAGCACCACCCCAGGCCGCGACGGGTCGAGGCACCGGCCGGTGAACGGTTCCCGTGGCTCGATCCCCGATGGACCCGCCGCCAGCACCAGGGGAATTTCCATCGGCCCCGCCTCCAGGCGCGCCGTGATCGAGCGCGCGCATTCGCCGTTGGTGGGCAGCGACCAGTCGGTGTCGGGCTCGTTTTCAAATTGATCCCAGCGCCTTTCCGGGCGCGGCGCGTCAAACCGTTCCTCGATCCGGTTCTGGGTGCGCCGCGGCGCGTCCCCCACGTCGATCTGCGACGCCGCGCGGAACCCTTGCTCGAGCACGTCCCATTCGGGCGAGCCGACCTCGAGCTTGAACGCGTGGCGCAGGAAATTTTCCGGGCCGGTATTTTCGTCGAGGCGGCGGATCAGGTAGCCGATGGCATTGAGGAATTCCTCCTTCCGGCAGGCGGGCGCGTAGAGCAGCACCTGGCGCGTCTGCTCGAGCAGGGCGCGGCGCTGGTGGCTGGCCATGCCTTCGAGCATTTCGAACTGCACCCGGTCGCCGGCCCGCGCCTCCTCGGCCAGGACCAGGCCGTACGCGAGGTCGAAGAGGTTGTGCGAAGCGACCCCGACCCGCACCGCGGCCAGGTTTTCTGGGCGCAGGGCGTGCCGCAGCATGCGCTGGTAGTTGGCGTCCGTTTCGCGCTTGGTCAGAAACGGCGCCTGCGACCACCCGCGCCCGCTCGCCTCGACGCGTTCCATTTCCATGTTCGCGCCTTTGACGAGGCGGATGGTCACCGGCGCTCCGCCCGCCTGCACCCGCCGTCGCGCCCAGGTGGTGAGGTCGTGTTGGACCTGTGCGGAATCGGGAATGTACGCCTGCAGGGCGATGCCGCCGGTCAACCCCCCAAGGCCCGGACGGTCGAGCGTGTCCATAAACGCCTGCGCCGTGAGCTGGAGGTCGCGGTATTCCTCCATGTCGAGATAGATGAATTTGGGAACCATCGCCCCGTCCGCGCGTCGGAACGGGAGCCGCGCCGCGCTGCGGTAGAGCAGTTCCAATCGATCGCACAACACCCGCACCGTGTGGGCGCGGGCCATCGCGGAGATCTGCGAAAACAGCGTGGAGATTTTGACTGAGACGACCTCGACCTCGGGCAGTTGCAGCGCCTCCAGATATCTCTCCAGCCGGCGGGCCGCCTCCTCCTCGCCCAGCACGGCCTCGCCGAGAAAATTCAGGTTCATGCGCACGCCGTCCCGGTGACGCGCGCGCAAGTGCCGGCGCAGCAGGTCGGTCTCCGCGGGCAGCACGACATTGGCCGTCTCGTGCTGCATGTGTTCCTTCACCAACGGCACCGCCACCCCCGGCAGCCAGCCGCCGAAGGTTTGAAATCCCCGCAGCAATGCCCGGTCGAGCGGACTGAAAAACTGTGGAATTCCTTGAACGTCAAGAATGTGGGTGAAATGCTCCGCGGACCGCCGCGCCGTGTGCGAACGAAAGACCTCGTCGGTCAGCTGCACGAGCGTGACCTTGTCCTCCGGCGTCTGCAGCATCCGGTCGAGCTCGGCCTGCTGCCGCCGTTCCGCCGGGGTTTGCAAGGCGGCCGCCCGCGCCTGCAGCGCCCGCGCCACCGCCACCGCCCGGTCAACGAGCGCGCTGTCCGCGATGTCCTCCGGCAGCTTCATGCGTGTCTCCATCCTCCGATGGTTTTTTCCACGAGTCGAGCGGAACCGAGAGTCCCGGTGCGACCGATTGCTCCCGGACGGACCAGTTGGGGGAAAATCGAGGGCAGCGTCCGCGTGGCTTTTGGTTCCCGGTGATTCGAGCAAGCACCGGATTCGCGGGAATCGCGGATTGCGCGGGCCCCTGATCCCTCCCGATGCATGGTCACGAGCCATGACCACACCGGATCCCTTGAGCGCCACGCGGCGGATGCACTTTCGCGACGCGCGGCCGCCCCGGCAGATTCAGCACCTGCTTGAGCGCGAGCTTTTGGTCCTGCTCCCGGCAACGATCTGGGAGGCGCCGTTGACCTGCCGTGGGCTGGTCAGTGTGAACGGTGCGTTTTGCCAAGTGGTGCCACCCACATTTCATGGAAGGCCGGGGGGTTCCTCCGTCTGGACTACGGTGAGTCGGACGCGCGGGAAGTGTTTGCCGACGAAGCCGTCTTCCTCGGTTTCCTGCGACGGTTCTACGGCTTGGAAACCAGCCGCCGTTACCCGCCGGGGAAACCGCCGTCCGAGTCCGACCGCTGGCAGCTCATTCTGCGGTTGCTCCAGCGGTAGCTGGCCCTGTTCGCACTTCCGTTCGCAGCGGTCCTTTGGCTTGGCGCGGTATGGCGAAGCGCTTCTTTTCCCCTCAAGCCAACCTCAGCTGGCTGGTGCCGGGTCAGGCGAAAAATGCGTCCGCGACGGGGGTGGGTGGGAGAGGCCGTGGAGCGTGGGGGGAAGGGTGGGGGAGGTTTCCGTGCGGTTAAGGCAGCGGGGAATTGCAGGGCGCATCACTGGCGGTTCAACTCGTCGACCTGGTCGTTGAGCGTGCAAAAATCATAGAGCCAGCCGACCAGAAACAACCCGCCGGTGAGCAGCCAGAGCACCCCCGTGCCGATCTTGCCCATGTAAAAACGATGGATGCCGAACGCGCCAAGAAATGTCTGCAGCAGCCACGCCACCGAATAGTCGCACTTTCCGGCCTGGAAGCGCCGGCTCGCCTGCCGATCCATTCTGGGAATGAGAAACACGTCGATCAGCCAGCCCACGCCCAGCAGCCCGGCGGTGAAAAACCAGATCGCTCCGCTGATCGGCTTCCCAAAATAAAACCGGTGCGCGCCGGTGAAGCCGAAGATCCACAGTAGGTAACCGATGGTTTTGCTATGCGTATTTGATCCTTCACTCATGCGCGAACCATGGTGGAGCGGGTCGGCTCCCGCCATCAGAATTCATCCCATTCGTGGGGAGACGAATGGTGGTCGGAATCTTCATGCCGCCGTAGGGGAGAGAGCTCACGCCAATGGCATCTGCACACACGCGGTAGCCAGGGCGGCCATGCCTTCCTGGCGGCCGAGGAAGCCGAGTGTCTCGTTGGTGGTCGCCTTGACGCCGACCTGACCGGGCGTGAGGCCGAGCGCTTCGGCGACACGCTCCTTCATCAGCGGAACGTGGGGCAAAATCCTGGGGCGTTCGGCAATCAAAGTGGCGTCCACATTGTTGAGCGTGCCACCCAGCGCCGCCAACTCAGCGGCAACGCGCCGCAGGATATCGAGGCTGCTGATGCCGCGGATCGTCTCGTCACCAGGAGGGAAATAATGCCCGATATCCGGCAGTCCGGCCGCCCCAAGCACCGCGTCGGCAATCGCATGGCAGAGCACGTCGGCATCCGAATGCCCGTCAAGCCCGAGCGCATGTGGAATCTCCACTCCTCCAAGCACCAGCGCCCGCCCTTCGACAAGCCGATGCACATCATATCCAATTCCAGTGCGGATCATAAGTGGAAAGTTTCAGAGTTTCAGCATCTCAGAGTTTCCGTTACCTCAGTCCCTGGAGCAGGCCATTGCTGGCGCAGATGGAAAATTTCGGGGCGCTGGCGTCGCCGATAATGGTCACGCTGCCTCCGGCCTCCTCGATCATGAGCCAACCGGCGGCGATGTCCCAGAGGTTGATGCTTTCTTCGACATAGGCGTCGAGCCGGCCGGCGGCGATGTAGGCCATGGCGAGGGCTGCGCTGCCGAGCATGCGGGTTTTGCGGACCTGGTGGGCGAGCCGCAGGTACCGCTCGCCGCCGGCCTTGATCGATTCGGCCGATTTCGAAAAGCCCACGGTGATGACCGCATCGGCGAGTTCGGCGCGCGTGCTCACGCGGATCGGCTTGCCGTTTTTCCGCGCGCCGTCGCCCTTTTCGACCGTGAACAATTCGTCCTGCATCGGGTCGTAGATCACGCCGAGCACGATCTCGCCAGCGCGGCGCAAGGCGATGCTGGTGCAGAAATGCGGGATGCCGTAGAAGTAGTTCACCGTGCCGTCGATCGGATCGACGATCCATTGCAGTTCCGCCGATTGGTCGCCCTCGCTGCCCTCCTCGCCGAGCACGCAGCTCAGGGGATGGTCGCGGAGGAGGATGTCGGTGATGGCGCGCTGGCAGCTGACGTCGAGGTCGAGCTTGATGTCGTATTTGAGCATTTCGCCAACGCCGAGTTCGGTTTCGAAGTTGTCGCGTTGGATCTGTCCGGCGGTGCGGGCGGCGGCGATGGCGGAGTCGAGGAGTGAAGGCATGGCAAAACGGGCGGCTGCGAGGCGCGGGGGCGCGAGGATGCGAGGGTGGGACTATGAACTGCGGAAGCCCGACGGTCCATCGGGGATGCGGACGCGGGCCCGGAATCCGGAGGCCCGTCAGGGTGCCGATGCCTGCGGGGGCATCGAGATCGCGCGGCGATCAAAGCCGGCCGGCATTGCCGATGGCTGTGATCAATAGCACTTCCCCGCGCAGCACACCACTGCGTGTGGGTCTTCAAAGAACCATGCAGGGACTTCCCAGAGATCGAGTCAGCCGGGCCGAGCGAGAGGCTTGTACGGCCATTAACCGAAATCGAATTCGGGGCATCCAGGAAGCAACTCGCCCAGCTGCACCCGGGGAATCGTTTGAGGCTGATGGCTGGCATGCCGCTGTTGCCGCAAGGGCATTGGACTGGGGAGTCCCGCTGATCTCGCTGGAGCGCATGGGTTTGGCACCCGATGGGGGAGGATTCGTTTCGTCAAAAGCTCATGCGAGGGAAGGGACTATCCACCTGAGGACATTTCCGCTGGAGTGATCGACGACGAACTTTGAGGTGGCGGAGCAGCGTTGACGCCGGACCGCTGGGTCGAGCCCTCACCGGCGGTCCGCGGCCGACCCGACCGCCACGCGCACGAGTTCGCGCGCGATGTCGAGTTTCGAGCTGCGGGGGAGGGGACGAGTCTCACCGCCGGGCAGGACGAGAGTGACCTCGTTGTCGGCGGTGTCGAAGCCGAGGTGCGGCTGGCCGACGTCATTGGCGACGATCAGATCACAGCCTTTGCGGTCCAGCTTGTCACGGGCATTGGCGAGCAGGTTTTCGGTTTCGGCGGCGAAGCCGATGAGCACGCCGGAGAACCCGAGAGGCGTGCGCAGCGAGCCGAGGATGTCGCGGGTGCGCTCGAGTTCGAGGACGACCCGGCCATCGTGCTTTTTGATTTTTTGCGGCGCCGCCTCCACCGGGCGGTAATCGGCAACGGCGGCGGCGAGGATGGCGACATCCACCGGGACGGCGGGGTCGCCGACGGCGGTTTCCACGGCCTTGAACATGTCATCGGCCGAAACCACATCGAGACGGGTGACGCCCTCGGGAGTGGGCAGGCCGACCGGTCCCGCGACCAGCGTGACCAAGTGCCCGGCTTCGGCGGCGGCCTGGGCGATGGCAAAGCCCATTTTGCCGGAGGAGCGGTTCGACAGGTACCGGACCGGATCGAGCGCCTCGCGCGTCGGGCCGGCGGTGATCAGGAAATGGAGCGGGCGGAAAGGCATCCAGAAACAAGCGGCTATGGAAAGGGAGGGAGCGGAGAGACAAGAAAAGGCCGGAACTCAGCTCCGCAACCGGAGGTCGATTGTTGCTGGTCCTGGGGACCGCTCAAAAAGTGGGAGGCTCCGCTCCCAGCGTGACGTTCTGCACGAAACCAAGCCGAGCCCGCTCACGGCACTGGTTGGATGCGGAGCGTATGCGTGAGCGGGCGGTGCGCCTGGCGCACGGCGTCGACGCGGCGGCTGCGGACTTTTTCGGTCAGGGCCACGGTCGTTTCCATGTCCACCGCGCCTTCGGGTCCGTGGAAGAGGGTTTTCACCTGGCGGGTTTCGTATTCCTGCTTGGCGGCCACGGCCGCCCAGAGCGCGGCGAAGGCTTCGGAAAATGGATTGACCGGAAAGGCGGCGGCGAGGTTGACGCCTTCGGCGAGCTGGGCGGCGGTGAAGCGTTTTGTTTCCGATCCCCAGGTCACGTCCGCGGCGGTCTCGGCCAGGGATAATGCCTTGAGCACGAGGCGGTTGAAGCGCGCATCAAAATCGCACAGCGCCATGCCGGCGCGCATCGAATCGTCCTGGTCGAGCGGCCCGGCCGGGGCGCAGAACGGCCAGCGCTCGCTGGTGATTTCCACGCGGCCGTCGTGCAGGGTGCCGGCGGCATGGCCGGAGGTGGCGGCGACCGTGCCCGCGGCCAAATCCACGCTGACGGTGCCGAGGTCGCCGCTCACCCCGAGGCCGTGGAGAAATGCCGAAGCCATCACGACCTGGCCGGCCCAGGCGGGATGCACCCCGTCCTTGCCGGCGACCGCAAACTCCGGGCCGAATTTTCTGGCCGCGAACGTCGCCTCCATCATCGGCCACCACACATCGGCGAACCCGGTCCGTTCGGCCTCCGCAAGTTCGATGCCGATCGTGCGCAGGCGGCAGAGGCTCGCGTTCAGATCCTCCTTGGTGCCGGTGGCCGACTGCACCCAGCCGGGCACGCTGGCGATCGTGCCCGGTGAGCCGATGACCACGCGGGTGCCGGCTGCTTTGAAGGCACCGGCGATGGCCGTCATCGCGTCCTTGTACACAGCGCCGATTTCATCGGTGTAGGGCACATACCGGTGGTCGTTCATGCCGTAGCAGGTTGTGGCGATGGTCGGCTGGAACCGGAGCACGTCGTTTTGCATCCGGGCCCGAAAGCCCGGGGCCTGCTCGCCGCTCCAGCCAAACTGACGCACGTCCACCCCCAGCTCCGGCAGGCAGGCGGTGAGGTATGCCTCCAGCAGCAGGCTGTATTGCCGCTGCTCGGTGATCGAGTCGCCGCAGATCGCCAGCCGGTCGCCCGCTCGCAGGAGCGGGCCGGCGGGCTTTGGTGCGGCCGCGATTTCGTAGCTTTCGAAAAACGCGTCGGCGGGTTTCGGCTGCAGATCGCGGGCGGACAGGGCGGGGCATGCGGCCAGCGCCAGGGCGGCGGTTAAAAAGAACAAAGGCTGTTTCATCACGGGTTCCCGACCGTAAGCCGAGCCGGTCGGGCAGGGGAAGGGGATTCTCCGGTGATCCGCGTTTCCCCATGCGCCCCACCTGGATGCGCCCCCGCTTAGGACGCGGCCGCAGGCAGCCACAGCTCGACGACCAAGCCGCTGGCACCGTCGGCGCGGTTGCGGGCGGCGACGGTCCCGCCGCACGCTTCGACACAGCTTTTCACGATCGCCAGGCCCAGGCCCACCCCTCCGGTCTCGCGGGTCCGCGAGGGATCGACGCGGAAGAAGGGATCGAACAGTTTCGACAAGGCCTCGGGCGGCACGCCGGGGCCATGGTCCGCGATGGTCAGGCGGACCCAGTCGCCGCCGCCGCCGTCATTCGGCGCGGCGGCCTGGCTGGCGGTGATTTCCACCGGTCCGGTGGGCCCGGCGTGATGCACCGCATTGCGCAGGATGTTGCCCAGCGCGCGGCCGAGCAGTGAGGGAGCCGCGAACACCGCGAGGTCGTCAGGCACGGCGATCCGGATCTCCGCATCGGCGGCCTCCCTGGTCACCGCCGCGGCCGCCAGGGGAGCCAGAACGACCCGCTCGCGGGCCGTCGCGGAGCCCTGCAGGCCGGCCTTGGAAAAGGCGAGCAGTTCGTTGACCAGCGAGCTCATCTCCCGCACTTCTTCGCGCACATCGCAGACGCGCTCCTGCAAGGCCGGAGGCGTCCGGTGCTCGAGGATGCCGAGCGCCATTTCCATGCGGGCGAGCGGCGAACACAACTCATGGGCGATGTCGCCGAGGAACCGCTTCTGTCCGTGCACGAATCCCTCGAGCCGTCCGGTCATCGCATTGATGGCACCGCCGAGCTGGCCGAGCTCATCGCCGCGCCGGTCGTCGACCCGCACCGCAAAATCGCCGAGCGCCACCCGCTCGGTGGCTCGGCGCATCTGGGCCAGCGAGCGGGTCAGGCTGCGGACGAAAGGCCACCAGAGCAGCGCGGAAGAGGCCAGCAGCCCCAAACCGCCGAGCAACCACGGCTTGGGGTCGAAAAGCAGCGGGCTTTGTCCGAGCGATTCCGCCATGCCAATCAGAGCGAGGGGGCGCCCGCGGCCCGGTCCCTCCGGGATCGGAGGGAGACGCGCGATGACCCAGTAGCGCGTGGGATTTTCGGTGCGCAGGGCCTCTTTCGGGTAGTCTGCCGGGTGCCGGTCCTCGCGGCCCCGGCCGCCACGAAATTCCGAGGGCCGGCCCCGTTCGCGCCGCCGACCCTCCTCGCCCGGGCTGCGCGGATCCTCCGTGCCGGCAGGCCCGCCCGCCCGGCCCCCCTGGAGCGGGCCGGGGCCGCCGCGCCCGGGCGGCCCATTGCGAAACCGTCCTCCCCCGAGCCGTTCGCGCAGCGCCGGCGGGAGGGTCAGCGCGTGGCCCGCGACCGCCGTACCGTTAAAATCATATAGGGCGAACTGCAGCTGCTCCGTTTCCCCCAGGCGCGCCATCAGCTCGTCGGCTTGGGCGCGACCCGGCTCGGCCGCCGACAGGGTTTCCAGAGCCTGTTCGGCCCGCAACTGGAGCCGGGCCCGGCCGTCCCGAGTCAGCAGCAGCGTGCGGTCGAGGCCAAACTGGCCGCGCACCAGCCAGAAAGCCACGCCGCCGACCAGCAGGACATTGGCAAAAAACCACAGCAGGATTTTTCCGTAGAGCGGGAAATACCGGTGGGGCCGGGCGGGCGGGTGAGTGCTCATGAGCGGGAATCGGGGTGGGGGAGCGATGTGCGGGGGATGAGGCGGCTGTCGGCGGCCGCTTCCTTCGCGAAAGCATGGCATGCGGAGAGGACCATCATTACGGTTGGAGCGGAAAGGCGCCGGTTCACCGCTCGCGCCGCGGATCGATCAGGAGATACCCCGCGCTGCGGAGGGTGCGGATGAAGCGGGGCTGCCTGGGGTCGTCGCCGAGCTTTTTCCGCAGCGCGGAAATGTGCACGTCCACGCTGCGGTCGAAGACATCGTAGTTCCGGTCGCGGATTTCATCGACGAGCTGCTCGCGCGATTTCACCCTTCCGCGGGCGCGCGCCAGGCTGAGCAGCAGGTCGAACTCGACTGGCGTGAGCGCGAGCGGCACCCCGGCGAGGGAGGCGGTGCGGTTGTCCGGGCAGACGGCGAGTTCGCCCACGGTGATGACCTTCAAGGCGGCCGGGCCGTCCCCGGGGGCCGCGCTTTCCTGGGCGGTGGCGGCACCGGCGGGCCGGCGGGCCCGGCGCATGACGGCGCGCAGGCGGGCCAGCAGTTCGCGGGTGGAAAATGTTTTCGGCAGATAGTCGTCCGCGCCGATCTCCAAGCCGACGATCCGGTCCGCCTCGTCGCCGCGGGCGGTCAGCATGAGGACCGGCACATCGCTGGCGGCGCGGATGCGCTTGAGCACCTCGAATCCATCCATGCCCGGCAGCATCAAGTCCAGGATGACCGCCCCCCAGGGCTCCTGGCTGGCCCGGGCCACGCCCTCCGGGCCGGTGTGCACATAACTGACACGATACCCCAGCGGATCGAGATATTCGGCGATGAGGCGGCAGAGTTTGCGATCGTCATCGATGACCAGCAGCCGCGGCGGCTGGTCAGCGTCGGGGGCGTCATCGGTCATGGGCACGTCGGCATCGTGCAGGCTGCCGGGGGCTGGGGAAAGCATGGCGTGGGGCAAAAATGCGCTCCTTCCGGCCGGCCGGCGGCACTTTTACACCAGCTTTACAATTCTCAGCGCCTGCCCACACAAATTCTTAACACATGAGTGGTCTACTGACGATGTGCTCACCGGGCGGTTGCCCGTCACAGCCCACCTCATCATCAGCCCACCACCCACCACCCCAAAAACATGAAACGCTATTGCATGTCCCTCACCCACGCCGCGCTCTTTGCCGGTTCTTCCCTGCTCTTCGCCCAGGAGCCGCCGGCCGGCACCCCCTCCGAGGAACGCGGCGAACGTCCCCAGCGCGGGCAGCGCGGCCAGCGCATGGCCCCGCCGATCATCGCCGCAATCGACGCCAACAAAGACGGCACCCTCTCGTCCGACGAGATCGCCGGCGCGGCCACGGCCCTCAGAACGCTCGATCAAGACGGCGATGGCCAGCTCTCGGCCGAAGAAATGCACCCGATGCCGCCGAGCGACGCCAAGGGCGGGGCCGGAGGCCGCAAGGGTCCGCGCGGCGAGCGCGGTCCCCGTCCTGATGCGGAAGGCGGCAAGCAGGGCCCGCGCCCGGACGGCCCGCGCCGGATGAAGCCTCCGTTCATCGGCGCGCTCGACGCGGACGACAGCCAGTCCCTCTCCGAGGCCGAGATTGCCAACGCCCCGGAGGCGTTGAAGACGCTCGACAAGAACAAGGACGACACGCTCACCCCCGAGGAACTGATGCCCCGTCCTGAGCGCGGTCAGCGCGGCCCCCGCGGTGAAGGCGGTGGGCGTCGCGGCCCCGGCGGCCCCGGCGGCCCACCTCGGGGTGAATAAAGCCCCGGCCTGAACATTCCTCCCCCGCCATGGTCCGGTTTATCTTTTGCCGCGCTGCGCGAAGAGCCACTGATGGACGGCGTCATCGGCGAACACGCGGTCCGGGATGCCGTGGCCGCCGTCCAGATACTCCGTGTATTTGAACGTTTTGGACCGTTGCAGGGCCTTGGCGAGGGCGCGTGCGCCATCCACCTTCACCACGGCATCATCGGCCGCATGGAAAACCCACAGAGGGATCCGCTTGAGGGTGGCGGCATCGCCGGTTCCGCCGCCGCCGGCGATCAGGATCCCCGCCGCGAAGAGCCGGGGTTCGCTCGTCAGAAGGTGGCAGGTGCCAAATCCTCCCATCGAGTATCCGGTCAGATAGATCCGCGCCTTGTCGAGGGGAAGCGATTTCAGCAGGTCCTTCACCAGCGCCACCGTCTCCCGACCTGGTTCGTCACTCCAGCCGCCGCCGGTGTCCCCATGGGGCTGGTAGCACAGGGGCGCGAGCAGGACGCAGGGATGCCGCTCATACCGGGCGGGTAGGGTGAGGCTCTTCATCCAGCTGGCCACCTGCCGGCCATTCTCGTCATTGCTGCTTTTGCCGTGCAGCATCACCACCAGGGGATGAGTCTGGCCGGCCTTGAGGTCTTTCGAGGCATAGAGCGCAAAGGGAAGGTTTTTAAACTTGGAGAGCGCCCACTCTCCGGTGATCAATTCCGCGTATGGACCGGCCGCCAGTCGGCCGGTATCTGCCGGCGGCACCGGCGGCTTCTGCGTCCCGACCCATTGCCGATCCGCCTCCGACAACCGCGCGAGCGGCAGCGAGACATCGCGGCCGTCGCCGGCCCTCCTGACCAGGACCGCCTCAGCCGTCGCGGACACAAATTCCGCCTCCAGCTTCTTGCCGTCGTTCGAGGTCCATTCACGGGCCGCAATCGACCGCGGCATCAAGAGCGCCAGCCCTATCGCCAGGACGGCCGGCATCACCTTGCGAAACTTGGCAGTCATGGTTCGGCATCGTAAGCAATCGTCCGCCGCCCGTCACGCGCTTTTGCCGCCGCATTTAGGCAGGGCAGGCCAGAGGCACCCCGGCGTCCCTGGGCGAGTCCCGGCCGCCGTTTTGCCGTACCGGCAGAGCACCAGCCAACGACCGGCGCGGTGCGACCGGCGTGACCGCGGCGTCCGGGCCGCCAATCCGGTCCCAGCTGCCAATCGCCCTGTGGGGGTGCGAGCCCGCCGCATTGATTTACCTCCGGGAAAGCGTACACTGGTCCGTTCCATGCACACTTCTCGCCCCACTCGCGTCTGCCAGCGCGGGCAAAGCGCCACGCCAATCCTTGTTTTCCTTGGGATTGTCGTGCTGAGCGTCGTCTTTTTCTACGCGCTGACGCTGCCGAGGCAGCTTGAACGGAAGAAGGCTGCCGCGGCGCGGGCGGCGGCGGCCGAGGTGGAGACGGCCCGGCTGGCCCGGGCGCTGGCGGTGGCGAACGAAGAGACGGAGGCCGCGCGGGTTGCTCCCGAGGACCGGACCGAGGCCGAGGCCGGGGCAACCGCCCCGCCCCCGGGGCCGCCGCGTTTTGCCAGCCCGCGGAATTTTATGCAGACGCTGGCCGGGCAACTGGCGGCGGGAGAGGTGGAGGCGGCGGGTGCGGTGTTGGGAGCGGACGCGCTGGCGGGCGGGAAGGGGGATTTTTTCAAAACGGTTTTTGGAGCAGCCGGGCTGCGTCCGGCCGCGGCCGGGTCGCTGCGCGAGATCGGGGATGTGGCGGAATATTACCGCTGGGCGGTGAGGCTGGAGGACGGGGCCGCGGCCGCGGCGATGCCGGTGCCCGCGGGTGATGCGGGTCCAGCGCCCGGTCCGTTCGCGCCGCCGGGTGCCGATCCCGCCCTGGTTCTGGGTGCGGCGCTGGAGCTGGAGGTGGACGTGGCCCGGGATCCGGCGAGCGGCTGGCGGGCGGCCGCCGTTCATTTTCCCGAGCCGCTGCGGCTTGCGGTCGCGGCCCGGCTGGGCGCGGCCAGCGTGCCGCCAGCGGTCTCGAGCGCCGCCGAGGAGCAGAACGATCCCCTGAAGATAGCGGGGCAGTTTCTGCGGGCGGTGCTCAAACAAGATTATGCGGTGGCCCGCAGCGTGACCGACACGGACCAAGTGACGCGCGAAAAAGTAGCCGGGCTCTGCATCCTTTTTGAAGAGGGTGCCTATGCCATCGCGGAGCAGCGTCCGCTCAGCGCCACCGCGGCCGGAAACGAGTCGTCCTGGGTCATCGTGAAGGTGAAATCAGGGCGCGACGGGCAGGAATCGGACTTCGGGCTGGAACTCCGGAAGCTCGCTTCCGGGGCGTGGCAAGTGGCCGGCGTGAATTTTTCCAAGTTGCTCGCCGGGTATGCGGCGAGCGCCGGGGCGGCCGGCGGCGTGGCCTACTCGCCGATCGTCAAGAACCCGGCCGGAGGCGAATCCCTGGTCGTGTACTTCGATTTCAACGAGGCCGGCCTGGTGCCGCGCGCGCAGCGGCAGCTGCAAATTGTGGCCAATCTGCTGCGCGACGACCCGAAGCGCCGGCTCCGGCTTTCCGGCCATGCCGATGCCGTCGGCTCCGACGCCTACAACCGCCGCCTGTCCGCTGCCCGCGCCTTCGCCGTCAAGAAGGCGCTGGCAGCCCTCGGTGTTGCTGGCGAACAAGTTGTAACAGAGGGGCTGGGCACCCTGCGCCCGCTCGACCCCAACACCAAGCCCGATGGCTCGGACAATCCTGAGGGCCGATCCCGTAACCGCCGGACGGAAATTTACCTGGATTTTTGAGTGGGCGCCGCTGCGGAACGCCCTGCGGTCCGCCATTTTCGGTGGCTGCGAAGCGGGCCGCGCCGCGTAGGATGGCGGCCATGACGTTTCGAGTCCCTTGTTCACTGCTTGCCCTCCTGGTTGGATCGCTGCTCACGCTGGCCGCGTGCGGCCGCAAGGCGGTGCCGCCATTTGACCACGCGCCCTACGAGACCGCGGCGGCGGCGGCCGTGCTGCGGCAGGCGCTGGCCGAGGCCAGGGCCGACGGGGCGGAGTCGAAAGTCGGGGTGATTGTGCTCGGCGAGCGGATGAACGACGCCACCCCGGCGTTTTGCGGCATACTAGCGGACACCGGCATCGCGTGGCATTCGGGTGCCGACATGACCCAGGTCTGGGTCGGGCCGGTGGCGCGTATCGTGGAGAAAAAGTCCAAGCTCCAGCCGATCCAGCTCCAGGTGGTCAGCGTGATGAAACGCGATCCGTCCAGCGCCGCCGGCGCGGAAGAGGTCGTCGCCGCCTGGGCGTACGAAGACCGCATGGCCCGCCGCCGCTATCTGGCCACGCCCGCCGCCAGCGGCACCTGGACCCTGCAAACGCTCGAGACCCTTGAACAAAAGCCCGCGCCCAGGCTGTAGCAGGGCGGGTCTCTCCACACGAGCGGGGAGGGGGGCGGAAGGGCGTCGCCGGGCGGTGACGCCCGATTCCCTGCGAAAATTCCGGCGAAGCAACTCAGGTTGTGCCCTAGCGGGAAAGTGCGGCTACTCTCGCGGCGATGATTTCGATGGCGCATGACTCCTGACCCCGCACTCCGCACTGATTTGCTGGCGGCGGGCGTGCCGACCTTTGTGGTCGTACTGCTGCCGCTGCTCCTGGCCGGGCTCTGGGTGATTTTGCACGCCCTTTCCACCCGGCTGCTGACGCCCGGGCTGCCGATGTCCGCGCTGGCCGGTGCCTTCGCGGCGCGGGTGGCGGCGGGCATGGCGGCCCTCTGGGCGCTGTGGCAGGCGGTGGCGCGGTTCGTGGTGCTGGAGACGTCGTGGTCGCTGTGGACCAGCGCCGCCCTGGGCGCGCTGGCGGTGGAGATCGTGGTGGCGCTGTTTCAGTGGGAGAAGCAGATCGTGGCGCGGGGGATGGGCCGGATGCTGCTGGCCCTGCGGCTGCTGTCCGTCGTGCTGGTGTTGCTCATCCTCGTGCAGCCGGTCCTGGCCTGGACCCAGCAGCGCAAGATCGAGCGGCGCGTGGTGGTGCTGGTTGATGATTCCGAGTCCATGCAGCTGGTCGACCGCCAGGCGACGGCGACGGAAAAGGTCGAGGTGGCCGGCTTCCGCGGAGCCGCGCCCACGGCGGCGCGGCCGGCGTTCGGGCCGCTCCTGACTGCCGGCCGGGAATTTCAAGCGATGCTGGGCCGCGAGCTCGAGGCCTGGCCGGCCGCCGCCCTGACCGACGGTGAAGCGGAGAAATCGATGGTCGCCCGGCGGGCGGAGCCGCTCGGACAGACGGTGGAGGCGGGCGTGGCCTTCGCCACCCAGTCGGCGGCCGCGCTCGAGGCCGCCGGCCGTCTGGCTGGCTCCATGGAGGACGGCGGCCGCCGCGCGCTCAGCGAAACCGGCAGCTGGCTGCGGGACCAGCTGCCGACCGAGTTGCGCGAGGCGCGGAATCAGGTGGCCGCCGGCGGCCTGGCTCCCGTCCGCGACCGGCTGGCCAAGGCGTCCGAGGTTCTCCGCCAGGGATTGGAATCGCTGCCGGGACTGGCCGCGCTGGCCGATGCCGCGCTGGTGGAGCAACTCGATGACGCGGGCCGGAAGGCGCTGGACGACGCGGCGCTGGTGTCCCGCTCCCAGATCGCCCGCGAAGTGCTTACCAGGAAGAACCCCGCCACCAACGCCTCGCTGCTCGAGAGCCTTGAAGCCACCTACGACGTGACCGTGCTGCGTTTTGGCCGCGAGGCGGTCGAGCTGCCGGACCCCGCCTCGCCGGCTGCGGTGACGGACGACTCCGGATTCCGGATGCGCACCGACCTGACCGGCGCGCTCACGCAGACGCTGGATCGCGTGCCCGCCGAGAGCCTGGCCGGCGTGCTGCTGCTCAGCGATGGACGGCACAACGGGGACGTGCCGGTGGACGATCCCGCGCGCAGCCTGGGCCTGACCGGCGCGCCGCTCCACGCGGTGGCCATCGGCAGCGCCCGCGGACCGAAGGATGCCGCGTTTCTCAAGGTCGAGGCACCCGAGTCCATTTACCTCGGCGACCGCCTGAAGATCCGGGCCGAAATCAAGGCCGATGGGATGAAGGGAGCGCAGCTCAAAGTCATCCTTCGGCAGGGCGAAACGGAGATCGAGAGCCAGACGCTCGCCGTGCCGGAGGACAGCCACCGCACCACCGTGCGCCTGGCCCACACCCCCCCGGACAAGGGCATTTTCGCCTATTCGCTGCGCCTGGAAACGGTCGCAGGCGAACTTTTCACCAACAACAACGACTGGCCGTTCGAGACGGCCGTGACCGATGACCGCACCAATGTCCTGCTCGTGGACAGCGTGCCCCGCTGGGAGTTCCGGTACCTGCGCAATCTGTTCTACGGGCGCGACAAGTCGGTGCACCTCCAGTACCTGCTGCTCCATCCCGACGAGATCCAGGGCCAGTCCCCGCGGCCCGCGGTTTTTGCGAGCGCGTCGCGGAAATTTGGCGATGCCGAGGCCACGCGGCTGCCGGAGAAATTCGAGGAATGGATGAAGTTTGACGTGATCATTCTCGGTGACGTGCCGCCGGCCGCGCTGCCGGCGCAGACGTGGGAGACGATCGAAAAGGCGGTGGCCGAGCGCGGGGCGATGCTGGTGGTGGTGGCGGGGTCGCGATCGATGCCGCACGCCTACCAGAGCGAGGTGGTGAAGCGTCTGCTGCCCCTGGATTTCGCTCCTGGCGCGGCCGCGCTGTTCGACGGGCCGGAGGAAAGTTTTGCGGTGCGCCTGACCGCGGAGGGGAAAAACTCCCCGATCCTCGCGCTCGGGGCCAGCCAGGTCGAGACGGCGCAGATCTGGTCCGGAGCGCCGCCGTTCATGTGGCGGCATCCGGTGCGCGCGGCCAAGCCCGGTGCCGAAGTCCTGGCCTATGCGGAGCCGGCCGGACGGCGGCCGCCGGCGGCTGGGGCAACGGCGGAGGAGCGGCTGGCGGCCTTCGCGCGTCAGCGGCAGTTCGAGGCGGAGCGGGCGCTGCTGACCACCAGCCGCTACGGCCTCGGCCGGGTCGCCCTGTTCACCACCGATCAAACGTGGCGGCTGCGTTATGGCGTCGGCGACACCCACCACCACCGGCTCTGGGGCAATCTGCTGCGCTGGGGGACTGAGGAAAACCTGCGCGCCGGCACCGACACCGTGCGCCTGGGCACGGACGCGCTTACCTACGAGACCGGCCAACGCGTCCGCCTGCTCGCGCGCTTGACCGCGGAGGGCTACAAACCCGAAACCAAGGCGGATGTGAGCGCGGCCATCTTCGCCCCCGACGGTACCCAGGTCGCCTCCAGGAAGTTGACCTACCGCGACGGCAGCAGCGGGCTGTACGAGGCCGAACTCGAGCCGCTGCCCGCGACCGGCCGCTACCGCGTGGAACTCGTCGGGGCCGACGTCGAGCGGCTCCTGCGCACCAGCACCGGCGCCGGCCCGAAACTGGAAAAGGTGGAGACCCATTTCACCCAGCTCGCGACCCTCAATCCCGTGGAGCTCGGCGACCTCGCGGTCGATGCCGACCTGCTCCGCCGCGCCACCACCCTCGCTGGCGGCCGCGTGGTCACGCCCGCCGAGGCCTCCGGCCTGGCCCAGGCGTTTGGCACCGGCACCAAGACGCTGGAGGAGCGCCGCGAGACGACGCTCTGGGACAACTGGCCGCTGCTCACGCTGCTGCTCGCCGCCCTCACCACCGAGTGGCTGCTGCGGCGCAGGGCGGGGCTGGCTTAAGCCAGGATCTCCCGCACCGGATCGGCCGGCTCGACCCCGGTGAGCCGCTGGTCGAGGCCCTGGAATTTGTGGGTGAACCGCGCGTGGTCGATCCCCATGCAGTGCATGATGGTGGCGTTGAGGGAGTTCAGGTGAACCGGATCCTTGATGATATTGTAGGAGAAATCGTCGGTGGCTCCGTGCACCACGCCGCCTTTGATCCCGCCGCCGGCCATCCACATGCAGAAATTGCGGGGATGGTGGTCCCGCCCGTAGGTTTCCGCGGTGAGCTTGCCCTGGGAATAGACCGTGCGGCCGAATTCCCCGCCCCAGACCACCAGCGTGTCCTCAAGCAGGCCGCGGCGCTTCAGGTCGATGACGAGGGCCGCCGTCGCCTGGTCGGTGTCCTTGCACTGGTTGCCCAGGGCGGTCGGAAGATTGTCATGCTGGTCCCAGCCGCGGTGGAGGATCTGCACCGCGCGGACGCCTCGTTCCAGCATGCGGCGGGCCAGCAGCGCGCTGTGGGTGAAGGAGCCGGCCCGTTTCACATCCGGTCCATACAGATCGAGGATGTGCTGCGGTTCGCCGGAAAGATCGACCAGGTCGGGAACGCTGCGCTGCATGCGGAAGGCCATTTCGTACTGGGAGATGCGCGTCTGCACCTCCGGGTCACCGAAGCGGGAAAAGGATAGCTCGTTCAGTTTCCCGAGGGCGTCGAGCATCGTGCGGCGGTTGGGCACCGAGACCCCTTCCGGGTTCTGGATGTAGAGGACCGGATCGCCGGAGCCGCGCAGGGCCACCCCGCTGCAGCGACCGGGCAGGAATCCCGAGGACCACATCCGCGAAAACAGCGCCTGGCCGTTGCCACTCTGGGGAAAAGACGGGGTCAGCACGACAAAGGCGGGCAGGTCCGAACTTTCACTGCCCAGGCCATAAGCCAGCCAGGAGCCGATGCTCGCTTTACCGGGCACCTCGCTGCCGGTCATCACGAACGTGCAGGCCGGGTCATGGTTGATCGCGTTGGTGTGGACCGATCGGATGAGGGCGATTTCATCGACGACTTTCGACGTATGGGGCATCAATTCGCTGTTCGCCCAGGTGCCGCACTGCCCGCTCTGAGTGAAGGCGAATTTCGACGGCGCGACCGGGAAGCGCGTCTGGCCCGAGGTCATGGTCGACAGCCGCTGGCCGCCCTGCACGGAGGCGGGCAACTCCTTGTCAAAATAATCCTTCAATCCTGGCTTGTGGTCCCAGAGATCGATCTGGGACGGCGCGCCGTTCATGTGGAGGTAGAGCAGCCGCTTGGCCTTGGGGGCGAAGTGGGGGAAGCCGGGCAGTCCGGGGTGGGCCGGGCCGCTGAGCGCGGCCGCCCGGGTTTGGTCCTGGCCCATGAGCCAGGCGAGGGCCAGGCCGCCGAGGCGCACGCCACTCTGCCCGAAAAATTGCCGGCGGGTGGCCAGCAGCTGGTGTTCGAAAAGCGGATTCATAAAAGGATGGCTCCGTGGAGAGGTCAATTGCGGGTGATGGTTTCGTCGAGATTGAGCAGCAGGTTGCCGACCATGGTCCAGGCGGCCAGTTCCACGGGATCGAGACCGGGCCGCGGGGACGAGTCCCCGGTGGCAATGACCTTGGCGGCGCTCTCGGGTGCCTCCCTGAAGGCGGCGAGCTGCTGCGCGAGGTTGTGCTCGATAATCGCGGTTTCCGCGGGAAGCGGACGGCGGCTGGCGACCGTGCGAAAACCCCAGGCGATGCGGTCGGCGGGCGTGGGTCCGCCTTCGGTGAGCATGCGTTCGGCCAAGGCCCGGGCCGCCTCGAAATGCTGCACGTCGTTCATCAGCTGGAGCGCCTGGAGCGGGGTGTTGCTGCGCTCGCGAACCGCGCAGATTTGCTCACGGCTGGGCGCGTCGAAGTTGGTCATGAATGGCGGGGGTGCGGTGCGTTTGATGAAGGTGTAGAGACTGCGGCGGTACAGGGCGGCACCCTGGTCCTGGATGTAGTTCGCGGTGTTGCTGCCGGTGAAGCCGACCGGCTCCCAGATGTTTGGCGGCTGGTACGGCCGAACGCCCTTGCCGCCGATGGCGAGATTGATCAGCCCGGAGGCCGCGAGGGCTTGGTCCCGGATTTCTTCGGCTTCGAGCCGCAGGCGCGGGGCGCGGGCGAGGAGGCGGTTCTGCAGATCGAGCGAGGGGTCGGCGATTACCGAGGACTGACGCCAGGCGGCGCTGGTGACAAACAGGCGCACCAGGGCCTTCACGTCCCACTGGTCGTCGCGGAAGGTCACGGCTAGCCAGTCGAGCAGTTCCGGATGGGTGGGGGCGTCGCCCTGCGAGCCGAAGTCGCCGCTGGTCTTAACCAGTCCGATGCCGAAAAACTGCTGCCAGAACCGGTTCACGGTCACGCGGGCGGTCAGCGGATGTTCTGGCGAGACGAGCCAGCGGGCGAGGTCGAGGCGGTTGGGCAGTTTCCCTGGTTCCGTCGTGAGCGGCGGAAGGACGGCGGGCACGCCGCGGCCGACCGGTTCGCCCGGCCGGTCGTAGGCGCCCCGTTCCATCACATGGGCCTGGCGGGGCGGATCGAGGTCCTTCATGACGAAGGTTCCGGGAAACGACGCCTGCAGGTCGTCCCGCTGCTTTTTGAGGGCGGCGATTTCCCCGGCCAGCGGCTCCCCGGCGGCTTTCGATTCGGCGCAGACGTGGAGCAGATAGTGTTCGCGAAGGCGTTTGAGGTCGTCGGGCGGGCGCTCGCCGGCGGGCAGTTTGAGGGCCGCGCGAATCTCGGCGGGCAGCTCGGCGGGCGGTTCGGCCATTTCATGGCTGCGGATCCAGGCCGCCAGGGAATGCGCGGGCTCCGCGGCGCGGTCGATCCGCGAGACCACGCCGCTGTGGTCCCAGGTCACGGTGCCGCCGAATTGCGTGAAGGCCATGCCGGTGATTTGTTCGCCGGCTTTCAGACCGATCTGCTCCGCCGGGAACTCCAGCCGCACCCACCCGCCGGCTTTGGGCAGCGGGCCCATGGCCACGCGTTCGGTCGTGTTGGCCGCGCCCCAGGCGATGGCCTCGGAGTCGCCCCAGACCGCGCGATGATTCCATCCGCCCTGGTGATACTGGAGCATGATGGCCCGGGGCAGGTCGTCGGTTTCCAGATAGACGTGGGCGAAAAGCCGGCCGCCTGGAGGCGCCACCAGCGCCGGGGTGGCCGCGCTTTCGAAAACGTCCTGCGCCAGTCCCGGGTCCTTGCGTCTGAGCGCCCGCTGCCCGCTGAAAACCCTCCCGGTGTCCGCCGTCACCCACTCGGTCGGATGCCCGGGGCTGGCCGCGAGCGTTGTCCCCCCGGGTGCCGCATCGTCGATCCACACCGTCTCGACCACTTCGGGCGGTGGTGGCGGGACCTGCTCGGAGGGATCGAGGTACCGGACCGCAAGCATCACCTCCCGCCGCTGCTTTTCCCTGGCCTCGATCTGCGGTGCGAACTCCGCCAGCTTCGCCTCGTCCTGCGGGGTCTTGAGCTGGATGGCCGGGGCCGTCAGCAGGGTGTTGCCGTCCATCGCCGGATCCGCGGCGCTGTAGAAAAATGAATACAGCGAATAGAATTCCTTGTGCGACAGCGGGTCGAATTTGTGATCATGGCAGACCGCGCAGCCGGCGGTCAGCCCCATCCACGCCTGCACGGCCGTGGAGGTGCGGTCGACGGCGTAGCGGAAGATCAATTCCGCGTCGATCGAGCCGCCCTCTCCCGTGGTCACGTTGCACCGGCTGAAACCGGTGGCCACCAGCTGCTCCTGCGTCGGCTCCGGCAGCAGGTCGCCGGCCAGTTGGTCGATGGTGAACTGGTCGAACGGCAGGTTGCGGTTGAACGCGCCCACCACCCAGTCGCGGTACGGCCACATCGACCGCTCGTTGTCGAGGTGCAAGCCATGGGTGTCGCCGTAGCGCGCCACATCGAGCCAGTGCCGCGCCATTTGTTCGCCGTAGTGCGCCGAGCCGAGCAGCCGGTCGACCAGCCGCTCATACGCGCCCGGTTCGGTGTCGGCGAGGAAGGCATCGACCTCCGGCACGGTCGGCGGCAAGCCGGTCAGGGCCAGGGTGACGCGACGGATGAGCGTTTCGCGGTCGGCTTCCGGCGACGGCTGCAGGCCTTCCTGCTCGAGTCTGGAAAAAACAAAGGCGTCGACCGGATTGACGACGCGGCTGGCGAAGGCGGTTGCCGGGACGATCGGGGCGGCCGGGGTTTCGAACGCCCAGTGGCGCTGGTACGAGGCACCCTGTTCGATCCAACGCCGGATCACGTCCTTTTGCCCGGCGGTGAGCGTCTTGTGGCTTTTCGGCGGAGGCATCACATCGTCCTCCGAGGTGGCGTTGATCCGCTGCCACAGCTCGCTGGCGTCCGGATCACCGGGGTGCACCGCGACGATCCCGTCCTGGTTCGGCGTTAGCGCACCGCCTTCACCATCAGGAACATCCAGCCGAAGCCCCGCCTCCCGCGTTTTCCCATCGAATCCATGGCACGCGAAGCAGTTGTCGGACAGGATCGGACGGATGTCACGGTTGAACTGAACGGCCGTGCCGTCCGCGCCCGCGGCCGGGAGACACGCCGCGGCCAGCGCCGCGGCCAGAAAGAATTGGGACGATCTAGAGGTCATGGGCTAGTTTTAAGAAGGGTCAAACTAATACCGGCGGTACTCGGGCACAATCCTAGACGGCCACCCGGGACTCCCCCGGGTGAATGTCGAACTATACGGATCGATTGACCGCGGCCAGTTGACCAGGGTTTCCTATCTTAGTGATGTAAGTTGTTGATGGCGTATTTTGTTGAAGGCGGCGTTCGAGTTGTGGGCGAAGTGTTCTGTGGCGAGCGTGACGCTGGAGAAGCCCGAGGCGTGCACGAGAGCGAGCAGTGAAGTTCGCAGAAGGGCGAGAGCGCAGGCGATGGCTGGCAGGCGGCAGCGAGCACGGTCTTCGGCGAGCACGGCGTCACGGGGCCAGTGGACCTTGTTTTCCACGCTCCAGTGTTTTCTGATGAGGCGCGCCATGGGGTGGCGGCTTGCCTCATCGGCTTCTCTGCTGCCAATGAAGAGGCGACAACCGGGGATATCCGGACGACGGCCCTTTTTGTCGCGAACGTTGCGTACCAGACAAGCGACCTGGCGGGCGTGAGGCAGTGCGAGGAAGGCTAGATTGGGGAGTTGGGGAGCGGAGCGAGACCCTGGGGCAGCGGGGCCGAGCGGGTCGAGTTTGAGCAGATCGAGTGTGGCAATGGAACGGAAGATGAGTGTTCCATGGCGCGTTTCCGTGGTCAGGTCAAAAAGCGGGCGGCTTCGAGAGTCTCCGCGGCGGCGGCGGCCAATTTGGGCTGATTGTCCTTGAGGGAGATGAGGAAATCGCCGCCCTTTTCTGAGCAAATGAGATGAGCGTTTTCCGGATTGGCGCGTCGGCCGTGACGGTGGCATTGAGCAAAACCGTACTTTCACGGCGCAGGAGGCGGCGGCAGGGAGCGGCTTCCCAGGCACGGTCACAACGGGCTGAAAAACAGACGATGAACTTCGGTTGATGAGTCGACAATTTAGACATAAAAATCCCAAGCTCAATCCCATTAATAGTCAACATATTAACTCACATTTCTCCGCATTCCATGGCGCCTGCAAGCTGTTTTCTCCCCATCGTCCAATCAACTCATTGTAGTGCGATCTTCGACCCGCCCGCTTGCCGCCTCGCGCAAAGTGCTGCGCGCTCAATCTACGGAAGCCTTGACGTGCTTTGGACACCGTTGATGAGTTACTCACTCCTCAGCGCACCGGTGGCGGATAAAAGAGGATCATGGCGTCGCGCAGGACCGGCTGGGCGTCGGCCGCGTGGTGGATGGCATTGGGCCGTCCCTCGCTTTTGGCGAGCAGATGGTAGGCTCCGACCGCCTCGAACGTGGCATTCAGTCCGGCTTGCAGCGGCAGGCTTTCGGTGCCGTCGGCAAAGACGTTTTCCACCAGGCCCCAGGGGGGAAAGAGATCGAGCGACTGCATGCGCGCGAGCAGGGCCAGCGGCACCCGGGGATCGGGCTCCAGCGCGGCGGCCATGAGGACGTAATGAGGATGGAGCAGCGCCTGATTGGGGAGGTCCGAGCCGCCGACGTGGTAGCCGATGCCGTGCGCTCCCTCTCCGGCGGACAATCCATAGAGTCCGTGCCGTCGGGCAAATCCGCCCGGGGGCTGGGTCCGCTGGAAATAGGCCTTCTGGTCGGCGAGCAGACGCTGCCGCGAGGCCAGCCAGTCGACCTGGCTCACGGCATCGGAGCGCGACTGGTCGAAATCGGGGAAAAACAGGCTTTGGATTTCGGCGATGAAGCCGGTCCCCTGGTGGACTCGGCCGGTGGCGGCCATGCGGGGTTGATCCGCACCGAGCGAAGCGATCCGCTGCAGCAGGAGCACGAGCGCGGTTTCGCCGCCCCAGTCGCGCCAGATGTGCGGGATGCGGGTGGTGCCGTCGTCGCGGATCCCGTGGCTCACGTAGCCGTCGTCGGTCCGCAGCGGCGCGAAGTCGACCGCGCGCATGGCGTCGACCACGGCTGCCTCCACGCCTTTGTCGCCCAGGATGCCGGCGGCGAGCAGGGCCGATTGCAAAAAGATGGCTGTGTCGACGGTGCTGAACTCGGTGCCGGGGTGGATGCCAAACCCGCCATCCACCTGCCGCGAAAAATGCGGCAGCAACCCGTGCGGGCCGCTCAAACCGGAGACCGCGGCCCATGACTGGCGCAGGATCCGAGTGGCTTCACCGGGAGCGACGATGCCCCGGTCCGCCGCTGCCGCGGTCGCCAGCAGAAACAGGCCGGTCGCCGGGATGGAGTCGAACGCCCCGTCCTCGGTGTGGGCGCGGTCACGGAGAAACCCACTCGCTGGGCTGTAACACCGGGCCGCCTTGGCGTAACTCGCCACAAAAACCCACTCCGCAAAGGCCATCGCCGGCGCCTCCATCTCGAAGCCCAGGCTGTTCACCCGCAGGTCGGCACCGGGCTCGGCGGTCCAGTTCAGCAGTTTGGCCCGGCGCATGCGGGCGGGATCAAGCGGCTCGCGCAGGACGAGCGGCTCCGCGGAATCGATCCGGAATTTTTTTTCCCACAGCCCCTGCTCGCCCGGCCCCTTTAGTTCCAGCTTCAGGTCGCCCTGGCCCAGCACCTCCGCACGCACTCCCACGATGCGCGGCTGCCAGCGCGCCGCGATCCAGGGGGCATACGGCCGTTCGAAATCGAGCGCCTCGTTCGGCAGCCGGGCCAGCCGGGCCAGGCTGTGCCACATGCCGGCCCACGCCTCCGGGGTGTCGGGCAGCTGCGCCCAGACCATGCCCGGCACCCAGCCGATGCTGCTTTCGGCGGGGCCGGCGAAGCCGAAATCCGTCCCCAGGTGCGTGTAGCTGAGGAATGGATTGACCGTGTGCTCGCGTGACTGGCGCCCGGTGCCGGCGGGGGTGATGATCGTGAAATACTCCTGCACCGGCTGCCAGAGGCGTCGCCACTCCGTGGAGGCTTGCGGCAGGGTGCCCGAGACCTGGGCGGTCGCCGCCGGGGTTCCGAGGAACAGAAGTGCGGCCAAAAGGGGCTTGAGGGTGCGCATGGATGGGGATTTTCGGGAGTCTGGCGGGAGGGGGCAGTCGTGGCCGCCGGAATCGACCGCCGCTTGAACCGGGCGCGGGTGTCGTGCACGCGGCACCGGTCGCCCGGACTCCTCTGGGCCCGGACCGCCGGGCCGCACCGTCGACCAAACCGGGTATCACCCTGGTTGGGCGATCGGACGGAGGCTCAGCCCATGCCCGAACGTCGCGGCCTCAAGGTGGAGGAGGCCCGGGGCGGCGCCGCCTAGCAAAAGAAAATGGGAATGAAGCGTCATGACCCTGAAGCCGTAAAGCGGGCCGCCGCGATGCGCCAGCGCGGAAGTGCCAGCCCCGCTACCGCGGCCAGGCGGCGGCCACGCCGGCGGCGAGCAGCAGGGTGCCGAAGACCGCGTTCCACGGACGCTGCCAGCGCAGGAACCAGGTGCGCACGGGGGCCCAGCCGAGCAAACAGACGAAGCCGCCCCACCCGGCGGCGGCCTGGGCCAGCACGATGCCACCCAGCGCCCATTTCATCCAGGGTGGCGAGCCGGGCGGATGAAAGGCGGCCAGGCTGCCGAGGAGGAAAAGAGCGGCCTTGGCATTGAGCAGGTTGGTGGTCAGGCCCTGGCCGAAGCCGCCGCGGAATCCCAGCGCGGCCAGGGACCAGTCCCCCCCGTCGGCCAGGCCCGGCTGGTGCCGCAGGCTGAGCAGCAACCGGGCCCCGAGGGACACCAGGTACAGGCCGCCCAGAACCCGCAGGACAACGAACATCTGGGGCGACTCGCGCAGAACGACCGCCAGTCCGCTCAGGATCAGCAAGCACCACAGGCCCAGGCCGCAGACAATGCCCGCCACCGTGCCCAGGGCGGCCGCCCGCGAATGGGTCACCGCATTCTTCATCAGCAGCAGCATGTCCGGGCCCGGAGAAAACTGGGCCGCCCACATCAGGGCGCTGAAGGCCAGCAGGTTCATTCGGAACTCCGGTCGGGCATGCCCAGCGCCAGGGCACCCAGCACGCCGGCCCGGTCGCCCAGTCCCGGCGGGGCGATCTCCGGCAGCGGGGCGTAGCCGTTGACCAGCTCGGCGACGCGCTGCCGGAGCGGGGGAAAGAGGTGGGCCCGCCCGCCCACGCCGCCGCCGATGAGGATGATTTCGGGCGAGAGCGTGTAGATGAACGTGCAGAGCGCGCGGGCGAGATGCCCGAGGTGAATGGCCCACGCGGGGTGGTCCTCCGGCAGGGTCTCGGCCGGCTGGCCCCAGCGGGCGGCGATCGCGGGGCCGGAGGCCAGGCCCTCCAGGCAGTCGCCGTGGTACGGGCAGGTCCCGGCGAACGGCCGGGGCGTCCCTGCTCCGGGCAGCGGCGGATCCTCGCGTGGAATCCAGATGTGCCCCATTTCCGGGTGGTTCAAGCCGTGGAGCGGCCGCCCGTCCAGGCATAAGCCGCCCCCGATGCCGGTGCCGATGGTGAGATAGAGCACGGACGATTTGCCCGCGCCCGCGCCCCAGCGCGCCTCGGCCAGCGCGGCCCCATTGACATCGGTGTCAAAGCCCGCCGGCACGTCGCGGAACGCCCGCAGCGGCCCCAGCATATCCGCGCCGCCCCAACCGGCCTTCGGCGTGGTCGTCAGGCGCCCGAAATCCGGCGCGCCGCGCCGCACCCCGGCCGGGCCGAAGGTCGCCACCCCCCAGGCGGCGATGGCCTGACCGCGCCCGTGCCCGGCCTCCGCCGCGCGGAAGAAATCGACGCACCGCGCCAGCGTCTCGTCCGGAGTGGTGGTCGGAATCCGCCCGACCGCCCGCAGGTCGTCCGGTCCGGTGCCCACGGCACAGACGCATTTGGTGCCGCCGGCTTCGAGCGCGGCCATCAGCGGGGACGGTGAGGAAACCATGGAAGGCGGCCAGCAAAGCCACGGCCCGCCCCGGCCGCCAGTGCAATCTGAGGGGCGGCCCGGCGCGCGGCCCATCCCGTCCGCGCGCCTCCAGGCACCGGTCACTCCCACAGATCGGGCGGCGGCGGGGAGGTGGGAGGACGCTGCGGGACCGGCATCCCGATTTTGGCGTAAGCCGCGGGTAGGGCTTCGCGACCGCGCGGGGTGCGCTTGAGAAACCCCTGCATGATCAAAAACGGCTCGTGCACCTCCTCGATCGTGCTGGCGTCCTCGCCGACCGCCACGCCGACGGAATTGAGGCCGACCGGGCCGCCATCGAATTTGTGGATGATCGCCTCCAGAATGCGCTTGTCCATGTCATCGAGCCCGTCGTGATCGACCTCGATCATGGTCAGGGCGGCGTCGGCGACGGCGCGGGTGATGGTGCCGTTGGCGCGGACCTGGGCATAGTCCCGGGCGTGCAGGAGCAGGTTGTTGGCATGGCGCGGGGTGCCGCGCGAGCGGGTCGCGATTTCGCGCGCGCCTTCCGGTTCGACCGGGATCCCGAGCAATCCGGAGGACCGCAGAATGATCGAGGCCAGATCGTCGATCGAATAATAATCGAACCGCAGGTTGATGCGGAAGCGCGAGCGCAGCGGGGCGGTCAGCATGCCGGCGCGGGTGGTGGCACCGACCATGGTAAAGCGCGGCAGCGGGAGCTGGATGGAGCGGGCATTCGGGCCGGAGTCGATGATGATGTCCAGTTTGTAGTCCTCCATCGCGGGGTAGAGGTACTCCTCGATGGCGGGGTGGAGCCGGTGGATTTCGTCGATGAAAAGGACGTCGCCCCTCTGGAGGTTGGTGAGGATGCCGGCCAGGTCGCCGGCTTTTTCGATCTGCGGGCCGCTGGTGGTGTGGATTTTGGTGCCGGCGGTGGTGGCGATGATGTTGGCGAGGGTGGTTTTGCCCAGGCCGGGCGGCCCGGAGAGCAGGACGTGGTCGAGCACATCCTCGCGCTGGAGCGCGGCCTGCTGGCGCATCAACAGCACGTCTTTAACCTTCGCCTGGCCGACAAATTCGGTAAACACAGGCGGGCGCAGCGAAACGTCCACCGCCGCGGGTGGCGCGCCCGCGACACTGCCGTAGGAAGAAGAACCCGGGTCATCCATCACAGCACCCATCGTGGGGGAAACCCCGCATCAGACAAGGCCGGGGTTTGGGGATTCTGGTTTTCGGCCGGAGCCCGCCTCCCTCAAACCCTCGGTGACAAATCATCTGGACAGTGGAGAATCAGGCCGCATGTGGCGATTCCGGACAAGTATGATGATGACGTGGCTTGCGGTGCTGGCGGCCTGGCCGCTGGCGGCCAAAACCCATGTCATGAGCCGACGGGCGGACCCCGGGGCGGTGCCCGCCTGGGAGGAGGTTTTCAACGAGGGGCCGTTCGACCTGCCGGCCGGGGCGACGCGCGCCTCGACCGCCGGCGAGGCGATGCGGCTGGGGTGGGCGGCGCTCCATCAGCTGGACGACCGCGAGGCGGAGCGGGCGTTCCGGCTGGCCATCACGAGGGATGAGGAAGCGGCCCTCGGGTATCTGGGTCTGGCTCTGGCGAATGACGCACTGCCGGGCCGCGCGCTGGCCTTTGCCCGGCGGGCGGCGGCGAAAAGCGGGGTGGTGGCCGAACCCGAGCGGCGCCTGATCACGGCATTCGCTGCGGTCTGCGGGGTGCCGGGGCCGGCGCGACGGGCGGCGGAGATGGCCTGGGTGCGCGATCTGCGCGAGGTCTGGGTGGCGGAGCCGGCGGGGCCGGCCCGGGATGATTGGGCCGCGCTGCTGGTGCGGGGCCTGGCCCGCGCCGGCCTCCTCACCGAGGCCAGGCTGCGCCTGCGGGACCTGCGGGCCGCCGCCCCGGAGCATCCGGCCGGCGCGTATGCCTTGTGGCTGGCGTCGCACCCGGAGGACGCCGCGGCGGCGCTGGCCAGCGCGCCGGCGACGCCGGGCGCGCGCCGGGCGGCCGGTGCCATGCTTGAGCGGCTGGGACGCCCGGCCGAGGCGGCTGCCTGGTTCGCGGCGGCGGGGGCGCTGGCGTCGGCGCGGCATCCGGCGGACATGGAGGACTGGCGCTTTTTTGAGGAGATGCGGGTGGCGGAGGTGGCCGCGCTGGCGGCGGCAGGCCGGGCGGATCTTCCAGACGAGGCACCGCTGGCGGCGCGGGTGGAGGCCTGGCTGCGGATGGAGGCCTGGGACCGGCTGGCGGCGGTGCCGGATCTGCCGGAGCGGGCTCCGTTGGCGGACCGCGCGGCGCTGGCCCACGCCCGGGCGCTGGCGGCCTTTGTGCAGGGCCGGCTGCCGGCTGCCCATGTGCGGCTGGCCGAGCTCCAGCAGCTGCTGGCCCGGGCCCGCTCGGGGGCGGGGGGGGCGGCCCCGGAGGAACTGCCGGTCCTCGAAGGCCTGGAGGCGGAGCTCCAACTGTACAACTTGCTCGCCCGCGGCGAGGCCGGGGAGGCCCGGGCCCGTTTCGCCTCGCTGAGCACCCTGTCATCGTTGCGGGCGGCCCGGCTGGCCCTGGCCCTGGACCTGCCGCGCGAGGCCATGATGCACGCGCGCGCGGCGGCGCAGATGCGGCCCCAGGCCCGGCCTGAACAAGATCTGCTCGCGACCGTGGCCCGGGCCACCAGCCAGCGGTTGCCCCGGAGCGAGGACGGGACCGACCCGCCGGCCTGGCCGCGGCTGCCCCCGCCCCCGCCCCCGACGGCGCCCGCGGCCGCGGCCGCGGCTCCCGGCACCCTGCCCGCCTGGTCGCTGCGAGATGCTCAGGGCACCGCCCGGTCACTGGCCGACATCCAGGACGGACGGCCCGTCGTCCTCCTGTTTTTTCTCGGCCGCGAGTGCCGCCATTGCATGAACCAGCTGCGCACCTTCGATCCCATGGCCGCGAGGTTCGAGAAGGCCGGCGCGCGCCTGGTGGCGATCAGCGTGGACCGACCGGAGGGAGTGGCCCGGACCTTCGCCAGCCTCGAGATGGAGCCGGCGGTCCGGCCCTTTGCCTTCCCGATCCTGGCCGATCCCGAACGCGAGGCCTTCGGGTCGTGGGGGGTGATGGATGAGTTTTACGGCGACGCCATCCACGGGGTTTTTGTGCTCGACGCCGGGGGGCGGCTGCGCTGGCGGCACCTGGGGGTGGAGCCGTACATGATGGCGGCCGACGTGCTGGCGGCGGTGGAGGAGCTGGGCGCGGCCGGCGGGCGATGAGAGGTCGTCGTCATCGCGGGACGGCCCGCAGCCGGATGAAAGAGCGCAGGCCCTGGGTGCCGACCGGCTCCGTGGACCGGTACGTCACCTGCGACGCGGCACTCGCGCCCGCGGGAATCGTTTCGCCCACCAGCGTGACGGCGGCGGGGGACCACGAGCCGGTGGTCAGGCTCGACGACTGCTCAAGGCGATAGTCGATGTCATCCGCGGCCAGATTGCGCCGGTACGTCAGGGTCAGATAGTTGCCGGAGACCGGAATCGGCAGCCCGACTTCATACTGCTCCACCGCCCCGCTGAGGAGCGGCAACACGTCCGGGGTGGCCGGGCTGGTGCCGTGCGCATATTCGTAAAAACTCGTGAGTCCGTCGCCGTCGGCATCCGCGGTGTCGCTGGCCACGCCGTTGGCCGACTTCCAGGCGGCGTAGGTGGTGGCGTCCCCCCCCGCGGGCGATCCGCCCGCCGCCGCGCTCGGTCGCCACTGCTGCGGCTGCGCCGGATTGGGCCCGCCGGCCGGATGGATTAGCACCAGGCTGCGCCCGCCGCCATCGGCATCGACCGGCCACGGCGCCCCGTTGTCGTAGGTGAAATCGACGATGACCGTGCCGTCAGGCTGTTTCAGGGAGAGGCGCTCGCCGCTGTTGTCGAGGGATCCGGAAAACTGCCCCGCGATCAGGGCATTGAGCGAGGTGCCGTAGCGCTGGCGGAAGGCGGGGATGTTTTCGCACAAGATGACGCGGCCCCCCGCGGGCACGAGGGTCGTCGCATTGGACACCTGGGGGAACGTGAAATCGATGCCGTTGAAGAAATACGCCCCGCGGAGATCCACGGCCTGCGCGCCCACGTTCTGGATTTCGATCCACTCGAATTCCCCCGCGTCGAAAAAGCCTGCGGTCATCTCGGCGTTGGTGGGCGGGGCCGGATTGTACATGATCTCGCTGACCACCAGGTTGGCTGCGCTGGCGGCCTGCGTGTTGACCAGGAATTCCTGCTCGTTGAGCGCGCTCCAGGTGCCGTCGCCGTCGCGCACCCGCGCCCGCACGGTGGCCACGCCGGAGGGCAGCAGAATTTGCGTGCCGCCGGTGGTGCGGGCGGCTGTCAGGCGGCAGTCGAAGCTGAGATCGCTGGAGGACGCGTTCACCTGATGGACTTCCACGGCCAGGGTGTTGGTTCCGACAGTCAGCAGGCCGAGGGGCAGGCCGGCGAAGGGGATGAAAACCTGGCCGTCGTCGCTGATCTCGCTGGCGCGCGTCAGATATGTCGGCTCCCCGGCCGGCATGGCGTCGCGGACGATCTCCGCGCCGTTCAGATAGATCACGATGCCGTCGTCGCGTTTCACGCTGAGGGTGAGGTTGGACAGTCCGGCGAGGGTCGCCGTGCTGGCGACGTTGAAGGTGGTGACGAAGTAGGTGGCGGGGTATTTGTTGCCCGCATCCGGGCCGAAGCCGACCAGCGGCAGGTTCTCGTCGTCCTCGCCGTACCCGAGCTGCCCCGCCTGCGGGCCCTTCCAGCTGGCCGTCGGGGTAAATCCCGGCTGCCGCCAGGCGGTGCCCGGGTTGGTGCCGTTGTCCAGATACCGCCACCGCGTGCCGGCCGGTCCATCGGTGACGAAGGTCATGATCGAGACGGTGCCGCCGGTATAAGTCAGGGCCGACGGGGCTGGGGCGCCTCCGATTTGGCGGGGGTCGGCCCCATTGACCGTGTAGTGGATGGTGGCGGCGGGCGCGGACATGGTCAGCGGAAGGGTGGTGGTGGTGAGGCCGCCGGACTGGCTCATGACCGGGGCCGCCACCGCCGGGTACAGGCCGGCCGCCTGGAGCTGCGGGAGGACCTGGCTGTTGCGGTTGTTGAACCACGAAAGGGTGGCATTCGCCGCGCTGCGCCACGTGTTGGCGGTGTGCGGCGAATCGGTTTTTGAGTCGCCCCAGCGGGCGGATTCGGCGATGATGGCGCTTTCCACGATGGCCGCGCGGGCGGAGAGGCGCTCCTGGTTTTTTGCCGTGTGGAGGGCACCGTTCGGCGAGACCAGATGCCGGTGGGCGCGGTCGGCGAAGCGCATGCGGTATTCCGCATTGACCGCGAGATCCTGATGGGTGAACTGGGCGTTGGATTTGTTCAGCGTGTTCCAGGTGCCGTTGACCGGGTGGTTGAACGGCCCGACCCGGTTGAAGGCGGCGGAGCCGGCGTTGAGCGAGTGTTCGCCGTCATGCTGGATGTGGATGAACCCGCGGCCGCCGCGGCGGTCGCGGATGGCGTAAAAATTGTTCGGGCTCTCGTTGCCCAGGAAGGCTGAGAGCGGCGCGTCCGTGTTGCCGGAGAGGAAGATGATGAGCATGTAGTCGATCAGGTTGTCCGGGTCCAGGAGCACGGGATCGGCTGTCGGCGTGACCCCGTCGGCCGCGCGGCTCATGAGCTTGAAGTACGACTCGTTTTTCTGGGCCTGGGTGTAACTCGCGTCTGCATGCGGGGCGACGGGCGAACGGTTGGTGTTGATGAAATAACTGGCGCGCGATTTGATCCACTGGTCGGTCCAGGCGTTGAGGTCGCCGGCCGTCGGATTGACGATGTATCCGGCCGACGTCTCCACCTTGACCACATCGTAGTCGTCATCGGTCCCGCCCAAGTAGCTCGCGGCGAAATTCGCCTCGGCCCGTTCCTGAATCTGGTACAGCCCCCAGTAGGTGCCGTTCAGGTACAGGTGGACGAACCGGCCGCGGGTGGCGGGCTGGTTCATCGCCAGCTGGGTGTCGCGGCACCACAGCTCGCGCAGAAAGGTGTTGGAGCCGTCCCCGCCGAACGCCCAGGAATAGTTCTGCGCGGTTTGCAGGTCGAATTTGTCGAATTCAGTCGCCGCCGCGTCATCCCCCTTGTAGATGGGGTAGTCGAGCTTGCGAGCTCCGTAATCCCCGCGGAAAAGGATGCGGAAGGCGTGTTTGGGATTGCCGCCGGAGCGGGAGAAGCCGCCGCGGATGCGGATGCCGCAGTTTTCCTGGAACCCCTGTTCCGCGGTGTTCGGATCGTTCAGCATTTCGATGCTGGCCTCGCGCTCCCAGGCGAAGCCGTCCTCGCCCGCATGGTTGTAGATGCCGGTTGCGGGATCGACCAGGCTGGAAACCGGGACGCTGACGCAGACGCTGGGGATGGCCTGGAGTGCCGCCTTGACCTGGGCCGCGCCGCCGATGGCGGGATTGGTCGAATTGACGATGGCGGGATCCATCCCGTAGTCGAACTCCTGGCCGTTGGAAAAATACTTTTCCGGCCCGGTTCCGCCCGGCCAGGCCGAGGTCGGCGGCGTGGCCGGCTGCTGGATCACGCTGTCGAGGAACAGGTAGGTGTTGGTGTCGACATTGGTCGGGTCGTAGCCGGTCTTGAAGGCCATGACGCGCACGACGCGGGTGGTGGAAAGGGTGAGGACGGCCGCCGGGGGGGTGGCGGCATCGGCTGGGGCCACCAGGGTGCCGTTGCTTTCGGTCGGTTTCGAGCCGTCCAGGGTGTAGCGGATGGAGGCGCCGGGAGTGGGGGTGGTCACGACCAGCGTGAAGGGCGCGGCGTAGAGACCGCGCTTGTGGCTGAAGGTGGTGTCGGCGACAAAGCCGAGCGAGGCCGGCGTGGTGTTCAACCCGCCGGGGGTGGCCTGCTTGAAATAGAACGGACCGCCCGCCTGCAGCGAGCCACCGGACAGGGTTGGCAGGACCAGGAAGGAGGCGTCGGCGGCCGCCGCGTTGATCCCGTGCACGGCCAGGATGTTGGCACCCACGACCAGCGCCGACTTGAAAGCCGTGACATTGATGGTCTCTGGTGCCAGCGAGGCCGTGGCGTCCCGGCTGGCGGTCGCGGTGGAGTTCCACGCCGGCAGGGCCGGCGCGTTGCGCTCGGCGATCTTGAGCCCGTTGAGGTATGCCACGAAACCGTCGTTGTAACTCATGCCCAGGCCCAGCGTGCTGAGCGCATCGCGGGCTGCGATGCTGGCGATCGAGAAGCCGGAGCGCACATAGCACGAGGATCGGAGATTGAGCATCGATGTCTGCAGATTGGTCGCGATGACCGACCCGCCGCCGCCGCTGGAGCCGTCCGGCAGCGTCGAGACCGCCAGCCCGCCGTTCGCGGTGTCGCCCAACAGGCGGAAGCCGGAGTTGAAGGAGCCGTGGGTGCCGCTCTGGGCAAAAAGCTCGACCTCGTCGCCGCCGTAGTTTTCGAAGAACACGAACTCGAACTTGTGTGCGCCGGCGCTGAGCGAGGGGACCGTCCCGAAAAAACTCTGCGGACCGTGCCCGGAGTCGTCGTTGATGAGGGTCTCGCCGCTGTCGGCAAAATCGCCGTCGCCGTTGATGTCCAGCCGCAGGCGGGAGCCGTCATCCGAGTTGACCCCGAAGGTCCAGGTTCCCGCGGTCGGGATGCTGACAAAGCCGGTCGCCCGCAGGCCATGAGTCTCGCCCGGCAGCGCGAAGAGCTGGTTGCCGGAGGGAAACACCCCGTCCGCCCCATCGCCCAGAAAATTGATGGTCTGCCGGGTCTGCGTGTTGGCGACGAGGGCCGGCGGATTTGGAGTCGCCGCCAGCGCCGCATCCACGGCCGCCAGCGTGCCCATCGAATAATTGGTCTGTACCTCCTTGACCGTCATTCCCGGCACCAGCAGGCCGAACCCCAGCCCCGTCGCCCCGGCCGGCCAGGCACCGTCAGGGTGGTTGATGGCCGTCCACGCCGCCGTTGCGGGCGTCGGGCTGGACGGCACCAGGTACTTCGCCGACTGCCCGGCCGCCACCAGGACGCTCGAGGAAAACTGCGACCCAAAACTCACATCGTCCTCCTGCGGGGGGAAAACCGGGGCGAACTCGGTCGACACCGCCCCGTCCGGCGCAATCAAGGCCAGATATTCACCCCCGGCCCCCAGCGCGAAATTCGTGTGCAACGGCGCCGCCGGATTGGTCCGGTTCTTGCCCGAGGCAAAAACAATCCGAAACTCGCCCGGCTGCAGCGTCACCGCCGGAAAAACCCATTTGCTCAGCGATCCCGCGTTGTCGGTCAGCCGCCATCCGGTCATGGACACCGGCAACGCATCGGGATTGTGGACTTCGATCCAGTCGGGATACGTCCCGTCCTCGTCCGCCAGCGCCGTCTTGTTGGCCGCCATAAATTCCGAAATAATCGGTGCGCCTGACGAAACTGTCACTTGACCGAAGCACAGCGCCGCGGCGATCCAGCCGCTGCCGCGGCGATTTTTCAATGGCATGATATTTAGTTGTTTAGCTCGTCATCACACGCGGTCAGGAAGCAGGGCGAAGGCGGTCGCGGCGACAATAATATGGAAATTGTAGCTTACATATTAAGGGCAGTCGAGTTTATTCGAACAGATGCGCCTTCTTTTGCAACGGGTCCGCGAAGCCAGCGTGACCATCGCCGGTCGGGAAACCGCCCGCATCGGCCCGGGCTTCCTGCTCTTGCTTGGCATCGAGGCGGCGGACACCCGGGAGGACGGGGACTGGCTGGCCGGCAAGGTGGCGCGCCTGCGGCTGTTTGCCGATGCCGGCGGAGCCATGAACCTCGCGCTGGCCGAGGTCGGTGGTCGCGTGCTGGTGGTCAGTCAGTTCACTCTGCACTCGAGCACGAAAAAGGGCAACCGCCCGAGCTTCGTCCGCGCCGCCCGGCCGGAGCAGGCGATCCCGCTCTACGAGACCTTCCTCGCCGCCCTGCAACAGGAACTGGGCGCGCCAGCCGCCACCGGCCAATTCGGCGCTGACATGCAGGTCGCCCTCGTCAATGACGGCCCGGTCACGATCTGGATCGACTCCAAGACCCGGGAATAACCCCGCCACCTCCCCTATCGACGGCCCGAACCCTGCCCGGCACCTCGAGGCCGGGGTTCCCCCGCCGTGCACACCTTGCTTCCGCTAGTTTTTTCCCTTGCCGGGGTCAGGGATTTTTGCGAGGGTGCGCGCCACGATGGAAGGCGATTTGGCGATGATGGGGGCAGCCTTGAAGCAGGCCTGCTTATCCACGCGGTCCCGGCATCGAATTTCCTCAAATCAAAAATTTCACTTGAGGGCTTGTGAAAAATTTCACAAACTCGCCTTTCCTGCTGGGTGCCGCTGACCCCGGTCCTGCTTTTCCTGATATGGCTAACTTTTTTCCTCGTTGGAGCAACATGCTGCCGCTCTGGGTGATTGTGGGACTCCTCACAATCGGGGGCATGGTCACAGCCGGGGTGACCTATTATTTCACGCCGAAGTACACGCGGGTCGGCTACACGCCGAGCCAGCCGGTGCCGTTCAGCCATAAGATTCACGCCGGCCAGCTGGGCATGGACTGCCGGTACTGTCACAGCTTTGTTGAAGAGTCCGGCCACGCGAACGTTCCGGCGACCCAGACCTGCTGGAACTGCCATCAGCACGTCAAGAAGGACAGTCCGAACCTCGCCAAAGTCGCGCAGAGCATGGAAACCGGGGAGGCGATCCCGTGGGTCAAGGTCCACAAGGTGCCTGATTACGCGTATTTCAACCACTCGGTGCACGTGAACCGCGGCGTTTCCTGCGTCGATTGCCACGGCCGGGTCGACGAGATGACGACGGTCCGGCACGACCAGACCCTTTCGATGAGCTGGTGCTTGGACTGCCACCGTGCGCCCGAGCAGAAGCTGCGCCCTCTCGACCAGGTCACCAATCTCGGCTGGCAGCCTGAAAATCCTGATCGTCAAGCGCTTGGGGAAAAACTCAAGAAGGCCTGGAACATTCACCCGCCCGAGTCTTGCGGCGCCTGCCATCGATAACCCCCCGCGGTGCGCGGTGACGCCTGCCGCCATTTTCCACTCCACACTTTCATCCATTCGATGAGCAAACGCATCTGGGAGCACCCCGCCGAGCAGCCGGCCAGCCGGAAATATTTCCGCAGCATTGGCGAATTGGACGACACCCCCGAATTTCGGGAGTGGGCGGCCCGCGAATTTCCGCAGGGAGCGGCCATGATGGCTGACGAGGCGGACGCCGGTCAGTCGCGCCGGGATTTTATGAAGCTGATGGGAGCGGCCACCTCGATGGCCGGCTTCGGCCTGGCCTCCTGCCGCCGGCCGGAAGCCCGGATCCTGCCCTATTCAAAGAATGTGGAGTGGGTCATCCCCGGCAAGGCCCTGTATTACGCGACCGTCATGCCGAAGGCTGGCGGATGCACGCCGCTGGTGGTGACGACCTTCGAAGGCCGCCCGACCCACGTGCAGGGCAACAGCCTGCACCCGGAAAGCAACGGCTCGGTGGACGGATTTGCCCAGGCCTCGGTGCTCGATCTGTACGATCCGGATCGAGCGCGGGACTTCAAACACGCGGGCAAAAAAGCGACCCGCGACGAATTCCTGGCTTTTCTCGACACCCACAAGGCCGCGCTGCTGGCGGACGGGGGCCGGGGACTGGCGCTGCTGGTGGACGCGGTGCCTTCACCGACCCGCGAGCGCCTGCTCGCCCAAGTGACCGCCAAGTTTCCCCAGGCGAAGGTCTATCGGTACGAGGCGCTCGATTTCGACGGGGCGCGCACGGCCACCGAGCGGCTTTTCGGCCCCGGCGTGGTGCAGGTTCCACATTTCAGCGCCTGCGAAAAAATCGTCTCGCTGGACTGCGACTTCCTTGACCTGCACCGCCCGAAGGCGAGCAGCGTGTCCAAGTTCATGAGCGGCCGTCGGGCGATGAAGCCGGGCGATCCGATGAACCGGCTCTATGTCTTCGAAAGCCGGTACACCCTCACGGGCGGCATGGCTGACCACCGGCTGCGCGTGCATTCCAGCCAGATCATGAAGGCCGCCGTCGCGTTGGCCAAAGCCCTCGCCGCGGCCACCGGCGACACCGCGCTGGGTGCCACTGCCGACGCCGTCACCCTGTCCGGGAGCTACCGACCCCGCGCGGATTACCAGGAATTCATCACCGAAACCGCCCGCGACCTCGCCGCCAGCAAGGGGGGCAAGGCCATGATTCTGGCCGGTCCCCAGCAACCGGCCGAAGTGCATGCGCTGGTCGCCGCCATGAACGCCGCCCTCGGAGCCTACGCCCCCGCGGCCGGCCGCCCGGTGCCGCCGCTGGAGCTCCAGCAAACCCCGGCCGCCCCGACCGGATCCCTGCGCGACCTCGCCCAGGCCGTCGAGGCCAAAAGCGTCACCACCCTGGCCCTTGTCTCGGCGGCCGATCCCTGCTACGACGCCCCGGTTTCGCTCAAATGGGCGAAGCTGCAAAAGTCGATTCCGACGGTCATCCACGTCGGGGTGCGCGACCGCACCGCCACTGCCCGCGCAGCGACTTGGTCGGTACCCGGCACCCACTATCTTGAGCAGTGGGGCGACGTGCGCTCGATGAGCGGGGTGTATTCGGTGGTCCAGCCGATGATTCTCCCGCTCTTCGGTGGCGTTTCCGATCTCGAGTTTTTGAGCCTGCTCGCGGCTGACGGCCCAGTCGCGGTCAAGGTCGAGACCCCGGCCCCGGCCCTCCCGATCAACGGAGCCACGCCGGAGGAATCGAAGGATCCCGGCTACTTGGCGGTCCGCGAAACGTTTGCCAGCCTGGCCCAGGGCGAGGTCGAGACCGCGTGGAGCCTGGCTCTGCGCGACGGCCTGCTCGCCGGCACGCGCTGGCCGGCCTTCACCGGCGCCTTCCAAGCGGGGGGCGTGTCCGCCCTGCTGTCCGCCTTCACGGACACCGCCCCGCCGACCAAGGACGCCTTCGAGGTCACCCTCATCCCGGACTCCAAGCTGTGGGACGGACGGTATGTCAACAACGCGTGGCTGCAGGAAATGCCCGACAGCATTTCCAAGGTCACCTGGGACAACGCGGCCCTCGTCAGCGTGCGCACCGCCACCGAACTGGGGTTGGACAAATACCTGCGGGATGAAGCCGACACCCTCATGATCGAGGTCGGCGGCCAGTCCATCACCGTGCCGGTCATCGTCTCGCCCGGCCACGCCGACCACGCGATCACCCTCGCCCTCGGCTACGGCCAGGAAGGCAGGGGGGCCAGCGGCCCCGGCCGGGTGGGTGAGGGGACTGGCGTCAATCTGTACCCGTTGCGGGCCACCGCCGCGACCTATTGGGTGGGCGGAGCCAAGGTCACCGTGCCCGGCCGCAAGGTCCCTCTCGCCACCACCCAGGAGCACCATACCATGTATGGCCGCGAACTGATCCGCGAAGGCACGGCCGAACGCTTCGAGAAATCGCCCGCCTTCGCCACCACCGAGGGCATGGACAGCCACATCCCGCCGGACTACACGTTCTACAAGCAGGAGGGGCGCCAGGGGCAGGGCGGTGCCACCGGCGGGCTCTTCGGAACCACCCCCCACCTCTGGGACAAGCAGCACCAGTGGGGCATGGTCATCGACCTCAACGCCTGCATCGGCTGCCACAGCTGCTCACTCGCCTGCCAGTCGGAAAACAACATCCCCACCGTCGGCAAACGCCAGGTCATCATCGGCCGCGACATGAACTGGATCCGCATGGACCGCTACTTCGCGGTGGATGTGCAGGGCGGCAAAGCGACCGAGGGCAAAGAATGGGAATATGCCGAGACGGCCGGTGCCACCGCCGCCGGTGCCGAGGAGAACGGGGGCCACGGCGACGCCGAGCCGCTCCGCGAGCTGGACGATCCGGAAATGGTCGTGCAACCGGTGGCCTGCCAGCACTGCGAAGCCGCGCCGTGCGAAACCGTCTGCCCGGTCAACGCCACCGTCCACAGCGAGGACGGGCTGAATCTGATGGTCTACAACCGCTGCATCGGCACCCGCTACTGCGCCAACAACTGCCCGTGGAAGGCCCGCCGGTTCAACTACTTCGATTACAACAAACGAGCCAACACCGAGCGGGAGGGGTCGTTTCTCGATCTCCATCCCAACAACCTGTATCTCGGGCCGCTCGGCGAACTCAAGGAGGACGCCAGCCTCCGCCTCCAGCGCAATCCAAATGTCACCGTGCGCATGCGCGGCGTCATCGAAAAATGCACCTACTGCATCCAGCGCATCGAGGCCGCCAAGATTGATCAGAAAAAAGTCTCCCGCCAGAAGGCGGCCGCCGTCGGTGTCAGCGATGAAAACCTCACCCTCAGTGGTGAGGAGCTGCGCATCCCCACTGACAAGGTCAAAACCGCCTGCCAGGTCGCCTGCCCGTCGGACGCCATCGTCTTCGGCAACCTGCGCGACAACGCCTCTGCCGTCACCCGTTTGCGCGGCAACAAGGACATCGTCGGGGAGGAGCACGGAGTGGACCCCCACCCGCGCAACTACCAGACGCTGCGCTACGTCGGTGCCCGGCCCCGCACCAGTTATCTCGCCCGGATCAAAAATCCGAATCCCGCGCTGCTCGCGGCCAGCCCGATCGAAAAGCGCAAGGTCGGCCAAGCCTCCGCGCACATGTAAGCCCCGACTGTCCACACCCCGTTTTTCGCATCCTGCATCATGGCCGCCACTCATCACGAGGAAACGCATCCCCCGCTCGACGGACCGAGTTCGCCGGCGCAGGTGCTGCTGCGTGAACCGCTCGTCCTCCACAACCGTTCATACTCCTGGATCACGGAGCGCATCTGCGGCATCATCGAAAAACCGCAGCCCAAACTGTGGTGGATGCTGTTCATCCCCTCCGTCATGCTGTTCCTGCTGATGGCCTACCTTTTCGGCTATCTGATCGCGACCGGCATCGGCGTCTGGGGTCAGAACCATCCGGTGGCCTGGGGCTGGGACATCACCAACTTCGTCTTCTGGATCGGCATCGGCCACGCCGGCACCCTGATCTCCGCGATTCTGTTCCTGACCCGGCAAAAGTGGCGCACCTCGGTCGCCCGCGCCGCCGAGGCCATGACCATCTTCGCCGTCATGTGCGCCGGCCTCTATCCGGCCCTGCACGTCGGCCGCGTCTGGATGGCCTGGTTCCTCGCCCCCATCCCGAACAGCAACGCCATCTGGCAAAACTTCAAGTCGCCGCTGCTCTGGGACGTCTTCGCCGTCTCGACCTACTTCACCGTCTCGGTCCTCTTCTGGTACCTCGGCCTGATCCCCGACCTCGCCACCATCCGGGACCGCCTGAAGCCGGGCCTGAAAAAGGCCCTCTACGGCTTCTTCGCCCTGGGGTGGCGCGGCGGCAACCGCCAGTGGAACCACTACGAGATGGCCTACCTGCTCCTGGCCGCCCTCTCCACCCCGCTGGTGCTCTCGGTGCACACCATCGTCTCGTTCGACTTCGCGACCTCGGTCGTCCCCGGATGGCACGCCACCATCTTCCCGCCTTACTTCGTGGCCGGCGCCATCTTTGGCGGGTTCGCCATGGTGCTCACCCTCATGCTCCCCGTCCGCGAAATCTACGGACTGCAGGACTTGCTGACGTGGAAGCATATCGACAACATGGCGAAGATCATCCTGCTCACCGGGACGATCGTCGGCTACGCCTACCTGAGCGAGCTCTTCGTCGCCTGGTACGGCGGCAACAAGTTCGAGCTCGATGCCTTCATGCTCCGGATCAAGGACGGCCCGTACGTCTGGGCCTACGTCGCCATGATGTTCTGCAACGTGGTTTCGCCGCAGATCTTCTGGTTCAAAAAAATGCGGCAGAACTGGTTTGTCGTGTTCCTCGTCTGCAACTTCGTCAATGCGGGCATGTGGTTCGAGCGCTTCGTGATCATCGTGACCACGCTCGCCCGCGACTTCGTCCCCGGCGCGTGGGACATGTTCCACCCGACCTGGGTCGACATCATGACCTTTGTGGGAAGCTTCGGCTTCTTCCTCATGAACTTCCTCCTCTTCGTGCGCTTCCTGCCGGTCATCGCCATCGCCGAGGTGAAGGGCATTCTGCCGCAGTCCGACCCGCATGGCCGCGCCCGCGACCCACGCTCCATCACCGAACAGGAAGTCCGCGGCGAGCCGCTGCCAACCGGTTACGAGCTGGCGCCTGCCGCCGCCACCACCCATCCAATTGCCGCCTGATCCCGCCATGGCCGACGCTCCGCTCAAACGCACCCACGGGTACCTTGCCGAATTCGGCAGCGTGCCCGAGTTGTTTCATGCCGCCGAAAAATGCCGCGACGCCGGCTTTCGGTTCTGGGACACCCACTCGCCGTTTCCCATTCACGGCATGGACGACGCCATGGGGGTGAAAAAATCCATCCTTTCGTTGTTTGTCCTCATCGGCGGCTGCACCGGTGCCACCGTCGCCCTGCTGCTGCAGTTCGTGACCCAGGTCGGCCTCTACCCCACCGTGGTGCAGGCCAAGCCGACCAACCTCTTCACCATTCCCGCCTACTTCCCGGTCTCCTTCGAACTGACCGTGCTGTTCTCCGCGCTGACTGCCGTCTTCGGCTCGATGGCACTGATGAAACTGCCGCGCCTGCACCACCCGCTCTTCAATTCGGAGAACTTCAAACGCGCCACCGACGACGGGTTCTTCATCTGCATCGAGCAGAAGGACCCCCAGTTCCATCCCGAAAAAACCAGGGCGTTCCTCGAGGAGCTGGGAGGCCGCAACATTGAACTGATCGAGGATGAGGTCGCCTGATCCACCCGTAGTTTCCCACCACCCGAACCGTCTGCCTTCGCCGCCCATGCCCGTTCTCCGTTCATTTTTCCTCGGTGTCCTTCTGATCGCCCTCCTGGTGGTCGGGTGGGCCGGCTTCCGCGGTGGAGCGACCACCAAACCGCCGCTCGAGCTGATCCCAGACATGGACAACCAAGCCAAGGTGAAGTTCCAGGCCGGCAGCACGTTCTTTGCCGACGGCATGGGGGCGCGTCAACTCGTGCCGGGCACCGTGCCGATGGGTCTGTCCGTCGTCGACCAGCCCATGGCGTCCGGAGCCGCTCCCGCGGCGCGCCTGTCCTTCAGCACCGGCCACGACTACTACAATACCGGCCGCTTCGGCGATTATTGGGGCGACGGCCTGCCCGCGCAGGTGGCGCTCGAGCCGGCGCTCATCCGCCGGGGCGCGGAGCGCTACGGCATCTACTGCTCGGTGTGCCACGGGCACGGCGGGGCGGGGGACGGAATCACCGCCAAATACGGCATCCCGATGGCGGCGGGCAACTTCCACCTGCCCACCTTCACCGACCCCAAGGATGCCAACTACCGGACGGACGGCAATATTTTCGCCACCATCACCTACGGCAAGGGCCAGATGGGTCCCTACGGGGCCGTGATTCCGGTGGCCGACCGCTGGGCGGTCATCGCCTATCTGCGCACCCTCCAGCTGGCCAAGGCCGCCACCACCGTCGCCGCTCCGGCCGCCACCACCCCGGCCGCCCCGGCCGCCCCCGCTGAGGAACAGAAGTAACCTGCCGTCATGAGCCATCATTTTGTATCCGTCTCCACCCTGCCCGCCGGCGGCGAGAAGCTCCAGCTCTCGAAGCTGGGCAAATGGACCACGCTGCTGCGCCTCGGCGCCATCGTCGGCCTTCTTCTCTCGGCCGTGCTGTTCATTGCGGGAGGCTCGATCAGCCTCGGCAGCAAGGATTTTGTGAGCGGCGAGCCAATCACCTACACCGTGCGGGCGGTGTTCAGCTACTCCTGGCTGTTCGCCTTTTACGTCTTCTTCACGCTCGCGCTCGGCGGCCTGTTCTGGACTCTCCTGCACAACGCCTCTAACTCCAGCTGGGGCGTGGTCATCCGCCGCCTGCCGGAAACCCTGGCCATCCAGCTGGTGCCCATCTTCTTCCTCGGACTGCCCCTGCTCTTTCCCCAAGTGCGTGAAACCCTGTGGACGTGGATGCACGACCACCGCACGGCTCTGGCGAGCGGCGAGGCCGCCTCCCTCAAGGACGCCCTGCATCACAGCAACCACCTCCTCTACCACAAGCTGAACTATTTGACGCTGTGGTGGGGAGCCGTGCCCGGCTTCATCCCCCGGTTCTTCATCTACTTCATCCTCCTCGGGGTCGGCGCCTACGCCCTCCGCGGCTGGTCGGTCAGCCAGGACGCCACCGGCGACGTCCGCCCCACCCTTTCCGCCCGCCGCTTCTCCTGCGGCTGGCTGCCGCTCTTCGCGATCAGCCTGACCTTCGCAGGCTTCGACTGGATCAAGGGCCTGAACTACGCGTGGTTCTCCACCATGTTCGGGGTCAACGTGTTCGCCAGCTCGGCGGTCGCGTCCATGGCCCTGCTCATCGTCATCACGGTCACCCTTGTGGAGAATGGCCACCTCAAGCGCGTGGTCACGCCGGAGCACCTCCACCTCATGGGCAAGCTGATGCATGCCTTCACGATTTTCTGGGCCTACATCGCCTTCAGCCAGTACTTCCTCATCTGGTACGCGAACATCACCGAGGAGACCCAGTTCTACGCCATCCGGAACACCGGCGGCTGGAACTACTTCAGCATCTTCCTGGTGACCATCGGCCACTTCTTTGTCCCGTTCATCCTTCTGCTCCCGCGCGCCGCTAAAAAGAACTTCAAGCGCGTCCGGGCGATCGCCCTCTGGATTCTCTTCGCCCACGTCTGCGAGGCCTACTGGTTCATCATCCCCGAGCGCGGACCGAAACTCGCCGACCAGCCGGCCATCGTCTGGGCGGTGGTCCTCGATGCCGCGGCCTTCGTCACCATCGGCTGCGTGGTCGCCCTCGCCTTTCTCAAATCCCTGGCCCGGGACAGTCTGTATCCTTGCGGCGATCCGCGCCTGCAGGAGTCCATCAACGTCATTAACTAGGCTCCGCCCCACACCTTTCGCATTCTCATGGACCAATCCCTGGAAAACCCGATGCTGCGGTTCAAGGCCTTCTGGCTGACACTGGGCCTGATGCTGCTCTTCGCCGTGGCCGGCGTGGCCTTTCGCGCCGTCAAAGCCCCGACGGATGAGCTCGATGCCGGGGCTGAAGCCGTGCGCCGGGCCACCCTCGCCGAACTGCGCACCGCTGAAGAACAGGCCGTGGCCGTCCTCGGCCTGACCTACCACGGGACCCAGGGCGGCCACCTGACCCGGGTCAGCGTCCCTGACCCCCTCATCGAAAAAGGCCTCGCCGCCCTTAAGGCAAATCCAGAGCGGAAGACCGAGCAACTCATCCCGGGCAGTAAAACCTTCCTCGAAAAACAGGCCGGCACCCACGACCCCGCGGAGTCCGCTTTTCTTACGCCGTAACGCCCTCCTTCGCGAGCATCCCTTTTGACGCCACCCATGTCCCGAGACCCATCCACCGCCCCGATCGAGCGCGTCACGCCCGAGGACCTGCGCGAGCGCGCGGAATTCGATCGCTCGACAAAGCTGCCGGTCCTCTTCTTCCTGACCAGCGGTCTGGTCTGGCTGCTGATCTCCTGCACCCTCGGACTGCTGGCCTCCATCAAACTCCACTCGCCGGGCTTCCTGGCCTTCGACGGCCTCACCTGGCTGAACTGGGGCCGCCTCCAGCCGGCCTATGTCAACGCCCTGGTCTACGGATGGTGCTTCCAGGCCGCCATTGCCGTCGGTCTCTGGATGATGGCGCGCCTCTGCCGCCAGCCGCTCAAAAATCCGGTGACCCTGGTCATTGCGGGCCATTTTTGGAACCTCGGCGTGATCATCGGCGTCCTCCAGATCCTCGCCGGGGGACAGGCTCCGGGCGAGCTCCTGGAATTCGGCCGGACCGCCTGGCTGATGCTCTTCGCCGCGTTTGCCATCATCGTGGTCTGGCAGGTGCTGATGTTCGCCAGCCGTCCGAAGGGTTCGGATTACGTCACCCAGTGGTACGTGCTTGGTGCCTGCTTCTGGTTCCCATGGCTGTTCCTCACCGCCAATGTCTTCACCTCGCCCCGCACCGCCTCCGGGCTGCACGCCGCCATGACCTCGGCCTGGTACGCCAACGGCGTACTCTTCCTCTTCCTCGTGCCGATGGCCGTCGGGACCGCCTCCTACCTGATTCCGAAAATCGTCGGCCGCCCGCTTCACAGCTACCATCTGGCCGTCGCCGGCTTTTGGTCGCTGGCCCTCTTCGGCGGCTGGGCGGGCCTGCAAAAACTGATCGGCGGTCCGCTGCCGACGTGGATGCCCGCCGTGAGCAGCGCCGCCCAGGTCATGCTCCTGATCCCGGTGCTCTGCGTGGCCGCCAACCATTTTATGACCGTCCGCGGACGTCATGAGCTGGTGCAGGTCAGTCCGACGCTCCGCTTTGTCTTCGCCGGGGCCGTCTTCTACGTCGGCAGCCATCTGCTGGCCGCCGCGTTCGCGCTGGCACCGGGCCTCACTCAGTTCACCGCGGCCTGGGACGGGTTCCGCTTCATGCTCGTTTACAGCTATTTTTCGATGACGATGTTCGGTGCCATCTATTTCATTCTGCCCCGTCTGACCGGCTGCGAGTGGCTTTCGCCCCGAATGATCCGGATCCACTTCTGGGCCAACATCTACGGGGGCTCGCCGATCGGCGTCTTCCTCGTCATCGGCGGCCTCTTCCAGGCCAATGCGATGAACGTGTGGAGCAACGGCTTCGGCGCTCTTTCCGACATGCTCAGCGGGGCCTACATCGGTGCCACGCTCGGATGGGTCTTCGTCCTCCTGGCCAACACGGTTTTCTTCATCCACTTCATCCTCATTGCCTTGCGGCTCGGCCGCCGCAGTGAGCAGGCGACGCTGCTGAGCAGCCCGGCTCATCACGATCACCCCCAGGTCATGATCACCACCACTGGAGCGGAGGCTTAATCCACCATGTCCCTGAAATCACTTCTTCTTGGCCTGCTCGCCACCTTTGCCGTCCCCTGGCTGGTCATGGTGGTGCGGCCTTACGGCCACCTCGCCAGCCTGGCTCCCGTGGCCTATGACGAGGAGGCCGGCGACGAAACCAGAGGCTTCTTCCCGCCCTCGCGCTCGGCCGACCAGGCCCGCGGCCAGCAGATCTATTTCCAGCAGGGCTGCACGCAGTGCCACACCCAGGTCATCCGCCCCCAGTACGTCGGCGGCGATGGAGACGAGTTCAAGCGCAACTGGGGCGAAATCCAGGAGGCCTTGGCTCCGAAGCGCACCCGTCAGACCTCGCCCTACGACTACCTCGGCGAATCCTTCGCTGCGATCGGTGAACGCCGCAACGGCCCCGACCTCGCCAACGCCGCCTTCCGCTTCCAGACAAGGCAGCAACTCCTTGAGCACCTCCACAATCCGCAGGCCCGCTACGACTGGTCTTCCTGCCCCCCGCAGCGGCACCTCTTCACCACCCGCACCATCCAGGGCCAGCGCTCCGCGCTGGCGCTGAACTCGGCCGGAAAACATGCACCCGCCGAGGGGCAGGAAATCGTTCCTTCCACAGAGGCTCTCGACTTGGCCGACTACCTGCTCGCTCTCAAACGGAACGCCCCGCTGCCCATTTCCCTGGGCGGAGCCAAGCCTGCCCCTGCCGCCCCTGCCGCCGCCCCTGCCGCCCCCGCCGCCCCTGCGAAATGAGCACCGACCGTCATTCTCACAACATCGACTATCGCTCCACGATGAACGTGGCGCGGGTCCACAATGCTCTTTCCCGCGAGCACCCCGACCGGGCAGCGGAAAGCAAACCCGTTTCGCTGTGGGTCACCCTGGGGGCGATCGCCGTCACTGCCCTGGGCTTCACGTTTTACGGCTCCCATCGGGGCACCGGTGGTGACGACAGCCTGAACTACAACAAATTTGGCGCGTCCTACCAGCCAGTGACCCCGGATGCTCTGGTGCCGGAGGGCACGGCCGGCGGCTTGAGCCTGGCCGCGATCGGCGAGAAGGTTTACAAGGGCAAGGGCTGCGTGGCCTGTCACCAGGCCAACGGCCTGGGCCAGGCCGGCATGTACCCGCCGCTGGCCGGTTCCGAATGGGTGGTGGGCAGCACCGAGCGGCTGGCGGCCCTGGTCGCCTATGGTCTGAGCGGCCCGATGACTGTCAAAGGCCAACAGTATGGCGCGGCCATCATGCCGGCTCATGCGCCTCCGACTCTCTCGCCCAAGGAATTCGCCGCCGTGCTGACCTACATCCGCCAGGACTGGGGCAACACTGGCTCAGAAATCAGTCTGGAATCGGTTGCCGAGTTTTTCGCCCGCACCAAAGGCCGCACTGCCATGTACACCGAGAGCGAGTTACTCGCCATTCCCGAGAGCCAGATGCTCGCGGGTGATGCCCCCGCCGCCACCACGCCCCCCGCCCCGGACGCCGAAGCCTCCGCCCCCCCGCCAGCCGCAAACTGACCTCCGGCCCGCCCCCAATCCTTTCAAGCGCCCCGCCCGCGTTTCACCCCAAGCCACCTTTCCGCCATGTCCGCTGCCGCCCACGCCCACGACACCCATGAGCCTCACGAAGCTCATGGTCACGACCATCACGAGCAGTCGTTCCTGTCGAAATACGTCTTCTCCACCGACCACAAATGGATCGGCATCCAGTATGGCATCACCTCGCTGCTCTTCCTGGCGTTTGGATTCATGCTCATGCTCTACATGCGTTGGAGCATCGCCTATCCGGACAAGGAGCTGGCCGGCTGGGCCAAGACGTTCATTGACCTGCTCGGAGGCGGGGGAGCCGACCGCTGGCTCAACGAGGGCCGGGTCAGCGGCGAGTTGTACAATATGTTCGGGGCCATGCACGGCACGATCATGGTGTTTCTGGGCGTGGTCCCGCTGGGCTTTGCCGCCTTCGGAAACTACGTCACCCCGCTGCAGATCGGCGCGATCGACATGGCTTTCCCGCGCCTCAACATGGCCAGCTACTGGTGCTTTTTTATCGGCGGCGTGATGATGCTGGCGAGTTTCTTCCTTCCCTCGGGAGCCGCCCAGTCCGGATGGACCAATTATTCGCCGCTGGCCGGCATCGCCCATGCCTCGGAGCCCTGGACCTTCTGGAACGGCCAGACCCAGTGGCTGGTGGCCATGGCCATGCTCATCACCTCCTCGCTGCTCGGCGCCGTCAACTTTCTCGCCACCATCATCAACCTGCGCGCCCGCGGCCTGACGTGGATGCGCTTGCCCTTCTTCGTGTGGGCCATGATGGTCACCGGCTTCCTGCTCCTGCTCGCGTTCCCGCCGCTGGAAGTGGCCGCGCTCATGCAGCTGAGCGATCGTCTTTTCGGTTCCAGCTTTTTCATGCCGACCGGCTTGGTGGTCAATGGCCAGCTCTGGAACGTTTCGGGTGGCGGCAGCCCGCTGCTCTACCAGCACCTGTTCTGGTTCCTCGGCCACCCCGAGGTCTACGTCATCCTCCTGCCCGCCATCGCCATCGTCGCCGAGGTCATCCCGGCCAACACCCGCAATCCTCTCTGGGGATACAAAAGCATGGTCTACGCGGTCCTCGTGCTCGGCTTCCTGTCGTTCATCGTGTGGGCCCACCACATGTACATGACCGGCATGGGCAGCGTCATCACCACCTTTTTCCAGACGACCACGGTCCTGATCTCCATTCCCTCGGTCATCCTGCTCACCTGCCTCATGATCTCGCTCTGGGGCGGCTCGATCCGGTTCACCATGCCGATGCTCTTCGCGACCGCGTTCCTGCCGATGTTCGGCATTGGCGGTCTGACCGGCCTGCCGCTCGCCTTCGCCCTGGTCGACCTGCACCTGCACGACACCTATTACGTCATCGGCCACTTCCACTATGTGGTGGCACCGGGGGTGCTCTTCGGCCTGTTCGCCGGCATCTACCATTGGTTCCCGAAGGCGACCGGCCGGACCATGAACAACTTCCTCGGCCACCTGCATTTCTGGCCCACCCTCGTCTGCATGAACGTCGTCTTCGCACCGATGATGATCCAGGGCATGCACGGGTTCCACCGCCGGGCCTATGACGGCGGCCGCACCTACGAGGAAATCGCCATGGACATGCTGCCGGAGCAGCTCTGGTGGCTCTTCGGGAAGAACAACTACCTCTTCCTCAATGAAGTCATGACCACGGGGGCCATCATCATGGCGTTTGCGCAAATCCCCTTCATCATCAACTTTTTCTGGAGCATTTGGGGCGGCCGCAAGGTGACCTCCGACAATCCCTGGCAGGCGACCACCCTGGAGTGGAACACCCCCACGCCTCCCCCTCACGGTAATTTCACCTCCGAGCCCGTGGCCTACCGCGGCCCCTATGAGTACAGCCTGCCCGGCGCGGAGAAGGACTTCACCCCGCAGTGGGAGAAGTCGCCCGGCCAGCCCGAGCCCGTCATCGCCCCCCTGCCCGGCCTTCACCATCATTGATCTGATCAGGCTCACGACCCCAGCCGCCACGTTTTCTGCACATGGAGATTCCCTATACCGTCACTGCCCGGCCCGACACCGGCCTTTGGAATGCCAAGATCGGCATCTGGCTCTTTCTGGCTTCCGAGGTCATGCTCTTCGGCGGCCTGTTTTCGAGCTATATCTTTCTCCGCATCGGGGCGGACTATCCGTGGCCGGTGCATGAGTTGGGCGTGATCCCCGGCTTCATCAACACCTTCATCCTGATCTTGTCATCGGTTACGGTGGTCTTCGCCTGGGCCTTCCTCAAGATGCGCCAGTACGCAAAATACAAGCTCTGCATGGCGGCCACCCTGTTGTGCGCCTTGGGCTTCCTCGGGATCAAGGCCTACGAGTATTACGGGAAGTTCAACCACTGGGCGGTCCGCCTGCCTGACGGCAGCGTGCTCGACGGCCACCATCCAAAACAGAAAATCGAATTTCACGACGTCACGGCGCTCAACATCGACCTGCGGAAGGCCGAAGTCAGCTTTCTGGCCAAGGCCGGCGGTGCCGTCGATGGAAATTTCAAGCTTCCGGACGGAACCGTCGTCGAAGGCTACAAGGTGGCCCTCAAAAAGCTGCGTGAAACGACCGACCAGGGCACGGTGCGCCTGATCGTGGAGGGGCCGCCCCTCCAGCTCGCCGCCGAAAGGCGGCACGTCGCCAGCTACCTCGGCAACGAACTCACCTTCCGCGACGGCACCCGGGTGGAAGGCCGGCTGCACAACGATGCCCTGACCCTGGAAGTCTCCGGTTACGACCTCCGATCAGTGAAGGGCCTGGGCGAAAACCTCGACGCCGCGGACACGGCCATGGTCTGGAAATACCTGGGAGAGGAGAATCGCCAGGCCTTCCTCGCTCAGAAGGCGAAAGTGCTCACCGGCTTTGAAGAGGACAAAAACCAGGGCAAAGCCAAGGACGACGCCAGCCGCCGGCTCCCTCAGACGTATGGTGAAGTCATGCGCAAGGCCTACAAGGGAGATCACCTGGGCCAGGACGCGCACGCCCACGCGCACGTGGAAGTCATCGTGCCAGCCAGTGACGTCTCCTTCTTCTCGAATTACAGCCCGCGCCTCAACACTTACTACGCCATCTACTTCCTCATGTCCGGCCTGCACGGCCTGCACGTGGTCGGCGGTGCCCTGGTCCTCGGACACTTCTTCTTCTTCGGCCGGCGTCTCTACGAACAGAACCCCGAGCATCTCGCCAACCGGGTCGAGGTCGGAGGTCTGTTCTGGCACTTTGTCGATCTGGTCTGGATTTTCTTGTTCCCGGTCTTTTATCTCCTCTAGCCCGTTTCCCCACCGCACATGGACCATTCGCATCATCCAGCCAAGCCTGCTGCCGATCTGCACACGCCAGATCCGGCTGTGGTCAAGGAGATCCAGGCCAGCTTCAAGAAGTACTTCGCGGTTCTCGGGGTGCTCATCGTCGGCACCATCGTCACCGTCGGGGTGTCCTATGTCGACTTTGGCGGCCACGCCTACAATCTGGCGGTCGGTCTGGCCATCGCCACCTTCAAGGCGGCTTGCGTGGCGCTCATCTTCATGCACCTCAATCATGAGCGCGGCCTGATTTACAAGTTTCTTATCTTCACCGTGGTCTTTTTTGCGGCACTGATGTTTCTGACCGTGCTGCATCATTACGATCCGATTCACCACAGCTTCTACAACCAGCCCTAGGCCGTCCCTGCGCGCCACCCACTGCCATGTCGCTCAAATCGTTCCACGTTGTCTTCATCGTTCTGGCCACCCTCAGCTCGCTGGGTTTCGCCGCATGGGTTTTCATCCGCAGCGAGGCGACGCTGGCGAGTGGGCTGGGGGCCGTGGGAATTCTCAGCGTGCTGATGGGACTCGCACTGGCCGCCTACGGCGTCTGGTTTGTGGCCCGCAAGTCCGCCCGCCTCATCATCTGAACCAGCCACGCTCATGACTCCTCTTTTCCAGCTTCTGGCCTGCCCGACCTGCCGCGTGGATCCTGGTTCGGCCATTAATCAGGCCACGAACGGCGCGATTTTTGTGATGCTCGGCGTGATGGCGGTCGTGTTCGGCGGATTTCTCGCGGTCGCCATCAGTTTTGCGCGCAAACAGCGGGCCTTGGGCGAGGTCCAGTTCCCCGTGGATGGGTCGGGCCCTTCGGCCACCCAGTAGCTTATTTCTTACCACACACACACATGGGTATTCTGAATCAATGGATGGGGATTGCGGACCTCGCGTCGGAGCACGGCGTGGTGGTGGATCAGTTGCTGGAGTTCATCCACTGGTTCATGCTGATCCTGGGCGCGGGCTGGGCGGTTTTCATCGCCATCGCCCTCTGGAAATTCCGCCGCTCCAAGAATCCTCGCGCCAACCATTACGGCGTGCATGGTCATGCCACCACGCACGTCGAGATCGGCGTCATCATTACCGAAGCCGTGCTGCTGCTGGGCTTCGCCTACCCGCTCTGGAGCCGCCGGGTCGACGATTTTCCGGTCGATTCCAACGTGGTGCGCGTCCGCGCTGTCGGTGAGCAGTTCCGCTGGTGGTTTCACTACTGCGGCCCCGACGGGAAGTTCGGGCGCGTCGAGCCCGGACTGATTTCCTCCACCAACCCGGTCGGTCTGGACATGGAGGATCCAAACGCGAAGGACGACTTCACCGACCTCAACACCCTGACCATTCCGCTCGGCCAGAAGGCCATTATCGGGGTCACCGCCAAAGACGTCATTCACAATCTGGCCCTCATTCCCATGCGGATCGCCCAGGACGCGATTCCGGGCACGGAGTCGCACATCTGGTTTACTCCGCAGAAGATCGGGGTATGGGACATCGTCTGCGGACAGCTCTGCGGCTCCAGCCACGGGGTCATGCGGGCCACCCTGGAGGTGAAATCCCCTGAGGAATTCGGGACGTGGTACAAGGAAAAAACCCCACTGCCAGTGGCCGCACCGGCGGCCCAGCAGGCATCGACCGGACCGGTCACGCCGGCGGCCGCTCTTGCGGCCTCCAGTCGCTGAACCCCGGCGATGATCCATCGGGTTCCGGCGGGCCTGAGCGCCCGCCGGGGCCATTTCTAGGCGATCCAAAACGGCCTGGCGCGCGTTTTCTATCAGCATGGAATGTGCGTTGTGCGATGTCCGTGCTGGTTCCTGCCTCCTTCCGGAGCGGCTCGCCTTCTCCTCCAACCTCGACACCTGAGTTTTCCCAGCCGTGCCTGCGAGTCATTCACCCATGAAGTGGCTTCACCGCTTCGCCCTTTTTATTGTCGCCTGGGCCATCCTGCTGATCTGGTGGGGCGCTGCGGTGACCACCGAAAACGTCGGACTGGCCGTGCCGGACTGGCCGCTGGCCTTTAACCGGGTGAATCCCGAAGGGTGGTGGGGCATGCTGCCCCTGCTGCTGGAGCATGGACACCGCTGGCTGGCGACGATCCTGACCGGCCTCGTCATGGTCATGTTTTTTTGGGTTGTGGTCGCGACCCGGGCCTCCGGACGTCCAGCCGCTGGTCCAACGCTGCCGCTTTCAGTGGCCGAGCTGATCACCGTGGTGCTACTGTCCGTCGCCCTGGTGGTGGCCGTCGCCTTCAACCAATCGCCGCGGGTCGTTCCGGAGGCGCAGAGTGTCTGGGGCTGGCTGGCGGTTGGACTTGGGTTGGCGTGCGTGGCCTGGCTGTCTTGGTCGCTGGCGGTACGCCGATGGCCGCTTCCGGTCCGGCTGCTCTCCATCATCTGGGTGGTGATCGGGGTGCAGGCGATTCTCGGGGGCACGCGCGTGACGGCGCTCTCCGATGTGCTGGGGGTGTTTCACGGCAGCCTCGGTCAGGTGCTCTTCTGCCTGCTGCTCACCGTCGCGCTGGTCACCTCCCCGCGCTGGCCCGGGCCCGGGCTGATGAGCCAGGGGACGCGGGCTCGTTTCCTGGTGCTCGCGGGTGTTTTTCTGGGTGCCGTCGCGCTTCAACTCACCTTGGGCGCGGGCATCCGCCACACCCAGCGCATGATTCCGGCCGCGCTCGACGTGCTGACGACCGGAGGCTCGTTTTTTCCTCCGGCCGACCGGGGCGACCTCTGGCTGATTTTTGCCCACAAAGCCTGGGCGCTGGTGGTGCTGGTGCTGGGCCTGGTTCTGGCCCATAAAGCGTGGCGCGGGCTGGAGGCCCACCCCGGGCTGCGCCGCCTCGCCCTCGCGATCCCCGCGCTGCTCGCGTGCCAGGTCACCCTCGGCGTTGCGGTCCTGCTGACCATGGACCGGTTCAAGCTGCCGCCCAGCACCACCCTCGTGCAGATGAAGCTGTCGCCGGTGTTCTGGGTGACCAATCTCCACGTCCTGACCGGACTGGCCCTGCTGGCCTGCGCCTTCGTCCTGGTGGTGAAACTTGTCGCCGCCGTGCCGCTTCGCGGTATGGTGGCGGCCAACGCCGGCGGTGAGGCCGGAGTGCCCGCGTGAACGACCCAACCCCCAGCCTGCCCGCCTGCGCGGTCGACCCACCCCCGTTCGCAGCCAGCGCCCGGGCTGACGTGATGGCGCTGACCAAAGCGCGGCTCAGCGGCCTGGTGGTGGTCACCACTCTGGCTGGCTACTGGCTGGGGGTGGAGCGCGGGGGATCGCTTGATGGATGGCGGCTGGCCCACACCCTGTTTGGCACCACGCTGTGCGCCTTTGGCTCGGCGGTCTTCAATCAACTGATCGAAATCGAGGCGGACGCCCGCATGGCCCGCACGGCGGACCGCCCGTTGCCGGGCCGGCGCATCCCGCCCGCGGCCGCTTTTATGATTGGCGTGGTGCTGTGCGGCTGGGGGGTGGTCCACTTGGTGAACAAGGTCAATGTGGAGGCCGCGGCGCTCGCGGCGGCCACCTTGGTCACTTATTTGTTCATTTATACGCCTCTGAAGCAGCAGAGCACCACGAACACCCTGGTCGGCGCGGTTTCCGGGGCGCTGCCGCCGATGATCGGCTGGGCCGCGGCCGCCGGACCGGAGACCACGGCGCTGGGATTCCGCTGGGAGTGGCTGGGCCGGGCCGAGGCGTGGTGGCTCTTTGCCCTGCTCTTCTTCTGGCAGCTTCCCCATTTCCTCGCCATCAACTGGATGTACCGGGACGAGTATCGCCGCGCCGGCTTCGTGATGTGGTCGAACGACGATGACTCCGGGGCCAAAACCTCATGGCTGGCCCTCGTTTTCGCCCTGTGTCTGCTGCCAGTGGCGGTCTGGCCGGCGGCGGCGGGTTTTGCCAGCTGGCTGGTGTCGACTGGCGGGGTGATGCTCACCGGATGGCTGCTCTGGCTGGCCCTGCGGTTCCGTCGGGACCGCACCCGGCCGGCGGCGCGCCGGTTGTTTTTCGCCACGCTCGCCTTCCTGCCGATCGCCCTCATTCTGGTGCTGGCCGGCGCGCGCCCGGTTTAAGCCGTTTTCCGCATCCCGCTGAATTTCACCACCCATGTCCACTCACCCCGCTTCCCCCGCCGGTCCCCCGGCACCGCCGGAGGCCCCGCGCGTCCGGCCCTGGACCATCTGGGCGCTCATCGCCGTGATCGCCTTCGGCGGCCTCGTCGGCACCCAACTGCTCTTCAAACGAATCGTGCCCGAGGTGAACAAAAAGGCGCAACGCCTCCCCTATCTGGCCCGGTTGGAAAAAGACCTCGAGGCGGTCAACTCGTCCGGGCAGACGGTCCGGCTCAGCCAGCTCGACGGCAAGGTCTTCCTCATCGCCTATGTCTACACCACCTGCCCGCGCGGCTGCGCCGAGGTGATTGATAAAATGCGGGCCATGTACGCGAAATACGGCTCCGATCCTCGGTTCCACCTGGTCTCGGTGAGCGTGAATCCGACCCATGACACGGCGGACCAGTTGACGAAATTCCGCGAGGCGCACGGCCTGACCGCGTCCAATTGGTGGTTTCTCACCGGCGACCAGGAAGCCCTCCGCTACTACATGACCAAACAGGTCAATCTGCGCCCGGTTGTCGACATTCCGGAAAAGGACCGCCTCAGCCCCGAGGATCTCTTCGACCATGACACCCGCGTCGCCCTGGTCGACGCCCAGAGCCACGTCCGCGAATATTACGATGTGGCCGCCCCGGACCCGGGCATCAACCGCCTGATCATGCAAAAACTCGAGACCGACATTGCCTCGGTGCTCGCCGAAATCGCCGCCCCCGATGCCCCGGCCGCCGCCTCCAACACACCCTGATCGAAAAAGATGCGGCTAGTTGCGGGGCACCTCGGGAATGTCACGAAGCGGCGGGATCGGTCTTCGCGAGTGCCGCCACGTCGTGTGTGGCACTTTCCCGTCTCCTTCGTCGGCCCCTCTTCAAAACCGGATGCCGCTCCGCCCCTTCCTCCGCGCCTCTTATGTCCATCCACGATCTGCCCGCCCTCAACGCCGCCCTCAACGGCCTCGCCACCGTCCTGCTGGTGGTGGCACTGGTCTTCATCAAGCAGAAGCGCATTGAGGCCCATCGCATCACCATGCTGGCCGCCTTCGGTGTCTCCTGCGTCTTCCTGGTCTTTTACGTCGCCCACAAGATCGGCGTGAAAGGCGTGCACACGCCATTCGGCGGCGAGGGCGCGATCCGCACGGCGTATTACGTCATGCTCGTCTCCCACATCCTCCTGGCCATGGCCATCGTGCCGCTCGCCCTGGTCACGCTTTTCCGCGGCCTGAAGCGCGACGACGCCCGCCACAAAAAAATCGCGCGCATCACCTGGCCGATCTGGTTCTACGTCAGCGTCACCGGCGTGCTCGTCTATTTCATGCTCTACGTTTGGTTCCCCGCTCCCTCGACCCTCGAAAAACGCGCCGCGGCGGCCGCTGTCGTGCTGTAACCGGGGTCGGTGACCCCGGATCCGCGGCGGCCGCTGCCGCGCTGTAGCTGGGGTCGGTGACCCCGGATCGTCGCTGCCGCGCTGTAGCTGGGGTCGGTGACCCCGGATCGTCGCTGCCGCGCTGTAGCTGGGGTCGGTGACCCCGGATCGTCGCTGCCGCGCTGTAGCCGGGGTCGGTGACCCCGGATCTGGGGTCGGTGACCCCGGATCCGCGGCGGCCGCTGCCGCGCTGTAGCCGGGGTCGGTGACCCCGGATCGTCGCCCCCGGAACCGCGCCCGGCGGAGGCGTGGGCATCGTCCGCGCCAGCAGGCCTCTGCCAGCCCGTGGATTTTCCGGTCCGGGTGGGTAGTGCCACCGACACAAAGGCGTGATTGGGGGCGTTGGACGGGGGCGTTGGACGGGGCGACGATCCGGGGTCACCGACCCCAGCTACAGCCTCTGTTGAGAGTTCCTTGAACCCCGTGCCGCCAGGCGTCTGCCGCTGACGTGCCCGGAGGTCACGTCCCACCCGGGGCGAGGAGCAGTAAGGTGGGGCGCGACCTCCGGGCGCGCAGACAGTGAAGACCCACTGCCGCCAAATCGCCCGCGCCTCCTCAAGCGGTGTGCCCCCAGGCGGTGGGTGTGGCAGGCCGTTTGGGAGCACCGAACGAGGCGGGCATGGGCCGGAAAGTGGACGCGCCCGCCGCTGACGTGCCCGGAGGTCACGTCCCACCCGGGGCGAGGAGCAGTAAGGTGGGGCGCGACCTCCGGGCGCGCAGACAGTGAAGACCCACTGCCGCCAAATCGCCCGCGCCTCCTCAAGCGGTGT
>Ga0209702_10000055_pt1 | contig 179318 bp, 160 predicted proteins | sample FRY01_FD_187210 | JGI IMG/M metagenome (GOLD analysis project Ga0209702, IMG submission 187210) | Freshwater microbial communities from Lake Fryxell liftoff mats and glacier meltwater in Antarctica - FRY-01 (SPAdes) (version 2) | ecosystem: Environmental > Aquatic > Freshwater > Ice > Glacier...
CGAGATCTGCAAACGATGGATTTTGGGCTATTTTCATAGCTTAAAAATAATCATAATAAATTGATAATCATATAATTGAGTCGATTTATTTGTGATTAATTTGAACTATTTACCTTGCAACGGTCTTGATATTTAACCATTTGGAAATCTTCTAAAGATGGTAAATGGGGTATAGAACTGAATGCAATAAATCCACAACCACAACCAAACATAGAAGTAAAGCAATTATTTATTAATCCAGAAAATAGAGATTACCCTAGAATTTATGGCCCACCGTACCTACAATTGAGGGAACAAGTAATTTTTAATACCGACTCTTTATTAGGTGATGCACTTAAAAAAGCAGGCAACAGCGCATTTAAAAATTATTACGCAGATGATGTACAGCTGTTCTTACCTAATCAAACACCGGTAATAGGTAAAGTAAATGTCTTAAATAAAATTGCAGAGAACAATCTTTTATATACTAATAAACCGGCTAAAGTTAAAAGGGCATCAAGTGGCGACATTGCTTACACAACCGGAACCGCTACCATAGGTTTAGAATCTTACGATTATATTAGAGTATGGCAAAAAGATGGAGAAATGAAATGGAATATTATTATAGATATGTATGTTAATGAAAAATAAAGCTTTTAATTATTAGGCATTAAAATTGTTTAACTGTAATTGAACCAATTTTTTGGATATTATGAAAACTCAAAGTCACTCTAACAGTTATGAAACTCTTTCGCAAGCCATGAACGGACTAAAAGAGGAGGGTTTTACTTACGAATTTGATTATAAAGAAGACTGTATATTTTGCTCACTTCCTGCGGTAAGAAAATTCACTTCCGCCGAATTAAAAGTTGTTCAAATTCATCGTTTTGAAGGAATGAACAGTCCAGATGATAGCTCTATTCTATATGCTATAGAAAGTAAAGATGGCGTTAAAGGGCTGTTGGTTGATGCTTATGGCATGTATGCCGATGAAGAAAAAACTGCTTTTATGAAAGATGTGGAAATTGAGAGTGAATAAACAGCTTATTAGTTGTTAAATAAAAAATGATTAACGGGCGTTCTTAGGGCTGTACGAATAACACTGCAAAAAGTGATTCCTTTCAAGCTATTAGATTTTATTTTTTTCTATCTGCAATACAGTAAATCAAATAAAGCTACCCTTTTTCCGAAGGAATCCTTTCGGACTGTACTCAATGCTTTTTTTCGGTAATATACTTTTAATAAACTTTTGGATAATTTTATCAAAGTTGATATACCTTTCCAAAGTTTAATTTAGTCTTTTCAATAGTAAAAAAACTGTTGAAGTGAACATTCAAATTATTAGAATTTTTACACGCATTAGGTAAATATTATTAGAAAATACCGAAACCCTTTTAAATGGTAAAAAGAAACTAAATAACAAAGATATAAATATGGAGATTTTTTCAGTATTTGTATAAACTTTGAGAAAAGAATGAAAAGCTGAAAGTGGATAAAAAATTGGTTTATAGAGGCTAATTGTGAAAACTAAATATTATTTAAAAGTATATCACCCATATAAAAAACCTTTAAAAGATTGAAAAATATAAATTCTAAAGAACTTCTAAAAGTGAATGCTATAAATACTTCAATTTTTAATTACTTTTAAGTTTAATTGAGATAATTTATATAATAAAAATCAAACATTATTTAGGTAGTAAAGAATTATTAGCCAAAATTGACACAATATTAAACTGACTTCCTATTCCATATTTTGAAGCTAAAAACTCATTGGTTGGTTGAGAATCATTCTTAAAAATTGTTATCACTCCAGATTCTATTTTATAGTTAAACGTATCTATTATCCAATTTCTAAAATTTGTAGTTCCAGTTTCTTTAGTTTTAAATTCTACAATTTCTTTTTCTTTATTGATTTCAATATAACCACTTAAACCACATTCTGCTCTTGAAAACTGATTTCCCTTTATGATAAAGTTTAATGGATAACTATAGGAAGTATCAGGTTTTTGGACCGTTCCTGTCCAAACAATTCTATCTATAAAGATTTTGCCTCTGTAACTACCATCAAGTATATCTTGATTGATGATGACTATTTCTTTCTTTGTATTAGGTAAATCCTTGATAATTTCATCTTCCTTCTTTACGCATGAAGCAAATAAAAAACAGTTAAGAATAATGTATATAAATAATTTCGATTTCATAAATATCAGGGTTTGTAACATATAAATATACCAGAATAGAACACTTATGATACAACAAAAAATCCCTTCCAGAAAACAAATTCCGAAAGGGATTTTTAATATTCAGTTTAGCGCTTTCATCCTGATAGCTATCGGGACTAAAACTTTTTTCTTAAACCTAAGTCAAACCTTATATAAGCGAAACACTTCTATTCACAAAAGCAGTTAATTCAGCTCCAGTTAACAAACCCTGAGAAAGTAATGCTAAATCGAAAGTTTGCTTAGCCAAAGCAGATTGTTCTGCTTCGTCAGTACTAGCCAAAATTTTGTTAACTATTTTATGGTTTCCGTTAATGGCAACTTTATAGCTATCTGGCATATTTCCGTAAAAACTCATGCCGCCACCCATGGCAGCCATATCTTTCATACGGCGCATAAACTCATCCATAGTTACGGTTACAGGTAATTCATCCGGACTTAAAGCTTCAACCTCAACCTTGTAAGCAGGTTTGTTAATTGCCTTTTCAAAAATCTCTGTCACCTGCTTAGTTTGGTCCTCGCTTAAAACGTGTTCCATTTTTTCGCCTTTATCAATCAGTTTATCAACGGTATTGGCATCCACACGTTTCAACTGTGTTTTCTCTAATTTCTGCTCCATTTGGCTCACAAAATGAGTATCAATAGGCGTATCCATTAACAAAACATCGTAACCTTTCTTTGTAGCCGACTGGATAAATCCATCCTGTTTAGCAGGGTCAACCGTGTATAAATATACTAAGTTCCCGTCCTTATCAGTTTGGATGTCCTTTACCGTATCACGGTATTCGTCCATCGTAAAGTTCTTTTTGCTGGTATTGGTAAACAAAGCAAAATCTTTGGCTTTATCGTAAAATTTCTCTTCAGAAATCATTCCGTATTTCACAAACAAACCAATATCACTCCATTTAGCCTCGTAAGCTGGTCGGTCTTTTTTAAACAACTCACCTAATTTTTCAGCCACTTTTTTAGTAATGTAGCTGTTAATCTTCTTCACATTACCGTCTGCTTGCAAGAAACTACGCGATACGTTTAATGGAATATCTGGTGAATCTATCACCCCATGCAACAACATCAAAAACTCAGGCACAATGTCTTTTACCTCATCGGTAATAAACACTTGGCGACTAAATAATTTGATTTTATTACGTTGTATCTCTACATCGTTTTTCAATTTAGGGAAATATAAAACTCCAGTTAAGTTGAAAGGATAATCAACATTTAAATGAATCCAGAATAACGGATCCTCTTGGAAAGGATAAAGCTCTTTGTAAAACTGTAGGTAATCTTCATCTGTTAATTCAGACGGAGTTTGTGTCCAAATGGGCTTAGCGCCGTTAATTACATTGGGTAAATCAACAGACTTGTATTCTTTTTTACCTTCTGCATCTTCGCCATCTTCTACACTTTCAGATTTAGTTCCAAAAATTAAAGGGACAGTTAAAAATTTAAAGTATTTATCTAAAATTTGCTGTAATTTTTGCTCGTCTAAAAACTCCTCAGATTCTGCATTTACGTGTAAGATGATATCTGTACCTCGAGTAGTTCTTATACCTTCTTTAATCTCAAACTCGGTGCTACCATCGCAAATCCATGCAGCAGGTTCGGCGCCATCTTGGTAAGAAAGTGTCTGAATTTCCACGTTATCAGAAACCATAAAAGCCGAGTAAAAACCTAAACCAAATTTACCAATAATCTCATTGGCATCTTTAGCGTCTTTAAATTTCTCAACAAACTCTGTAGCGCCAGAGAAAGCAATTTGATTAATATATTTCTTAATCTCCTCGGCAGTCATCCCCAAACCATTGTCAGAAACGGTAATGGTTTTTTTGTCTTTATCAAACGCTACATTAACAGCTAGTTCGCCTAGTTCACCATTGTATTGCCCTAAACCAGCCAAACGCTTTATTTTTTGGGTTGCATCGGCAGCGTTAGACACCAATTCTCTTAAAAATATCTCGTTATCAGAGTATAAAAACTTTTTAATGATTGGGAAAATATTCTCAGTATGTATCGAAATCGTTCCTTTTTCCTTCATAATTATTTTGTGTTGTTACATTATAGTTTACTGTGGCTACACATCAATGCTTGTTCCAAAGGTGTTTAGAATGTCAAGTTGACAGTTAAGAATTATTTTTTGGGCGTTCCCTTTGGCTTTAGCTCGAGCCCAAAACACGGGCGGGCTGTCCATTATATCTTTTTTTGCCACCTGCTTAATGAAGTAATTGCAAAAAAAAGGATACCATTTCCATCCCTAACGCAGCTCTTAGGAGTGGATAAATAAACTGTTTTATTAGAATTATTTGATTCAAAATTTACATAATCTTCGATTCCTGCGGGAGATTTATTAAATAATGTTTCTGTAACGTATGTCGCGTTAAGGATTGTAGCGGATACCAGCCTTGTGGATAAGGCCTGAAGCAGTATGAGCGGAAAGCTTGACACGGTGGTGGATTTTGAGCGATTGGCAAAAGGGAACGCCCAATTATTTGAAATTTTGAACAAAAAAAACGCTCCACGTTCCGGAGCGTTTATCTGCATTAACACTATAAATTAACATGATTATCTTAATTGCAGACGCTCAAGTACCACGTTTTTTCTGATAAACTTTCAAAGTTTAAATATTGTCTTTCTCATTTATCAGATGCACAAACAAATACAAATGTTACACAGCTTTTAAAATATAATTTTCTCTACTAAATTAGAACAGCGATTATGAATTATTTATGAAGACTCACTAATTATTTAGTTTAATTTTAAAAAGTTAAATATTACTTTATTTATAGCTTTTGTAGATGCTATTTATAAACACTTAATTATTTTAATAAAATGATAACTTTGTAATCCGAAATTTTAAGAATAAAACAAGATTAAAGCATGTTTGAAAATCTGCAGGATAAGCTAGAAGGCGCATTTAAAGTATTAAAAGGACAAGGTAGCATTACCGAAATTAACGTGGCCGAAACCATGAAAGAGATAAGAAAAGCTCTTTTAGATGCCGATGTTAACTACAAAACAGCAAAATCTTTTACAGATGATGTGAAGCAAAAAGCATTAGGACAAAATGTGTTAACAGCCATTTCGCCTGGGCAATTGCTTACAAAAATAATGAACGATGAGCTTACCCAGTTAATGGGAGGCTCGGTAGATGAGCTTAATATTAAGTCAAACCCTACCATTATTTTAATTGCAGGTTTAAACGGAGCAGGTAAGACTACGTTTACTGGTAAGCTGGCTTTATTCTTAAAAGCGCAAAAAGGTAAAAAACCTTTATTGGTTGCCGGCGATGTTTATCGCCCAGCGGCAATTGATCAATTAGAGGTTTTAGCAGGTCAAGTAGGGGCAGAGGTGTATACAAACCGCGAATCTACCGACCCAGTTGCCATTGCTTTAGAAGGAATTGCACATGGTAAAAAGAACGGAAACAATGTAATTATTATAGATACGGCTGGTCGTTTAACGCTAGACGATGCCTTGATGGATGAAATTGCCGAAGTTAAAAGAGCAACACAACCACAAGAAATTTTATTTGTAGTTGATGCCATGACTGGGCAAGATGCTGTAAATACAGCCAAAGTCTTTAACGATAGGTTAGATTTTACGGGTGTTGTTTTAACCAAGTTAGATGGCGATACCCGTGGTGGTGCAGCGCTTTCTATTAAATCTGTAGTGAATAAGCCTATTAAGTTTATAGGTACTGGCGAAAAAATGGATGCTTTGGATGTTTTCTATCCAGAAAGAATGGCGTCGCGTATTTTGGGAATGGGTGATGTGATTTCTTTAGTAGAAAGAGCACAACAGCAATTTGACGAGAAAGAATCTGCAGCCTTACAAAAGAAAATACGCAAAAATAAATTCGACTTTAACGATTTCTTGAGCCAAATACAACAAATCAAGAAAATGGGTAACATTAAAGATTTAATGGGTATGATACCTGGCGTAAGCAAAATGATGAAGAATGTAGATATTGAGGACGATGCTTTTAAAGGAATAGAATCAATTATTCAATCTATGACTCCGCATGAGCGTGAAAACCCAGACAGCATAAACCAAAGCAGACGAACTCGTATCGCTAAAGGTAGTGGTAGCGATATGGCAGAGGTAAACAAGCTAATTAAACAATTTGAAGACATGCGTAAGATGATGAAGCAATTCTCTGATCCTGCTGCCATGGCTAAAATGCAAAAAATGATGAAAGGTGGCATGCCCGGCGGTGCCGGAATGAGATAATACCTTATCAATCTAATAAATATTTTAAAAAAAGAGAGGTCGCCTTTTTATGACAATTTTAAAAAGAGATTCCTGTCGATACTACCAACCGCTGCAATTTATACTCGCTAACGGTTTTGCTTGGTGCTATTGGCCACCAAGAACCATTGTTTTGACCACCAATAACTATTGTTTTAGCTTTTTGCATTTTATAGCCTGCATTAACAGTAAAGTTTACTTTTCGCAATTTGCCAAACCTAAAACTTAAATTAGGATGCGTAAATAACTGGGGTTGATATTTATCTTCTGGTCCTTTTGTTTGAAATAAATAAAAACCTAAACCAGTATTAAAACCCAGTATGGTATCTATTTTTTTGCCCTTAAAAAGTGGGGTTTTTAGCGCTATACCAACAGGGTTAATATTAAAATACTCGTATTGGTCAAAGCCCAATACAATGCCTGCTTCTATATGATATTTTTCTAAAACAACCCCTGTGTAATGCTGAAAGCTTGGCCCTAATCGATTTATTCCAAATAAAAACCCTGCAGTACTCTCGTTTTTAAATTTTAAAGAATCTTGGGCTAAACTTAATTTTGCGGTTGTTAATGATAAAACAATTAACAATAATAGAACTCTCATTAAAAAGTAGGTGCTTTTTTTATTTGACTTAAAAGTTTTGAAGGAGCTTCGCTAACTGGGTATGAGTATTGATAAATGCTGTCGTCGCCTGTGATGATAATAGACTTTGGCCCTGCAATTACATCATTAGAATTAATTGCTTTGTTAAAAGATAGAAGCTTTTCTCCTACAGTTAAAATATTACTTTTATCAAAGGTTTTAAACCCAATAGCACCTTCGCAAATAAATAAAATATTGTCTTTAATAGCCAATCCTCTAGGATTTATCATGTTAAACTGAGAAATTAACTTTGGGTTTTTAGGGTCTTTTATATTTATAACTTCTAAAACATTAATCCCTTGCCTACAGTTTGTGCCCGATCGTAAAGTAACGTAAGCATAATCGCCTTCTACAATAACTGGGTCGCAACTGGTAACATGACTATAGGTAGATAATTTAACTGGGGAAAGGGGGTCTGAAGCATCAAAAATATGCATTCCAGTAGTAGAGCCTACAAATAATTTATTTTGATAGGGGAAAATAGTTTCTATACCAAATCCAATGTTAATGTTCTTTACAAATGCTGGGCTCGCTGCATTTTCTACATTAAATACCTTTAATTGAGTTTGATCTACCGTATATAAACTGCTATTTTGTAGTGTAAACCTAGCGGTAGAACCACCTGTGCCATAACTTCTACTATCAGAACTAGAATTAAAACTGGTTGTAATAAAAGCATCTTTATTTCTACTAGATCCTTTTTTGTGAGTGTAAGTAATCAAAGTGTCTTTGTAAGCGTAAATTAAATTAGTATTAACTGCTCTGTAATAACTGTTAAAAACATCTTTAACTCTGTTTTTTATTTTTATTTGTTTAGGATTGCTAATATCAAATGCTAGTAAATCAATATAGCTATCGGCATATAAAATATTATCGTTTACAGCTAAATCTTGGTTGCCAGGGATATTGATAAAGTTTAAAAAAACTGGCGAAGCGGGATTGCTATTATCTACCACATGTATTCCTTTCCTTACGTCATTAATAAATAAATAATTGCCGTAAATATAAATCCGACCAGGATTTTCTAAAGTTTTTGGACTTTGTGCCGCAACTTCTATAGCTCTTATGCTATCTGGAGATGTTAAATATCTGATTTGAGTTTTGTAGGTTACGGTTTCTAGAATTTCGTCTTTACAAGATGTAAATAATGCAAAAAATAAGATGGCGGAAATAAAGAATGTTTTTTTAATAAGTAATTTAGGTTTCATGTCTTTTGGTTTTTAGATAATTACGTATTGTAGATAAACATTGCTACAAAAATTAATTTTTTTAATCAAAAAATAATAGAATAGAACTAAGCCTTAAAATTATGGCTGTGCCAAATTAAACATCATACCTTTACAACATGAAGTTTGAATTAGGAGAGTTTGTAAGATTTGTAGATGAAAACCGCGAAGGCTATATCACTAAAATATTAAGCGATGAGATGGTGGGCGTTACTGGTGAGGATGATTTTGAAATTCCTGTAATGATTAATAACCTGACTAGAGTGCATGGAAAATCAAAATTTATAGATGAAAGTCAAGGCAATGTAGCTACCCATCAGACCATAGAATTTATTGAAAAAGGAATATTTATTGCTGTAGTGAGCGACCCAAATAAAGGATCTGTAGTTTATTTTCATTTGATTAACCAAACTAGCTATCAATTATTAAGCACCTTAAAAACGGATAAAAAAGGTGTTTTTAAAGGTGAATTTTGTGGAATAGTGAATCCGCAATCAGATACAAAAATTTATTCAGCATCGTTACCAGATTTAGACCTTTGGCCCAATTTTCAGTTGCAAGCCATGTATTATACCACCCAAAATAAAGCATGGGTTAAGCCATTAGTTTTTGATATTAAATTTAGAGCTAAAGATTTTACAGGGAGCAAAACTCAAATTCCATTTTTAAAGGAACAAGGTTGGTTGATTAGAATAGATGAACCTAAAATAAAAATTGATGCTGAAAAGTTAAAGGAAAGCTTTTTTAAACCTACCGAAGAAAAGAAAACGGTAGATAAACCACAAAAAGAAATTGATTTGCACATAGAAAAACTTCGTGACGATTATCAATTCCTGAACAAAAACGAAATCTTAGATATCCAATTGGCGCATTTTCAAAATGCATTAGACGCAGCTATAGTTCATCAGTTTGAGCGTATCATATTTATACATGGTGTAGGAAATGGCATTTTACAACATAAAATACATAAAGCGGTAAGCAAGCACCCAAAAGTGCAAACTTTTAAAGATGCCCAAAAAGAAAAATTTGGTTATGGTGCTACTGAGGTTATTTTGAGGTAAGTGCTCTTAAGAAATTTACGTTAACGATTGTCCAAAGGACTCTCCAAAGGACTCTCCAAAGGAGTCCTTTGGACCTTCGGAGAAACGGCATCCCATCCTGTTTTTCGGGCAGGCTTTTTTGGGTAAAAAGATATAGTTCAAAGTTCCATAAGTCCAAATAATCCCTCGGTACAGTCATTTTGTGACGTGTTATTCCGATAGCTATCGGAACGCCCAAAAAATAAATCAGCTATGCTTACCTTTGTCAGATGCAGCTTATCCCAGAAGAATTAAATCAGTATTTATTAGCCACCTGCGAACCAGAACCAGCGCTTTTAAAAAAGATTGATCGTGAAACGCAATTAGAGGTTTTGATGCCCAGAATGGTATCTGGTCATTTACAAGGCAGGTTGCTTAGTATGCTTTCTAAATTAATGCAACCTAAACGAATTTTAGAAATTGGCACTTTTACTGGTTATGCAACGTTATGCCTTGCAGAAGGGCTTGCTAACGATGGTAAAATTATTACGCTAGACATTAACGAAGAATTGGAAGATCGAGTAAGGGGATATTTTTCTGAGTCGGATTTTAACAAGCAAATAGACTATAAAATTGGCAATGCGTTAGAAACCATTCCAACTTTAGACGAGGTTTTTGATATTGTTTTTATAGATGCCGACAAGAAAAATAATGGTACCTATTACGACATGATTTTTGATAAAGTTAGAAAAGGTGGACTAATAATTGTTGACAATGTTTTATGGAGTGGTAAAGTTTTAACAAAAATTAACGACACCGATACTTCAAATATTAATACTTTTAACCAATTAATTGCTGTCGATAATAGGATAGAAAAATTGATTCTACCCCTAAGAGACGGTTTATTTTTAATGAGAAAAAAGTAAATTATTACTTATTTCTAAAACATAAAGGTTTGAAAAAAATTATTGTTCTTTTAATGCTTTCTATTGTAAGTTATCAATGCTTTTCGCAATCTGTAATCAATAATTATGTGGATGAAAATAAAGAATTTGCGGTAGATTTAATGAACCAGCACCATGTTCCGGCAAGTATTATTTTAGCGGTTGCCATACACGAGTCGGCGGCGGGAACCAGTAAAATTGCCCGATATTTAAACAATCATTTTGGCATTAAAGGACACAATAGCAATACTCAAATTAGGTCTTCTTACAAAGATTACAACGGACCAAAAGACTCTTACCTAGATTTTGTAGATAAACTACAAACCCGCAGCAAATATAAAATCCTGTTTGATAAATATAGCCAATATGAATATAAGCAATGGGCTTACGGTATACAAAGAGGTGGCTATGCCGCCAGCAAAACGTGGGCAGCACAGGTTATAGCTATCATAAAAAAGTATCAGCTTTATAATTATGACAACAGACCCGATGATTATATTGAAACGGTATTACCATCTGCAACTGTTGTGAAAACAACTGTTAAAAAAACATATACGGTAAAAGGTGGAGATACTTTAGGGGTTATTGCCAAAAAATATCATACCACTGTTAAAAACTTAATGCAAAAAAATAATTTAAAAAGTACAGTATTGCAGATAGGACAGAAATTGAAAATTTAAATGAAAAATGTTTTACTCTCGCTTACGCTGATATTTCTATTTGCTGCATGTTCCTCTAAAAAAAAGCGTACTAACTATCATAAAGAAAATAAGAAGATAGAAAAAGTTGCTGATAGAAAATCTGATAAAGATTATCCAAGCTACACTACGCTAAGTTATATAGATCGGTTTAAAAACATTTCCATTGAAGAAATGAATAGGTACGGTATTCCCGCAAGCATCACTTTGGCGCAGGCTATTTTGGAGTCTGGTACAGGTAAAAGCGATTTAGCTAAATACGCAAATAATCATTTTGGGATTAAGTGTACAAAAGATTGGAAAGGCAAAGGATACTATAAAGATGATGATGCTAAAGACGAATGTTTTAGGGTTTATAACAACCCCGAAGAAAGTTTTAAAGATCACTCGCAGTTTCTAAAACGCAAACGTTACGCTAGTTTATTTGAGTTAGATAAAAACGATTACGAAGGCTGGGCTAAAGGATTAAAAGATGCTGGTTATGCCACAAACCCAAGGTATCCACAACTTTTAATTGGCTTAATAGAAAAATACAATTTAAACCAGTACGATAGTGGTGAAGGAAGAATAGATAAAATTAAAAGAGAAGACCGTGTTTTAAGAGATATTAATAAAAATATCCCTAACGAAAACAGTAAAGATAAACCTACAGATGCTCCTACAATTATAGAAGGCAACAAATACGTAGTACAGCAAGGCGATACACTTTACAATATTTCTAAACGTTTTGGCTTAACTGTTGATGAATTAAAGTTGTTGAATAACCTTACCGATAACGATATTAAAATAGGTCAGAAAATTATAATCAAAAAATAGAATTGAAAATCCTGCTTGCATTTACCTTAATTTTCTCTTTTAGTTTTGCAGCCCTTGCACAGCAAGAAGAAAGTATTGGTGGGATAATTTTTGATTATGACACCAAGTTTAGAATAAATAAAGTTAGCATTTCCAACTTACGTACGCAAAAATCTGTTTTCAACAACAATAAAGGCGAGTTCTTCATTAATGTAAAAAAAGGAGACATCTTGATTAGTACTTTAATGGGATATAAAAGCGATACTTTATTATATGCCGGACAAACCACCATTTTAATTTATTTAAAAAGACGAGCAATCCCACTTCCCGAAGTTGTTTTTAAAGACTCTGTTTTGTCGGCTAAAGATAAATACGAGGAAACTAAAAAGGCATTTAATCAGGTAAATAGATTAGGTAACAATAAAGACTTATTAAACATAAACCAAAATGGCGTAGGATTAGGAATTAACGCCATTTGGAGTGCTTTTAGTAAAGAAGGTAAAAATGCCAGAAAGCTAATGGAAACTATGGAGCGTGATTATGAAAATGCTTTTATAGACCAAGTTTTCACCAAAGATTTAATAACAAAAACAACTGGTTTAAGAGGCGATAAACTGTTAATATTCATGATCAATTTTCGCCCGTCGTACAATTTTATAATTAGAGCAAATCAATATGATGTGGGAAGCTATATAAAAATGGCTTATATGCGATTTAAAATGATCAAATACGAAGATATTTCTAAATTAAAACCTATAGAAATTCCTTAAATTTTCTTACAAACTGACTAAATTAACGTTAATTGAGTCAGTTGATTGACTGAATTAACGTTAATTCAGTCAATCAACTGACTCAATTAATGTTTTTTTATATATTTGTGGAATGAAAATTCCGCGTAAGGTTAAAGATATTATCCAAAAAAGAATAGGGCAAAATAAAGTGCTCTTGCTTTTTGGTTCTAGACGAGTAGGCAAAACTCACCTTATCAAATCTTTAGAAAAAGATTTAACTATTCCTTATTTACACCTTAACGCAGAAGATGCAGATGTACTTTATATTTTAGAAAACAGAAGTGTTGCAAACTATGAAAGACTGCTGGCTGGGCAAGAACTAGTGATTATAGACGAGGCTCAGGTAATACCAGACATTGGAAAGATTTTAAAATTAATGATAGATAGCTTCGACGATTTAACTATTATCGCTACAGGTTCTTCCGCATTTGATTTATCTAACCAAACTGGCGAACCACTTACCGGCAGAAGTTATACCTATTATTTACATCCCATAGCACAAAAAGAATTATCGGGCTTAGAAAATATTTTACAAACGCAGCAGCATTTAGAAGATCGATTAATTTTTGGTTCGTATCCAGAAATTTTTCAATTAGAAACACCCACAGAGAAAGCGGAGTATTTAAAAAATTTGGTGAACGCATATTTATTGAAGGATATCTTACATTTCGAGAATATTCAAAACAGTGCTAAAATTTACGATTTACTCCGATTAATAGCCTATCAGGTAGGTTCAGAAGTATCTTTAGACGAGCTTGGTAAACAACTAGGCATAAGTAAAAACACGGTCGAACGCTATTTAGATCTACTGGCCAAAGTGCAAATATTGTTTAAGCTAGGAGGTTACAGTACTAACTTGAGAAAAGAAATTACTAAATCTTCTAAGTGGTATTTCTTTGATAACGGAATTAGAAATGCCATTATTAACGATTTTAGATTATTACCACTAAGACAAGATATTGGCCTACTTTGGGAAAATTATTGCATTTACGAACGCATCAAACTCAATAATTGCAATCAAGAAAGTGCCGAATACTTTTTTTGGCGTACGTATGATCAGCAAGAGATAGATTTAATAGAAAAAAATCAACAATCTATTAACGCGTTTGAGTTTAAATACAAAGAAGGAAAAAGTAAAGTACCAGCCTTTTTTGCTAAAAACTATCCCAATGCTGGTTTTACCATCATCAACAAAGAAAATTATTTAGAGTTTATATTGTAATTAAAATTTAGAGCTTAATTTTTGCGGCGTTCTGATAGCTATCGGAATAACACGTCATCCGCTATAGTCCCGATGAATCCTGATAGCTCCTATGTTTGTGCGGATAAATAATACCCACACAAACAAAATATTAATGTTACAAATTTTCTCATTTTTTAAATCCAAAACGGTAACCTAATCTTAAATCCAAATAAGGGTAAGTAATATTGAAGTTATCAAATGAACGTTTTCTTTCTGTTCTAACATTATTAACAGTAATCTCCTCATCTATTGTTCTATTATAAACAGAGGTGCTTTCAACTAACCTCAAATCAACCGAAAATCTATTTTTCAACAAACAGTATTTATAACCTAAATTAAGGCTTAAATAAACAATATTTTGACGAGTGTTATCTTCTGCTAAAGTTAAATCGCTACTAGCATATCTGCCAGAATTTAAACTGTTAATTTTAAAATAATTTAAACCACTTCCAGCATAAAAACCTCTCATATTACTTTTATTGTTAAAGTAATATTTAATATCAGAGGTGAATTGCAAGAGATTATCTTTACTTGAGGCATTAAACACTTCATCTCTACGTCTTTTATAACCTAGACCAAAACTAATTGATAATTTATCATTTAATTTATGCTCAAGATTTATATATTGAAAAGCATATGCAAAAATTATATTATCAATACCTTTATCATAAAAAACTCTAGCTGGTAAAACACTTATTTCGTTCTTTTGAGCTTTTACAATTTCTGGAACCAAGCTTGTTAATAGTATAAGAAAACTTAAAGTAGTAGAGAATTTCATATAAAAAAAGAGTAGATAAATATTTATACAATTATAAAAATAAGTTTAGTAGGAGAGCCATAAGAAACAATTAAAAATTGTTAAACTTAATTCATTGATAATGATGGCAATAATATCTGAAATCAGTAAACTCAAAAACATTAATTTTCATTAGCCCAAACATTTACCAAAAACATTAATTTTATTGGTATGGCAAACACCAAAGGCGAAAAAATTATAAAAGACTGGTACCAGCAAAAAAAATGGGAGCAGTTTGCCTTTCAAAAAGAAATGATGCAAGCCTACATTAATGGCTTTTCTGGCCTGTTAAATGCACCTACAGGAAGCGGTAAAACGTTTGCCATGTTTTTGCCATTTATTGCTCAATACATCAATCAAAATCCAGATAATTACCAAGAAAAAAGCAACCAAGGCTTATTAATGCTTTGGATTACTCCGCTACGGGCTTTAACAAACGACATTCAAAAAGCCATGCAAACCGTGGTAGATGATTTAGGTATTCCTTGGAAAATTGCGACACGTACAGGCGATACCAGTTCGGCAGATAAACAAGCCATTAAAAAAAAACCGCCAGAGGTTCTATTAACTACCCCAGAGAGTTTGCACTTAATGCTAGCGCAAAAAGAGTATCCTAAAACATTTAAAAACTTACACGTAGTAGTTACCGATGAATGGCATGAACTTTTAGGAACCAAACGTGGCGTACAACTAGAATTGGGTTTATCTAGGTTGAGGAGCTTGAAAAGTCGGAAGACGGAAGTCGGAAGTCAGCAGTCAGTGGACAATAGTCAGTGGAAAAATAGTCCAAATTCTGAGGTGAGAACTCCGCAGGAGACACAAAAAGTTACCACAAACACTTCCGACATCGGTCAACCGTCTTCGGTCTTTCAAAATCTCAAAATTTGGGGTATCAGTGCAACTATTGGAAATTTAGAAGAGGCTGCCGATGTACTATTAGGTCCGCAGTTTCCAGCTGATAAAAAAACTTTGGTTAGGGCAAACATCACTAAAAAGCTAGAAATTAAATCCATCATCCCAGAAAATGTAGAAAAATACAGCTGGAGCGGACATATAGGTTTAAAGCTTCTTCCACAAGTGATGGAGATTGTGGCAAAAAGTAAAACCACATTAATTTTTACCAATACTAGGGCACAATCAGAAATTTGGTATCATGCTATTTTAGATAATTATCCAGAATACGCAGGTGTAATGGCCATGCACCACGGCTCGTTAGACAACCAATTAAGAGCTTGGGTAGAAGAAGCTTTACACGCGGCTATTTTGAAATTGGTTGTATGCACATCTAGTTTAGATTTGGGTGTAGATTTTAGACCTGTAGATACCGTGATTCAAATTGGAAGCCCAAAGGGGGTTGCTCGGTTTATGCAAAGAGCCGGACGAAGCGGTCACCACCCAGGTGCAACGTCTAAAGCTTATTTTGTGCCTACACATTCTTTAGAATTGTTAGAAGGTGCAGCTTTGAAGTATGGCATAGCACATGAAATTTTCGAAAGTCGAGATCCAATTTTATTAGCTTACGATGTCTTAATTCAGTATTTGGTTACGCTTGCCGTTTCGGATGGATTTAGATCAGAAGAAACTTATCAGCAAATAATTTCAACTTTTGCTTACGCCGATTTAACCCGTAACGAGTTTCATGATATGTTGCAATTTATTACGCGTGGCGGGAAATCTCTAAGTGCTTATGATGAGTTTTTGAAAGTAGAAATTGAAGATGGTTTATTTAAAGTAAACGATAAACGTGTGGCTATGCGTCACCGATTAAGCATGGGAACCATTACTGGCGATATTAATGTGCGAGTGAAATTTCAGTCGGGGGGGAGTTTGGGTACCGTAGAAGAAGGCTTTATTTCTAAGTTAAAAGCCGGCGATGTTTTTTGGTTTGCTGGCAGAAGTTTAGAGTTTATTCGCTTTAAGGATATGACCGCTATAGTAAAGAAAAGCAATAAAAAGAAAGGACAAATTGCCAGCTGGGTAGGTAGCCGAATGCCACTTTCTTCACAGTTATCTGCAGTATTTAGAGAAAAATTGGATGAGGTTGCCCTTGGCGTAGAAGAAGATGAAGAAGTTAAAGCCTTGCGTCCGCTATTTGACCGACAAATTAGTCAGTCTCACTTACCCTTTAAAACGCAGTTTTTAATAGAGCAATTAGAAAGCAGAGATGGCTTTCATTATTTCTTTTATCCTTTTGAAGGGCGATTAGTACACGAAGGTTTAGCTTCTCTTTTTGCGTACCGATTAACCAAATTAAAGAGTGCTTCATTTTCTATTGCCATGAATGATTATGGTTTTGAACTTTTAACAGACGAAGCCATGCCTTTAGAGCAGTCTATTGCAGATGGTTTGTTTAGCGATAAAAATTTATTAGACGATATTCAGTTAAGTCTAAACGCCAATGAAATGGCTCGCCGCCGATTTAGAGATATTGCACATATTGCCGGTTTGGTTTTTACTGGCTTTCCGGGTAAACCCATGAAGAATAAACATTTACAATCTTCTACCTCTTTATTGTTTGATGTTTTTAACGAGTACGAAAAGGATAATTTATTGGTCAGGCAAGCTTATAACGAAGCATTGGCTTTTCAATTAGAAGAGTTTAGATTAAGAGCTGCTTTACAGCGGATACAGCAGCAAGAAATTATCATTAAAACAACTGATGGTCCGTCTCCTTTTGCTTTTCCGGTAATGGTAGATCGGTTAAGCAGAGAAAAATTGAGCACAGAAACGATAGAAGAAAGAGTGGCTAAAATGGTAGGGAATTTAGAGTTGTAAAAGGTGTTAAATTAAAAAAGCTGTTTCAGAAAATTTTCTGAAACAGCTTTTTTATTTGCGTTAAGGATTGGAGCGGCAGCTTTTTTTGCCCTTCGACTCGGCTCAGGGCAACAAAAAAACTACAGCGTAAAGCCTGCCCGAACGCCCAAATATTACTATTACTCTATAACCGTAACTTTAATCATGTTGGTTTTTCCTTTTTTCTCTATTGGAATAGCGGCAGTGTTAATTACTAAATCGCCAGACTCGATAATTTTCTCTGCTTTTAATATTTTGTTTACCTCGCTAATGGTTTTGTCTGTACTATCAAATTTATCATAGAAAAAGCCTTTTACGCCCCATAACAAGCTTAATGTATTTAATAAGTTTATATTAGAAGTGAAAATATAAGTACCTGCTTTAGGTCTGTGGCTACAAATTTGGAAAGCGGTGTAACCAGAAGAAGTCATAGAAACAATGCCAGAGGCGTTAGTTTTTTCAGCTAAAAATACGGCTGAGCTACAAACCGCATCGGCCATGTAAGTTGCAGAAGTTTCGTCTAATTGCTTCTCTTTATAATAAGGGTAAGAGGTGTCTTCTACATGTTTCACAATCTTGCTCATGGTTTCAATTACAATTAGCGGAAACTCGCCTACAGATGTTTCGCCACTTAACATTACAGCATCTGCACCATCTAAAACCGAGTTTGCAACGTCGTTTACCTCTGCTCTTGTAGGGCGAGGAGTAGTGATCATGCTCTCTAACATTTGCGTTGCCACAATTACAGGTTTAGATGCGATGTTACATTTCTTGGCAATCATTTTTTGTAATACAGGAACTTCTTCTAAGGGCATTTCTACCCCTAAATCTCCACGGGCAACCATTACACCATCTGTAACCTCTATAATGGCGTCAATATTTTCTATTGCTTCTGGTTTTTCTATTTTAGCAATTACTCTTGCTGTTTTTCCACTTCGGCTAATAATTCTTTTTAAATCAATAATATCTTCGGCCTTACGTACAAAAGATAAACCGATCCATTCTACATCATTTTCTAATGCGAAATCTAAGTTTACTAAATCTTCTTCTGTTAAAGAAGGAATAGAAACCTTCGTATTTGGTAGGTTAACTCCTTTTCTAGAGGTTAAAATTCCGCCATGCACAACTTCACAAATAACGGTGTCTTTTCTATTGGTTTCAACAACTTTTAGCTGAAGCTTTCCGTCATCTAATAAAATAATTTCTCCTGCTTTTACATCTTGTGGAAAAGTCTCATAGGTAATGTAAATTTGGTTATCGTCGCCTATACATTCTTTGGTGGTGATTTTAACCTGTGTGCCATTAATTAAATTAATACCACCGTCTTTTACTAAACCAATTCTAATTTTTGGTCCTTGTAAATCGGCCAAAATACCAACGTTGGTTTTATATTTTTGATTAATTTCTCTAATTATATTGATAACTTTTTGATGATCTTCTGCTTTACCGTGAGAAAAATTTAATCGACAAACATCAACACCAGCTTTAATCATGGCTAAAAGGATGTCTTTGTTAGCCGAAGCTGGACCAAGTGTTGCAACTATCTTGGTCTTTTTTTGAATAATTTTCATAATATTTAAATATTGGTTCTATGATCTATTTAATATGTAGCAATAACTACAAAACTATCAAAAGTAGTGTATTTTTCACACTAACTCAAAAATAATTAGAAAAGTAAATTTTCTTTTGACTTTAATTTTTTTGGATTTAAATCTACAACAGCCTGTATATCATTTATTTGTTTTATTTGAGAGATTAATAAATCCAGATCTTCGTCGTCAATAAATTCTTTAATTATTAAAAAGTAGTCGGCTTCTTTAGCTTCTGGTATCAAATAGCCATCTGTCCCTTTATTAGCGATAATAAATAATTCGTACTCGGAATTTATTGGGGTATAAAAGTACCTAGAAAAAAATTTTTCAGGCTCATTTTTGAGTGTTAAACTGAGATCTTCGGTCTTTCTGAAGTCAGATTCTGTAAATTTATTAATCACAAAACATAGCCTGTAATCCTTCAATTGCGATGTTAGGGCAATTAAAATGAAACTGAAATCAAGTTCTAGCTTTAAAAGTTTTTTAATCAAGATATAAAGATTAATTTCGTGGATTATAAATAAAATTTGAACGAATTTAATCAAACAAAATTAGTCTTAAAACAAAAATGTTTGATATTTAACAGAATTTATTTTTCTTTGCACAGAATTTTTAACCCTTAATTATAAGTATTATGTCTGATATCGCTTCAAGAGTAAAAGCAATTATCGTAGAAAAACTAGGTGTAGACGAAGGTGAAGTAACACTAGAGGCTTCTTTCACGAACGATTTAGGTGCTGACTCATTAGACACCGTTGAACTAATCATGGAATTTGAGAAAGAATTTAACGTGGCTATCCCAGATGACCAAGCAGAAACCATCAGTACTGTTGGTCAAGCTATCGCTTACTTGGAAAAAAATGTAAAGTAATTATTGCTTAATTGAATAAATGGAGCTTAAAAGAGTTGTTGTAACAGGACTAGGTGCGCTTACTCCGATTGGTAAAACTATACCGGAATATTGGGATGGATTAGTGAATGGGGTAAGCGGTGCCGCTCTGATGACACGTTTTGATACAGAAAAATTCAAGACAAAATTTGCCTGCGAGGTTAAGAATTTTGTTGCTGAAGATTATTTGGAGAAAAAAGAAGCTCGCAAATTAGACCCATTTGTTCAATATGCTTTAGTTTCTACAGAAGAAGCTGTAAAAGATGCAGGTTTAGACTTCGAAAAATTAAACACCAACAGAATTGGTGTAATTTGGGGTTCGGGTATTGGGGGATTAAAAACCTTTCTAGATGAAATTATGATTTTTGCCAAGGGCGATGGTACGCCTAGGTTAAATCCTTTTTTTATTCCTAAGATGATTATTGATATAGCTCCAGGTCATATTTCTATGAAGTATGGTTTACGCGGACCAAATTTTTCTTGTGTTTCTGCTTGTGCATCTTCTACAAACGCATTAATAGACGCTTTCAATTACATTCGATTAGGCAAAGCAGATATCATTGTATCTGGTGGTTCCGAAGCTATTTTAAACGAAGCGGGTATAGGTGGCTTTAATGCTATGCATGCCTTATCTACCAGAAATGATGATCCACAAACTGCTTCTCGCCCATTTGACAAAGACCGTGATGGTTTTGTTGCCGGTGAAGGTGCAGGAACTATCATTCTAGAAAGTTTAGAACATGCTAAAGCCCGTGGGGCAAAAATTTATGCAGAAATTGTTGGTGGTGGCATGAGTGCCGATGCCAATCATATTACTGCACCACATCCAGAAGGTTTAGGCGCAAAATTAGTGATGCAATCTGCATTGGACGATGCCGGCCTAACTACTGCTGATATTGATTATATCAATGTTCATGGAACTTCTACTCCGCTTGGAGATATTAGCGAAACTATGGCTATTGGTAATTTATTTGGTGAGGATGCTTACAATCTGAATATAAGTTCTACAAAATCTATGACTGGTCACCTTTTAGGTGCAGCTGGTGCTGTAGAATCTATTGCTTGTATTTTGGCTATAAAAAATGGAATTGTACCTCCTACAATTAACCATTTTACAGATGACCCTAATATCGACTCGAAATTAAATTTCACATTCAATAAAGCGCAAAAGCGAGAAATTAAAGCTGCTTTATCTAACACTTTTGGTTTTGGTGGTCATAATGCGTCAGTAATTTTCAAAAAATTTGAAGACTAAAAAGCAATATTCTATCTTAAATTGTCGCTATCTCATCTTCTGTTGCTAAGAGAATATATAGTAAATGCCCATATCTAAAATTTATAAACTTTATATATCTCCAGATCGTAAATACGTGAAGGTTTTAAACAATTTGCTTGGTTTTGTACCTAGTAATTTGTCTTTATATAAAATGGCATTTAGACATAAATCTGTTGCTTTAATTTTAAAAAACGGATCAAAATCTAGTAACGAACGTTTAGAGTTTTTAGGCGACGCTGTACTTGGTTCTGTAGTTGCCGAAGTTTTATTTAAACTTTACCCTTATAAAGAAGAAGGTTTCTTAACAGAAATGCGTTCTAAAATTGTGAGACGAGCCAATCTGAATCAATTAGGACGAAAATTGGGTTTTCAAGAATTGATAGATTTTGATATCAAATCTATTAACGTAAATGCCAAACAAAGTTCTTTATTGGGTGATGCCTTTGAAGCTTTAATTGGAGCCGTTTACTTAGACAAAGGATACAACTTTACTAAAGAATTTATAGACGAAAGAATAATTAAACCACACGTTGATATTCACACTTTAGAACTAACCGAAACCAATTTCAAAAGTAAATTGATAGAGTGGTGCCAAAGACATTCTAAGGATATTTCTTTTGAGCCTATTTCTAACGTGGAAGGAGATAGCGCTAAACTTTTTACAGTACGGGTTTTTATAGATTCTGAACCTATGGCAATAGGTGTGGATTATAATAAGAAAAATGCCGAAAAATTTGCCGCCGAGAAATCCTGTGAAATGTTAGGAATTTAATTCCTAATAGCCATATTTCCCCCAAAGTTTCTTTAAAAAAATTTTTATTTTATCTTCCGCAGCGTTATTTTGAGGCTCGTAAAGTTTAGTGCCACTTAACCCATCGGGGAAAAATTCTTGGTCAATAAAATTATCTTTAAAAGCATGGGCGTATTTATAATCTTTCCCGTAGTCTAAATCTTTCATCAGGTTGGTAGGCGCATTTCTTAAGTGTAAAGGAACCGCCAAATCGCCAGTTTTCCTCACCAATGCTTGGGCTTTGTTAATGGCTTCGTAAGATGCATTGCTTTTTGCCGATGTTGCTAAGTAAACAACCGTTTGCGAAAGAATAATTCTAGACTCGGGCCAGCCAATTACACTTACGGCAGTAAAACAATTATTAGCTAATAAAAGCGCATTAGGGTTTGCGTTACCTACATCTTCAGATGCTAATATCAATAATCGTCTAGCAATAAATTTTGGGTCCTCTCCGCCCTCAATCATTCGAGCTAACCAATAAACGGCAGCATTTGGGTCGCTTCCGCGGATAGATTTGATAAAAGCAGAAATGATATCGTAATGTTGCTCGCCGGTTTTATCGTACAAAGCCATGTTTTGCTGCACATTGCTTAAAACAAAATCATTGGTAACTGTAACTGTTTTTTTGTCACTTGCGTTCACAATTAACTCAAAAATATTTAACAGCTTTCTACCATCGCCGCCAGATAATCTTAAAAGTGCTTCGGTTTCTTTAAGCAGAATGGTTTTATGCTGTAAAACCTCATCGTTTTTGATGGCGTTTTCTAATAAAGCTATCAATTCGTCTTTACTCAAATTTTGTAATACATAAACTTGGCATCGCGAAAGCAAAGCAGAGATAACCTCGAAAGATGGGTTTTCTGTAGTGGCACCAATTAAAGTTACCAATCCACGTTCTACCGCACCCAATAAAGAATCTTGCTGCGATTTAGAAAAACGATGAATTTCATCAATAAATAAGATAGGTACAATGCCACCTTTTTTGTAAACATTGGCTTTCTCAATAACGTCTCTTACGTCTTTAACGCCAGAATTTATAGCGCTTAATGAAAAGAAAGGTCGGTCTAAACTATTGGCAATAATAAAAGCTAAAGTTGTTTTACCCACACCCGGTGGACCCCAAAATATAATAGACGGGATAAGTTTATTTTCTATCGCTTTACGCAAAACAGCTCCTGGACCAACCAAATGTTGTTGCCCAGTATATTGCTCCAAATTATTTGGACGCATACGTTCTGCTAATGGATCGGAGACAGCCAAATTTTAAAAAATGATTACTTTCTGAATGGTCTGATTTTGCAAGATAGAGTTTCCCGACTTTAAAAGATTGGAAACATCCCCTGAAGGATTTTGTAAATAAATCTCAACCAAGTAGCTTTCTCCTTTTACAAAAGGGAAAATCGGCAAAAAGAGAATGCTATTTTTTTCTAATTGATACTTTCCTGCTAAAGGTTTTTCTAAGTCTTGCAAATCTTCATCTTCCGTTTTAATAAAAACAGCCAAAGAATTATTTAAACTGCTATCTGTTTTTAAATCCTCTTGAATTGAATTGATTATATAATCATCAATATTAGAAACCACTAAGGCATTATTTTTTTGATCAAAAGAAATTTCTAACTGCTCTGAAAGTGTGTTTTCTTTTTGATTGGTACAGCCAAATAATAGCACAAAAAATGATAGTATATGTAGGTTTCTAAATTTCAAAGCTATTCGGCTAATAATTTATTCATCATATTATCAAACTGGTTAACAAAATTGATATAGTAATTTCCAGTGCCTGGTCCGCTAAAACCAGTATGAATCTCTCTAACCGTTCCTTTTTTATCTATCACTATCATTGTTGGGAAAGCTATTACTTTATTGAGCATAGGCAAACTTTTTGCTGCCTCGGCTTTATCATTAGTAAAGCCAGTTGCTAAAATATCATATTCAACATTAAAACGATTTACAAGCCTGCCAATATTCTTTTTGTTTTTTTCAAAATCCTTTGAACGCTCATAAGCCAAACCGATAATTTCTAAACCCCTACTTTTATTTTTTTGGTAATATTTAGAAAGAAAAGCAGTTTCGTCCATACAATTTGGGCACCAAGAGCCAAGCATCTGTACAATTACAACCTTGTTTTTAAATTTCTCGTCACTTAAAGAAATGGCTTCGTCTTTTAAATTAGGGAAAGTAAATTTAATTTGATCTGCCCCATCTTTTAAATATGTTAAACTATAGGCATCAGTTAATTCTATAAATTCATCCCTTTTGGCAGTAAAATTTTCCAAGTATGAAAATCCTGAGTAAAATTTCCCCTCGGTCATGGTAGAATCTTTATTAATTTTTGCCGTGAATAAAAAAGCATGAGAACCATCAAAAGTAGAAAGTGCTAATGTATTACCTTCTATCATTCCTTCCAAAAACCGGTAATCTCCAGTAGGAGTTAAAAAAGTACCGGTAACTTTAGATTTATTTTGTACAAATTCCCCTATTGCATTTGTTGTATCAACTCCATCTTCAGAGATGAATGTAGTTTTCCATTTTCCCTCAATATTAAATCTTGCTTCGGCCGCTTTCTCCTTAAATCTCCATTTACTATTAGATTTTGCATAAAAATTCAAAACTTCGTCGGTGTCTGCTAAATGTTTTATCCAAACACCATTAATTTTCCCCCCTTTTAAAATTCCTTTAAATTCAGAATCAAATAAAGGCATTTTGATATGAATAGAGTCGTCAAATAAAGTAATTTCGTCAACTTTAAACTTCTCGGTACTATTCAAAATATAAATTATTGGTTTTTCTAAAGAATCAACAACTTCAAAGTTGAACGGAATTTCCACACCAGATTCTGCCACTAAGGCACCACGCCATATCCCCGGCACTAATTTGCTAGTAGGTTTAACACAAGAGGATAAACAAAAAGCCACGCAAAAGAAAAGGCACAAAAAATTTAAAATCTTTTTCATGCCTTAAATATCAAAAAAATATATCTAATTATTTTAGAATCTCTCTCGAAATGACAACCTTCTGTATTTCTGATGTTCCTTCGTAAATTTGAGTTATTTTAGCATCACGCATTAAACGCTCTACGTGGTACTCTTTAACAAAACCATAACCACCATGTATTTGGACGGCTTCTACGGTAGCTTTCATGGCAACATCAGAGGCAAAAAGCTTAGCCATAGCGCTTGCTTGGCCATAAGGTTGCCCTTGGTCTTTAAGCCATGCTGCTTTAAGGCACATTAATCTGGCGGCTTCAATTTCTGTAGCCATATCGGCCAATTTAAAAGCAATAGCTTGGTGGTCTGCAATTGCTTTACCAAAAGTTTTCCTCTCTTTGGCATATTGTGTAGCAAGCTCTAACGCACCAGATGCAATACCTAATGCTTGTGCCGCAATACCAATTCTGCCACCATCTAACGTTTGCATGGCAAACTTAAATCCAAATCCATCTTTACCAATTCTGTTTTCTTTAGGCACTTTAACATCGGTAAACATTAAAGAATGTGTGTCAGAACCTCTTATACCCAATTTATTTTCTTTAGGTCCGATAGTAAAACCTTCCATCCTCTTTTCTAAAATTAAGGCATTTATTCCTCGGTGTCCTTTAGCAACATCAGTTTGTGCAATCACAATATAAGTAGAAGCAGAACTACCATTTGTAATCCAATTTTTTGTACCATTAAGCAAATAATAATCACCCATATCTATTGCGGTAGTATGTTGCGAGGTAGCATCAGAACCTGCTTCAGGTTCAGAAAGGCAAAATGCGCCAATCTTTTCGCCACTTGCTAAAGGCTTCAAATACTTTTCTTTCTGCTCCTCGTTACCATACTGCTCTATTCCGTAACAAACCAAAGAGTTATTTACAGACACAACTACAGATGCAGATGCGTCAATTTTTGATAATTCTTCCATCACCAAAACGTAAGATATAGCATCCATACCAGCTCCGTTGTATTTAGGATTAACCATCATACCCATAAAGCCTAATTCGCCTAACTTTTTTACCTGCTCTGCCGGAAACTTTTGGTGCTCATCCCTTTCAATCACACCTGGTTTTAATTCAGTTTGGGCAAAATCTCTCGCCGCCTGCTGTATCATTAAATGCTCTTCTGATAATTGGAAATACATACGTTATAAATATTTGTAAAATTATAATTGGTTCTTTATGGCGTTACCCAAATTGAAAAAATTTGGGTCGGGCTATTCGTTACAAGTCCTCGCTTCGTTGCACTACGCTGTGGGCTTTTCACTGCTATCCCTAACGCAAGTAATTGAAGACAATCCAAAGGAAACTCTTCAAAAAAGGAAAAAAGGAAACTCATCTATTAAAAGATAAATTTCCAGTTTTCAATCAACCTAAACAATCAAATATAATAAATTTATTATGCAAGCATAGTAAATATTAAAATTTTGTTTGCGAATTGATAATTTTTTGCTCGATTGTGGTGGTAGAATAGCCTGGTAAAAAAGTAATTGTTTTCACTTCTCCTCTGTTGTTTAACACTTCTTTAGCGCCAACAATATTTTTAATTTGGTAATCAGCGCCCTTAACTAGTACTTGAGGCAATATTTTTGAAATCAGGTTTAATGGAGTATCCTCATCAAATAAAACAACGGCATCTACAAAAAACAATGCCGCTAATAATGATGCTCTAGATGTTTGATCGCAAATAGGTCTATTTGGACCTTTTAATTTCTGAGTAGAAAAATCGGAGTTTAAACCAATTACTAATTTAGTTCCTAAATCTGCCGCTTTAGACAGATAATCTAAATGTCCTAAGTGTAATAAATCAAAGCAACCGTTTGTGAAAACAATTTTCTCATCGTTACTTTTCCATAGTTGAAGTGTATTATCAAAATCGTTTAAATTCTGGTAAATTTTGGCATTTATGGTTTTAAGATTCTCGCTCATTTATGTTAGATAATTTTTTAGAAGGACTAAAGATCAAAGCTACCAAACCCAAAACAATTACCATTAAGGTTTGCGCCGCATGGCAGATGGTTGCATAAATTAAACCCGCCGAATTGCTAATTCCTAGTAATATCAAACATTGCGAAACCATAAAATGATAAGCGCCTATTCCTCCTTGTATTGGTGCAACCATCCCAAAGCTTCCTGCAATTAATGTCAAAAGTGCTTCTTTTAAGCCTAAATCAGCAGTTTCATTAATAATTCTGAAACCAAAATAGGCGGATATTAGGTAAAACACCCAAATTGATAAGGTATAAAAATAAAATAAATATGGTTTTTTAATTTCTTTAACACTCAAAACACCTTCTTTTAATTTAAAAAAAATCTCTTTTATTTTCAAAACTATGCTATGGTTAGTTTTCCATATCTTCTTTAAAATTACAGCTAAAAGCGCTAAAACAACAATACTTATTAAAATTGTAAAAGATTTTTTAGCAATAGTTTGATACAAATCTAAAGTCTCTATAAAAGTGATTATAAAACTAAAGTAAAGCGCAAAGCCAATTAAAACAAGAAACAACAAGGTTAAAAAATCTATAATTCTCTCCGCTATTACTGTTCCTATTAAAGATATGGTGCTTATGTTGGTTTTTCTATTTAGGTAAGCACATCGGGCAACCTCACCAGCTCTTGGCAATACTAAATTTAGTAAATACCCAAACATTAAGGCGTTAAAAACTTGGAAAGTAGGAACGCTTTTTTCTTGTAAACTATCTATCATCAATTGCCATCTTTTTGCCCTGATATAATGAGCAAATAAAATACAAAGTGTAGAAATAACAATCCAAATCTTATTGGTTTTTTGGAAGTCCTCTAAAAAATTAGATTGGTACTGAGTTTTAAAAAGGTAGTAAAATATAGCTAAGCCAACCAGCAGTAAAAATGTGTATTTAAGTGCTGTTAAAGTTTTTGGCTTCAATATTATTTAATTAATTGATTGTTCTCATCTGGGAAAACTAAAATTGGTTCAAATTTTTTAGCTTCTTCTAGTTCCATGTGTGCGTAAGATACAATAATAACAATATCTCCAATTTGCGCTAACCTGGCGCAAGAACCATTTAAGCAGATTGTACCAGAGCCTCTTTCACCTTTAATAATGTAGGTTTCAAACCTCGCACCATTGTTGTTGTTAACAACTTGTACTTTTTCATTAGGTATCATGTGGGCGGCATCAATTAGATCTTCATCTATTGTAATACTACCAACATAATTTAGTTCTGACTGAGTTACTTTTACTCTATGAATTTTAGATTTTAAAACTTCTATAATCATTTTACAAATTTAAAAATAGATATTGAACATATTGTTAAGAAAGCATCATATTATCTATGAGTCTTATTTCTCCTATCTTACAGGCAATCAGCGCTATAGATGGTTTATTGTCTAGGTAAGGCTTCAGCGTTTCTGTCCGTCTAATTTCTAAATACTCTAAACTCACTTCTGCTATATTTCCGAAATTATCCTTAGTTTGTTGTAGCAAATCAGCCGTACTAACTTTTAAGAATTTATCTTTTAAAGATAATAGTGATTGATAAATTACCGTTGCATTTTTTAATTCGTTAGGGTTTAGTCTTATGTTTCTAGAACTTAAAGCTAAGCCACTCTCTTCTCTTACAATGGGGCAAGCAACAACCTTAATTGGTAAATTAAAGTCCTTAACCAATTGTTTAATTACCAAATATTGCTGGTAATCTTTCTGACCAAAGAATGCCATATCTGGCTTAACTAGACCAAATAACTTATTTACTATTTGTGTTACCCCTAAATAGTGACTAGGTCTAAAACTGCCCTCTAAAAGGGTGTTTAAATACCCAATGTTATAAGTCCATTCCACATCATTTTTGGGGTAAATATCGTCTACACTTGGATTAAATACCGCGTGGCAGCCTGATTCTTTTAGTAATTCTAAATCTTTTGCAATTGGTTTAGGGTATTTTTCTAGGTCTGTAGGGTTATTAAATTGTGTTGGATTAACAAAAATACTAGCAATAGTGATGTCACATTCTTTATTAGATTTTTCTATCAAAGAAAGATGTCCCAAATGAAGAGCACCCATAGTAGGTACAAAACCAATTTTTAAGTTTTTAAGTTTAATTTCTGTTATATAATTACGGAGCAGAAAAGTGGTTTCTAGTACTTTCAAAAAAATTTAAGCTTTAGAACGCAAAAGTGTATAATTAGTTTTATAAATCAAAAACCGTTTTTGGTTTGCATTGTTAAAGTTCTTTTTTATACTTACCTTTGCAGTTCATAAATTACTTCTTAACAAAAACTTAACAAAGATTAGGAGATGGGAAAAACCAAGCTTTTGTTTATCACACATGAAATGTCGCCATTTCTAGAACTGACAAAAATTTCAAAAATTACAAGAACTTTACCACAAGCAATGCAAGAAAAAGGATTCGAGATAAGAATCTTAATGCCACGCTTTGGAAATATTAACGAGAGAAGAAACAGACTTCACGAAGTTATTAGATTATCAGGAATGAACATTGTTATTGGAGAGACGGATAACCCTTTAATTATTAAAGTGGCGTCTATACCATCAGCAAGAATGCAAGTTTACTTTTTAGATAACGAAGACTATTTTCACAGAAAACATGTTTTTAACGATGGAAAAGGCAAGTTTTATGCAGACAATGACGAAAGAGCAATTTTCTTTTGTAAAGGAGCATTAGAAACGGTTAAGAAATTGGGATGGGCACCAGATGTTGTACATTGCCATGGCTGGATGAGTGCTTTAATACCTGCCTATTTAAAGACAAGTTATAAAGACGATCCTACTTTTAAAGATGCTAAGATTGTATATTCTTTATACAATACAAGTTTCACTAATTCTTTAGGTGCAGATTTCGCAAAAAAAGCATTGATTAAAGGAATGGTTGCAAAAGATACTGTTAATTATGCTGAAGGAACTCACCAAACAATGAATAAAGCGGCAATAGCATATTCTGATGCTATTGTTATTGGTGATGACGCAGTAGACGAAGATGTGTTAAACTTTGTTAAAAAATCTGAAAAACCTGTGTTAGCTTACGATTCTACATTAGATTTGGATAATTATTACAATTTTTATCAAGAAATTGCGTCTGATGAGTTAGTTTCAGTAGCATAATTATTTTAGAATCACATTATGAAATTTATAAGATTAGGCTTATTAACTATGTTAGTAAGTCTTTTTATTTTGGGTGCTTGTAAAAACCCTAGTTCAATAGGCCTAGAGGTTGACCCAAGCTTAGCATTAAATTCTAAGATTGTAGATACTTCTACTGTTAATGCTAAGTTATTTAAAGTTGATAGCTTTGTATCTAATTATACAAATAGAAGTGTATTGGGGTTTTTTAAAGATCCAATATTTGGCACCACAACAGCAAATTTAGCTGTTGCCTTCTTTACACCAAATAATAATTTAACTTTTGGAAAAAATCCTGTTTTAGATTCGGCAGTCTTAGTTTTGAACTTTAAAGATTTTATTGGCGATAGTTTATCAAACAGCTTTACTGTAGAAGTAAGACAATTGGATGATTTTCTTTACGCGGAACCACTTCCTAGATATTTTAATAATAAATCTTGGGCTACTAAAGGAAATATAATAGCGAGTAAAACATTTAACCCGAAATATAGAGATAGTATTATCATTCAGGATATTATTGTGGGCAAAAAAGATACCGTTAAAAAAGTAATTCCACAGTTAAGAATTAGGTTAGATCCAACTTTTATAACTGATAATATTCTTAAAGCTGATTCTTTAAGTTTGCTTTCATCAAAAGAATTTAATTCTTATTTTAAAGGTTTATTTTTATCTTTTAAACAAAGTGACATCAAGCAAAACGGCGGTCTTTTTTCTTTTGATACCAACACCACAGGTGCTGCCAAACTAGAACTATTTTACAAAACTACTTCATCTACAAATGTGAAAGATACATTAAGTAAGTCTTTTAATGTTAATGGATCTAGCGGTTTAGCTGTTAATCAAGTGTTATGGAATTTTACTAATACACCAGTGCAAACCGAATTGCAGAGTGCAGCTAAAAACAGCAATAAGTTGTACTTTAAAGGCCTTAATGGTACAGAGGCAAAAATTGATATTCCATATTTAAAACGGTTAAAATCTCTAGGCTCTAATATTTCTATTAATAGAGCCGAACTTATTTTAACAGTTGAAGCAGGTACTCAAATCCCTTACAAGCCCCTTCCAAGATTAAGAATTTATAAATGGGATATTGCAAATAGACCCGTTTTTCTTGCAGATGAAAGTCCGTTTGATGGGAGAAACTTTGGGGTAAATTTAATTGATGGTATTTACAATAGAACCAGTAACAAATACGTATTTAATATAACAAACCATATTCAAGATTTGTTAATAGGTAAATCTAAAGATTACGGAACATTTATTTCTACTACAGAATACGGCGCTACCTCTAATCCAAATTTGGAAATCTCAAATTCTTCTAATGTTCTTAATAATTTAAGAAGAAGTGTAGTTGGAGGAAGTAATTCAAATTACAAAATACAGTTAAAAGTATATTATACAGATCAAAAGTAATCCCTTGTAATCATTTTAAAATGAAACTATATTTTGTAGATTAGCAACAGTCTTCAAAATATAGTTTTTTTATGTGTGGAATAGTTGGATATATAGGTTTCAGAGAAGCCTATCCTATTGTAATCAAAGGATTGCAACGTTTAGAATACCGTGGATATGATAGTGCTGGAGTAGCACTTTTAGACCGAAACCATGATGTAAATATTTATAAAAAAGCAGGAAAAGTAATCGACTTAGAAAACTTTACTGCCGGTAAAAATGTAACCGGTAACATTGGTATGGGTCATACACGATGGGCTACCCATGGCGCACCAAATGATAGAAATTCTCACCCTCATCAATCTCAAAATGAAAAATTATCTATTATACATAATGGTATCATAGAAAATTATGGTCCATTAAAAGAAGAGTTAATGAGCAGAGGACATGTATTTAAAAGTGATACTGATACCGAAGTTTTAATTCACTTAATTGAGGACATACAAAAGGAAGCAAATATTGATTTGCAACAAGCAGTTAGGGAAGCTTTAAAAGAAGTTGTAGGTGCTTATGCCATTGTTATTATGAGTAAGGAAGACCCAGAAATGCTTATCGCAGCAAGAAAGGGAAGTCCGTTGGTGATTGGTGTAGGTAAGAATGAATACTTTATAGCTTCTGATGCAACTCCAATAGTAGAGTTTACAAAAAATGTTATTTATCTCGATGATAATGAAATTGCTTATCTAAAAAAAGACGAGTTAACAATTAGGACGATAGATAATGCAATTAAGACTCCGTACGTACAGGAGTTAGAAATTAAGTTAGAAATGTTAGAGAAAGGTGGTTATGATCACTTTATGCTAAAAGAAATTTTTGAGCAACCAAAATCTATTAATGACTGTATGCGTGGGCGTATTTATCCACTAGAGGGAAAAGTACAATTAGGGGGGATTAAAGAATATACTGAGAAATTTAAAAATGCAAACCGAATAATTATAGTTGCCTGTGGCACATCTTGGCATGCTGGCTTGGTAGGGGAGTATTTGATAGAAGAATATGCTAGAATAACTGTAGAGGTAGAGTATGCATCTGAATTTAGATATAGAAACCCCATAATTTCAGAAAAAGATATTGTTATTGCCATTTCACAATCTGGAGAAACTGCAGATACCATGGCTGCCATAGAAATGGCCAAAGAAAAAGGAGCAACTATTTTTGGAATTTGTAATGTTGTGGGGTCATCTATTCCGCGTTTATCTCATGCTGGAATTTATACACATGCAGGGCCAGAGATTGGTGTTGCATCTACCAAAGCATTCACGGCTCAAGTTACTGCATTAACTTTATTGGCGTTTTACATGGCCGAGCAAAAAGGTACGCTTCCTCAAAGTAAATTAATAAGCTTATTAAGTGAACTGGAAAGAATACCAAGCTTAATTGAAAAAGCGCTTACCTCTAATGATTATATTTTAGGAATTGCCGAGAAATTTAAAGATTCTAGAAATGCTTTATTTTTAGGGAGGGGGAGTGGTTTCCCTGTGGCACTAGAAGGTGCACTAAAACTTAAGGAGATCTCTTACATCCACGCAGAAGGTTATCCTGCGGCAGAGATGAAACATGGTCCAATAGCATTAATAGATGAAGAAATGCCCGTGGTTGTAATTGCCACAAAAAATTCTTCTTATGAAAAAGTTATTTCTAACATACAAGAGGTAAAAGCAAGAAAAGGGATTGTAATTGCTATTGTAACAGAAGGTGATAAAGACGTGGTAAATATGGCAGATTATTCTATAGAAATTCCTGCAACAGACGAAGCCTTTTTACCCTTAATTGCCACCATCCCATTGCAGTTACTTTCTTACCATATAGCGGTATTAAGAGGTTGTAATGTAGACCAGCCAAGGAATTTAGCGAAATCTGTAACGGTTGAGTAGCCTGTTTTTGCAAAACCTATTTAGTTGAATAGAATTTATCTATATTTAAATTAATGACGATAGTACAGTTAGAATATGTTGTTGCAGTAGATACCTACCGTAGTTTTGTGAAGGCTGCAGAGAAATGCTTTGTTACCCAGCCTACTTTGAGCATGCAAGTGCAAAAGTTAGAAGATTTATTAGGTGTCAAGCTTTTTGACAGATCAAGACAACCAGTTATCCCAACAGAAATTGGGGTAGAAGTTATTGAGCAGGCCAGAGTACTATTACATGAAAGTTATAAAATAAAAGAACTGATAAGCGAGCGAAAAGGAGAGATATCGGGAGAATTAAAAATTGGTGTTATACCAACCATTGCACCCTATTTAATGCCTCAAGTAATTGGGGGCTTTATGCAAAAATACCCAAAAGTAAAATTGATAGTTTCTGAACTAACAACAGAAACTATCATTTCGCAATTAAAAGTAGGTTTAATTGATTGTGGCATACTAGCTACTCCTTTAGAGGAAGATAGTTTAAATGAACGACCAGTTTACTACGAGAATTTTGTAAGCTATTTATCTAAAAATAGTTCTGTTTTTAAGAAAAAAGCACTTAATACTGATGATTTAGATGTTGATAATCTTTGGTTGTTAAACGAGGGGCATTGTATGCGTAACCAAGTGTTAAACATTTGTCAGCATAAAAAAAGTAATAATATTCAGTTAGATTATAATACTGGCAGTATAGAAACATTAATTAAAATGGTTGATTTAAATGATGGAATCACCATTTTACCCGAGCTCTCTATTCAAGATTTTAACATTAAACAGATGGATAAAATTAGGTATTTTAAAAACCCAGAGCCTACTAGAGAAGTTAGTATTGTAACTAATAAAAACTATATCAAAAAGAAAGTTATTGATGCTTTAGAAATTGAAATATTGAATGCAGTGCCAAAAAAAATGAAATCTAAAAAGAAGAAAGAAATAATTGCTATTTAAAAACTCATTAAGTTAAATTAATGTGATAGGTAGCGTTAACGATAGAAGTGGATACCTGCCAAGAGCCTAAGGCCTGCAGCAGTATGAACGGATAGCGTGTTAAAACGCCCAAAATCACTTAGCCACACTTTAAAATAATCTTACCAAACTGCTTAGCATTTTCCATTGCAGTAAAAGCTTGATTAGCATCTTTCAAGTCAAAAACCTGATCAACAACTGGTATAATTTGGTGTTTAGTGATGAACGAAACCATAGCTTCAAACTCTTTAGCATTTCCCATGGTGGTGCCTAAAATTTGAATTTGTTTCCAAAAAATTATCCGAGCATTTAATGGGGGCAAATCTCCTGCAGTTGCGCCAAAAAAAACTATTCTTGCCCCTGGATTTGTGTATTTTAAATGATTTTGAAAACCATCGCCCAAGGCACTATCTATAATGATATCAATCCCATTTGATAAATCTTTAATTTGCTCTGCCCAGTCTTCTTCTGTGTAGTTTACTCCGCCTTTAGCACCTAAATTAATTGCTTGTTTTATTTTCTCGTTAGAACTAGAGGTTACATAAACATGTGCGCCAGAATTTATAGCCCAAAGCATAGCAAATGTTGCTGCGCCGCCACCAACCCCAGCTATTAAGACATTATCTTTAGCTTGTAAATTAGCTTTTGTGAATAAAGCCCTGTATGCTGTTAAGCCTGCTAATGGAAATGCGGCAGCCTGTTCAAAACTTAAATGTTGCGGTTTTAAATAGAGTTGAGACGTTAAAACTTTTACATATTGTGCAAATGTTCCGTTGTTTGGCAAACCCAATATTTCGAAGTTAGGTCCTTGAAAGTTATCATTATCGCCCCAGTTTAGTCCTGGATTTATGACAACTTCTTTGTCTATCCAATGTTTGTCTTGCTCGTTAAAAGTTTCTACAACTATACCAGCACCATCAGAACCTAGGATTATAGGAAATTTTAAACCAGCATATTTCCCTTTTCTAATCCAATTATCTCGGTGGTTTAATGCTGCAGCTTTAATTTGTACTAAAACCTCGCCCTTTTCTAAAATGGGCTTTGCTGTTTCTACAATTTCAAAATTTTGATCTACTCCTTTTAACTCTAATGCTAACATTTTATTTTTTAAACTTAAAATAAATAAAGCCTACTACAAAAAGTATAAATACGACAACAAATATACCTACGTAATAGCCAGCTTTGAAAATACCCTCAATAGCGGAGCAGCTTGACATCAATAAACAAATAGCAACAAGGCTGCTTAATGTGAAATAATTTTTCATATTCATAAAAAAACGGGAAGATTAATTTCTACCCGTTTTTATATCAATTAAAATTATGCCAAAACTACTTTGCGGCAGTAAATAACGTCGAAACAGCCTCCCAGTTAACTACATTAAAAAATGCTGCAATATAATCTGGACGTTTATTTTGATATTTTAGATAGTATGCGTGTTCCCAAACATCCATACCTAAAATTGGAGTTCCCTTTACTTCTGCAACATCCATTAAAGGATTATCTTGATTTGGTGTAGAAGTTACGGCTAATTTACCATCGGCACCTACAATTAACCAAGCCCATCCAGATCCAAAACGTGTTGCACCTGCTTGAGAAAATGCTTTCTTAAATTCTTCAAAAGAACCAAAAGCATCATCAATTGCGGTAGCTAATGCGCCAGACGGATTTCCACCTGCATTTGGGCCCATTACTTTAAAAAATAAAGAATGATTGTAGTGTCCACCACCGTTATTTCTTACGGCAACTGGGTAGCTAGAGATGGTTTTACAAATATCATCAATAGATTTAGTTTCGCCTTTACCTTCTAAGGCAGCATTTAAATTATTTACATATGCTGCATGATGCTTACCATGGTGAATTTCCATAGTAGTTTGATCAATATTTGGCTCTAAAGCGTCTGATGCGTATGATAACGCTGGTAATTCAAAAGACATCGTATTTTTATTTAAAGGTTAATTAATAATTATTTTTAAATATAAGCACCTAAGGTGTAATTTTGTTCAGATTAATGTTAAGATTTATTTCTTTTATTCATAAAAAACTCTTTAATCAGCGAGCTGCATTTATTTTCTAACACACCGCCAACCAATTCTGTTTTAGGGTGTAAAATTGGAACATCTAACTTACTAAAGCCTCTTTGCCCATCATAAGCGCCAAAAACTATTTTACTAATCTGTGTCCAAAATGCTGCTCCGGCACACATCACGCAAGGTTCTAAAGTAACATACAACGTACAATCAATTAGATATTTTGCACCTAAAAAATTTGCTGCGGCAGTAAAAGCTTGCATTTCTGCATGGGCGGTCACGTCATTTAACCTTTGTGTTAAATTGTGACCTCTACCAATTATCCTACCATTAGCTACAATAATCGCTCCAACTGGAATTTCATCAGCCTCTAGTGCTAAATTAGCTTCCTTTAGGGCTTCTTGCATAAAAAATTCGTCGGGGGTTATGGTAGGTTCATCGGTAAAACTGTAATATTTCATAAGTGTAAAGTTGCAAAAAATAGCTTATTAGCCTATAATTTTAATGATAATTTAATTTGTTAACGATATATTGTGGTTTCAAAATTAGAGGTAATATTATTGATGATGAAAGACAAAATCAGAACAGGTTTAATGGCTTACGGAATGTCTGGAAAAGTATTTCATGCACCATTTTTTTATACACACGATGGCTTTGATTTGGCAGCCATTGTAGAACGTTCAAAAAATGAAGCTGTTATGGATTATCCGGCTATTAAAACTTACCGCGGTAATGAAGAATTGCTTGCTGACGATACATTAGATTTAATTGTTGTTAATACGCCAAATTTCACCCATTTTGAATATGCCAAAGCAGCTTTGAATGCTAATAAACATGTTTTAATTGAAAAACCTTTTTCTGTAAAGCAAGAAGAGGCTAAAATACTTTTTAAACTAGCTAAAGAAAAAGGGAAAAAAGTGTTGGCTTATCAAAACAGAAGATTTGATAGCGACTTTTTAGCCATTAAAAAAGTTATTGAAACAGGTGTTTTAGGAGATTTAATAGAAGTTCATATCCGTTTTGATAGGTACAGAAATGATATTAGTCCGAAAGCATTTAAAGAAGAGGACGTCCCAGGTACAGGAATATTTTATGATTTAGGGGCTCATATTTTAGACCAAGCCATTGCGCTTTTTGGCATTCCGGCGTCATTTACCAAAACATATGGTAAGTTTAGGGAACATACCAAAGTAGATGACTATGCACAGGCTCATTTAAAATACCCTAGCGGATTACAAGTTTTTACTACCGCCAATATGCTTGTTGTAAAGCCTCAACCTGCTTATGCTGTTTATGGCACTAAAGGAACGTTATTAAAATACCGAACAGATGTGCAAGAGCCACAACTTTTAAGTGGCGTAAAGCCTAATGAAGCTATTTATGGAATAGAAGATAGTGGAAAAGAGGGCATGCTTTATTTGATGAAACCTAATGGGCAAGTGGAAGAAATTAATATTGCGGCCGAGAAGGGGAATTATAACTTGTTATTTGATCATGTTTACGAGACTATTGTAAATGGTAGAGATTACTTTGTGAAGGAGGAAGACATTTTAACCCAGCTTTCTATTTTAGAGTAGTAGAATAATTTTTGTGCGTCCCAGTAGCTGTGTGTATAACAAGTTTTTACGCTTTATCTTTACGCTCCGAAAAGGGGACATAAAGTATGCCGCTTCTCCGAAGATCCAAAGGACTCCTTCGGAGAGTCCTTTGGACAATCCCTAACGCAACATGGAGTGAGAATTAATGCTTAAATAGAATTGTTACCTATTTATACAAGCTTTTACTGTCAATAAATTCTAAAACCTCGTCGGGTAAAAAGTATTTCACGTTTTTAGACTCACTTATAGATTTTCTAATAAACGTAGAAGATATTTCCATTAAAGGAGTTGAAGTTATAATCACTGAAGGATGATTTTCTAACTCGGCATTTTGAAAACCTGGTCTAGGATAAACATAAATTTGATAATCTCTTAAAATCAATTCGTAATTTTTCCATTTCTTTAACGATTTTAAATTATCAGAGCCCATAATTAATACAAACTGATGTTCTGGGTATAAATCACGCAAAAGCGTAAGGGTGTCTATGGTATAAGATGGTTGTGCAAGTTTTAACTCAACATCACTCACAACAATGTTTTGCGCTTTTTCGGTAGCTAGTTTGGCCATTTCTAATCGGTCGTAAACTTGAATTAAATCTTTCTTGTCTTTTAAAGGATTTTGCGGAGATAACACTAACCAAACTTTATCTAAACTAGTATGATTTGCCATAAAGTTTGCGATGATTAAATGCCCAACATGTATAGGGTTATAAGAGCCAAAGAATAAACCGATTTTCATTATTTTTTCTCTGTTTTTGGTTTCTCAATTATTTCCTTTACTTTCTCCTTGTCATCAAAATGGATATGCAAATCTCTTTGTGGAAACGGAATTTTAACACCTTGTTTGTAAAACTCCTCAAAAATATCACTCATTAAAATGCTTTTTATGGTCAGCCAATTATCTATATCAGACACCCAGCATAAGACTCTAAAATCCACAGAGCTATCACCAAAGCCATCTAATAGAATGAGTGGCGCAGGCAGCTTTATCACTTCATTATTACCGTCTACAATAGTTTTAAATATTCCTTTTACCTTCTCTATATCTGTGCCATAGGCAACCCCAATTTCTAAAGAAATTCTTTTGTGTGTGTTACTTAATGTCCAATTAATAAGGTTTTGAGAAAGTAAATCGCCATTAGGCACAATAACTTCTGAACCTTCTAAAGTTAAAATTTTACTTGCCCTAATTCCCATAGATCGTACTGTTCCGGTTTCATCTCCAACTTCTATTAAATCGCCTACTTGTATGGGTTTCTCAAATACCATTACTATCCCCGATACCACGTTGTTTACAATATTTTGCAAACCAAAACCAATACCTACCCCTAAGGCACCAATGATGATGGTAATTTTATCTAAGGGGACGCCTGATGCCGCAATAGCAATTAAAAAACCTACAACCCAGATAGACAAACGCACTAACAGTATTGAAGAACTATACTTTGCCCGGCGGGAGGTTTTTAAGGCATGTTCATCTGCAAACTCTAAAAAATAACTTATAATCTTGGCTATAACGGTAGATATATAGATGATAAATACAAAGAGGAAGAATCCTACAAACGTAAATGTGTTACTTCCAATTTTTCTCTTTAGCATTAAAAAATCTAAAGTTTGATCGTAAATAGAATCGAAAATATTAAGGTTTTGAGTGAAATAAACCAATATTAAAAATACTGAAACTACTCTTAAAAAATTTCCAATTCGGTTCTTTAAATTTTTAAAGTCTAAGTAAGAAGATATTTTGTTGATATGTATTTTGCCCACTTCCATTTGCAAAAAAATACCCTCAGTAATTATTTTAACAAATAGGATTATACACGTAGTTTCTACTAAAGTGAATAATGCGGTAGTGCCGGCAATCTTAGCTACGCTATACCGACCAAAAATATTACCTAAAATAGCGGTGGCTAACAAGCCAAAGTATAGATAAGATATAATTAAAGCCCACGATTTATACTTTTCTGGTACATGATGAATGTTATTTTTAAAAATTCTTAAAGAAACATATAAAATCAAGGAGGTTAGCAAGAAGAATAAAATTCTATCGCTATTAAATACCTGAAAATATAAATTCCCAAAACTATAAAATGCAACAAAAGCTAAAAACAAAAACCAGTTTTTAATCACCCATCCAGAGTAAATTCTGCGCATTAAAATCCCTACACAAATCATTAGGGTTATTAAATAAATTTGGTTGAGTATTATTGGTGGATGGTAATAAAAGAAAGGACCAATAGTGCAGGTTACTGTTAATGCGGCAATTATTGGATATTTGGATACCAATTTAGCTTGTTTAAAAGCAGCATTGTCTTTATCGTAAGTGTTTAGTAAAGTGTTTTTATTTTTACTAAGCCAAAAAGCTAAACCCAAAAAAAGTATAATATTGATAATGTGTACTTTGTAACTGTAGCTAAGGTAATTGATTAAAATTCTGTAATTAACTTTTAAGGTAGCGCTAATTCCTTCTTTTAAATCTAACCAAAAAGAAGTCATTTTGATGTCCCATAAATAATCATACTCTTTGGTGAAGGTTCTGTTATTTAACCTTTTTAAACTTAATATTACTTCATCGTTTATGTCATCTACTTTAGCTTGTGAGGCAGAAACCCTACCTTGTAAAAAACTGATTTTTAAGGCAGCATCGCTACTTAAAGAATCTAATTTATTCCACTTGCTACCTAACGCATTTAACCTAGAAAAAAATCGCTCTCTCAACAAACTATCTGTAGGGAATTTATTAAAGATAGAATCTGTAGTAAGTCCAGTAATTAGTCCTCGCATTTGTATCAAAGAAGTATTATACAAGCTTAACTTTTGGTCCCACTTATTTAATTGTTTTTGCGCTGTAGCAAAATAATCTTGTAATGTATTTAGAGATCTATAAGTCAATAATTTATAACCTTCAGCTTCCTCTAATCTGCCTTCAATTAATGGTAGATTTTCACTTATTTCTAGGGTGTCAAATCCATTATTTAATTCTTTAGAAATATCGTTAAAGGAAGATGTGTAATAATCTATCCTTTTAATTAAAGTATTAAATGTGGTGTCTGCTTCTATAGCGGCTTTCTTGTTTTTATTAGAGTCATTGCCGTTTAATTTGTTTAGTAAACTATCGGCAAGGTTTTGGCCATAGCAAAAGCTATTAAAGCCAATGCTTAAAACAATTAAGAGTAAGTAATGAAGTGCTTTTTTATACATTAAACTCATTTACAATTAATAACTAACAATTAAGCATACCAATCTACTAACTATTTAATAAGCTTACTAGCAAATTCTCTGCCTCTTTACAGGCTTCGGATAAATCGTAATTTTTTAATATCACATCAAATTTATCGGCGTAAGCCAACTCTTTTTTTGCTTTTGCTATACGTTCTTTTACTTTTTCTGGACTTTCTGTACCACGACCAGATAAACGCTCTACTAAAACATCTAAAGATGGGGGCATTACAAAAATAGCCAAAGCTTTTTTTCCGTATTTTTTCTTTAAACGCAAACCACCTTCTACATCTAAATCAAAAATTACTGTTTTACCTTGGTCCCAAATACGCTGAATTTCACTCATTAATGTGCCATAAAAAGTACCTGAGTATACTTCTTCAAACTCTACAAAATCATGCTTGGCAACTTTATGTAAAAACTCTTCTTTAGAGATAAAATAATAATCACTCTCGTGTTTTTCTTCTCCTCTTGGCTTACGTGTAGTTGCAGAAATAGAAAAAGAAATCTTATCTGGAAAGGCCTTTAATAAATGATGAACAATTGTGGTTTTACCAGCGCCAGATGGTGCAGAAAATATAATGAGTTTACCTTGATTCATGCTTCAAAAAGCTAACAGCTTAAAACAAATAGATAAAGCTAAACGCTTTAAATATTTGAGCTTAAATTTATAATACGTTTAACAATTGTTCTTTAATTTTCTCTAACTCTTCTTTCATGCCTACCACATAACGTTGTATGTTAGCATCATTTGCTTTTGAGCCTAGGGTGTTAATTTCGCGACCAATTTCTTGAGATATGAAACCTAATTTTTTACCATTTGTGTCTTTGTTGTTTAGGGTTTCTAAGAAATAATCGCAATGACTTTTAAGCCTCACCTTTTCTTCTGTAATGTCTAACTTATCGATATAATAAATCAATTCTTGCTCTAGGCGGTTGTTATCTACGTTATCTTTACCCACAGTATTAGCCAAAAGTGCGTTAATTTTTTCTTTTATTATAGGTATTCTTGTGGTTTCATCTTTAACCACAAATTCCATTAAATTTAAGATGGTTGTAATACGGCCACTTAAATCTTCCTCTAAAACAGCACCTTCATCCAATCTAAACTGATCAAAATCTTTTACGGCAGCATTAAAGGTTTCTAGCATTAACTTCCACTCGTCGTCAGAAACAGAATGCTCATCGTACTTCACAACCTCTGGTAAACTAAGCGCAGTAGTTATTAAATTAGTGGTGTCTTCGCCAAGTTCTAATGCCACCTGCTTAATTTCTTGGTAGTAAAACTTTAGTAACTCTTTATTGATTGTTGCTGCTTTAGCATTAGCCTCTGCTGTTTCTGCAGTAATGGTTAACATCACTTTTCCACGTTCTAAACGCTTGCTACACTCGTTTCTTAGAAAAAATTCTTTATCAGAAAATGCCTTAGGTAATTTTAAGTTTAGTTCTAAAAATTTACTGTTTAAAGATTTTATCTCTACAGTATATTTTCCGTTTTCTAAATTTTTTGTGCTGGTGCCGTAACCAGTCATAGATTTAATCATTTGCAAAGATAAAATTTAAAGACAAATTACAGCGTTGTTAATTGAGATGTTAAAAAAGCCTAAAAATGAGACTTCGTGATAAAAATTAAGGATATTTATATTTTTATGAGAAAACTACTATTACTGATTTTTGTGTTTGCCGTAGGCAATGCTTTTGGGCAAACTGGGTTTTTGGTAAAAGGTTTGGTTTTTGAAGTAGGAAATACTAACCGATTGGCGCAAGTTTATGTAACCAATAAAAATAGCAAAGAGCTTAAATTAACCGATGAATGGGGTAATTTTAGCATTATCGTGAACCTTGGAGACACCCTAATTTTTGCAAAAAATGGCTATCAAGAACAGTATAAAGCCATTACTGCTAAACAAAACTTAATTATTTATTTAGGTAAAGCCATCATTTTAGAAGAAGTAGTGGTAAAACAGCAAACAAAGAAAGCACAGCAACGAGAAATTTTTGATGGTTACCGAAGCAAAGGTGTTTACTACAATGGTAAACCACCTCTCTTAGCTTATTTTTTTACTCCCCTAACAGCCTTAAACGAATTAATTGGTAAAGACCCCAATAATGCCCGCAGATTTGGTGTTTATGTTGCTAAAGAAAATGCGGCGATACGTGTTGATAACCACTTTAACGAGCAAATTATAAAAGAAAGCGTTAAAATTAAAGACACTGAGCTGGTAGAGTTTATGTACCTGCATCGGCCTAAGCCAGAAGATGTAATTTACCGCAACCATTACGATGATATGGCTTATATTCGCAAGGCTTTTCAAACATATCAAAAAAATAAAAAACCTATTTTTTAAAATATGGAGAAGGCGATTGTAATTCAAGTGAAAGTTATTTATTGAATTTTTTACCCCAAAAATAATCCTACTTTCATATAAATCATCACAAATTATTAGCTTTCTAACTTTTAAATAAGGTATCTAATAAGCTTTTATTTATTGTTCTTGACTTGTGCGCCCAGAAAATAATCTATAAAGTAAGCGCTGTTAATGATTTTGTACATTGAAATACTTTTGAAACTTTTTTCAGGACGAGATTAGGTTTTTTTACGCTATTCTTTATTGCTTTTTTTAAAATTATCTTACTACATAATTACTATTTGGAGAGTAATTTAAGCCTCGTTGTCTTTAGGTTAAAATTTTCTTTAAACTTTAAAAGAAAAACATTTGGGTGATACTTATTCACGAAACTTTTTAAAACCAAATAAACCCCATTACCTCAGCAACAACACCAAGCTTTCTAAAGTATCCGCTTCTTCCATCGGTTTATCAATACGCCATCTTAAAATACGTGGGAAACGCAAAGCAACACCAGATTTATGTCGGGTAGATTTATTAATTCCTTCAAAGCCAATTTCAAAAACCAATTCGGCTTTAACAGTCCGTACCGGACCAAATCTTTCTAGCGTATTTCGCTTCACAAAATAATCTACCTGTCTAATTTCTTTATCGGTTAATCCCGTATACGCTTTGGCAATAGGAACCAATTTGTCGCCATCCCAAACGGCAAAAGTATAATCTGTATATAAATCTGCTCTTCGGCCTTGACCTTTTTGGGCGTAAATCATCACTGCATCTACGGTTAATGGATCTACTTTCCATTTCCACCAATCGCCTCTCTTCCTCCCGACTTGGTAAGCTGCACTTTTCCTTTTTAGCATTAAACCTTCTGCCATTAAATCTCTGGCTTGCTCTCTGGCAATGGCTAATGTTTCCCAATCTGCGGCTTGTATGATTTCTGATATTTTAAATATCTCTTGGTGAATAGAATTCCCCTGAATTTCTTCTAAAATTATTCTTCTGTCCTCTTGACTTTTTTCTCTAATATCTCGCTCCTGATGCTCCATAACATCATAAGCAATAAAAGCCACAGGATGATTGGCTAACATTTTCTTTGATAATGTTTTTCTCCCAATTCTGGTCTGTAAAATATTGAAGGGGAGTGGAGCGGCATCTTTAAAAGCTAAAATTTCGCCATCTAAAACTGTTCCGTTTGGTAAATCAATTATAAACGGATGAAGCTCGGGGAATTTATCGGTGGCTAATTCTTCACCTCGGCTCCAAATAAAAATTTCATCCGCTCGCTTAATCAGTTGCGCTCTAATTCCATCCCATTTAAACTCGCCTTGCCAAGCGGTTGCGTCTCCTAATTCGGTTTGTAAATCAGCTGTAGATTTTTGTTGTTCAGATGTTTCTTGAATGGGATAGGCTAAAAAGAATGGATAAGGTCTAGAAATATCTGCCGAGCCATCATTTTCGGCAATTAATTCTTGATAAGAAAAATGTTCCGGACTCCAATTTCCCATAATCCGATGGGTGATGGTTGCGGTTTCTAAATTGGCAATTTCTGCAATGGCTTTTACCACCAAATTCTGCGAAACGCCTAATCTAAAACCACCCGTTAGCAGTTTAAAGAAAACAAATTTTTCTTGACGGTTTAACTGATTTAATGAAGCTATTAACCATTGTTTTTTAGCTTCATCATTTAAAACTCTTACCTGATTAATTTCGCTAATCCATTCGCTTAAACTTTTAGATGCTGTACTTTCTGTGTCAGGGATTAAAAGCGAAAGTGTTTCTGCCAAGTCGCCCACTACGTCATAGCTTTCTCTAAACAACCAATCAGGAATGTTGCTTAATTCTAAAGCCCATTCTCGCAACTGCGTAGAGTTTATTGGGCGCTTGGGTTTTCTGCCAGTAAATAATGCCAACATGTTAATTTTGTCTACATCAGAAACTTCTAACAAATACGATTTGATAATTTTTACTTTATCGTTAGTTTTATTGGTTTCGTCTAAAGAGAGAAAAAGCTGAGCAAAGTTTTTCATGATTAATTTATACACAAAAAAAAGACCACAAAGTTTTTATGCTTTATGGTCTTATGATTAAAATCTTCCACAATTTTATAACCTAATATTTAGACCAATAGTTATTAAATTTTTAAAATATTTTAAATTGTTTCGTTTCAAAGCAACTTCTGAACTTCCAATTTCGAAGTTGATTGCTTTTTTGTTTTTAGTGTAAAAAATTGACTTTCCAAATCCTAAAATATATTGATCTGAATTCATAAAGTTTTGATCTTTAAATTCATACGCCACTCCAACTTTTGAAAATGTATAAACATTCTTAAAAAAATTTAGGTTTTTATTGATTAAATCTCCAAAATAAAATTTTATATGCCCTCTTAAACCTATAGGATAAAATCTGCCTAAATCATCAATGTTATAAGATGATAAAAATATTTGAGGCCCTAATTCTAGCCTTTTATTTAATTTAAAAAGGTAGCTAAAAGATGTAGAATAACCGTTTGAAGAAACATTATTTGAATTAAAAAATGAAGTTTCAAGAGTAAATTCTTTATGATTAAAAGTTAAAGTGTCAACTTTCTGAAAAGAAAAAGAATCAATTTATGTTAAAATTATGATTGCTATTGTTAAAAATAATCTTGCTACCATGAGTCTATCCAATTAAAACTTTTTCTACCAAATTTAAATGCAACATATAACCTATAAAAATTCCTTCAAGTACAACTCCTCCACGAGCATATTGATTATTAGGAAATAATCTATGGCCCAAATCTCCACAAAGTTTTTATGCTTTATGGTCTTTTGATTTATTCTTACTTTTTAATTTACTTATTTAGAAAACCAAAAATAAGCGCCCATCATAATTATAATTAACTCTGAAATCAAAAAGATAAGGGAATAATAATATTTACTTTGAAACCATTTGTAGCTTATAAAAATATTGGTGGCAATTATTAAAATACTTAGCCAAATAGAACCTTTAATATTTAGCCCAATGACAATAAGCAACCAAGCCAAATTTGCATTTAATATAATTAATCTCCCTATTGGTGTGTAAAATAACATTATTCTACCCTATTATCTAAATCAAAAATCAACGCTCTAAATTTCTCCAACTTATTTACAAGTATAGATGCCATTTCTAAATTTTGGGTAGCCAATATTCTCGTTTCTTGTGGGACTTTATCTATGTTTTTCTTTCCTTCTTCTAATGCCTTGTAAGCTTTTACCATCCATTGGTTAATTAAATCGTCATTTTTTAAGCTAGAAATATAACTGTTTACAAAAATTTGATCACTGTTTTTGATAATTTTTAATGCCCTGATTATAACAGTGTAATTTTGTGAATGGCTTTTTTGCTGTTCTAAAATTAATAACTTTAAATCAGATACATCCGGATTTGTGTTATCTAATACTTTTTTTAATGCAAAAGAACTATTGGTCTGTACTTCTATTGAGTTTAAACTATAATCAGCGTTAAATTTTTTATTTTCTAAATCGCTCACATAAGTGTTAAGCTCTGTTTTGGTCATAACATCTATGCCACTATTTAATGATTTGACACCAAATCTTCTTGAAATTGGATATTTAGTTATGATATCATAATGATTATCAATATTGATTTTGGGGTTATCTTTTATACTATCAATTCTAGCTTGGTTGTGCTTTTCTAGAAATTTTAAAGATTGTAATTCTTTTAGGCTGAAATTGTTTTTTTGCTCTTGCTTGCAATTTGTTAATGCTAAAATGATTAAAAAAATTGAAAATTTTATCATAATTTTCATTGTTTACAGTTTAATAAGTGTCTAAATATTTTATAATTTATCTAAAAAGGATACCATTCTTTAAGTCTGTTCATAGAACATAAAAGACCCGCTTCTGCAGTGTCCATGTAATAATAATCTAAGGACACCCCTAAAAAACTTGGCTCTACTAATGCAAGAGATGCACCAGCGGTTTCACCTGCTGTTAACAATACTCCAAACCATAATCCAATCATTGTCCAATTATAATTATCATCAAAAGTTTTATATATCTAAATTAACAATTTAGTTTAATTCAAAATATATTTGCAATGTATTTTTGTTTATAAAAAATTCAAAATGTTTTACATGGGTATTTTATAGAAATAAATAAAAATTGCGAATGTGATTAATATACTTATTGAAAGCATTAATATTTGACTGTTTTTCATGCTATTTCCGACTTTTATTCTAATTATAAATGAAATTATTGAAGCCACTAATAGTATTGGAATTACTATTGTTTTAGTGTCACCACTAAACATAAATATTTGATCAGCAATAAGGTACAGAAATAATAGAACGAAACTTACGCTCTTTAAAAAATTATTCAGTGTCATAATATAAATTTAAATAATTAATGTACTGACCCTGCATTTCTACAATCTTCGGAATCTGTATTACAACTCATTAAGGTAATACCAATTACCATAAATAATAGGATTTTAAATTTTGACATTTTTTAAATTAAAGAATTTTTACCTACTCATTAGCTTTTCGGTTTCCGCTAGGTTGATGATGTTTTTCTGGCCAGATAATTTTAACAACTTGAAGTAAAGATATTTACCCCCCGCCCATAAAAGCAAACTTTTATTGTAAAATGATAAATTTTTATTAATAACGCAAAAAATTGTAGCGAGAGCGTATCGAATTTGTTACTTTATAACTGTTTTTTTGACAAAATTTTAAAAAACACAGTTATTAAAGTTAATTTGTAATAACTATTGGTTAAAATTTTCCACTTCACTTTCTTCCTCATTACCATAAAGTGTTTTAGCTTCCCTAGCATCATAACCTATTTCTTGTAAATACCTACTGAAACTAGCGGTAGAACCATGCGTTAAATAAACAGTTTCGCACTCGGTTGCTTTTATTGATGAAATTAATCCGTCCCAGTCGGCGTGGTCTGATAGTACAAAACCTCTATCTGCTGCTCGGCGTTTTTTTGCGCCTCTTATGGCCATCCAACCCGAGCAATATCCTAAAGAAAAAGGTGTCATTTTTTTAATCCATGGTGTGCCTACAGCGGAAGGCGGACAAATAATCATGTTTCCTTTAATCTCGTTTTTGGTGGTTTCTGCGGTAATTTTGGTGGTAGGTTGCAATTTAATTCCGTTTCTAATTAAAGCGTCGTTAGAATTTTGAATTACGCCATGCGTATAAACTTTGCCAATGCTCAAATCTAAATTTTGCAATATTCTTTGTGCTTTACCTAAAGAATACCCAGCCAAAACAGATGTTTTTCCTTCTGCTTGGTTTTGCTGCCACCACTCGTTTATCCCTTTAAATATTTCTGCTTGTGGCGCCCACTTGTAAACTGGCATTCCAAAAGTACATTCAGAAATAAAGCTGTGACATTTTACAGGCTCAAAGGGAGCACATAAACCATCATCTTCGGTTTTATAATCTCCAGAAACTACCCAAACTTCTCCTTTGTAAACTAGCTTTATTTGCGCCGAACCTGGAATATGCCCAGCAGGAAAAAAAGTAACCGCTACACCGTTTATGGTTTTAGTAAACCCATAATCCATGGTTTCTAAATTAATATTACCTAAACGGTAATATAATATCTCGCGGGAAAGGATGTGCGCTAAATAATTTTGATGTCCAAATTTAGCATGATCACTATGCGCATGAGTAATAAGGGCATATTTTACTGGCCGCCAAGGATCTATATAGAAATCTCCAGCAGCGCAATAGATGCCATATTGATTGAATTCTAAAAGAGGTTTCTTGGGCATTTGTTCTTTTTTACTGGTTATTTAACAATTATTAAACCAAGGTATTTAATTTTGGTTTTAACGGCCAATTTGTTTCAATAAAAAGATGAAGTAAGTTTTTTCTGTAGGACAAAGCAAGGGGGGTTAACAACAGAGTTCGCGAAGGTCAAAGAGTTGGATGGTTATGACATGTTTAGTTTTTTTTGTGAGTTTTTGCTATAATTTTTAAATATAGAGTTCAATGTGCTGAAATGCAAAGCTTATGCTGTTGCTATTCTAAACTGAAATATTGAATTTGAAATTTATCTTTTGGGAGTATCATTTGAAATTTCCTAACTAAAGCATTTTCGGAGGTTAATAAGTTAGATATATTAAAAATTTGCGAATACAACAAATAATTTTGAAGAACCAATTAGTTTCCACAATACAAGTTTTGCGCAAGGGATAGGTAGGGCTTGGTACATTTATTTGTTTGCTTTTTTCTCGCAAACCAATAAATTACGGAACCCCTTAATAGCCCGACGCCGCTTTTTTAGCGGGGTTGCGCCCTTATTATTTCTTTAAAATTAGTCGTAAAAAAAGCCTTGATACGCTAACATACCAAGGCTATTGTAAAAAATTATAAACTATTTTAAGACAATGGTTTGTGGCGGATTAGCGGCTAAATTTACCATGGCAGAAATTTCTTTAACTATATCATCGGCACTGCCAGAAAAACCTACTGCTTTAAACCTTATTTTTCCAGATTTGTCTATGATAAACTTGGTAGGAATACCATCAACACCGAAAGCTGTAACGACATCGTACTTGTTTTTATCTTTCACATCTTCGGTATCCATTAGCACATTAAAAGTGTATTTATTGGTCTCTATAAACTTAGAAACAGCTTCTATGCGTTTCTCGTCGTGTATACTTTCCCAAGTGTCTATGAATACAAAAGCCACATTTACATCGTCTTTGTATTTATTTAAAGCCATTTGCATACCGGGGAAAGAGGCAATACAAGGGCCACACCAAGTTGCCCAAAAATCTACAATTACCACCTTACCTTTTAAAGATGCTAAAGAAACAGTTTCGCCTTTTAGGTTTTTAAGAGAAAAATCTGGCGCTTTCATGTCAATCATTTTGGCAATCATTTCTTCTCTCACTTTCTTTTTAGCAGCCTCGTCCAGATTGGCGATTAAAGTTTCATATTCTGCTAAGCTGTGGTTTTTTGTATATATGGTTTTTAACTGCTCGGGCATGGCCTCTGTGGCATTTCCTTCGGCAATTAGTTTCTTCAAAACGCTTTCTGCTTTGTTGTCTTCATTGTTAGCAATTAAGAATTTGGTGTATCTTTCGTTTACTTCTGCACTTTTAAATTTGCCAAAATTAACGGCCATTTCTTGATATTTTAAAGCTTCTTTTAGGCTGCCTTGTTTAAAAAGTATGAGGGCATAAGTATCGGCGTAGCTACCGTAGTTGCTGTTTAAAATCGCTACTTTTTCAGAATCAGAAGAGCTAGGTAGGTACATTTTGGTTGTACGTAATTCGTCTATAATGTCTAAAGATTTTTTTGAAATTTTTGAAGCCATTTCTAAAGTTGTCCCATCTTCGGCCATTTTCCAAGCTACGCTGTTTAAAACAGAATGTGCGTTTCCTTTAATCTTCATTTTATCTAAAGAAGAAAGCATTTTATCATAATTCTTAGCGTTAGAATAAGCTCTGGCTAAGTAATAATTCAGCATATCTAGATCTAGTTTGCTGTCTTTATCACTCATTAGCTTCATGTAATCTGTTTCTAATTTTGCCAAATCTGTTTCTCTGCTAAAGGCAGATAAAATGTCGTTAGAGGCTAAAGTGCCTTTAGGGTGCTGATTAATTATGATGGTTTTTAGGGAATCGGCTAGTGGTTTATCTGCTCTGGTAAATAAATAGTAAGAACTTACCTGCGCAGTTTCATTCATTTTACTGAATAATTTTTTGATTTCTTCCTTTACGTTTTCTGCCTTTTCTGTCTCTTTATTTGCCATTAAATCAGAATAGTAACTAGGTAAAATAGAAATTCTTTGATCTGGATATAAAGCTAATTCCGCCTCGGTATATTTTATAGCATTTTCCTTATCGGCTTTCATTCCACCTAAATAATCACCCATTCCGCCGTACAATATTGCCATTGCTTTGTTCGCTTTTTGTAGCGGTACAGCATTTTCGTTTTTTATTAAATAGGCATAACCTAATCCATCATTTCCGTCAACGTCTTCGCCACTTTTAAAAGAAAACATCACCATAACTGCAGAGTCTGGAATGCTGGTTTTTCCTTTAAAGGTTTTATCGTCTACAGTTAGTAAAATATCCTTTTTATAGTAATTAAGTTTTGGTGTTAGATAAACCAAATAAGCTTTCAAATCGGCGTTATCTTTAAAGGTAGACTGGTAAGTAAAACTAATTTCTTGTTTTGGTTTTATATCTGTGGTAGATAATAAAAGCGTTCCTTTATTTTGAGCAAAAGAGATACTTGCTATAAACATCAAAACAAAAAGCGAATAAATTTTAAGTAAGTTTTTCATAATCATTAGTTTAAGTGAACATAAATGTAGTTGATGTAATTTTAAAATCCAAATAAATATTGTTTTATCTTTGAGATTAAAATCAAGCAATAAATGAAACGTAATTTTATAATCCTATTTTTTACTTTTTTAAGTATCAATCTTTTTGCGGCTAAACCTAGCAACACCTACATTAAAATAAGCACTAACTATGGCGATGTTTATATCAAATTATATAACCAAACTCCAAAACACCGGGACAATTTTATTAAAATAGTTAAAGATGGTACGCTAAACGAAACATTATTTCACAGAGTGATACAAGAATTTATGGTACAAGGTGGCGATATTGATTCTAAAACTGCAAAGCCAGGTACGCAATTAGGAAATGGCGATTTAGGTTATACCATCCCTGCCGAGTTTGTCCCCGAGCTTTTTCATAAAAAAGGAGCTTTAGCGGCCGCTAGAAATAATAACCCCGACAAAGCATCTAGCTCTTCGCAGTTTTATATAGTGCAGGGTAAAGTTTTTACCGATAAAGAACTAGACGATACAGAAACTAACAGGATGAACGGAAGAAAAATTCCGCAAGCACAAAGAGAAGTTTATAAAAACCTTGGTGGCACTCCGCATCTAGACCAAAATTACACCGTTTTTGGCGAGGTTGTTAAAGGATTGGTGATGGTAGATAATATTTGCACTGTTAAAATTGATGGTAATAATCGCCCGCTAACAGATATTAAAATGAAAGTGTCTTTGGTAGAGAAAAAGGAATTGAAAAAGTTATTAAAAGAATTAGGTAATTAGAATTTGGGCGTTTTGACAGGTCACAAGGTGACTCCTTTGGAGCCGTCCGTTAAATCTTTTTTCGCGATTTGCATCATGGTAAGAGTAAAAAAAGCCTGCCCGAAAAACAGGCGGGGATACCACTTCCATCCTTAACGCAAACAATACATTTCATACCAAGTTTTGACCATAGTCCATAGTCCATAGTCCATAGTCCATTGACCATTAACCATCAACCATTGACCATTAACCATCAATTATTGATCAATCACCAATTCAACTAAAAAAATGAAAATAATATCGTACAACGTAAACGGAATAAGAGCAGCTATTAACAAAGAGTTTTTTGCTTGGCTACAAGCAACAGATGCCGATGTAGTTTGCCTCCAAGAAATTAAAGCCACGCCAGACCAAATTGTAGATATTGTTATTTTAGAGAATTTAGGCTATAAACATTATTGGTACCCTGCAGAGAAAAAAGGCTATAGCGGAACAGCAATTTTTACTAAAGTAGAACCAAAGCATGTAGAATACGGTTGCGGAATAGAAGATTACGATAGAGAAGGAAGGGTAATTAGAGCAGATTTTGAAGATTGTTCTGTCATCAGTGCTTATTTTCCATCGGGTAGCAGTGGCGACATTCGTCAGGGTTTTAAATACAAATTCTTAGAAGATTTTGCCAATTACATCGACAAGCTCAAAATAGATTTCCCAAAATTGGTAATATCTGGCGATTACAACATTTGCCATAAGCCTATAGATATTCATAACCCAAAATCTAACGCCAATTCATCGGGTTTTTTACCAGAAGAAAGAGCTTGGATGGAAAGTTTTATCCACTCTGGTTTTATAGATACTTTTAGACATTTCAATCAAGACCCACATCATTATACTTGGTGGAGTTATAGAGCGGGCGCTAGAGGAAAAAATTTAGGCTGGCGAATAGATTATCATTTGGTAACTAAAGAACTAGAAAGTAATTTAAAAAGAGCAGCCGTATTACCAGAAGCTAAACACAGCGATCATTGCCCAATATTATTGGAGTTGAGTTTTAGTTAATTAATGTTTTATTATGTAATCCTATAATCACTTTTACATGTCTACTTTATATTATCTATTTATTCCATTCTTCTTAACTGTACTAATTACCAAGTCAAAACATATTTTTATTGCGATAAAAACAAAAAATAATAATCAAATAAAAATTAATAGTCTATTTTTATTTATGATTATTATGGTGGCTATTTGTATGGTGTTTGTGACAGAAAGAACTTAGATAAAATATTTAAATTGGAAAAAACTTTCAAAAGCAGAAAAGACGCTCTTTATGTAAGCATCACTAGCGGTGTTATTCTATTGGTATTAATACTAACCATTTTCGATTTTGAAAAGAAAAACATTCACACAGACAGCTTTTTTATTTTTTTAGTTAATGTTTTTGTAATAGGGCTTTTGGGCTGGATATTTTTTGGAACCCACTATAAGCTGTCTCCTGAATACTTAAAATATCGTTGTGGACCTTTTTATGGTAAAATAGAAATTTCAAGTATCTCTCAAATTCTAGTTAACCAAACACTTTATGTAGGCCTAAAGCCTGCCACAGCTAGAAACGGCTTAATTATCAAGTACAATAAGTACGATGATATTTACATCAGTCCAGACGATAACGAAACCTTCGTCACAGAGATTTTGAAGTTTAACAGTCAAATAGAAATCATCAGAAATAAATAGTTTATATCATTTTAACCAAATATTATTTTGAATTAACAATACATATTTGTTTTTCACCAAACAATATTGCATTTTTGTCTCGCTTATAAAGAAAGACGGAGGGATTAGACCCTACGATGTCTTAGCAACCTGAATCATTTCAAGGTGCTAAATTCTATCTCATCTCGATGAAAATCTGGATTGGAAAAGATAAGTTAAAGTCTAAATATTCCACACACGACTTTCTAAATAAGCCTTAAAAAAGATTTGAGAATATAGATTTGAGGATTGAGAATATGCTATGGGCTAAACTCAAACAATCTCACATCTTACATCTCACATCTCATATCGTAAAACATGGATATTAGAAAAGAACTCAAAAAAAGAATTTTAATTATTGATGGTGCAATGGGAACCATGATTCAGCGCTACAAGCTATCTGAAGAAGATTTCCGTGGCGAACGTTTTAAAGATCATCCATCAGATGTAAAGGGTAATAACGATTTGTTAAATCTTACTCGTCCAGATATAATAAAAGCGGTACATGCAGAATATTTAGAGGCGGGAGCGGATATTATAGAAACCAATACTTTTAGTACACAGCGTATTTCTATGGCCGATTATGGCATGGAAGATTTGTCTTACGAGTTAAGTTTTGAAGGCGCTAGAATTGCTAAAGAAGTAGCAACAGAATACACAGAGAAAAATCCAGAAAAACCTCGATTTGTAGCTGGTGCAGTCGGTCCAACAAACCGTACACTTTCCATGTCGCCAGATGTGAACGATCCCGGTTATAGAGCTATTTCTTTCGAGCAATTAGAAGAAGCTTATCACGAGCAAGTACGTGGTTTAATAGATGGTGGTGCAGATTTATTATTAGTCGAAACTATCTTTGACACCCTAAATGCAAAAGCTGCAATTTTTGCCATAAAAAGATACGAAGAAGAATTAAATGAAAAGTTAGTCAATAACGGAGACCTTCCTTCAAATCTATCAAAACTAGTTTATCAACAAGCTCAGGCATCTCTTCCCGATAACCATCAGGACGGAGAGAAACCTAGGCTTAAGCTCGATATCATGATTTCAGGCACCATAACAGATGCTTCTGGCCGTACTTTATCTGGTCAAACGGTAGAAGCATTCTTAAACTCTATGAGTCATGGCAGCCTTTTATCAATAGGTTTAAATTGTGCTTTAGGCGCAAAAGACATGCGTCCGCATGTTCAAGAACTTTCAGAAAAAGCAGACATGTATGTAACCGCTTATCCAAATGCTGGTTTACCAAACGAGTTTGGCGAGTATGACGAAACAGCTTCCCAGACCGCAAAATTAGTAGAAGACTTTATAGCATCAGGATTTGTAAATGTAATTGGTGGTTGCTGTGGTACAACACCAGACCACATTAAGGAAATGGCAGACCTTGTAGCTAAATATCCTACAAGAAAAATACCCGAAATCCCAAAATTTCAAAGGTTATCTGGTTTAGAAGCGGTAACGCTAAGGCCAGATTCTAGGTTTGTTAATATTGGCGAAAGAACCAATGTTACCGGCTCTCCTAAATTTGCAAAATTGATTTTAGGTGGTGATTTTGATGCTGCACTTTCCGTTGCTCGTCAACAGGTAGAAGGAGGAGCACAAATCATAGATGTAAATATGGATGAAGGCATGCTTGATTCCGAAGCGGCCATGACTAAATTTTTAAATTTAATCGCATCAGAACCAGATATTTCTAAACTACCAATTATGGTAGATTCTTCTAAGTGGACGGTAATTGAAGCTGGTTTAAAATGTTTGCAAGGAAAAGGAATTGTAAACTCCATATCGTTAAAAGAAGGAGAAGAAAAATTTAAAGAATACGCACATAAAATTAAACAATACGGCGCAGCCACGGTAGTCATGGCTTTTGATGAAAAAGGGCAGGCCGATAATTTAGAACGTAGAAAAGAAATTTGCCAGCGTTCTTACGATATTTTGGTAAATGAAGTAGGTTTTCCTGCTCAAGACATCATCTTCGATCCTAATATTTTAACGGTTGCCACCGGATTAGAAGAGCATAATAATTATGCAGTAGATTTTATTGACGCGACCAGATGGATCAAGCAAAACCTTCCTTATGCCAAAGTAAGTGGAGGGGTTTCCAATATTTCTTTCTCTTTTAGAGGAAACAATACGGTACGCGAAGCCATGCACTCGGCCTTTTTATACCACGCTGTTAAAGCTGGTTTAGATATGGGAATTGTAAATGCAGGTATGTTAGAAGTTTACGAGGAAATACCTAAAGAACTTTTAGAGAAGGTAGAAGATGTGCTCTTAAATCGAAGAGATGATGCAACAGAACTTTTGGTTGATTATGCCGAAACAGTTAAAAACAAAGGAAAAGTAATTGTTAAAAACGAAGAATGGAGAAATGCACCTGTACAAGAACGTTTATCACATTCTTTAATTAAAGGAATTATAGATTATCTAGATACCGACGTAGAAGAAGCTCGGTTACAATATGCAAAACCTATACAAGTAATTGAAGGTCCGTTAATGGACGGGATGAATATTGTTGGTGATTTATTTGGCGAAGGAAAAATGTTTTTACCACAAGTGGTAAAATCGGCTAGGGTAATGAAAAAAGCTGTTGCTATTTTGATGCCTTATATTGAAGCAGAAAAAGTAGTAGGAACTAGTACTAGTGCTGGAAAAATATTGATGGCCACCGTAAAAGGTGATGTGCATGATATTGGTAAAAACATTGTGGGTGTTGTTTTAGCTTGCAACAATTTTGAAGTGATTGATATTGGCGTAATGGTACCTGCGGCAAAAATACTAGAAGAAGCAAGAAGACACCAAGTTGATATAATCGGTTTAAGCGGTTTAATTACGCCATCTTTAGATGAAATGGTGCATTTTGCCAAAGAAATGGAACGCGAAGGGCTTGATATTCCATTGTTAATTGGTGGTGCAACAACTTCAAGAATTCATACCGCAGTAAAAGTAGACCCTCATTACCATGGAGCAATTATTCATGTTTTAGATGCTTCTAGAAGTGTGGGTGTTTGTAGTAATTTATTGAATAAAGAGAATAAGGAAACTTACATCAAAACACTAAAAGAAGATTATTTAACAACCAGAGATAATTACAACAAAAAGAAAGTAGATAAGGTATTTTTAAGTATTGATGATGCTCGTAAGAATCAATATGCAATCAATTTAAACGGATCTATTCCTAAAGCACCTAGTTTTACCGGAACAAAAGTATTAGAAAACTTCCCTTTAGAAGAATTAGTACCTTATATAGATTGGTCTCCTTTTTTCCATACTTGGGAACTAAGAGGATCTTATCCGAAAATTTTTGAAGATTCTTTTGTAGGTGTTGAAGCTCAAAAGCTGTTCGCTGATGCTCAAGTTTTACTGCAAAGAATTGTAGACGAAAAACTTTATACCGCAAAAGCAGTATTTGGATTTTGGCCAGCAAGCGCTGTAGGAGATGATATCGTATTAGAAGTCAGAAGTTCAAAGTCAGAAGACGGAAGTTTGGAGACAGAGGATTCTCAAATCAGAATTCACACTTTGCGTCAGCAAGCAGAAAAACCGAAGGGCGAGGCACATTACGCATTGTCAGATTTTATAGCGCCAAAAGAAACCGGAGTTAAAGATTATTTTGGAGGCTTTGCCGTTACAACCGGACATGGTTGCGATGAGTTAGCCGCACTGTTTGAAGCAGATCATGATGATTATAATAGCATCATGGCTAAAGCACTAGCAGATAGATTAGCCGAGGCTTTCGCCGAGAAACTACATGAATTAGTTCGTAGAGAATATTGGGGATATGCATCAGACGAAAGTCTAGATAAAGAATCTTTAATTAAAGAAAAATATCAGGGAATTAGACCTGCTCCTGGTTATCCAGCTTGTCCAGATCATACCGAAAAGGGAACACTTTGGGAGTTATTAGATGCTGAAAAAGCCATTGGTTTAAAGTTAACAGAAAGCTTTGCCATGTATCCTACAGCAGCTGTGAGTGGTTTTTATTTTGCTCACCCAGAGGCTAGATACTTTGGTTTGGGGAAAATTAATAAAGATCAAGTTTCAGATTATGCCATTAGAAAAGGAATGGATTTTGAAACTGCCGAAAGGTGGTTAAGTCCGAATTTGGGATATTAACCCCCTTCCCCCTAAAAGGAGGTGTGGGTCTAGAATTAAATTGTTTTAAAAATTATAAATTTCCCCTTTAGGGGATTAAGGGGCACATGAAAATTACCGACCATATAAAAAACGCAAAAGGAAAAACACTTTTCTCTTTTGAGCTTTTACCGCCCGTTAAAGGGCAAAGCATTCAAGGGATTTATGATGCCATAGATCCATTAATGGAGTTTAATCCTCCTTTTATAGACGTAACTTATCACCGCGAAGATTTCATTTATAAACAACAAGCTAATGGTTTTTTAGAAAAAGTATCGTACCGTAAAAGACCAGGGACAGTTGCTATTTGTGCGGCAATTATGAACCGTTACCACGTCGATGCTGTTCCTCACTTAATATGCGGTGGCTTTACTAAAGAAGAAACCGAGAACGCTTTAATTGACATGCAATTTTTAGGTATCGATAATGTTTTGGTTTTGAGAGGCGATGCCCGTCATGCGGATCCTTCATTTATTCCTACTCCGGGTGGACATGCCTACGCTACCGATTTGCTAGAGCATGTAAAAGATCATAACACAGGTAAGTTTTTACATGAGGAGGTGACTTCAACAGATCAAAGCGATTTTTGTATAGGTGTTGCAGGTTACCCCGAGAAACATTTTGAGTCCCCAAACTTAAAAACTGATTTTAAATACCTGAAACAAAAGGTAGACATGGGCGCCGAGTTTATAGTTACTCAAATGTTTTTCGACAATCAGAAATATTTTGATTTTGTGAAAAAATGTAGAGAAAACGATATCAATATTCCTATTATTCCAGGGTTAAAACCGATTAGCGCTTTAAAGCAATTGGTGGTATTACCTAAAATTTTCCATATCGATTTACCCGAGGAGCTTTGCGAAGCAGTACAAGCTTGTAAAAACATTAAGGACGTTAAAAAAGTAGGTACAGAGTTTATGATTCAGCAATGTAAAGAGCTAATGGATTTTGGAGTGCCTGTATTACACTTTTATACCATGGGTAAGCCAGAACAAACTTATGAAATTGCAAAAGCTATTTTTTAATTAAAATATCATTGTCAAATTGATTTTGCATTACCCGAAATAATGAAGACATTTAATGACTTATTATTCAATGATGTTTAATCTAACTTTTATTAATATTGGAATACTGGAATTGGTCATTATTATTTTGGCCTTAGTAATTCCTATAACTATTACTATCTTTTTATTGGTTTCTTATTCTAGAAAACAAACTAAATTGAAAGAGGAACAAAATAGTTTATGACAAAAAATAGCTGATAAATAGTCAATTTTATTCTGATGAATTATTCAGTAAATTATTTTTATGGCGTTTAAACACGCTCTACACTACCTGCCTGCCGCAGGCAAGGTATCTTTATGTCCTCAGAAAAAGGAACATAAAGGATGACGCTTCAATCGTTAACGCAGCATATCAACGCAAAAAACTCATAAAAAAGCAGGGAATTATTTGATAAAACCCTGCTTTTTGTATTTTATTAATGCTATTTATCTCCAGTTTTTATACAAATTAATTAAACCATTGGTAGAGCTATCATGCGATTTAACCTCGTTGTTATCTTCTAACTCAGGTAATATTTTGCCTGCTAATTGTTTTCCTAGCTCTACACCCCATTGGTCGAAACTATAGATATTCCAAATTACACCTTGCGTAAATATTTTGTGCTCATACATCGCTAAAAGGGAACCCAAAACTTTAGGAGTAATCATTTTTACCAAGATAGAATTGGTTGGCCTGTTACCTTGAAAAACTTTAAAAGGAGCAATTTTAGCAATCTCTTCTTCACTTTGGTTACCTAATTCGGCAATTACTTCTTCCTCGGTTTTACCGTTCATCAAAGCTTCTGTTTGTGCAAAAAAGTTCGACAATAACATTTGATGGTGTTTACCTAAAGGGTTGTGAGATTGTGCCGGAGCGATAAAATCGCAAGGAATTAATTTGGTGCCTTGATGTATTAGTTGGTAAAAAGCATGCTGACCGTTTGTACCTGGTTCGCCCCAAATAACGGGTCCGGTTTGGTAATCAACTGCTTCGCCTGTTCGGGCCACATTTTTACCGTTACTTTCCATATCTCCTTGTTGAAAATAGGCCGCAAAACGATGCATATATTGGTCGTAAGGTAAAATAGCTTGAGTCTCTGATTCGAAAAAGTTATTGTACCAAATACCTAAAAGGGCTAAAATTACTGGAATATTTTCTTCAAAAGGAATATCCTTAAAGTGATTATCCATTTCATGCGCACCAGTCAAAAGCTCCTCAAAATTCTCAAAACCAATAGAAAGTGCAATAGGTAAACCAATAGCGCTCCATAAAGAATAACGGCCACCTACCCAATCCCAAAAGCCAAACATATTTTGGGTGTCTATTCCAAATTTCCCTACACCGTCTGCATTCGTAGAAAGCGCCGCAAAATGCTTGGCAACATCTGCATCTTTAGCCCCAGAAGCTAAAAACCAATCGCGAGCCGAGTGGGCATTGCTCATGGTTTCTTGGGTAGTAAAAGTTTTAGAAGCAACTAAAAATAACGTTGTTTCTGGATCTACTTTCTTTAAAGTTTCTACAATATGAGTACCATCTACATTACTTACAAAGTGTAATTCTAAATGGTTTTTATAAGATTTTAAAGCTTCAGTAACCATTACGGGTCCTAAATCCGAACCACCAATGCCAATATTAACCACTGCCGTAATGGCTTTGCCGGTATAGCCTTTCCACTGGCCAGAAATAATAGCTTCAGAAAATTTCTTCATTTTGGCTAATACCTCATTCACATCGGGCATAACATCTTTGCCATCAACCAAAACAGGCGTATTTGCTCTGTTTCTTAAAGCGGTATGTAAAACGGCTCTATTTTCCGTTTCATTAATTACTTCACCACTAAACATGGCTTTTATGGCGCCATCTAGACCGCACTCCTTAGCCAACTGCATTAAAAGCGCCATGGTTTTATCGTTGATTCTGTTCTTAGAATAATCTAAAAATATATCGTTAAATAAAACAGAATACTTCTTAAAACGATCTTTATCGGTTTCAAAAAGTTCTTTTAAATGGATTTCTGTAATATCTACAAAGTGATCTATAAGGTAGTCGTAAGCCTGTGTTTCTGTAAAATTTATTTTAGAAAGCATGTTGATTGATATAATAATTGCAATATTTTAATTAACACTTTAAAGATGGCAATAATTCCATTGTAAGCCATTATTTTTAGTAATTAACTTACTTATTTGTTAGATTGCATATTGTAAAATTTCTAAAATATGATAAAGAAAATAATTACCGCTTTATTTTTGGTTGCAAGCACTCCGCTTTATGCTCAAAATAAAGTAGATGATGTAAAAACTTTTACATTAAAAAATGGAATGAAATTTTTGGTTCTAGAAGATAGCTCTATCCCTAATGCCAATATGTATTTGTTTTACAGTGTAGGCTCTAGAAACGAGCACCCAGGAATAACAGGTCTCTCGCACTTTTTTGAACACATGATGTTTAATGGAGCCAAAAAATACGGCCCAAAAATGTTTGATAGAACCATGGAGTTTAACGGTGGTGCTAACAATGCCTACACTACAGAAAATGTAACAGTTTACACCGATTGGTTTCCGGCATCGGCTTTAGAAACTATGTTTGATTTAGAAGCAGATCGGATTGAGCATTTAAGCATAGATCCAAAATATGTAGATTCTGAACGCGAGGTTGTGCTATCCGAAAGAAGTACGGGTTTAGAAAATTCGCCTTGGAGAACTCTAGGTGAACAAGTAAGTGCTACCGCTTTTCAAGAACACCCATATCATTGGAGTGTGATTGGCTACGAAGAAGATATTAAAAACTGGACAAAAGAAGATTTAGAATACTATTTTAAAACTTATTATGCACCAAATAACTGTACTGTTGTTGTTTCTGGTAATGTAAAATTAGCGGAAGTTAAAGCATTAGCAGAAAAATACATGGCCCCAATTCCAGCTCAAAAACCAGCACCGGCGGTACACTTAGTAGAGCCTAAACAAACTGGCGAACGTAGAATTACGGTTCAAAAAGAGGTGAGTTCTCCTTACATGATGTTAGCTTACCATGTCCCAAACTCGAAGGATAAAGATTATTACGCTTTAGATGTTTTGAGCTCTGTTTTAACAAGTGGAAACTCAAGCAGACTATATAGCGCTTTAGTTGATGAGAAGCAATATGCAGCATCTGTATTTTCTGGCTATGGCGAAAGTTTTGATCCTACTCTTTTTCAAATTTATGTAACTTCTAATAAAGGAATTGCTACAGACTCTATAGAAAATACTGTTTATGGCATTTTAAATGACATTGCTGAGAATGGTATTACTGATAAAGAATTACAGAAAATTAAAAATCAGAAATTGATGGAGTTCTATAGATCTATAGAAACCATAGATGGTAAATCTAATAGCATTGGAACTTATGAGTTGTTTTTTGGCGATTATAAAAAAATGTTTACTGCACCAGACGAGTATGCTAAAGTGAGCATTGCAGATGTTAAACGAGTAGCTAACACCTATTTTAAAAAGTCTAACAGAACGGTAGGTATTTTAAAAGCCAATGTAGAAGAATAAGAATATAAGCAACGCTAAGGTTTATCAATCATTTCAAAAAAATAAGATGAAAAAAATAATATATATCACCATGTTGGCTGTCTTTATAAGCTCAACATTTACCAATAAAACCCAAGCTCAAGAAGCTTTTAAAGTGCCTGCTTACACCAAGTTTACTTTAGGTAATGGGTTAAGTATTTATTTAATGGAACAGCATGAAGTACCTACCATTAGTTTTTCGGCTATTATTCCTGCCGGCGCCATTTACGATGGAGATAAAAACGGCTTAGCCTCTTTTACTGCCGATGGTTTAAATTACGGCACAAAAAACTACACAAAATCACAAATTGAAGAGCAACTCGACTTTTTAGGGGCATCATTCAATACCTATGCCAGTAAAGAATCGGCTGGCTTAAGTGCTAAGTTTGCCAAAGTAGACCAAGATAAAGTATTGCCAATTATAAAAGAGGTGTTGTTATACCCAGTTTTTACACAAGAAGAGTTTGACAAAGAGAAAGCGAGAGGTTTACAACAATTAGAAAGAGCTAAAGAAAGCCCAAGAAATGTGATAGGAGATTACTGGGATAAATTTATTTATGGCAACCATCCCTATGCTAATCCGGTGTCGGGTAAACCAAGTACAGTTAAAAACATTAGTACTCAAGATTTAAAAAGTTTTTACAGCCAGAATTATAATCCAAATGGATCTGCAATTGCTATTGTAGGCGATTTTAACACTGCTGAAATGAAGTCTAAAATTTCCAAATTGTTTAAAGAGTGGAAGACAGGGAATGAAAGCACTTTAAAAATCGAAACACCAGCTTCATTACCAAATCAAGCCAGAGTTTTATTAGTGAATAAAGAAGATGCTCGCGAAACCACCATGTTTATTGGTGGAAAAGGAATAAGTAGAAATAACCCCGATTATGTTGCTATACAAGTAGTTAATACAGTTTTAGGGGGTAGATTTACATCTTGGTTAAATGACGAGTTGCGTGTAAATTCCGGCTTAACTTACGGAGCAAGAAGTAGCTTTGCACCGTTAAAAAATGCAGGTACTTTTAGTGTTTCTACATTTACTGCTACAAAAACTACGCAACCTACCATAGAGAAAGCTCTAGAAGTAGTTGATAAATTGCATGATAAAGGTATTGATGATGAAACTTTAACATCGGCAAAGAACTATGTTAAAGGTCAGTTTCCGCCAGATTATGAAACTTCTGGTCAGTTAGCTGGTTTGCTTAACCAAATGTTTTGGTATGGTTTTGACCAGTCTTACATCAATAACTTTCAAGCAAATGTAGATGGGTTAACATCGGCGAAAGCCAAAGAAATAATTACCAAATACTTTCCAAAAGATAATTTACAGTTTTTATTTATTGGCAAAGCCGATGATATTAAAAGCATTGTAGAGAAGTTTGGTACTGTTACTGTAAAAGATATCAAAGCTGATGGTTTTTAGGTCTTATAAAGATATTTTAATTTAATTTTGTAAAGGCTTTCTAATTATAGGAAGCCTTTTTTGATGGAGAATATGTTGAAGACCAAATTTTGTTTAATTTTTTTGTTTTGTTTAGGCTATCAGTTAAGTTTTGGACAAGCTATTCCTCGCTTTAATCCAGATACTGTTTTAACCATGAGAATGGAGAAAGATGCGGTAGTAAAATTTGGCAAAGCAGGTTTAGATATAGAAGATTTTATCAATGAAATTATTAACGATACCAGCTTTTATCAGGCTTTTAGAAACATGAAAAAGTATGCTTTTATTGCAGAAAATAGAGTTTATACTTACGATAAAAAAGACAAAGTAAAAGGGAAAATCTACAGAAAAATATACCACAGCAACCAAGGCAGCAATCATAAAATTGATTATTTAGTTAAAGAAGATACTGGCGATTTGTTAAAGAGAAATGGTAAATACGAGCTTTATACTGTAGAAATGTTTGACTACATTTTTATGAATGCCTATAACTCTGATTTTGTTCCTAATACCGCAGCAAGTGTAGGCGGCACCAAAGGCAGTAACGAAAGCTACAAAGACAAATTGAAGACCTTAATCTTTACTCCGGGTAGACCAGTTAAGGGTGTTCCTTTTATATCTGGCAAGACCGAGATTTTTACAGCAAACATGAGGCAGTATTACGATTATCAGTTTTTTAGAGGGACTTATTTAGATTCTATTCCGGTTTATAGGTTTAAAGTAACAATGAAACCTGAATTGGGTAACTGGACTAAAGACGGAATCATGATTAAAGAGTTAACTACTATTTTTGATCAAAGAAATTTTCAAATTTTAGGTCGGTATATTGATATGAAGCTAGATAACTTAGCTTTCGATTTTGATGTACAAATGAATATTGAAATGAGCTATTTTGGAGAAGATTTATTACCTACAAAAATCACCTACCAAGGAAACTGGGACATTCCTTTTAAGAAAGAAGAGAGAGCTAGCTTTTTAGTACTGCATAAAAACTATAAGGCGGAAAAGTAATTATTCTCCAACAAAAAAAACCTCCCGATGATAATCGGAAGGCTTTAGTATATTATAAAGAGAATTAAACTCTTTTAGACTTAATACGAGCTGCTTTACCAGTTAACTCTCTTAAGTAAAATAATTTTGCTCTACGTACCTTACCTACACTGTTAACTTCAATTTTAGCAATGTTTGGTGAGTTTACAGGAAATATACGTTCAACACCAATACTATTAGAAATTTTACGTACTGTAAAAGTTTCGTTTGCATTAGAACTGTTTCTCTGAATTACCACACCTTGGTAAACCTGAATACGCTCTTTAGCACCTTCTTTAATTTTATAATGAACACTAACGGTGTCTCCAGCCTTAAATGCAGGTAAGGTTGGTTTAACGATTGCCTGCTCTTCTACAAATTTTACTAAGTCCATGATTTCTTGCGATTTAAACAATAACAAATACTTGTTATCTCCCCTAAATTTCGGAGTGCAATATTAGGTAATAATTTTTACAAATAAAAGCGAAATTTAATAATTAATAAATCTTTATTTTTTTATCTCTTCAACAGCCTATTAATTTCGCTGGATTTGAAGGCTAAACATTCGCTTTAATACTTTCTTAAAAACAATATCATAGCTATTATTCTAAAATTATATTTCTTTTTTATTATTGTTTTTTTCCTTTTCAACTTTACTATTCAAATCCTCGGTGTATTTTCTTAATAATGCAATTTCTTGCGCCATAGATTTATTTTGCTGGTAAAGTTTAGACGATACCACACTTAAATGCAACAAGTAAATCAAAATCACAAAAATACTAGCCGTAAAGACCAAGTTAGTGGGTACAAAAACCCCAAACAAATCGGAAAGAATAAACAAGCCATCTTTCCAAAAGGCAAATAAAACTAACAGCAGCGTAGATATACACCAAACAATTGCATATTCTTCTCTCAGTTTTCCTTTAATAATTAATCTAGAAATGTAAAAGAGAAATAACAGACTGATAACTAATGTAATAACCTGAATTCTGATCATAATTATTGGATTTTACGTATAGAAGTGAAAAACATGGCTAAAGTTACCTTAAAGCAATAATAAATAGAAGCTGTGCTACCAATAGAAGACTCTCCAGCAGTTCGGGCAGCCATAATTACAGGAGTTTCTACCATTTTAAAACCAGCTTTGGCAAAGAGCACTAAAGTTTCTGGCTCGGGATATTCGTCTGGATAATTTCTAGTGGATAGCGCAATCGCTTTAGCGTCAAACAACCTAAAGCCAGATGTGCTATCATAAATATTTTTATGCGTAAATATTTTGTTTAAAAAGTGAAAATAGGTAATTCCCATCCGTCTTATAAAAGAAGATTGAAACCCTTTTTTCTCTATAAATCTAGAGCCAATAACCAAATTTGCTCCAGTTTCTTCACTCGCCAAAAGTAGTTTCTCTAATTCTGCAGGTGGGTGTTGTCCATCGCCATCCATTTGTACCGCGTAATCAAAGCCATTTGCAAAAGCATACTTTAAACCACTTTGCACAGCACCACCAATTCCTAAATTGATGGGTAAATTAATTACATTGGCTCCTTTGCTAACTGCAATGCTGGCCGTTTGGTCTTTAGAGCAATCGTTTATCACTAACACAGAAAATACCCACGGCTTAGGTAAAACCAAAGTATTTAAGTTATCTAATAAGTTCCCAATAGAATTTTCTTCGTTATAACACGGAATAATAATGAGTAATTTTTTATCCATTAATATTTAAGGAAAAGTATTTTTATTTAGCAATAATAATCAAAGCCAAGCTTTAATCCAACAAATCTGGTCGGCGTTCTTGTGTTCTTTTTAAAGCTTCATCGTGGCGCCAATTGGCAATCTTGGTTTGGTCGCCGCTTAATAAAATATCAGGCACTTTATGGCCACGCCAATCTGCTGGCCTACTGTAAACTGGCGCATCTAATAAACCATCCTGAAAAGAATCTGACAAGGCCGAGGTCTCATCATTCAACACGCCCGGAATTAAGCGCACCACAGCATCAACAACAATAGCGGCGGGTAATTCCCCTCCAGACAAAACATAATCACCCACAGAAATCTCTTTGGTTACATAAATATCACGAATACGCTGATCGATTCCCTTGTAATGGCCACACAATATCATGATGTTTCCTTTGCCAGATAATTCATTGGCCATCGCTTGGTTTAGCGTTTCGCCGTCGGGCGACATAAAAATAATCTCATCATAAACCCTTTCGCTTTTCAACTGCTCAATACAGGCTGCAAAAGGTTCTATCTGCATCACCATTCCGCTACCACCGCCGTATGGATAATCGTCTATACTTTTCTGTTTGTTGGTACTAAAATTTCTGAGGTTATGTACCACTATTTGCGCCTTTCCCTTACTTTGTGCTCTTTGTAAAATAGAGTGTGCAAACGGGCTTTCTAACAAACCAGGTAATACAGTAATGATATCAAAACGCATCATTTAATTTACAATTTTAGATTTACGATTTAATAATTTATGCTTTTGGGCGGGTCACAAAGTGACTCCTTTGGAGCTATTCGTTTCAAGTCTTCGCTTCACTGAACCAAGCTGTGGGCTTTTCACCCCGATAGCTGTCGAAACTATGCCTAACGCAACAAAGATGCTTAAATCATTATATTAAAATAGCATTAGATTAAATTTTAAACAGGTTTTTACTCTTTTAACATGGCTAGTCGCCGTCTTCAAGCTCAAAAATAGTTTCAAGAGGGACATCAAATATTTTAGCAATCTTTAATGCTAATACAGTTGATGGCACATATTTTCCAGATTCTATGGTATTTATTGTTTGTCTAGAAACTTCTATTTTGCTCGCTAAATCAGCCTGAGTGAAATCATGAATCGCTCGTTGAATTTTTATTTTATTCTTCATTTGTCGTTCCTTCCTTACCTAATTTGAATAATTTCCATTGAAAAGTAATTATAAAAACCACTAGAACAGTGAAAGAATTATAAAATATTGCTGAAAAAAAGTCTAAACCGTAAAAGCAGAAATTTAAAATTATCAAGATTAAATAACTGATTAATACTGATAATTGAAGACTTTTTAACCTTAGAAGAGAAATATATTCATCTTCTATTTTCTGCTTTGAAAAGACAACTATTAACAAGCCAATCATGGTTCCTGTTAAAGCAATTTCGTTTGTGAAATTATTACTTTGAAAAATTCCACTCAGAATATTATTTATATTATTTTCTGCTTTATTGCTTGTGAGAAAGTCAAATTTAAAATCATAAAAAAGGCAAAAGAAGCCTAGTATTCCAAAAGTTAGTGTGAGTATCCAGCCTAATACCTTGTACCTTGCGGGAATGAGTAAATTATTTTGCATATCAAATTTGTTTTACCAAAAGTAAAATAAACTTTACATAATATCAAATTTATTTGATATTAATTTTAATATAACTCTAATAATCCGTCCGGTAAATCCAAAACAATCAATTTTTTGGTTTTATCTATCTCTACAATAAAAGTTTCGTTTAACGGAATTAAAACTTCTTTTTCTTGGTATTGTACAGACGCTAAAAACTGTTGTGGGTATTCTCTAACGTCCTCAACTAAACCTAAAACACCTTTTTGTTTATCCTCTGCGGTGTAACCAATTAAATCGGTAAAGAAAAATTCGTCTTTTTTTCTTTTAGGTTTTAGCCTAATGGGTAAAAATATTTTCTTTTTAGTAAGTAAGGCGGCTTTATCTATATGGTCTATATCTTCAAAATTGAAATAGCCTACCATTGGCATGGGTATTTTGTAATTATCTACAAAATAAGGCACTAGCTTATTGTTAATCTCTACAAAAACCGATTTAATTTTTAGCAACTCGGGCTGATTAAATGTAAAAGCAACCTGCACTTCGCCTTTTAAACCACGTGTTTTAGTTATGTAACCTATTTCAAAATAATCTGTCATTTATATTTCTGGAAAAGATGATGAAAATTTAATCAACCTGATAAGGATTGATTAATTTCAACGCTGTAATTGTGTTAAAATCTGCTGTGTTTCTAGTAATTAGAGTCAAATCATATACTAAAGCGGTGGCAGCTATGATAGCATCTGGTAATTTAATTCTATAATTTTTTCTTAGTTCTACAGTTTTATCTACAAGCGTTTGATTTATTTGATTGTAAATTTTTGAAATTGCTATAAACTCTTTCAAAACTTTATCTTCTTCTTCGGATATTTTAGTGCTTGCAAATAACTCTATATGAGTAATAAAAGAAATGGCAGGCTGTATATTTTGTAATAATTCTTTAGCGTTTAAAGGTAGTTTTGAATTGCAAAAGTAAATTACAGTATTGGTATCTAAAAGGTACATGTCTATTACTTAACTGTTTTATTTTCCCATTCATTTCTTCCAATTTCAGTTAAGCTGTTTAAATCTTTAGCAGTTTCATCACTTAACTTACCCCAGAAATCTGCCATGGTTTTTGGTTTTGCTACTTCTGTTATAAACTCATCTTTGGTGTAAAGTAAAATTTCCACTTCTTTTCCAATATAACTATCCGGAATTTTAATATCAAGCGTATTACTTTTCGGTATCAATATCGTTCTAACCATTATATTATTTTAATCCTACAAAGATACCAATTAAAACGTTGTCTAATTAAGGTTATGTAATCATCATTTAATCTGCCAATTCTAAAGTGTTCCATGTTTCTTTACGGTATTGGTTAAAAGAAACCCAAGCCAAAACACTCATAATTAAAGCGGCAATCCAGATTACAATTTCCCACTTTACGGCAAAATTATGTAAAAAACCTAATCCTACAGGGATAGATAAAATTAACATACTTACAAATATTTTTCCTCCTTTCTGTACTACCATAGGTTGCGAAAATGGCAATCCTTTAACCTGAAATAGAGCGACTAAAAGTCCGTAAATAATACCAATCATGAAGCTTAAAATCACATCGTTAATAACAGAGAATCCCCAAAAGGTAATACTAAAAATAGTGATTATGATATAGAAAGGTAAATAGTATTTCACAATAACAGCTTTAAACATGCCACCTAAAATTTTACCAGGTTGTTGATGTGGCGTGGTAAAATAAATCCATGCGGCTTTGTATTTATCAGTCATGCTGATGTGCTGCAAAACAGTGGTTAACACAAAACTAGATAGGTACAACAATAAAATATACATGTTGCCTTCCATTAATTTATTCCAGCTTTCGGCGAGATTTCCTCTTTTACCTATAAAACCGAAATAGACAAAGTAAACAGGCACAAAGGCGAAAGATGGATAAACCTTTACCTTAAAATCTCGGTATCGGGCAGATAACAACCAGCTGATTTTAAACCCCGCATTTTCTATTGGATCTGGAGCAATAAGACTAGCAATTTTATTCATGAAACTAGTATTTGCTGCTTTAATTTCTGTTGCTGTGTTATCGGCATCGCTTCCGCTACTGCTAATGGAAGCTAATTTCTGATTAAAGCCTTTGGCTAAAACTTTTACCACTAAATACAATGAAATTATAGGAGCAAGAACTGCCAATGCTGCATATAAATTAGTGCTTAGCGTTGCATTTTTAAAGTTTATAGCAACTTCATGTAATGATGCTAACCAAAATGAAGGTACAAAACCTATTAAAGTTATATTTTGAATTTCTATACTTTCTATAGTGCTTTTGCTGATTAAACGAGGTAAAATGTAATAGGCAACTAATATTAATACCGAGAATGCAATTTGAAAATAAGAGATGAAGTCTTTGAATTTTTGTGGACTGGTTATTTTTAAAACAACTAGGTAAGTAATATTTACAAGAAATATGCTTAAAACGGTAGCAATCAAGGTTTCTAGTAAAAAGACAAGACCAGAAATTACCCCTTCGAAAATAAAAGAATATAAAATACCACAAATTGCAATGGCAAAAGCCATTTTAGAGATATGAATACCAATATGTAAAATACGAGCAACAGAAAATGTTCTATCGTTTACTGGGCGAGGTAAAATGATGTAATTGTCTTTTGTGTCTATTAAAACGCTGGTAAAATCTGATATGAGGGTAAAAGCCAGCATAATCATAAAAATAGAAAAGTAAATGGTATGCCCTAAAAATGGTTGTTTAAAAAAAGCAATAAATATGGTGATGAACAAACCCATAACTGCTAAAAAAAGCATGATTAAAAGGCTAGAGTTTTTGGTCTCTTTTTTTTTTCCCCCTTTAAATTGGTTGTATTTATTTGGACGTCTATCGTCCATTTTAAGTTTGGTGCTTAAAATGATTTCTAGCTGGTTTGGGTTAATGCCAAAACTATTATATAGGCCTTTAAATAGCAGAATAAATTTAATAATGTATTTGTTAAGCATAGTTTTAGTTTAAAGCGTTCATTACATCTGCGGCATCTGTATTTCCTTCTTCTTTACCCGTTAGTTTGGCAAATATTTTTTCTAGGGTTTGGTCGCCGCCAGCTTTAAGCTGTTCAAATGATCCATCGGCAACAATTTCGCCGTTGTTAATGAGTAAAATGCGGTCCGATACTTTTTCTACTACATCCATCATGTGTGAGCAGTAAAATATGGTTTTTCCTTCTTTGGCCATTAGAGAAATTAACTCCTTAACCATAATTACGGCATTGGCATCTAAACCAGAAAGTGGCTCGTCTAGAATAATGATTTTTGGGTTATGGATAATACCTGATATTAATAAAACCTTTTGTTTCATTCCCTTAGAAAAGGTATCCATTCTTTGGTTAGCATTTAAGCCAATGCCAAAAGCAGTTAATAATTTTAAGGCTCTTGTGGCGATATCTTCCTCATCCATTCCGTACAGTTTACCCACGAAATCTAAATATTCTAAGGGTGTTAAAACATCGTAGATCTCTGCGTTTTCTGGCACATAACCAATCTGACTCTTAATGGCTACAATATCATCTTTAATGCTTTTGTTGTACATTAAAACATCGCCTTCAAAATCTTCTATCAGGCCAATTAAGATTTTTACAGTGGTAGATTTTCCTGCTCCGTTTGGACCAATATAGCCTATAACCTGACCTGGATATATTTCTAGATTTACACCCTTTAGCACTTGCTTATCGCCGTAGTTTTTACGTAAGTTTCTAATGCTGATGATTGGAGTTGTTGTGTTTTCGGTAATGTTTTCCATTGAATTGCTTTAATATTTCTAAGATAGTTTTACAAATGGATAATTCATAAAAAAACCCACAATTAAGACTGCAGGTTTTTCATATTGTTTCAAAAATGGTTTATTTTCTCACCTTTATCACCATTTTCTTGATTTCGTCCTCGCCAATCATTGGGGCGTGAACATCTTCTGGATATAAAATCACAAATTCGCCACTGTTTAAAGTGAAGTGCATAGAAGGTTCATCGCTAAAAAGCAAAACGTCTTTTTCTGGATTGTATTCTCCTTTTTGTTTGATGCAGTTGTTTCTAGATTTCCAGCCAAAAGTTTCGTTTCCTTTGATACAAACTTGAATATCTATATTGTTGTTGTGGCATTCAAATTTAGCTTCAGATTCTTGTGCTGTCATTCCTATTTTGGTGGCAACAATAGATTTTAATCCTTCAGAAACTTCATATTTTCCGTCTTCAATAGTTTTTAAATCAGTCGACTTGATGTATTCAAAAGCTTTTGCAAAAAGCGGATGAAGAGAAGTGTATTTATCGGCGTTAGCCAGTGTATCTATAATCATTTTTTGTTTGTTAGTTTGTTAGGTGGTTAGTTCTCGTGTTTTGGTTAAATTAGTTCATTAGTCATTGGTTCATTAGGACTTTTTTTGGGTCGCTATATTAGTTCATTAGTCATTGGTTCAATAGGACTTTTGTTGGTGGCTAAATTAGTTTATTAGTCATTGGTTCATTAGGACTTGTGTTGTTGATGAGTTAGTTCATTAGTATTTATGATGGTCGCTATATTAGTTCATTAGTCATTGGTTCATTAGGACTTATGTTGGTGGTGAGTTAGTTCATTAGTATTTATGATGGTCGCTATATTAATTCATTGGTACTTTTATTAATTGCTAATTTAGTTTAAAAGTCCACGAACAATTGATGAACGTGGACTTTTTTTGCGTTAACGGTAGAAGCGACAGCTTTTTTTGCTCTTGCCTTATTACAAATAGCAAAAAAACTACAGCGGATGACGTGTTACCTCGCCTGCGGGAGGCAGGAAACGCCCTTATTGTTTTTATAAAATAGGAAAAGCCCATGGACAATTGACCATAGTCTATGGACTTTTTAACGCTATCTCTGTACTCTTCCAGAACCGTCGCCGCCTACTAAGCCTTCAACATCTGAAAGGGTTGCGTGATTTAAATCGCCTGGTATGGTGTGTTTAATTGCAGAAGCGGCAACGCCAAATTCGGCAGCATCGGCCATAGATTTTCCAGTTACTAAGCCGTAGATAAATCCGCTTGCAAATGAATCGCCACTTCCTACTCGGTCTACAATTCTAACTTTATATTCTTTGGTGTGGTGGAAGGTTTCGCCATCGTAAACCAATGCGCTCCATCCGTTATCAGATGCGCTGTAGCTTTCTCTTAAGGTAGAAGCAATGTACTTGAAATTGAATTTTGCTTTCATTTGCTTACAAACATCTTTAAAACCGTCTAAATTTAATTCGCCTTTGGTTACATCTGTATCTCCGGCTTGGAAACCTAAACTAGTATCTGCGTCTTCTTCGTTACCAATACAAACATCTACGTATTGGCAAAGGTCTGTCATTACCTTTCTAGCTTTTTCTTTACTCCATAGTTTTTTACGGTAGTTTAAATCTATACTAGTTGTTATTCCTCTATCTTTTGCCGCTTTTAAAGCAGCTAAAGTTAATGCGGCAGCTTTATCGCTTAATGCTGGCGTAATACCGGTGGTGTGGAACCAATCTGCACCTTCAAAAATCGCATCCCAATCAAATTCAGAAGCATCAACATCAGAAATAGAGGCGTTTGCTCTATCGTAAACTACTTGAGATGCTCTCATAGATGCACCAGTTTCTAAAAAGTAAATTCCTAATCTTTCGCCACCTCTTGCTACAAAATTGGTGTCTACACCGTAACGGCGTAAGTGGTTAATAGCTGCTTGTCCGATTGCTGTATCTGGCACTTTAGAAACGAAAGTTCCATTTAAACCATAATTACAAAGTGCTGCTGCTACGTTAGCTTCGCCACCACCATAAGTTACGTCGAAAGTATCTGATTGAACAAATCTTTTAAAATCTGGGGTAGATAATCTCATCATGATTTCCCCAAGGGTTACTACTTTTTTAGACATTTTATCTTTTTTTATAACTGGTTAATAAGCAATTTGATAATTGTAGCTCAAAATTAGTTTTAAAGGGATAAAAAATCTAGTTTGTAGTGAAAAATCATCGGTATCGATTGCGTAGATATTTGCATAGCTTTTTACACAAAACAATCAAGATTTCTCTAATTTAGAATTCTCTTAATAAACCAAATTTCAAAAATGGATAAAAAATCAATGCTTTTAAAAGCAATTACAGACCAAGGTATGTTACCTTTATTTTTTCATGCCGATGAGCAAAAAAGTATTAATCTTACACAAACTGTTTATGATGCCGGCGTTAGAGTTATAGAATATACTAACCGCGGTAAAGAAGCATTAGCTAATTTCAAAAAATTAAAAGAAGTTGCTTTGGTAAGTATGCCCGAACTTAAATTGGGTATTGGAACCATTAAAACACCAGAAGAAGCACAACAATTTATAGATGCTGGCGCAGATTTTATTGTTTGCCCTATAGTTACGCCTGCCGTTGCGAAAGTTTGTGCTGATGCTGATATGCTATGGGTGCCAGGCTGTATGACGCCGACTGAGATTTCTGTTGCACAACAATTAGGTGCTGGTTTAATTAAAATTTTCCCTGCAAATATTTTAGGTCAAGAATTTCTTTCTTCTATAAAAGAGTTATTTAGAGGACAATTATTTATGCCTACTGGCGGAGTAGATTTAAGTAAAGAGAATATAAGTAGCTGGTTTAAAGTTGGTGTTTGTGCCGTTGGAATGGGGAGTAAGCTCATTAGCAAAGATATTATGGATAATGAGGATTATGATTTGCTAACTAAAAATACTAAAGAAGTATTGGCCTTAATTCAATCAATTAAATAAAAAAACCAACATGAATGTAGTGGAAAAAGTAAGTAAATATAGGTGGACAATTTGCGGTTTGTTGTTTTTTGCAACCACTATTAATTACTTAGATAGACAAGTTTTATCTCTGACTTGGAAAGATTTTATTGCCCCAGAATTTGGGTGGACTAATAATGATTACGGTAATATTACCTCTCTATTTTCTCTATTTTACGCCGGTTCTTTATTGCTTGCAGGTAGGTTTGTAGATTGGTTGGACACCAAGAAAGGATTTTTATGGGCTATAGGTATATGGTCTGTAGGAGCTTGTTTACATGCTTTTTGTGGAATTTTTGCTTCTGGCCTTTTAACCGGGTCATGGTTTGTAGGTTTTGAAGGAGCAAAAGAATCTCTAAAAACTGTAGCAGATACGGGACTAGTAATTTCTACTAGTGTTACGTTATTTATTTTTGCTCGTTTTGTATTGGCATTAGGCGAGGCAGGAAATTTCCCTGCTGCAATTAAAACCACTGCCGAGTATTTTCCTAAAAAAGACAGGGCTTTTTCTACCAGTATTTTTAATGCTGGTGCAACTGTAGGAGCTTTAGCGGCTCCTATTTCTGTTCCATTTATTGCAGCTGCTTATGGCTGGGAAATGGCTTTTCTTGTAATTGGTGCATTAGGTTTTGTTTGGATGGGATTTTGGATTTTTATGTACGATAAGCCGGAGCGTCATCCAAAGGTTAGTAAAGCCGAGTTAGAATATATACAACAAGATGAAATTGCAGATAGTAAATTAGCTGGCTATGTACCAGAAACAAAGGCCAAAGTCTCATTTGCAGCTTGCTTTAAACACAAGCAAACTTGGGCATTTGCTTTTGGTAAATTTATGACCGATGGTGTTTGGTGGTTCTTCTTATTCTGGACCCCTGCTTACTTAAGCTCCGTTTACGGAATGGATTCTACTCAAGCAGCTCTTCCATTATTTGTGTTATACGCCATTACTTTACTTTCTATTATTGGGGGTTGGTTACCTACTTATTTTATTGAAAAAAAAGGAATGAATCCCTACGCCGGAAGAATGAAATCTATGTTAATTTTTGCTTTCTTTCCATTATTAGCATTAGTAGCACAACCTTTAGGGCATATTACTTATTGGATTCCAGTAATTATTATTGGTATTGCAGGTGCAGCTCATCAGGCATGGTCGGCAAATATATTTACAACAGTAGGCGATATGTTTCCTAAAAAAGCCATAGCAACCATTACTGGTATTGGTGGTTTAGCAGGAGGTATTGGTTCTACTTTTATCAATAAAGGATCGGGCTTGTTGTTTGATTATAGCAAAAACAGCGAAATGGTATTTATGGGGTTTAAAGGCATAGAAGCGGGCTATTTCATTATATTTTCTGTTTGTGCAGTGTGTTATTTAATTGGTTGGGTTGTGATGAAAAGCTTAGTGCCGGTTTATAAACCGATCACTACCTTATAAATAAAACGTATTTTAGATATTAATAAGCCAGAAGTTTTATTCTGGCTTTTTTGATTTATTAAGAAATCCAACCTAGAAATAATAAATTTGCAACATGGATTTAGAAATTTTAAACAAAGTAGTTTGGGGAAACAGCATCAAAAGCTATTTATTATTGATAGTAATTATTTTCTTGGGCCTAATTTTTAAAAGATTATCTTCTAAATTATTAACAAAATTTATTTACACCTTTCTAAGGTCTTTTTCTAAAGAAGTTAAAATTGATAAATTTTTAAATTTACTTAGGTCTCCGATAGAATTTTTAATACTGATTATAGTGCTTTATTTGGCGTTAAACCAAATTAATTATCCGTTAAATACGGTCGTATTTGAGCGTATCATAAATAAAGAGCCCTACACAGTTACTATTATAGATATTCTAGATAAAATATTTTTGCTGCTCATTATATTTTCTGCTTTCAGAATATTGTTAAGATTTATAGATTTTATATCGCATGTGTTTGAGTACAGAGCTAGTTTAACAGCGTCTAAAACAGACGATCAATTGGTTCCTTTTATGAGAGAACTCACCAAAATTTTAACCATAATTGTTGGTGTTTTTGTAATCATGGGTTCCGTATTTGACTTAAATGTGGCTACCATAGTTGCCGGTTTAGGTATTGGTGGTTTGGCTATTGCTTTGGCTGCTCAAGATACTTTACAAAATTTGTTGGGCTCTTTTACCATTTTTGCCGATAAACCTTTTATTGTAGGCGATTTGGTACACGTTGCTGGTTATGATGCTGTGGTAGAAAAAGTAGGCTTTAGAAGTACAGTGGTAAGAACTTTAGATAAAACGTTAGTCATTATCCCAAATAAGATGATGATTGACAGTCCGCTAGAAAATTTAACCCTAAGAAACTTAAGAAGAGTTAAGTTTAGTGTAGGTGTTTTATATGGCACACCTGCAGAAACCATCAAGAAAATTGCCAATGAAATAAAGGTTTACATAGACTTACATTTACAAACCAATCAGGATACTTTAGTGGTGTTTGATGCTTTTGGAGACTCCTCTTTAAACATCATGATTCTTTATTATATAGAGATTGTAGATTACGCCATTTACATGAAAATTAAGGAAGATATTAACTTTAAGGTAATGGAAATTGTGTTAAATAATGGAGCTGATTTTGCTTTCCCATCTCGTACTATTTATCACGAGTTTGGAGAGAATGGGCTGAACGTTAATTCTGGTAAAACGAATTCGTTATAACTTTTGAATTAAATAGAAAAAGCAATCTAATTTTACTTTAGGTTGCTTTTTTGTGATGATTAATTAAGCTTAAATTGATTGAGTATTAATGGGCGTTTTAACACGCTTTCAACTGTATCTTTATTTTCCTTAAAAAAGTAAAATAAAGGATGCTGTTTTTCCTAAGGAGTCCTTCGGACAATCGTGAATGCACCTTAAAGCCCAAAAAAATTAATTATTCTCTTTTTCTTTCTTCTTAAAAAAACCTCTTAGTAAAAAATTGTGCTGTAAGGCTTCTAAATTTTCATCTAATTTTTTACTGCTTGTTTCTAAATTTTTGATGGTTGTTTTTACCTGCTCGGCAGCAGCTTTGTCGTTTAACAAAACGCCAATAGCATTATCATCATTGTTTAATTTTTTAGAGGCTGCGTTTAAATTTTCTGTTAAGATAGCGGCAGATTTTGTAGTCTTTTGCAATTCGGTTATTGATGCCTGTAACCTATTAAAAACAACAGTGTCAGTTAACATTTTATCGGTTAATCCGCCTTTAGTATTTAATTTATTACTAAACTGATTTAGTTCTGCAATCATTCTGTTTGCTTCTGCAGTTGTTTTTTGTAGGTTAACAACAATACTTTTGAAATTTTTAGCAATCTCATCATCTGCCAATAGTGCTCCTAAAGTCCCTTTTCCATCAACCAAGTTTTTGGCTAATGTTTTAAAATCTGTAGTAATTTCAACTAAGTTTTTATTATTTACTTGTAAAGTTTTCATTATATCATCTGTAGAAAGGGCAGGATTAACAACAATTTGATCTCCGTCCTCTATAAAAGGATATTTTGGTGTTCCGCCATCAATCACAATAATTTTATTTCCAATCAATCCATCAGAACTTATGCTTGCTTTAGCATTTTTATGAATATATTGATGAGCTTCTTCTTCTATACTTAGTGATACTTGTACTTGCGAAGAACCGTAAAACTGAATCTTCTTAATGGTGCCTATTTTGACTCCACTAAACCATACGTTATTTCCTACTTTTAACCCTTGAATATCATCAAAAATAACATTGATTTTAAAACTTTTAACAAAAGCTTTTTTCTGACTGCCTAATGTAAATACCCCAATTAAGAAAATTATTATTCCTAAAAATAGAAATATACCTACTTTAATTGCCTTTTTATTATCTGTTTTTTGGCTCATTTTCTTACTGTATAAAATTGTAATCGTAAAATGGTGTTACTCTTGGGTCAGTAGTGTCAAATACTTCATCAAAAGTACCCGTTCTAGTAAACTGACCATCTAAGAGTATTGCAATTCTATTACCTACTGATTTGGCACAGGTTAAATCATGTGTGATAATGATAGAACTTGTTTTATATCTATCTTGCACTTCGTTTATTAAGGTATTTATTTCATCGCAAGTTATAGGGTCTAAACCTGCTGTGGGCTCGTCATAAAGCATAATTTCTGGCTGTAAAATTAAAGTACGGGCAATACCTATTCTTTTCTTTTGTCCACCAGATAATTCTGAAGGCATTTGATTAATCGTTTGGGACAAACCAACATCTTCTAAAACAGAAATAACAGATTTTTCTATTTCTGCTTTGCTCAAGTTTTTTTTATTTCTGATCAGCGGAAACGCTAAATTTTCTCTAATCGTCATGCTATCATACAATGCACTGTTTTGAAAAGAAAAGCCAATATTTAATCTTAAAGATAAAAGTTCTTTATCTGTTAGTTCGCTTACTTCTTTGCCTAAAACATTAACAGAACCACTATCTTGAGTTAATAGACTAGAAATTATTTTTATTAACACCGATTTACCAGTACCAGATTTACCTAACACCACCAAATTTTCTCCTTTAAATAAATCTAGGCTTGCATTTTTTAAAACTTGATAATCGCCAAAAGATTTATTTATTCCCTGTATAGAAATAACTTTTTCTGTGGTGGTTGTTTTACTTTTTTGTTGCATGGTTTAAGTTCTAAACAAGAAAGTGATTTGGGTTATTATAACCTCTTCTATAAAAACCAAAAACATACCAACAACTACTGCAGAGTTTGCTGCTTTTCCTACGCCTTCTGTTCCTTTAGAAGAATTATAACCTTGGTAACAGCCTACTATCCCTATGGTAAAACCAAATAATAAGGCTTTAAAAGTAGAAGCAATAATATCAAGAAAAGTAATAGCTTCTAAAAAAGCCTGTACAAAGGCTAAAAAACTAGTGCTTTCTGAAAGCGTAACATTTAAGAAAGCACCCAAAAGCGCAACAAATGCTGTATAAAAAGTTAAAATGGGGATAGCTATAGAGGTTGCAATTACTCGGGTTACTACTAAAAAACTAAATGGGTTTGTTGCAGATACTTCCATAGCATCTATTTGTTCGGTAACTTTCATAGAACCTAGCTCGGCGCCAATACTAGAACCTACTTTACCAGCAGAAATTAAAGCAGTTAATAGCGGAGCCAATGTTCTTAACATAGCTATACCAACTAAAGAAGGTAACCACGATGTTGCGCCAAATTCTGCTAGCGATGGTCTAGATTGTTTAGTAAAAACCACCCCAGTAATAAATCCTGTTAAAGAAATTAAGGCTAAAGATTTATAACCTACTTGATAGCATTGTTTAAGAATTTCTTTACCCTCGTATGGAGGGGTAAATGCCTCTTTAAAAAACTTTTTTATAAAAATATGAACCTGGTAAAGCTCCAGGAACATGTTATTAAACTTTTGCGAAATTTTAGATTCCTTTTTCTCCAAAATAATTGAATGTACTTAATTTACGTTTACAATAACTAGTCCAGTAAAAATAAACAGAGCAAAAGTATTAATTATTTACTTAACCCATTCATTTGCTCCATAAACATATTGTAAAAAACGAAAAAACAATGTTTTTCTATCTTAGAAAGTATCCATTAAAATCTACATTTACATTAAATGGAGCCATATAACTATCTATTAAAACAGCAAATTCTAGTTTAGTAATTTTTTTATCTACTTGGTAATTAGAGTAAAACTCGTATTTGGTTTTCCAGTCCGCTTCAAATTCTTGTTTAATGGTAATAGCTTCTCGGCCGGTTACAAAGCTAAATAATGAGATTACATTGTCTACAGACAAAGTTTCTGCCTTATTTTCTATAAACCAAATTCTAGAGCGTGGATATAAATCAGCTAAAACAACTTTAATATCATTACCATTAACCAGTTCATCATTATTAAATAAGCCATTTTCAAAATCAAACTTTAATACTCCAGAAGCTATTATTTTCTGTACAGGGTACCAAGACTTGTCTGTTGTTTTAATATCTAAAACAGGATATAAAAAGCTTTTGTAAGTAAACATTTCGCCTTGCGTAATTCTAATGTTGGCTTTAGAAGGAGTTGTATTGAAAAAAGGACCATAAGCAGATAATGCGCCTACTGCTTGCCCCATATTTGTCCATAATGCTAGGTTTCTAAAATCTTCTGTGTCAAAATCTTTAAACGCCGACATAGACACAACTAATAAGTTATCTACTTCTGCAGGAATAAAAATGCCTAATGGGAAATAATGTAGAGTGCTGTCGTTACCAAAACCAGCAGCACCGCTAGTACGATATAATTTCTGAATATCCTGATAAGCGTTCTTCATTTTGTCTTTATCGTAAGAAACTAAAGTGGCAGGTTTGCCATTTTTATCTAAATTAACTAAACCAAATTCTGAAATAATACTAGAAGTACTACTTGTTGTAGCGTCTACCAAAACTTTACACCTAATTTCTTGCTTTTTGCCATTAATTTCTACGGTTACCTCCCAGCCAAATTTTTTCTGAGCAATAGCAAGTATGGGTGTGTTTTTTAAAAAGTCAAGTTTGGGTGTGTTTTTCACTATTTTTTCTAAAACAGCTTGTGGCGTAGTTCTAACAGAATCATTTATTTTGTAAAATAAATCTCGCCACTCTTTAAAGAAGCCCAAATTAAAAGATGGAATATCCATTCTAGGCTCTGTATCTCCAATGAGGTTATTGCCAGGTTCTATCAATAATGCACTAACACCACTTTTAGCTGCTTGTATAGCTGCTGAAGTTCCAGCTGCAGAACCTCCTATAATAATTACGTCTGGTTTGTATTGCGCTTGTGCACTTATAGAAAATAGGATTAAAATAATCCAGTAAGTATGTTTAATCATATTGTTAATTAACGATTGTAATCTCATTTCATTTTTAACCACAAAAAATTTAACCTATTTTAACACTTATTTTTTATGATTCTGACCAAAGATATAAAAGTACAAATGTTGTGAATTAAATTTAATTGACTTTTAAATGTATGCTAAACTATTGATTTTCTAATTATTTGACTTAAATTTAAAATGTAACCTTAAGATTTTATCTTTTTATAGATTTCTTTTTTAGATATGATTAATTTTTTACCAATTTTCTCTGATTTAAATGAGGAATACGACAAATTGCTAAAAAACCTAAAACCAGCCGACTGGAACAAAATTACGGTTTGTAAGGGGTGGGATGTAAGAGCAATTGCTGTCTATCTTTTAGATACCAATATTAGAAGATTATCTATTGGCAGAGATGGGCATTCTTTTTTAAAAAATAAACAATTTAGTACTTATCAAGAATTAGTCGCTTTTCTTAACGAGTTAAACGCCGAATGGATTTTAGCGATGAAGCGGGTGAGCAATGAAATTATTATCGAACTCTCAGGAATTTATCAGAAGCAGTTATTAATTTATTTTAACGAATTAGATCCTTTTGACATGGCTCTTTTTCCAGTACGATGGGCGGGTAAAGAACATTCTGAAAATTGGTTTGATATTGCTAAAGAATATTCCGAAAGATGGTTGCACCAACAACAAATAAGATTTGCCATTAACGATCAAACTTTATTACAACCACAATATTATTCGCCATATTTAGAAGTCGCAATGCAAACTTTACCTTTTACTTATTTAAAAGTAAAGGCACCAATAAACACGACAATAAAAGTAGAAATTATTGGAGAAGCTGGGGGTGTTTGGATCATTAAAAAAGACAAAAGCTTCTGGAACTTTACTCAAGAACAGGTAGAAAATCCTGATGCTTTAATTTACATAGACCAGCAAATAGCATGGCTGCTATTTAGCAAAGGAATAGACCCTTTAGAGGCCGCTCAATATTACCAAATACATGGAGATGTTGGCTTAGCAAGTCATGTTTTAAAAATGATAACAGTAATGGCTTAAAATCAAAAAACATGGAAGAAGATATAGAAAATTTAAAATATCCAATTGGTAGATTTAATGCTAAAGAAGATTATAATTTAATAGAGATAGAGCAATTTATAGATACCATAAGAACTTTGCCAGAAGAAATTGTACGTTTGGTAGAAGGACTCTCCGATACAGATTTAGCCTTAACCTATCGCAAAGACAGTTGGACAATTAGACAAGTAGTGCATCATGTATTTGATAGCCATATGAACGCATTATTGCGATTTAAGCTAGCATTAACAGAAGAAAACCCTACCGTTAAACCATATAACGAAGCAGCTTTTGCCCAATTAATAGATTATAATTTGCCGCTAAACACTACAAAATATGCCATTTTTGGAATTCATCAACATTGGGTGCATGTAATTGTAGGTATGAAAAACGAAGATTTCGATCGTACCTTTTTCCATCCAGAACATCAACAATCTATTAGTTTGAAAACAGCACTAGCCACTTACGATTGGCATTGTAGACATCATCTAGAACATATTAAAATTGCCAAAAGTCAAATTATTTGAACATAAATCCTTTAATTTTCCCATATCATGAATAATACCTGCAAATTTTGGCAAGATTTTGGTTATAATTCAATCAAAAAGGACAAAAATGGAAAATACAACAAAATCAAAAATAGCTTTAGGCTTAATATTAGGAGTTGCAGCTGGCGCAGCAGTTTATTATTTTATGACCAATGAAAACGGGAAACATCAATTAGCAGACGCCATAGACGCACTTAAAGACTTTAGTGACAAAGCAAAAGAAACAGCTATCAATCAATCTGGTAAATTAGCAGAAAAGACTTCAGAAGTTTCTTCAAAGGTGTTCTCTAAGGCTCAAGATTTAGCATCTAAATTAGCTGCCGAATTAAAAAATAATGCAGAAGCGATGAGCTAAGCTATTGCTTACCTACCAAATTTAAAACAACTACAGAACTATGGGTACAGCCAAGAGTATTTCCTGGCTTTACCTTAAACTGTTTTTGAATATATATATCTACAATACCTTGTAAAACTTTTCTACGGTTTTCTTTATAATCTTCCATAGCGTTAAATCTATAAACTTCTATTTTTCCTGTACGGTCTACAATTGCAGAAATGGTATAGGCAAAATTTTTGTAAGCAGGTTTAATATCTACATTATACTCTGGGTACAAATAATCGTAAGAAGCAGTCCTATTTTGTAAATCATCCTGAATAGATTTCTTTTCTATCTTAGTTATTTGGCTTTCGCCGATGAACTGCGCTGGGTTATTAGCCGCAAAAAACTTGGAGGTATCTGAAGGATTTGAGTTTATTAACCGAGCTCTTTCTTGTACAAACAAACTATCAATTCTTCTAGGTTTTCTTAACTCCTTTACAGATTTATTAATCTTTTTTAAATAAGCTTCAGAATAAAAGGTCATAAAAACTTCAGACCGTATATCCTTGGCTATTTGCTTTGCATTTACCTCTAAACGTTGTAATAAAATGCTATCCTTTCCAATTTGTTTTACCCTAAACCATTCTCTTGCAAAGTTATACACACCATCATGACTAAAAATTAAGTCAAAATTTATCATTTTATCTAAAGACGGACTGTAAGCCTGTACCGTAGTATCTGATAAAAACGTAACTGCCCACTCTGGTTTTTGCCTAAAACCAATCTCATTAAATGCTACACCATTGGCAAATGTTCTTCTGACTTCATAAAATTTAATGCCTTTAATAGATTCAAACTGAAACATTCTTTTTGCGGTGTCTTCTTTAGGGCTTGTTCTGTTACAAGCGCAAAAAACAAGTGTGGAAAATAGAGCGGCTAAAATTTTAATTCGCATGGTTATGATGGGTAATAAAATATGGTTTTTGTAAATGACTTAACGTTAAATTGATACATTTTTCAAAGCTTTAGCTTAATTCCACCATTAATAACAAAGCCATCTACCGGAGCATAAATATCACGGAAGGTAGGATTACTAACGGGACCAGTAAAAATGGTATCAAACCGAGTTTGCCTAACATCAAAAATATTCTCAAAATTAACGAAGAGCGAGAATCTTACCCAAAGTTTTTCTACCATCAATCCATTTAGCCAATACGGTTTTCCAGTTGCACCATCGTTTAAATTTTGTTTACTAAAATAATAAGCTTCTAAACCAATTTTAAGTTTTTCTTCCACCTCATAAACCAATACGTTATTTAATCTGTGTTTGGCCACAAGCGGAAAAGTTTGGCTTGTATTATTTTGGTTTTGAGTAACATCTGCTAGCGTGTAACCAATAAAAAGCTTAAAATCTTGATAGCTTAGTTTCACATTGGTTTCAATTCCTTTGGTATTAATATTTCCATCGGGTTGAATAAATTGATAATTATTACTCCCATTTAAGCTTAAAATTAAAGGATTATTAACCTTGGTGTAGAAAAATAAAGTGTTTATGGTTAGGTAAGCTTTATCAAAAAGAGGTGTTTTGTAATTGATATCTAAATTTGTACCAATAGATTGTTCGGCTTTTACATTTGCCGATTGAATAGGTAAAACATTTCTGTATTGAATGCGCTCCGTATCCTCCGTAAAAATAGTTGGAGTTTTATAGCCTAATCCCCCACCAAATCTCAAGTTTAAACTCTTATTAATTTGGTATAAAACCGATAATCTAGGCAATACAAATAAGCCATATTGGTTTTGGTAATCTGATCTCAAGCCCGTTTCTAAGGTAATTTTTTCTGATAAGTTTGAGGTGTTTTGTATAAAAGCCCCAACCGTAGTGTATTGATAATCCAAGGCTTGTCCCTGGCTAATATTTTGTTGCTTAAATTGGTCTGTCCATAAATTTAAGCCAGTAATCCATTCTGTTTTTTCACTTTTATTTTGGTAGTTTATTTCGCTAAAAGTAGAGTTTTGTAGACCTTCAAAACTATAAGACGGGATTAGTATTTTCCTAGTATAGTTATTAAAACTGTTCCTAAAGTTTATAGAACTTTTAATATTAATTTGATGGTTCAAAACCAGCTGAGAGCTTAAACGCTGTGTATTGTTCTTTTCAAAGTACTGCGCAAATGGTGTAGGGTTGCCTTTGATGTAATCTAAACTTCCACCTATACGCTCCTCAAAAGTGGTGTTAATACCTAATTGTAATTTTGTTTTTTCAGAAAAATCTACAAACAACTTTGGGTTAAGTGTAAACCTATTAAATTTTGGAATAGCGGTTAAACCAATGTTTGCAGGGTCATAAGCAGAGCCTAAGTTATAAGCCGAAAATAAAGTTAAGCCTACCTTTTCTTTCTTTTTACCATAAAATAAGCTGGCATCTAAACCCAAAGCAGATGTTGCGTTTAGCATCATATTAAATTCTTTTTCTTTGCTAGGTGTTTTAGAAACCAAATTTACCAAGCCAGCAATTGCACCCTCGCCATAAAGTGTAGAAGCAGCACCTTTAATCACTTCCACTTGTTTTAAATCTAAAGGCGGAATTTGTAAAATGCTCAATCCACCAGAAAATGCGCCATAAATAGGGAAACCATCTTTTAAAATTTGCGTGTACTTTCCATCTAAACCTTGTATTCTAATGCTAGAATTGTAAGACGTTGCCGAAGTTTGCTGGGTTTGTATGCCAGTACTTTCGTTTAATAACATCCTAATATCCCCAGGTTTCATGTTTCCTTTTTCTTCCAATTCCTTGCCAGAAATGGCTTCAATCCTCGTCGGGATGGCTTCTATATTTCGGCTACTTCTTGTAGTTGTAACTATAATCTCTTCTAATTCTTCCTCGTTTGGGATCAAGTAAACCAGCAAAGTATCATTCAAAGCTAAAGGAAAAGTAATGTACTGAGTTTTGCTTTCGTAACCTATTACGCTAATGTTAAGGGTAATTTTTCCATCAGGAATGTTATTGATCATAATCAACCCTGCGGCATTGCTTATAGAACCAATTTTTAAAGGCTTTACCATTAAGCTTGCGCCAATTACTGCCGTACTATCTTCTTGGTTTAAGATTTTTAAGGTTAACGTATTTTGTGCCGAAGCAAAAAATGAGGTCACAATTAGTAATAGAGACAAAAACCATTTAAGCATAGTGCTGCAAAAATAAGAGATGCATTGGAATAAGTATCAGTTTTATGATTTCAACTTTTAACAATGTTGTTTTTTGACCAAAATTTAGTTGTACTCACCTAATTAAAGTGCAAAATTAATATAGCCTTCTGTTTCTAAAGCCGACATTTTAGTTAATCTGGAAAGCGTTACTATAATATTGGGGTTAATATCCTCGGGTTTTATTTTTGCCTTCATCATAGATTGTCCACAGATGAAAAACTCGATACCAGCATCTGCCATTTGTTGTATTATTTTAATATTTGGGTTATTTACACCGTACTTTTTATGGTAAGCTTCATTATTTAAGGCAACCCAAGAAGCAGTATGATAAATAACCACCACAATATGAATCTTTTTCTGAGGCACACCTTCCATTACATGAAGATTGTACATGCGGGCAACATCATTTAGGGGCTTAAATAATATAGAATCACTTTCCATTTTTTCACCCACTTCTATTGCAATTTTATAATTGCGTTTTGGGATTGGCTTATCTGCCACAAATGGAACTTCGTAAACCGTTCCATAATCTTTTATTACCGGATTTGCGGTTTGTGCTTTTATACCCAAGCTACCTAAAACAATAAGGTCGATTAATAATAGTGACTTTTTCATTTGTTTACTTTTGAAGGAAATTATTTGGGCGTTTAAACACGCTATATGCTATAGTCCCAAAAAATTGGGAGCTGCCGCTTCTATCGTTAACGCTCTTGTAAAGATGGAAATAAGAGCTAAATAATTTTATAATATTCGAAAATAGAGTACAAAATTCTAATACTTTCATTTTTGATGCTTTAAAATCGTTAATTATATTTATCCTTTGATATCGGTCTAAGTCTCCCAGACCGAAAAAAACATTCTTTCAACTCGGTCTGTGGGGACACGGAACGAGGCGAGAGAGAAAATTTTTATCAAGTAATATTTTCAAAACCCAAACTCAATAAGCCATCATTTTCTAATCTTAAAATTTTAATATCTTTGTAATTCATTTAACACTGTTTACAGCAGTATCAATGAATTATGAAAGCTTTTCAAACACTTCTTTATTATTGCTATAGCCACATCCAGGATGCGGAGCAATACGCCACAGCTCACTTAAAATTTTGTAAATCTTTAGGTTTAACCGGACGCATTATTGTTGCCGACGAAGGCCTAAACGGTACAGTTTCTGGCCTTCCAGAAGCTTGCAAAGCCTATATGGATTATATTTATGAAGACGGCAGGTTTAACACTACCGATTTTAAGATTGACGAAGTTGACGAACCTTCGTTTATAAAAATACACTGTCGGTATAAGTCAGAAATAGTTTATTCGGGTTTAAAAGACCCTTCATTAATAGATCCTACCAAAGAAACAGGCAAACATTTAGAGCCCGCAGAATTTGCCAAAATGATAGATCGTGATGATGTGATTGTACTAGATGTGCGTTCTAATTACGAGCATAGCATGGGCAAGTTTAAAAACGCGGTGACTTTAGATATCGATAATTTTAGAGATTTTCCCGCCATGATTAACGAATTGGCGCAATACAAAGACAAAAAAATATTGACCTATTGTACTGGCGGTATCAAATGCGAAAAAGCATCCGCTTTATTATTAAAAGAAGGGTTTAATGATGTTTACCAATTACATGGCGGCATTATTAAATACGGAAAAGAAGCAGGCGGAAAAGATTTTGAGGGAAAATGCTATGTCTTTGATAACCGTATTGCAGTTGCCGTGAACTCGGTAAACCCAAAATTAATTTCTACTTGTCGTAACTGCGGCAAAACAACAGCTAAAATAATTAACTGTGCAAACCCAGCGTGTAATGTGCATATTACACAATGCCATTCTTGTGGAGAATCTTTAGATGGCGCATGTAGTGTAGCTTGCCAAGAACATCCGCGAAAGCGACCTTACGATGGTACTGGATATTATGTTAAGGTTCCACAACCGATAGCTGCTAAAGTTTAAGCTTCTTCTTTTTAAAAGTTAAAACGGTTAAAACAGGAAAGTGATCTGAAGGGAATTTACCTTGATAGCTATCTGTTAATACGCCCCATTTGCTAGCTGTAAATTTATCGTTAGTAAAAACATGGTCTATAACAGCGATGCCATTTAAGTTTTTGCCAAAATTATTATAGGTATTGGTACTTACATAAGGTTTTTCTACTTGTGTAAAAGTGTCTTTTAAAATATCGCTATTTGCTAAAATTTTGTAAGGATCACTTTCGTGATTTCCATTTAAATCGCCCATAAATACCACCGGTTTGTTTGGTGCAATTTGTTTTATTTTCTCAAGAATTAACAAGCTGCTTTGCTTGCGGGCTTCTGCCCCTTGATGATCATAATGGGCGTTGAAAACATAAAATGTTTGCTTCGTTTTCTTCATTCTTAAATAAACCCAAGAGCAAATTCTTTTGCAGCAGGTAGCGTCCCAGCCTAAACTTGGTTTTTCTGGCGTTTGGGAAAGCCAAAAGTCGCCTTTATCTAATAGTTCAAATTTTTCGGTTTTGTAAAATATGGCTGAATGTTCGCCTGCACTTTCGCCATCATCTCGGCCTAAGCCATAATAACTATATGCTGGGATAGCGTTTAGCAAATCATTAATTTGCGTTTTAAAAGCTTCTTGTGTTCCAAGTATATCAAAATCATGAAACTGGATTAAGGCTTTTACATGTGGGTATCTATTTTTCCATAAATTGCCAACATCAGAAGAGGTTTCTAGTCTTAAATTATAAGTCCCCGCAATAATTGTTTGTGCCTTTAATGTGCTTGCCAAAACTAGGGCACATATCATTAAACTGATTGTTTTAATACGATTCATTTTTAATTTTATTTTAATGCTTAAATAGTAGGTTGCGATAAGGTAATGTTTTTGCTTTAATTTAAAATCAACTTATTATTAATTATTTTTTTAATAAAAGTGTAAATTATTAATGTTAAATAGGTTAGAATTTATAAAAATATAAATATCCATTCATTATTTTTAATTTAGCTCAATACAGAAAATAACCATGTTAAAAGGGTTTAAGATAATTTTTATTTCTTTTTTATGTTTCAATTTTTGCTATGGTCAATCCATACAAAATGTTGGTGTGCCTTATGTAGAAAACTTTAGCAAAGCACAATATTTATCTGGCAACCAAAATTGGTCTATCACCAAAGACGAAAACGGAGTCATGTATTTTGGTAATTCTAAGGGGCTGTTATCTTTTAATGGACAAGTTTGGCAAACGCATAAATTATCGCATGATTTAATAATTAGGTCTGTTGCAGCAGACTTAAAAGGTAAAATTTATACGGGTGGTTTTGGCGAATTTGGCTATTGGGAATATAATAAAAAAGCTATTTTAACTTATCATTCCCTTACGCATTTAGTATTCCAAAAAGAGAAGCTCAAAAACGAAATATGGAAAATACATATAGATAAAAATAGGGTTTACTTTCAAACCTTTGCCAATATTTTTATATATCAAAACAATAAGATAGAAACTGTAGAGGGCACCGAGTCTTTTTTATTTCTATTAAAATCTAAAGACAATTATTACATAGAAGGTTCTAATAAAGGGTTATACCAATTGAAAGGAAATAAGCTCTTCTTTATTAAAAACAGTATAGAAGCGGGTGTAAGAGGGGTTTTAACGATTTTACCTTTACCCAACGGAAACATGATTGTGGGTACCGCAAAAAATGGTTTGTTTTTGTTTGATGGAGAAAAATTTACTCCTTGGGCTACACAAGCCAGCGATTTTTTAAAAACTTATCAGCTTAACAACGGAGCCTTAGTTTTTAATAATTATTTTGCTTTTGGAACCATTCTAAACGGGGTAATTATTTTAGACGATAAAGGCGAAATTGTTCAGCATATTAACAAATCTAGCGGCTTACAAAATAATACCGTCTTAAGTTTATTTACTGATGATTGCGAAAACCTTTGGGCTGGCCTAGATAACGGTATAGATAGAATTGAGTTAAACTCGCCGTTATATTTCTTTTTTGATAAGGGAGGACAGCTAGGTACCGTTTACTCAAGCATCATTTATAAAGACAAAATTTATTTAGGTACAAATCAAGGGCTTTATTATAGCGATTGGAATGTGAGTAATGGTAAAAGACAAACCTTTAATTTTAAAATTATCCCAAACTCGCAAGGGCAGGTTTGGGAATTAGCTCTATTTGATGGGGTATTGTTTTGTGGGCATAATACAGGCACTTTCCAGGTTATAAGTGATAAAATTGTAAAACTATCTAGTCAAAGTGGGGGCTGGACTATCAAAAGAATGAATACCGACCGAAATAAGCTCATACAAGGGACTTACAATGGATTAGTAATTTATGATAAAACGCCAAGCGGTTATGTTTATAAGAAGACAATTAAGGGTTTTAATGAGGCAAGTAGATATGTAGAGCAAGATACAAAAGGAAATATATGGGTAAGTCACCCATATAAAGGTGTTTTTAAAGTAGTTTTACATGATAATCAGCTTGCCGTTAAGAGTAAAGTTACCTATGACAAAGATTGTGGTTTGCCTTCTACTTATGGCGTAAATATTTTCAATCTAGATCAAAAAGTGGTTTTCTCTAGTGATTTAGGTTTCTATACTTATGATGAAATTATAGACAAATTTATCCCTTATCAAATTCTTAACGATAAACTAGGCTCTTTTAAATCGTCTAATAAAATAATTAAAGCCGATGTAAAAAGGTATTGGTTTATAGACCATGGTAAAGTAGCATTAGTGAATTTTAGTAAGCCTGGCGAAATCAGGATAGACTCTAGCAAGTTTAGTGTACTTAACGCTAAAATGGTTCAGGATTATGAGAATATCTCTAAAATTAAAAACGAATTATTTTTAATTAGTATAGATGATGGTTTTGTATTATATAATAGCTTAAAATCTACACTAAAAGTTAAAGAATTACCTCAAGTCTCTATTAATAAAGTAGAGAATATTACATCTGGTACTGCTGTTATTACAGAAAAAGCAAGTTTAAGAAATGATATAGTTATTCCTTATGGCAGTAATAGCATAAGTATAGCATATAGTTTATCTTATTATAGGCAGGGAACAATTAAGTATCAATATAAGCTAAAGGGATATGCTGATAGATGGTCTGCGTGGAGTGTGCTTTCACAAAAAGATTTTACAAATTTACCTTATGGTAACTATCAATTTATAGTAAGGGCTAAAGTTAATGATGGCAGAGTTTCAAAAGAATCTGTTTTTAAATTTGAAATATCACCCCCATTTTATGCTTCAAAAATTGCTTGGTTTATTTATTTATTATTAATTATTGCAGGAATTTATTTGGTAAGAGTTTGGTATTTTAAGAAGTTAAAAAAACACGAAAATAATATACAATTAAAGCTTAAATCCGAGCGAGATGAACACTCTAAAAAGGAAGCTTTAGTTAACGAACAAAAATTAATTAAGCTAAAGAACGAAAAATTAGTAACAGAAATAGAAAGTAAAAGTAGAGAGGTTACCAACTCTGCCATGAATATTGTTTATAAAAACGAGTTACTCCAAAAAATAAAAGAAGAAATTTCTCACCTTAAAGACAGTAAAGATGATCAAGTAGCAGACGGCCAATTAAAAAGGCTTCAAAAAATTATTGATGAAAGCATGAATGATGAAAGAGATTGGAACTTATTTGAAACAAGCTTTAATGAAACTCATGAAAACTTTTTCAAGAAACTAAAAATCGATCATCCAGATTTAGTCCCTAATGATTTGAAACTTTGCGCTTATTTAAGAATGAACATGAGCAGCAAAGAAATGGCATCGTTGTTAAACATTAGTGTACGAGGTGTAGAAATTAGACGATACCGTTTAAGAAAGAAATTGAATTTGCTACACGACAAAAACCTGAATGAGTTCCTTATTGAACTTTAACCACTACATCATTACCTCTCATAGTGTATTTTTTCTTCCTTTATAAAGTGTAGTTTATAATGTAATTTGATGTAGTGTTAAGTCTTCATTAAAAAATATAAATCTTTATTTTAGATATAAAAGAGCTACTTTTTATGAGTGGTTGTTGTTGTGCTAAATTTTAGATGATGTAGTGATGTTGAGGTAGATTTTTTGGTTTTAGTTTAAAAAGTTTCCAGATTTACATCACCAATTAATTTATTAAACTAAGATTATGAATCGAAAAGCTTTACTACTATTGCTATGTCTTTTCTCCTACTCATTTAGTTTCGCACAAACTATTACTGTAAAAGGTAAAGTTTACGATGCCAAAACTAATGAAACATTAATAGGAGTTAGTGTTAGCGTCAAAAGTTCTACCGGAGGCACACAAACAGATGTAAACGGTAATTATTCAATCAATGTTCCTAGTGATGGAACATTAGTATTTACTTACCTAGGTTTTAACACTAAAGATGTTCTAGTTAATGGAAAAACAAATTTAGATGTATCACTAGAATCTTCTAATCAAAGCCTTAGCGAAGTTGTAGTTGTAGGTTATGGAACTCAAAAGAAAATTGATGTTACCGGATCAATAACAGGCATTAAAGGTGAAGAGATAGAAAAATTAGTGGTTACTAATCCAGTTGCAGCCTTACAAGGTAAAGTTCCCGGTTTAACCATTATTAACTCTGGAAGCCCAGGCGCTGCACCAACTGTTAGAATTAGAGGAATATCAAGCACCAATAGTGCTGGTCCTTTATACGTGGTTGATGGTATTTTACAAAACAATATTGATTACCTAAATCCTGGAGATATTGAAAGTATTGACCTATTAAGAGATGCTTCTTCTACAGCCATTTATGGTTTAAGAGGTGCAAACGGAGTAATTGCTATTACTACTAAAAAAGCGGCAAGAGGTAAAACTACCATTGGCTTCCAGAGTACAGTAGGATTGCAACATGTTGCAGATAGAATTGATGTAGTAGATGCAGCAGGATTTAAAAAATTATATACCGCACAACTTGCAAATTTAAATGCTGCCCCTTTTGATTATACAAATTATACTGCAAATACAAATTGGCAAGATGTTCTCTTGCAAGATGCCGTTATCAATACCAATTCATTAACTATTTCAAATAATAATGAAAAAAGCACTACTGTTTTAAATGTTGGTTATAACGATCAAGATGGAGTAGTGAAATATGGTAATTATAAAAAGTTTATTGCTCGTTTAAACGAAGAAATAAGAATCAATGACAAAATTAAAGTCGGTGGTCAGTTACAAGGCTATCACTTTAGATCTGAACCTACTTCTGCAAGTATAACTAATGCTTTGTGGGCCGCTCCAATTGTACCAATTCAAGATCCAAATGGTTTATATTATACCATGCCTTCTTTTCAAAGGGCACAAGTAGGAAACTTAGCCTATAATTTAGATAGGAATAGAAATACTTCTATTAATAGGGGTTTTAGATTTAATGGTAATATTTTTGCTGAAGTCAAATTTTTAAAAGACTTTACCTTAAGATCCACACTATATACAGATTTGGGCTTCAATAATGGTAGAAATTATTCTCCAATTCCATTTACAGTAGTTAATTTGGGAGAAGGTACAAATCCAACAGAAACGTTTTTTGATAATACCATAAGAACAACGGTAAGTCAAAATACATTTGAGTCTAGAAGGTATCAACAAGATCATACTTTATCTTATGAAAAAGAATTTAAAGGTGGTCACAGATTAACTGCTTTGGCAGGTTTTACTACTGTATTTGCCTCTAGTACAAGTCTATCGGGTTTCAGAAGAGATACCACTTTAAACGTTCCAAACAATCCTAATCTTTGGTATTTAGACGTCATCAATCGTAACAATCCATCAACAAACGGTGGAGATGGTGGCGAGGAGTCTAATGTTGGTGCTTTTGGAAGAATAAGTTATGTCTATAAAAATAAATATTTATTAAACGCAACCATAAGAAGAGATGGAAGTTCAAGATTTGCCCCTGAAAACAGATGGGGAACTTTTGGAAGTGTAGGTTTAGGTTGGATTGCCAGTGAAGAAGACTTCTTTAAAAACAATATTAAAGGGATAGATTTTTTAAAATTGAGAGCTGCTTGGGGAAGATTAGGAAATTCTAACGGTGTTGGAAACAATCTTTATCAACAAACATTACAAGGTGGCGATAATGCTGTTTTTGGAGATAATGTTTATACTGCTGTAAGTAATGCCTATTTCCCAGATCCAAATCTTCGTTTTGAAATTGTACAAGGAGAAGATCTAGGTTTAGAAATTAAGGCTTTAAAGTATAGATTAAACTTTGAAGCTACACTTTATAACAAAACTACAGACGGAATTTTAACAAGCTTTGTGTTGCCAGGCCAGCAGGATAGATATTTTACGAATCTTGGAAAATTAACCAATAAGGGTATTGAATTGAGTATTGGATGGGATGATAAATTCGCAAAGGATTTTACATACGGAATCAGTACAAACTTTGCCTACAATAAAAATATTGTAAATTCTATTGGTAACACCTCAAACTTCCAAATCATTGGTAACGGAGGAGTTAATTTAACAGAATCTGGACAATCAGTAGGTTACTTTTATGGTTACAGACAAATAGGTATTTATCAAACAGCTGCAGATGTAGCCAATAGTCCAGCTTTTTCAGACTCAGCTCCAGGCGATATCAAATATCAAGATGTTAATGGAGACGGAATTATCTCTCCTTTAGATAGGACTTATTTAGGAACTCCTTTTCCTCCATATAGCTTTGGATTAAATCTATCACTTTCTTATAAATCAATAGATTTTATAGCACAAGGGCAAGCTGTTTATGGAAATAAAATCTACACACAACGTAGGACATCAAATTTTGCGATTCTGAACTATGAAAGTAACAGACTAGATGCTTGGACAGCTCCTGGGTCATCTAATATAGAGCCAATTCTGAATAATGCAAGAGGAAATAATTATTTATTCAGCACTTACTTTTTAGAACCAGGTGATTATTTCCGTATCAGAAACTTACAGGTAGGTTATACATTCGGGCAAAATATGCTACGTAAAATTGGCGTTCAAAAACTTAGGGTTTATGTAAGCGGTCAAAACATTAAAACTTGGTCTCAAGTTACTGGTTTCTCGGCCGAAGGTCAGATAGGAAGTATTTTAGGTGGCGGTGCAGATAATGGAACCTATCCAGTTCCGGCTATCTATACTTTTGGTTTAAACTTAAACTTTTAATTCGCAAAAAAATGAAAACATTTAATAAAATAATAGGATCAGGATTGTTATTGGCAACCATCCTAACCATTTTTACTGGCTGTAAAAAACTTTTAAATACAGAAAGACAAGGTGAATACACCACCGAAAACTATCCTTATCCTGGTGGTGCCGGGCCTTATGATACATATATATTTGGTGCTTACAGAGATTTAAGAGCTTATGACGTACATGTTTTTGGATTTCTTTTGTCCACAAGTATTAGAAGTGACGATGCTGACAAAGGAAGTACACCAGGAGACGGAGGAGCCAATGCCATAACTATGGATAATTTCCCTGTACAACCTAATAATGGCATAATAAATGGAATGTGGACTGGTTATTATTCTCTTATAGCCAAATGTAACGTTGCCTTAGATCAGGTTAAAAATAATAAAGATATTGTTGCTACTGATCCACAAAAAATACAGGCCGAAGCTGAAGCAAAATTCTTAAGAGGCTATGCATACTTTAATATGGTTAGGTTTTTTGGGAAAATTCCTCTAATAAATAGAGTTTTACCGGTTGATTCGTTAAATGTACCACAAAGTACACCAGCACAGATTTATGCATTAATAGAAAATGATCTAAAATTTGCAGCAGCTAATTTACCTGTAAGTTGGGATGCTAAATTTGTTGGAAGATCAACAAGCGGAGCTGCAAATGGTATTTTGGCAAAAGTTTATCTAACACAACAAAAATGGTCTTTAGCAATGGCAGCTGCAAATGCAGTAATGACGAATGGACAGTACAACCTTTCTACTCCTTACAATGATATTTTTGGAGAAGCTGGCGAAAATAGTAAAGAATCTGTTTTTGAAGTTCAAGCAACTTCTAGTGCTACCGAAAGAACAATTAATGGCGTTCAATCTACTCAATTTCAAGGAGTAAGAGATGGCGGTATATGGAACTTGGGTTTTGGATTTAACGTACCTAATAGTAATTTAGAAGCTGCTTATGAGCCAAATGACCCAAGATTAGCCAGAACCTTTTTGAGAAGAAGCACTTCAACTACAATTTATAAAACAGTTTATGGTGAAAATACTGCCACAACATGGATAAATCCTATTTATAACCATAAAGTTTACGTAAATCCATCATTTAGATCAAGATACGGATTCAATTCTGGCTACTGGATGAACTTACGTATTCTGCGTTATGCTGATGTAGTTTTAATGTATGCAGAAGCTGCAAACGAATTAGGTGGTGGCGCCAATACAAGTTTATCTTTAACTGCTTTAAATACTGTAAGAGCTAGAGCAAGAATCGGAGCAATTTCTGGTACACTGCCAGATGTTACTACCACCGTTCAAGCCAATTTAAAAGATGCCATAAAAGCAGAAAGAAGAATAGAACTGGCTATGGAATATGATAGATTTCTTGACCTAGTACGCTGGGGAGATTCTCAAAATGCACTGGCAAATGCAGGGAAAACAAACTTTAGTGCAGGTAGAGATAATTTACTTCCTATCCCACAAGCTCAGATAGATTTGAGTAAAGGGGTATTGACACAAAACTTTGGCTATTAATTTTAAAAATCATGAAAAGTAAAATATTAAATATAAATAACTTGATGGTCTTAGCCTTAATAGCGCTAACTGTTTCATCATGTAAAAAGGATGGAAATCCAAATAATTTATCTGCTGTAAGTCCAGAGACCTATGCGGGTACAATTGAAGGTTTTAACTCAACAGATGAAATATATCCATCAAATTTAGTGGCTTATTGGTCTTTTGATGGGACCAATAACGAGATAAAAAGCAGTACTGCGCCTACAACCACCGCTGGTGCGTCCTTTATTCCGGGAGGAGTTAAAGGGCAAGCGTTAAGTTTAAACGCTGGTTTTCTATATTATGCAACCCAGTTTAATGCTTTTAAAACCGAAGCTTTAAAAAGTTTTACCATTAGTACTTGGGTACAAATATTAAACAATGGTTCTAAAAGAACTATGTTGTTGCAACTGGCTAGACTAGGCATGTTTAATGGGAATTTAGATTTTAATTTAAACACAAATAACAACCCTGCATCTGTTACTAATTATTTAAGAATTAACCCAACTTTTGCAACTTTAGGTGGTGGAAGACAAGATAATATCAATGCTTTTGGAGCAGTTAACGTTTCTCCACCAATTGGAAGTAACGTTTGGGTGAATTTGGTTTTAACTTATGACGCTAGTACTGGCGCTTTCAATATTTATGGAAATGGAGATAAAATAGGTAACTATCCAAACCGGGGTACTGGTAATAATTCATTTAAAGCCTATGAACCTAGTGAATTTATAATTGGTGGAAATTATAATTCGATTCCTGGTAAAACAGTAAATGCAGATACTAACTACGCTGCCATGACAGGTAATGTAGATGAGATTAGAATTTATAATAGAGTTTTACCTCAAGCAATTTTAGGAGCGCTATACAAATTAGGTAAAGCAGGAAAGTAATTTTTTAAGGCTACCTCTTAATTTTTATTACGGTAGCCTTAAGATTTTATAATCGATATTTAAATTATACTAATCTGTGTTAGATAGTTTTAGAATAAATTGATTTTGGGCGTTTTAACACGCTTTCCGCTATATCTTTATTCCCAAAAAAGAATAAAGGATGCCGCTACAATCGTTAACGCAACATGCGGAATAAAATAATGTTTAACTTATCATCAATGCAGTTTTTTAACCAAGCACAATTAAATATAGCAATCGCTTTTCACTAGTTTTAATTTGCGTTAAGGATTAAAGCGACATCCTTTTTTTTGCCTTTCATACGACCTGCAAATGGCAAAAAAAAGATACAGCGAAAAGCCTGTTAAAACGCCCAAACTCCTATTAATTAATTTTAAATACAAACTGAATTACTGTTTTAATTTGTGCTTAATGAAAAAATATATTTCCCATACTTCTTTAAAAACCTTCATTCTATTTTTTCTATTTCTAGGGATTTTAGGCTGTAAAAAGAATGATCCTATTGCCGAAAAGCAAGATGCATCGGTTTCTTTTACTGTAGATGGGATTTATAATGGCACACTAACCTATAAAGAAGTTAAGGTAAATACAGTGATCAGAGTTAGCTTCACTTCCCCAGTAACAGAAGCTGCTTTTCCTTTAATCACACTTAAAAATCCAGATAACGAAAGTGTGGCTTTAAATTACTTATTGGAGGATGATAAAAAATCTATTAGAATTTCTACTAAAGCATCTTTAGCGTCTTATAACAAATATGTATTATCAATACCTTCAAGCATCGCCACAATTAGCGGTGGTAAATTAATAAACCCGTTATTAATTAATTTACAAGCCGGTTTAAATGATGTTGACAAATTTCCCATCATTACAGACAACGAATTGTTAACGCTAATCCAAAAACAAACATTTAAATATTTTTGGGATTTTGGACACCCAGTTAGTGGTTTAGCCAGAGAAAGAAATACATCAGAAAACACGGTTACCACAGGCGGGTCTGGTTTTGGCATTATGTCTATTGTTGTAGGTGTAAATAGAAATTTTATTAGCAAAGCTGATGGTTTAGCTAGGCTCCAAAAAATTGTAGGCTTTTTAAAAACAGCCGATACCTTTCATGGCGTTTTCCCGCATTGGCTTAACGGAAATACAGGAAAAGTACAACCTTTTAGCGCAAAAGATAACGGAGCAGATTTAGTAGAAACTTCCTTTTTAATGCAAGGTTTATTAGTTGCTAGGCAATATTTTAATGATAATTCTACTGCCGAAACGCAGCTTAGGGCAAACATTAATCAGCTATATAATAATGTGGAGTGGAGCTGGTTTAGAAAAGGAACAGAAAATAAGTTGTATTGGCATTGGAGTCCTAATTACGATTGGGACATAAACCTACAAATTAAAGGGTGGAACGAGTCTCTAATGGTTTACGTTTTGGCAGCATCTTCTAGCACTTACACCATTCCAAAAGTTGTTTACGATGAAGGATGGGCAGGTAATGGAAGTATGAAAAATGGAGGTACTTTTTACGGTACACAACTGCCATTAGGAAGTAATAACGGCGGACCTTTATTTTTTGAGCATTATTCTTTTTTAGGGTTAAACCCGATAGGACTAAAAGATGCTTATGCCGATTATCAAACTCAAGCGATTGCACATAGTAAAATTAATTATGCTTATTGCGTTGCAAATCCAAAACAATTTACTGGTTACACTACCCAATGTTGGGGTTTAACTGCAAGTGATATTAATGGGGGCTATATGGCAAGCTCACCCAATAACGACAGAGGACACATAGCACCAACGGCAGCTGTTGCTTCTATCCCTTACACCCCAGAAGAATCTTTAAGAGCTATTAAGTTCTTTTACTATAAGTTAGGCGATAAATTATGGGGCGAATATGGATTTAAAGATGCTTTTTCTTTATCAGAACCTTGGTTTGCACAATCTTATTTAGCCATAGATCAAGGTCCTCAAATTGTGATGATAGAAAATTACAGAACGGGTTTAATCTGGGATTTATTTATGAGCTGTCCGGAGGTTAAAACAGGCTTAACAAAACTAGGTTTCCAAAGTCCAAAAATTTAAACATGAGGTTGGTTTTATATTTATTATTCGGTTTTTTTATATTAGGGTCTTGTAAGACACAATCTGTTTCAACAAATTTGACAGATAACCAATTATTAGATACTGTTCAATATTATAGTTTCCAATATTTTTGGGATGGTGCCGAACCCATATCCGGTGCGGCTAGAGAGCGTTACCATACCGATGATCTTTATCCTTCAAAGGATAAAAATATAGTAGCAACCGGAGCAACCGGTTTTGGTATTATGGCTATTATTAGTGGGATAGACAGAAAATACATTGCTAAAAAAGATGGGGTAGAGCGGCTAGAAAAGATTTTAAATTTCTTAGCAAATGCAGAACGTTTTCATGGTGCTTGGCCACATTGGATGATTGGAGATAAAGGAAAAGTAAAGCCATTTTCTAAAAATGATGATGGTGGCGACTTGGTAGAAACTGCCTTTGTTGCACAAGGTTTAGTTTGTGTGAAGCAATACTTTAAAAGTGGTAATGCACAAGAAAAAAAGTTAGCCGCCAAAGCAGATCAACTTTGGAAAGAGATAGATTTTGACTGGTATAGAAACGGTAAAAATGTGCTTTATTGGCATTGGAGCCCTAATAACCAGTGGAAAATGAATTTTCCTGTACATGGTTTTAACGAATGTTTGATCATGTACGTGATGGCAGCCTCCTCGCCAACACATGGTATAGATAAACAAGTTTACGACCAAGGTTGGGCAATGGATGGAAAAATTAAAAGTCCAAGAAGTTATCAAAACGTCAACTTACAATTTTACCATCAAGGAAATGCGCCACATGGTGGTCCGTTGTTTTGGGCGCACTATTCTTTTTTAGGATTAAATCCTAACGGCTTAAAAGATCAATACGGAGATTATGGTTTAGAGACAAAGAATCAGGCATTAATTAATTATTTGTGGTGTGTTGATAATCCTTTAGGCTACAAAGGATATGGAAAAGATAGTTGGGGTTTAACCTCTAGTTATTCTATAAAAGGTTATGCTGGGCATGCGCCTCAAACAGATAGAGATTTAGGTGTAATATCACCAACAGCCGCTATTAGTTCTATTGTTTATACCCCAGAGCAATCTAAATCAGCAATGCGCCATTGGTATGTAGAGATGAAAGACAAAACTTGGGGTAAATACGGTTTTTATGATGCTTTTAGCGAAACAGCAAATTGGTACAGTACAGGTTACTTAGGTATAGATAAAGGGCCAGAAGTGGTGATGTTAGAAAATTACCGTAGTGGTTTACTTTGGAAACTATTTATGCAGGATGAAGATGTACAAAAAGGATTAAATAAATTGGGATTTGAAAGCCCTTATATCAAAAAACAGTAATGAAATTGATTAGTTTGTTTAGCTTAAGTTTAATATTTCTAGTTTCTTGCAGTGTAAAGCATGAGGCTAGAGTAGTACTGCTTCCGGATACTCAAACCTATGCAGAGAAATATCCAGAAATCTTAAATTCTCAAATTGATTGGTTAGTTAAAGAAGCACCAAAAGTTGATTTTGTACTACAACAAGGAGACCTAACTCAGAATAATAACAATAAAGAATGGAATATAGTTGAGCAAGCTTTTTCCAAATTAGACGGTAAAATACCTTATGTTTTGGCAGCTGGAAATCATGATATGGGAAGTGCACCGGGTAAATTTGCAGATGAAAGAAATACTACACTATTCAATCAATATTTTCCAGTAAACAGTATGTCTAAACTACCTGCTTTTGGTGCAACTTTTGAAAAAGATAAAATCGAAAATGCCTATTATTTGACTAAAACTGGTAAAATAAATTGGGTGATTTTAACTTTAGAATTTGGACCAAGAAATAAAGTGTTAGACTGGGCAAATGAAGTAGTATCTAAAAATCCAGATAAACTTGTAATCATCAACACTCATGCTTATATGTATTCAGATAGCACCCGGCAAGGTGTTAAAGATGGCTGGAGGGCACAAGGTTATGGAATAGGTAAAGATATAGGTGAAGATGCTGTAAATGATGGGGAAGATATTTGGAATAAACTGGTAAAAAAGCATCCTAACATTAGGTTTGTATTTTCTGGGCATATTCTAAATACTGGATTAGGAACTTTAGTTAGTATCAATGAGGCGGGCTACCCGGTTTATCAAATGCTTGCCAATTACCAAGAAGGAGTAAAAGGAAGTGTAAAAGGAGGAAATGGTTATTTAAGAATTCTTGACTTCAATTTTAAAAAAAGAACCTTAAATGTGAAAACTTATTCCCCTTACCTTAATCAACATCTTGCAAATGAAGGGCAAAGCTTTATCATCAAGAATGTATTTTACAAAAACGGAGTTAATTAAGAATATGGGGAGCAATAAAAAAATAAAAATATTATTATTTACGCTACTAATTAGTGGGAATCTTTATGCTCAATTAAACAGTACAACATATTGTAATCCTTTAAATATAGACTATACCTATATGGTTTATAATAGCGATAAAAGCATTTCTTATCGCTCTGGCGCAGACCCCGCTGTGGTTTCTTTTAGGGGTGAGTTTTACATGTTTGTTACCCGTTCTATGGGTTATTGGCATTCAACAGATTTAACAAATTGGGATTTTATAAAACCAGAAAAATGGTATTTCCAAGGCTCTAACGCACCTGCGGCTCATAACTATAAAGACAGTGTTTTGTATGTAACCGGCGACCCATCTGGCGCCATGAGTATTCTATATACCGATAATCCTAAGAAAGGCGATTGGAAAGCAGTGCCGTCAATTTTGACAAATATTCAAGACCCAGATTTATTTATTGATGATGATGGAAAAGCCTATATGTTTTGGGGTTCGTCTAATAAGTTCCCAATTAAGGGAATGGAGTTGGATAAAAACAAAAGGTTTATTCCTAAAGGAGATCAGGTAGAATTATTTAACCTAGTAGAAGAAAAACACGGCTGGGAACGGTTTGGTGAAAACCATAACTCTACCATGGAAGGTTATATGGAAGGTGCTTGGCTTACCAAACATAATGGAAAATATTATATGCAATATGCCGCTCCCGGAACAGAATTTAACGTTTATGGAGATGGTGTTTACGTTGCCGATAAACCTTTAGGGCCTTACCAATCTGCACCAAATAACCCGATATTTTATAAACCGGGGGGTTACATTAATGGCGCAGGACATGGAAGTACGGTGATAGGCCCAGGAAACCAGTTTTGGCATTTTGCATCTATGGCGGTTTCTGTAAATGTGAATTGGGAACGTAGGTTATGCGCTTTTCCTACTTGGTTTGATCAGGACGGTTTAATGTATAGCAACACCTCTTTTGGAGATTATCCGCATTACGCACCTTCTTTGCCAGATAAAAATGGAGCGTTTACCGGGTGGATGCTTTTAAGCTATAAAAAACCAGTGATGTCCTCTTCTGTGGTGGATACATTTGCTGCTAAACACGTGACAGATGAAAATGTTAAATCTTTTTGGCTAGCAAAAGAAAATAACGAGGAGCAATGGCTGCAGATAGATTTAGAGAAAGAATCTAAAGTTTATGCGCTACAAATTAACTTTCACGATTATAAAGCTGACTTATACGGCCGACCAGAAAATTTATACCATCGTTACGAGATTTTAGGTTCTTTAGATGGTAAAAACTGGTTTTCTTTGGTTGATAAAAAAAATAGTTTTAAAGATTCACCTAACGATTATATAGAATTAGGTACTCCAAAAAATGTAAGGTATATCAAGTACAATAACATTAATGTACCAAGTCCAAATTTAGCTATTTCTGGTTTGCGTGTCTTTGGAATAGGCACTGGCAAAATACCGGCAATGGTTTCTAATTTTAAGGTTACCAGAAAGCAAGATAAAAGAGACGCTTTACTAAGCTGGACAAAAATTAACAATGCACAAGGTTATCATATTAAATGGGGCATTTCTCCAGATAAACTCTACAATTCTTGGTTAGTTTATGATGTAAATTATTTAGAACTAAAAAGTTTAAATGTTGATCAGAACTATTACTTCAGTATAGAGGCATTTAACGAAAATGGGATATCTAAATCTACAAACCCTAAACCGGCAATAAATGAATAAATATCTCGCACTTCTGTTAGTATTGTTTTTTAGCTTAAGTAGTTTTGCGCAAAAAAGTTATCCCTTGTTAAATGAAATTAACGAGTATAAAGAACAAGACGCTAAAAATTTCCCTCAGCCAAATGGTATTCTATTTGTTGGAAGTTCTTCTTTAAGAATGTGGAAGAATTTAGAAATAGTTTACAAAGATTATCATGCTATTAACAGAGGTTTTGGAGGCTCAACTTTGGGACAAGCGATATACTATGCCGATGATATTATTTATCCTTATCAGCCTAGACAAATCATAATTTACAGCGGCGAAAATGATTTGGCAGAAGGGGCAAGCATAGAGGTTACTTTTGACAGGTTTAAAACTCTTTTTGACATCATCAGAAAAAAGATGCCTAATGTGCCTATTGCCTTTATTTCTATTAAACCTAGTCCAAGTAGAATTAATTTGATGCCGCAAATGGCAGCTACAAATCAGTTGATAGCCTATTTTTTAGCGCAACAAACAAACGCAAAATACATAAACGTTTTTGATGCCATGCTTCAAGAAAATATGCAACCCAAATCAGATATTTTTTTGTCAGATAACCTCCACATGAATGAAAAAGGCTATCAAATTTGGATTAACATCATTACACCTTATTTAATCAAAAAATAGATATAATATGAATATGTACACTAAATATTTAGTAAGCTTTTCTTTATTGATTGCGTTATCCGCTTGCGCTCAACAAAAAAATAGCACCAGACTAAAAAGTAAGAGCAGCACCTCTAAAATGGATGTTTTTATTACCGATTTAATGTCTAAAATGACTGTAGAAGAAAAAATTGGGCAGCTAAATTTATTAACTGGAGGCGAAACCATTACAGGTGCTAAAGGGAATACAGATTTAGAAAATAAAGTTAAACGTGGCGAAGTAGGCGGGTTTTTTAGTGTTACTGGTCCGGCAAAAATAAGAAAAGTACAAGAGATTGCTGTTAATGGCACAAGGTTAAAAATCCCTTTAATTTTTGGGCAAGATGTAATACACGGTTATAAAACAGGCTTTCCAATTCCTTTAGCATTAGCGAGCAGTTGGGACACCACCATGATTAAGCAAAGCGCTAAAATTGCTGCTATTGAAGCCAGTGCCGATGGTTTGAATTGGACATTTTCCCCTATGGTAGATATTTCTCGCGATCCACGTTGGGGAAGAATGGCAGAAGGTTCTGGTGAAGATCCATTTTTAGGTTCGGCAATTGCTAAGGTAATGGTACAGGGTTACCAAGGCGATGATTTATCAAAATATAATACCATCATGGCATGTGTAAAACATTTTGCTTTATACGGTGCCGCAGAAGCAGGTAGAGATTATAATACTACCGATATGAGTAAGAACAGAATGTATAACGAATACATGGCGCCATATAAAGCAGCAATAGATGCAGGTGCTGGTAGCGTTATGACCTCTTTTAACGATATTAATGGTGTTCCAGCAACAGCAAATAAATGGCTAATGACGGATTTATTGCGTAAAGATTGGAAGTTTAATGGTTTGGTTGTTACCGATTATACAGCCATTAATGAACTCATTGATCATGGTTTAGGAGATTTAAAGGCAGTATCAGCTTTATCTATAAAAGCCGGTGTAGATATGGACATGGTGGGCGAGGGATTTTTAAAAACTTTAAAACAATCTTTAGGTGATGGCTCAGTGAATATCACTGATATTGATAGAGCATGCCGCCTGATTCTAGAAGCTAAATATAAATTAGGACTTTTTGAAGATCCTTATAAATACCTGAGCGAAGAAAGAGCTCAGAAAGAAATATATACAGCAGCAAATTTAGATTTTGCCAGAAAATCGGCCACTAAAACATTTGTCTTACTCAAAAACCAAGGGAATGTTTTACCCCTTAAAAAACAAGGAAGTATTGCATTAATAGGTCCTTTGGCTAATTCTGGTGTAAATATGCCAGGAACTTGGGCTGTAAATGTAGATTTAAGTAAAGCAATATCTGTTAAAGAAGGTTTAGAAAATGCAGTAGGTAATAAAGCAAAAATTATTTATGCTTTAGGCTCTAACTTAATAGAGGACGAAACTTATGAGAAAATAGCCAGCAGACACGGCAGAGTTTTTAATAGAGATATCAGGCCAGAGTCTGAAATTATAAAAGAAGCTGTAGATGCAGCCTTAAAGGCAGATGTTGTTGTAGCCGCTTTAGGAGAAAGCTCAGAAATGAGTGGCGAAAGTTCTAGCCGTACAGATATTCAAATACCAGCTTTACAACAAAGGTTATTAAAAGCATTATTGGCTACGGGCAAACCCGTTGTCTTATTGGTTTTTAACGGTAGGCCATTAGACCTTTCTTGGGAGAGTAAAAATGTGCCAGCTATTTTAAATGTTTGGTTTGGAGGTTCACAAACAGGTAATGCCATTGCAGATGTTTTATTTGGAGAGGTTAATCCGTCGGGTAAATTAACGGCTACCTTCCCACAAAATATTGGGCAAATACCAATATTTTACAGTCATAAAAATACAGGTCGCCCGCTGGCAGAAGGTAAATGGTTTGATGAGTATAAATCTAATTATTTAGACGTAAGTAACGACCCTCTTTATCCTTTCGGTTATGGTTTAAGTTATACTACTTTTGAAATTTCTAAGCCTCAACTCAATAAGTCAACCATTAATGCAAATGATAAATTAGTGGTTACTGTTGATGTAAAAAACACAGGAATTGTAGAGGGAGAAGAAGTTGTGCAACTTTATATAAGAGACATTGTAGGAACCATTACTAGACCACTAAAAGAACTAAAAGGGTTCCAAAAAATATCGCTTAAAGCTGGCGAAACCAAACAGGTTAGCTTTACACTTACAGAAGAAAGTTTAAAATTTTATAACGCCGATTTAAATTTTGTTTCAGAAGCTGGCGAGTTTAAAATTTTTGTAGGAAACAGTTCTACTCATGTAAAAGAAGCTTCATTTAGTTTAGTTAAATAATCAATATCAGATGAAAATATTCAATAAAATTTTAGTTGTTTGTTTGCTTTTTTCTAGTCAGTTTGCGCTGGCACAAACAAAAGAAGATTTTATAAAATCTATTTATGTATGCAATGCCGACACGTTGCCGGTAAGAATTCTTTACCCAGAGAATTTTGATGCCACCAAAAAATATCCGTTGATGTTGTTTTTACATGGCCGCGGAGAAAGCGGCAAAGACAACCAAAAGCAGTTAGTCCATGGTTCTAAAATGTTTTTAGATCCTACTTTCAGGAAAAGTTATCCTGCTGTGGTGGTATTTCCACAATGCGGTAATGATAGCTATTGGGCAAACGTAAAAATCACTACAAACGAAAAAGGTAAAAGAGACTTTAGTTACCAAACAGGTGGCAAACCGACTGTTGCCATGAAATTATTGTTATCCTATTTAAAAGAGCTTAATAAGCTAGAATATTTAGACCAAAATCAATTTTATTTAGGGGGCTTATCTATGGGCGGAATGGGTACTTATGAATTGCTAAGAAGAAAGTCTAAAACTTTTGCTGCTGCATTTTCTATTTGTGGAGCAGATAACGTTAAAAATGTTAAGAAGTATAAGAATGTTCCGCTTTGGTTATTTCACGGAGATAAAGACGACGTAGTTAACCCACAATACACTAAAGATATTGCCAAAGAATTGGAGCGTTTAGGGTCAGATTTTAAATTAACCATTTACCCAAATGCAAACCACAACAGTTGGGACCCTGCTTTTGCCGAGGAAGAATTGCTTCCTTGGTTATTTTCGCAGCATAAAAAATAAGAAATTAACAATCATTGGTTTAGGTTGGTCAAAAAGTCCACTTGCTTAGGCGGTGGGCTTTTATTTTTCTTCTCTTTTTTACGAATGTTGGCTGGATTTAAATCTGGTTTTGCAAAAGGTTTATCTTCTGATGGCTGCTCGATTAACTTTTCATTAGCTGAGATAATTTCTTCTTTTTCCTAACTGGTCCGCTCAGAAAATGATTCATAAGATAAGCCCTGTTAATCAGTATGTTATTTTAAATCTTTTTGAAATTTGTTGCACCAAGGCAAATTTATGTTTCCTATTAGCGTAATCAAAACAGGTTCTGGATCAACAGCTATTCCATTAGTTTACCATGATAGGCGCAAACGTAAGTAATCTAATAAATTGGTTATATAAAGCCCCAGGGAGAAAAGGAATCGGTTAGATTTTGGTTCAAGTCTTCATCAATAGTTACGCACCTACAATTTCGTTAAGCATGAAAAGAAACTTTACATAATACTGTTTCTAAGTCAAAGTGAATTTCTGGCTGTTTACCACATTTTTCTACACCAACCCCACTACAAAACAAAACGACGGGTAAGGATAAGAACAAATTAAACCCTAAAATCGACGAATATATCCGAAGAATCAATTTGTCGTACTAGTTTAGACCAGTCAGGAAAAATAATCTTATTTGTGCATGAACCAACACAAATCATCAGCGGTATAATTTTTAAATACGGTATTTACCGGGCTACCGTGTATCACTTTATCATGATAATGCATTCTAACTAAATAGTTAAATGCGCCCATATCGCCGGTATATGGAGTGTTATTGTCTATATTATTTTCACGATGAATGGCCCACAATTTTTCAATAAAAGGGTGAATGACGTCCATATTTCCACCGAATATTCCGCAATTTAGTAAGATCTCTGTTTTAAAATCGGCCTCATAAGTAACGTAATCTGTAATTTTACTTCGTAAATGCTGGGAATGCTTTTGCATCCATTCATTCTCTAAAATTTCTGGCTCGTCACCACAAAAAATGGTGTCGCGGTTATTTAGATACAATGTTTCTTGGAAAGGATTTTTTAAAACCATGACATCAGAAACATCTGTAAAGAAGATATTTTTGATACTCTTGGAATGTATTTTCAAAAACTCGGCATACACAAAATACCGAAACACATTGGGGTTGTATTTTGGGTTATAATCAAACTTTATGAAATGAATGTGATTGTTTTGATGCAGTTTACAGGTAGCATCAGAAAAATTATTATGAAAAATAACACCTTGCAAACCTAACGTTGTAATAGATTTTGCCCATTCGGCTACTAAAGAAAAATCGTCGTTTGCTAAAGTTGTGCTTCTATTCACATCATAGATACCAGTAATGTGAGAGGCGACGATAAGATTGTCCGCTATTTTAAAATCAATTTTCAACTAAGGCTTTCAATTTAATTTTTGCCGTTAAACTTTCTAAGTTATTTCTGTAATAAACGTAGGTTCTCAAATCTAGTTTTTTTACTGCGTACTGCTGTTCTGCTCTTTCGTAAAAATTGGCATCGGCAGCATACATATTCTGGAAATTAAGCATGGTAAACACTTCTTTTTTGCCAAATAGAGTGGCAAACAAAATGCAATTATCTACATGAATTACTTGGTTGTTGTCAAAACGATCTGGAACATAATAATCAGAGTCTTCATTAACAATAGTTTCTGTAGTGGAAGCAATTAAATCAAGCGTTTTGATTTCTGATAGACAGGTACTTAAATGATTGGGTTTGTATTCATCATCAGCATCTATAACGGTAATAAATTCGCTGTTGCTGATTAGCATTCCTCTATTTATGGATTCTGCCTGACTACGGTTTTTATGACGTAGGTAAGTGATTTTATCTTCATGCTTGATGGCATAATTTAGAATTTGACTTTGCGTATCGTTGTCGCTTCCATCATCAATGATGATTAATTCAAAGTCTTGGAAATCTTGATTCAAAACAGAATCTATTGCCCTTTTTATTAAATGAAAGGACGTGTTATAAACAGACATTATAACCGCAATTCTATTTTTAAAATACATTATTAACTGATATAAAAAAATTTGCGCAAGCTAACACCTTTTTTTGGGAGTTAAGTCATATGAGTTTTAATAAATTGGTTTTGTTTTGGTGGGGGATTAACCACTGAGAACACGGAGATTTTCACTAAGAGCGCAGAGCTATGTGGTTTAATATTAGGTATTTAAACTCGGGTGGTGTTGAGATTATTTAAAAAGAATACAAAATTAAGAGTGTGTTTTAAACCGCGGAGTTCGCTGGCGTCACAGAGCTGAGAGGTTTATATTAGGCTTTTAAACACGGAGAGCACTGAGATTATTCACAAAGCGTATAAAGTTAAGTGGGTATTTTTAACTTTGTTGGGTGCAGTTTTTTTGCCACGAATGCACAAATAAAAAAAGGATAATATGAATTGAAAATTTCGAAAAACTGAAGACGCAGAGCTGGGCGGTTTATGTCAAATATTAAATTTCGCTTATTAAAGATTTGCCATAGCCTAGATTTAGTTTTAAATAAATTTTTTATAAAAACTCGAACTTACCCAGTAATTAAGTCATTACTAAATAAATGTTGTTTTAAAATTTGCTGACTTTCTATACCGTTTTCTACTAACCATGTTAAAAAAGCATTTATACGTTCTGTTTGCATGGTACCACAAGTATGCGGATTGCCGATATATTTTGCGGTATAGTTGATGGCATCTAAAATATTGATGTTTTCCCGGTCGTGAGGGGTTAAAAAATTATTTAAAATTTCTGCTGCCCGTTTTGGATGTTCTATAGCATATAAATATCCTTTTTTAGTGGCTTGTATAAAATTGAAATATGCAGAATGATTTTCTGCTATTTTACTGGCTTTTGCAATAATTACTGGCGAATACCCATAAGGTATTTGATAGTCTTTTAAAGCAAATTTGTTTAACGTTATCCCTTTGCCAGCAGCTTCTATGCCTTCCCAATTATCAAAAATCCATGTGGCGTCTGCTTGGTTATTTAGTAGTGTATTCCAAATGCCTAGTTTATTTGGATAGGTGATATTGAGTTTTCCTTTTCCTCCGTCGTTTTTAACCACTTGTTTAACAATATGATCTTCGTACCTAGCCTTATAAGATGCATAAACTTTATGGTCTAGCTGTTTGGGACTATTTATACCTGATGTTTTTAGTGTGGCTATGCTACTGATGTCTTCTTGTAAGATGGCATAAACAGCAATAGCATCTACCAAATTTTGTTTGTTATTTAAGCTGATCACGGTCTCAAACGGAGCAATAGCAAAATCTGCTTTATCCAGTTCTAATTTTTTGCCTGGAGTTTCGCTATAGTTGTCTTCTAAGGGATTTATGATTTGAACTATAATGCCGCTGTCTTGGTAAAAACCTAATTCTTTGGCAACAAATAATCCAATGTGATTTACATTTGGGGTCCAGTCTAAGGCTATTTTAATGTTATGCATATTTAAATTTAGGATTATTAACTTAAATTAATGGATAATGAATTTAATTTTTAATGAATTTCTTTTTTAAACACGGGGGGTGAACAGTTTTTTAATGAGAAGATAATGTGAAGTGGTGATTTTATTTAAACACAAAGGGCGCTGAGATTATTGATGATGGACACAAAAGTTAATGTTAATTTTTAACCGCAGATTTTTTAAAGGGCACAAGATGAGTGTTTAATAAATAGGATGAAGACGTTTGGATAAAATCTTAACCTTGGTGATTGCAGTTTTTTTTGCCACGAATGCACAAATAAAAAAAGGATAATCTTGATTGAGAATTTTTAACCACAGAGTTCGCAAAGGGCGCAGAGCTGAGTGGTTAATGAATAGGATGAAGACGTTTGGATAAAATCTTAACATTCGTGATTGCAGCTTTTTTTGCCACTAGTGCACAAATAAAAAAAGGATAATCTTGATTGAGAAATTTTAACTACAGAGCTCGTAAAGGGAACAAGCTGGGTGGTTAATGAATAGGATGAAGACATTTGGATAAAATCTTAACCTTAGTGATTGCAGTTTTTCTTTGCCACGAATGCACAAATAAAAAAAGGATAATCTTGATTGAGAATTTTTAACAGCAGATTTCGTAAAGGGCAAAAGCTGAGTGGTTAATAAATAGTTTGAAGACATTTGGATAAAATCTTAACCTTAGTGATTGCGGCTTTTTTTGCCACGAATGCACAAATAAAAAAAGGATAATCTTGATTGAGAATTTTTAACACCCTAGGTTGCAGAAGGCACTTAACTGGGTTATTTTTATTAATTTTTTATTTCTAAGGTCTATGACCTCACAAATAAAAATCATTTTTGAACCGGTTTGCTTGCGTTAGGTGGCTGGTGTATGGTTTTTTATTGCAAAAAAACCAGTTCTTTGTTTGCCTTTTTTGGCGGACAAAAACCGTAGCGGAGCGAAGTACAAAAAGACACCGACCGAGTGTTTTGGAATTGTGTTTTGGGTAAGGGAACGCCCAAATTTTAAAGAAAAGTAAAAATTAGATAAATGATAAACCCTTACAGCAGTCTAATTTAATTTAAAAGGTGCTATGAGCATAAACTCAGGAATTTTTACATTAAAATGTTCTTCGTCTACCATGCGTTTCATTTGGTAAGTGCCTTTCATGCTACCAATATCTGTTTTTAGGTTGCAGCCGCTTACATACTCGTGGCTATTGCCGGGCTGTATAATGGGTTGTAAACCTACAACGCCTTCGCCTTCTACTGCTCTTTTTGTTCCGTTAGAATCGAAAATTTCCCAATGTCTGCTGATTAATTGCACACTGTAATTGCTTAAATTCTCTATACTTACTTTGTAAGCGAACATAAAATGCTCGTTAGCCGGGTTAGAATACTCTGGCTGGTAGGTTGTTTCTACAGAAACTTTAACACCCTCCGTTATTTGTGCTACCATATTTTCTTTGATTTTGCCTTAATTTATTAGAAAAATTTCTAATACACAAATATTAAACGAATTCTAGCTCGAATTTGTTTCCGATGTCGTTTAAAACATCTTCAATTTGAGCCTCTGTTTCTAAAGAAACCAGCTTAATGCGGTGCTCTTTAAAATTCGCAATTCCTTTAAAATAATTGGCATAATGTCTACGCATTTCGTAGATACCTGTTTTTGGACCTTTCCACTCGATTGATTTTTTGAGGTGGATGCTGCAGGTATCTATTCTTTCTTGTAAAGTTGGTCCAGCCAAATGTTCCCCAGTTTCGAAAAAATGTTTGATTTCTCTAAAAATCCAAGGGTAACCAATGGCTGCTCGGCCTATCATAATACCGTCAACCTCATATTCTAAACGCCAATTGGCTGCCTTTTCTGGCGAGTCAATATCGCCATTTCCAAAAATGGGGATTTGTATGCGTGGGTTTCTTTTAATTTCTCTTATCAACGACCAATCTGCACTTCCTTTATACATTTGAGCCCTTGTACGTCCGTGGATGGTTAAAGCCTTAATGCCTACATCTTGCAAGCGTTCGGCTACTTCGTAAACGTTTTTGGTGTTATCGTCCCAGCCTAAACGGGTTTTTACGGTTACTGGTAAATGAGTGGCGTTAACTACGGCAGCTGTCATTTTTACCATTTTATCTATGTCTTGCAGCAAACTTGCGCCAGCGCCTTTGCAGGCTACGTTTTTTACCGGGCAACCGTAGTTAATGTCTATTAAATCTGGACCAGCAGCACTAGAAATTTCTGCTGCTTGGCGCATGTGGTCTATCTCTGAGCCAAAAATTTGGATCCCAATTGGTCTTTCGTATTCAAAAATATCTAACTTTTGACGACTCTTTGCTGCGTCCCTAATTAATCCTTCTGAAGAGATAAACTCGGTGTACATCATATCTACCCCATTTTGTTTACACACAAAACGGAAGGGAGGGTCGCTCACATCTTCCATTGGCGCAAGCAAAAGCGGGAAGTTTCCTAAATCTATATTTCCTATTTTAACCGACATTCAAAAATCTATTGATAATTTAGCTGCAAATTTATTAAAAAGTATTGATTATGATTGACATGCAAAAGTCAACAGCTTATCCCATTTTAATTCAGTTTTTATTTCTGATTCTTTTGGCTATTGCTGGTGCTGTGGTTTTTACCATTTTATCTTTAGTTGTTTGGTTTTTAGCCAGTAACGAGCCTGTTAATTTAGCCACCATGACAGGTAATGACCCTATGTTAATGGATCTTAATCTTTTAAGAGCTTTACAAATAGGGAGCTCGGTAGGGTTATTTATAGCCGCACCAATTGTTTTTTCGTACGTTTTAGAAACAAAGCCCAAAAAGTATCTCTATTTCGATACTCCTTTAAAGCCAATTTTGTTCTTAATAACCCTTGCTTTGGTACTTTGTGCTTTACCGTTGTTAGAGTTTACCGCTGTTATTAACCAGAATCTAAACCTTCCTGCTGCTTTACAAGATCTAGAAGTTTGGATGAAAAACAGTGAAGAACAAGCTGCACTGCTCACCAAAAAACTATTGCAAATGAATAATTTGGGCGATTTAACCATTAACTTGATTATGATTGCCGTTATACCCGCTATTGGCGAGGAGCTGTTTTTTAGAGGGGGATTACAAAATATTTTAGGGCAATGGTTTAAAAACCATCATGCTGCCATTTGGGTAACGGCAATAATTTTTAGCTCTATCCACATGCAGTTTTACGGTTTTTTACCACGTATGCTTTTAGGCGTATTATTTGGTTATTTATTGGTTTACAGCAAAAACATGTGGCTGCCTATTTTAGGTCATTTTATCAATAACGGAACTGCAGTAGTGATGGCTTATGTTTTTCAAAAACAAGGAAAAAGCTTAGACAGTTTAGATGAAACCAATAGCTTTAACAATACAGGATATTTAATTAGTGCAGTTTTAGCTATTGTTTTACTGTACTTCTTTTTTAAATTAGCCAAATCGGGTAAACCAGAAATAAATCATGAGCAGCAATTGGGTTAAAATTTATACTTGTAATCAGTTTTTTAAGTCAGAGCTTGTTAAACAAGTTTTGATAGATCACGAGATTGATGCCATTATTTTGAACAAGCAAGACTCGTCTTACAAATTTGGCGAGGTAGAAGTACACATTCATCAAGATAATTTTGATAAAGCGCTTTCAATTATAATAGAGAACGATTTATAATGAAAACCAGAGCCATAACAGGAGCCATATTTGTTTTAGTGATGTTAGTTGCATTACTAACTGGAGCTTATGTGTTTACAGGGTTCTTTATGTTTTTAAGTTTGGTGTGTTTAATAGAATTCTTTACCCTTGTAAAAACCACAGGTGTTAGGCCGCACCGCACCATTGGTTATGTTACAGCTGTAATTATTTTTGCGTCTATAGCCGGTAGGTTTTTTATTGCCTTTGAAACCAAATGGTTATTAATAAACATCCCTTTGTTCTTTGGTATTTTCATTCGCGAGTTGTATAAGAAAAACACTATTCCATTTAGCAACATTGCTTATACCTTTTTAGGTTTAATTTACACGGTAGTTCCTTTCATATTTTATGTAGCTATTGCATTTATATCTGGTACTTATAATTTCCATTTGGCATTAGGTTTTTTCTTAATGCTTTGGGCAAATGATACCGGCGCATACCTTTTTGGGGTAAAATTTGGTAAAAGAAGATTGTTTGAAAGGCACTCTCCAAAAAAATCTTGGGAAGGCTTTATTGGTGGCATTTTTACCAGCTTAGTAGTCGCTTACATCATCTCCCTTTATTTTAAAGATTATGCCTACTACCACTGGCTAGCCATGGCTTTCATCATTTCTACATTTGGTACGCTTGGCGATTTAGTAGAATCTATGTTTAAGCGCAGTATAGACATTAAAGATTCTGGCTCTATTTTACCTGGCCACGGCGGATTGCTAGATCGATTCGATGGATTACTACTTTCGGCCCCTGTAATATTCGTATATCTTTATTTAATTACTTATTAGTAATTTTGCCACAAATATTTTAAAAACATGACCATCCATAAAGAAGGATACACCTCACTTGCACTTTGCATTTTATTTATAGCCGTTACAAATGCTATTATACATTACTACGTTCCAGACGTTACCTGGTTTGTCTATCTATGGTATGCCCTTTCTGCTTTTTTATTTATCACCATTTTGCAATTTTTCAGAAGTCCGTCTGTAAAATTAACCACAAACGATAGGCAAGTTATTTGCCCTGCCGATGGTAAAGTAGTAGTTATAGAAGAAACCTTAGAAACCGAATATTTAAAAACCAATTGCGTTCAAATATCCGTGTTTATGTCGCCTGTGAATGTGCATGTAAACAGAAATCCAATTGCTGGTGTGGTTAAATATTTCAAATATCACCCGGGTAAATTTTTGGTAGCTTGGCATCCAAAATCTAGTACAGAAAACGAGCGTACAACCACCGTTGTAGAACATGCAAAAGGAATAAAAGTATTATACCGCCAAATTGCAGGAGCTATGGCTCGCCGAATCGTTTGGTATTTAAAAGAAGGCGATGTGGTTGAGCAAAGCAAAGAATTTGGTTTCATTAAATTTGGCTCAAGGGTAGATATTTACTTGCCTTTAGGCTCTCAAATACATGTCAATTTAAACGAGGTAGTGAAAGGCGGAGTAACTGTTTTAGCTACTTTTCCTAATAATCAAAAATAATATTTGGGCGTTACCCCAATTGAAAAAATTGGGGTCGGGCTTTACGCTAAATTTTTTTGCAACCTGCAAATTGGCAAAAGCAAAAAAGATACCGCTTCTATCCCTAACGCACCTTGCAGTGTAAAAAACCAGTTAATAAATTTTAGATTAATGAACATCAACAACATAGACCTAACCATTGCTTTTGTACAAAAAGAACTTGAAAATGCCGAAGCAGGTCATGATTGGTGGCATATTCAGCGGGTTTACAAATTAGCATTAAACATAGCTAAAGAAGAAAAAGTTAATCTAGAAATTGTTGCTTACGCAGCTTTACTACATGATATTGCCGACGCTAAATTCCACAACGGCGACGAAGAGATTGGTCCGCAAAAAGCCGGCGACTTTTTACAAAGCATTGGCGAAGCGGAAGAAACGATAAAGCATGTTCAGGAAATTATCAGAAACATGTCCTTCAAAAGTAGTTTAGGCGAAATAAAATTTAGTTCACCAGAAATGCTAGTGGTTCAAGACGCCGACAGACTGGACGCTATTGGCGCCATTGGTATTGCAAGAGCATTTACTTATGGTGGTTTTAAAAACCGCGAATTGTATAATCCTGCTATAAAACCAGCAATTAACCAAAGTAAAGAAGCTTACAAAAACACCACTGCACCTACCATCAATCACTTTTACGAGAAATTGTTATTGCTAAAAGACAAAATGAATACCCAAAAAGGTAAAGCCATTGCTCAAGAACGCCACCAATTTATGGAGCATTATCTACAGCAGTTTTATGCCGAATGGGAAGGGTTGGGTTAGGTTTTTAAGTAGAACTTTATTATTGCGAAATGTTTTATTCTGAGGACGTCTTAATTTCTGGTTTACAGAAAAATATAGATTTTTCTAGAAAGCAGGGTCCTCTTACGAGAGACCCTGCTTGAACAAAATAGGTGTGGAAGTAAAAATGAACATTGTACAAAGGACTCTCGGAGAAGAGGGAACCTGCAAGTGTGATGTCTCCCACAGTCGATATGACGTAACGGATTAACTTAATAGCGCAGGACAGGACAGACCCAGCTTGGACAAAATAGGTGTGGAAGTTTAAATGAACATTGTCCAAAGGACTCTCCAAAGGTCCGAAGGACTCCTTTGGAGAGTCCTTCGGACCTTTGGAGAAGAGGGAACCTACAAGTGTGATGTCTCCCACAGTCCACATGACGAAACGGATTAACTTAATAGCGTCGGATAGGCCCTGTTTGGACAAAATATATTGCTAATAATTTTTCGCAGATTTTGATGATTCCCGCAGATTTTAAGCTTGTAAAGTTGTTGACTGTTTGTCAAACTTACGAAGTTTTTAAAACTTCGTAAGTCTTTATTATAATTGAGATGTATCCTTATCTGATGACGTTTTACTTCTTTTTGTTGACAGGAAAACCGTTTAAACCGTTTCCTATTAAATGATATTTATCACTATTTACGCTTATCAAAATCATTAATTTTTAGTCATCCAAAATAGATATTTGTAGGATGGCTGTATTAATTCAATTTCAGTGTTATCATTGCGGTGATGATTGTGTTATCGAACTTGTAAAAGACGATAAAAAGTTTTGTTGTAATGGTTGTTTAAACGTTTACACCATTCTTTCTAACGGTGGTTTAAATAACTATTATAAGCTTAATCAGTTTCCGGGAGCTAATCAAAATAGAGAAACCAATAAATTCAATTATTTAGATAATGAGGAAATTGCAGCAAAACTCATTAGCTATTCCGATACTGAAAAAACAATTGTTACTTTTTACATTCCGGCCATCCATTGCAGTTCTTGCATTTGGTTACTAGAGCATTTAAACACCATTAACCCAGCGGTATTAGAAAACCGAGTAGATTTTCTGAAAAAGCAAGTTTATATTCAATTCAACTACCATCAAACCAGTTTAAAACAAATAGTAGCGCTTTTAGACCAAATTGGTTACGAGCCTTTAATTTCTTCGCAAGATGTTGTACAAAAAGATTTAGCCCAAAAAGACAACTTAATCACCAAAATTGCAGTAGCTGGCTTTTGCTTTGGCAACGTGATGTTGTTAAGCTTCCCTGCCTATTTTGGACTATCGGCTGCGGAAGAAAATTATGGTCGGGTTTTTAGTTTATTAAGCATTTTATTTTCTTTACCAGTAGTTTTTTACTCGGGTTTAGATTATTTTAAAAGAGCTTTTTACTCGTTAAAACAAAGAAATTTAAACATAGATTTTCCACTGGCTTTAGGGATAACTGTGCTATTATTACGTACCCTTTCAGACTATATTTTTAACACCGGTGAAGGCTTTGCCGATAGCTTAACCGGATTGATATTTTTCTTATTAATTGGTCGCTATGTACAGCAGAAAACCTATCATCATTTGTCTTTTGAGCGAGATTATAAATCGTTTTTTCCGGTAGCCGTAGATGTGATTGATACTGAAAATAACATTTCTCCTATTGCTTTAGATAGAATAAAAACAGGAGATAGAATATTGGTAAAAAACCAAGAAATTATACCTGCCGATGCCATTCTACTCAAAGGAAATGCCTTAATAGACTTTAGTTTTGTTACCGGCGAAGCGCAACCTATTAAAAAGGTTTGGAGCGAAATTATTTATGCAGGTGGTCGGCAAACGTCGGGTGTTTTGGAGTTAGAAGTAGTAAAACCAGTCTCGCAAAGTTATTTAACCGGCTTGTGGAATAATGCTGCTTTTCAAAAAAATTCAGAAAATAGAACCAAAACTTTTGTAGATAAAGTAAGTCATTATTTTAGTGTGGTATTGTTGCTTTTAGCCAGTTTAACCTTTTTGTATTGGCTCCCACAAAATTGGCAAACAGGTTTAAATGCTTTTACTGCCGTACTTATTGTTGCTTGCCCATGTGCTTTAGCTTTAAGCACTCCGTTTACCATGAGCGCTGCTTTACGTATTTTTGATAGGAATAAGTTCTATTTAAAAAATACCGATGTGGTAGAACATTTAGCAGCTATTAACACGTTAGTTTTTGATAAAACGGGGACCATTACTTTAACCAATAAAAATGAAATGTCTTTTATTGGACAACTAAGTTTGCAAAATCAAGGGCTTGTTTATCATGTTTGTAAACAATCATCACACCCGCTAAGTAGGAAAATATGCGAGTATTTAGACGCTAACAGTAAGCCGGTAATAGAAAACTTTAAAGAAATAACTGGACATGGTTTAAGCGCATTTTACCAATACCAAGAAATATTAATTGGTAATTCAAGTTTTGCTGTAGGGGCCACCACCAATTTGGCCAGTAATTGCCCTACGGTACATGTTAATATAGACCAAAATTATTTAGGCTATTTCAAATTTGAACAAAAACTAAGGCCGGGTTTTGTGCAAGTTCTAAATCGGTTAAACACCAATTTTAAAACTTTTTTATTATCTGGAGATCATGAGCAAGAGATTGCTTTATTTCAGAAAACGTTTCATCAAAAAGATAATTTATTTTTTAATCAGACGCCACAAAACAAACTCGATTTCATTTTAAATCAGCAACAGCAAAACAATAAAGTGTTAATGCTTGGCGATGGATTAAATGATGCTGGCGCTCTAAAGCAAAGTGATGTAGGTATAGCCATTACAGATAACATCAACAATTTTACCCCTGGAAGCGATGCTATTTTAGATGGAGAATCTTTAACGCTTTTACCAAACTTTATAGCTTTTTCTAAAGCATGTGTAAAAATTATACATATTTCTTTTTGTATAGCGATTCTCTATAACATTGTGGGAATTAGTTTTGCCATACAAGGTAAATTATCACCTCTTGTTGCGGCCATATTAATGCCTGTAAGTACATTAACCATCATTTCATTCACTAGTATTGCAACGTATTTTAGTGCAATTAAACATCAATTAAAACAACCATGAGTATTATCTTCTTTTTAATCGCCTGTAGTATATTTCTAGCTTTAATGTTTTTGATTGCTTTTTTTTGGGCACATCAAGCTGGACAAAATAAAGATTTATACACCCCGTCTGTAAGGATTTTATTTGATGATGAAATTGTTGATAAAGATGAAATTAAATAAAAACCTGAGTTAGATCAAAAATAACCAATTGTTAAAGAGTGAAATCCGCATTTTTTTAAACGGTAGAAAGGTTTTGCGTTAGGGATTGTCCAAAGGACACTCCAAAGGTCCAAAGGACTCCTTTGGAGAGTCCTTCGGACCTTTGGAGAAGTGAAAATCCTTTTTGCTCATCTTCAGAGCAAAAAGATTGCAACGAAAAGCCCGCCCCGGCTGCCCCGATCGATAGCAACGGGGAACGCCCAAATGACGATATTAACAATTGAAAGAGGGTTAAAAACTAATCTTTATAAAATCGATCAAAAAAAGCTTTTTCTAAACTTTCTTTATGGTCTGGATGTGCTATTTCTATTAATGCTTTGCCTCTTTGTTTTAAACTTTTTCCAAATAAATTTACTTTCCCAAACTCGGTTACTACCCAATGCACATGACCTCTGGTGGTCACTACACCTGCGCCTTCTTTTAAAAATGGAGTTATTCTAGATATTCCCTTATTGGTTGTAGAAGGCATGGCAATAATAGGTTTACCGCCTGGCGAAAGAGAGGCTCCTCTAATGAAATCCATTTGTCCGCCAATACCCGAGTATTGGTAAGTACCGATTGAGTCGGCGCAAACTTGCCCAGTTAAATCTATTTCTATAGCACTATTTATGGCTATCACTTTAGGGTTTTGTCTAATCACGCTAGTATCGTTAACATAGCTAATATTCATCACCCTGATAGATGGATTATCATCTACAAAGCGGTATAACTTTTTAGTACCCACCATAAAAGCAGTAACAGATTTCCCCCTATTTAATTTCTTATTGCTATTGTCTATTACACCGTTTTCTATCAATGGGATTACCCCATCGGAAAGCATTTCTGTGTGTAAGCCTAAATTTTTATGATGAATTAGATTTTTTAAAACTTGATCTGGAATGCTGCCAATTCCCAATTGAAGAGTTGCGCCATCTTCTATTAATGAGGTTACGTTTTCGCCAATCTTTTTAATAACATCGCTCGCTTTGGTAGAATAATCTACTTCTGGTAATTCGCATTCATGCCATATCATGGCGTCTATTTTACTGGTATGTATAAATCCATCGCCATGGGTGCGTGGCATATTTGGGTTTACCTGTGCAATTACTTTTTTGGCATTATCTAAAGCGGCTTTTGTAACATCTACAGAAGTACCTAAGGTGCAATAGCCATGTACATCTGGCGGCGATACGTGAAGTATAGCCACATCTAAAGGAAGAAAATCATTATCGAATAGTATAGGAATTTCGCTTAAAAAAACAGGGACATAATCGCCGTGGATACTATTTGCAATCGCCCTAGAATTGTGCGATACAAACAGAGAATTAAAGTAAAAGCTATCACTGTATTTTGGGTCGTTAAAATTAATATCCCCTAAAGTTGTAATGCTTATTAATTCTACATTTTTTAGTTCTTGATGTCTAGCTTGCAAAGCTTTGATGGTATGTTCTGGAGTTGCGGCACTACCATGTAAAAAAACACGATCTCCACTTTTTACTAATTTAACGGCTTCTTCTGCACTAATGTATGTGTAATTATTCATTTTATAACGTTCTTTTTAAATCTCAGTTTGATGATTATTGATGAGATAATAATGTGAAATATATTCTTAAGGATAATGTATAACTTAACAAGTACTCGGCCAAATTATTTGAAATAAATACAGTTTAAACCCTATTTTTTGATTAAAAATACGCTTCCTTTTTTGGTAAAAGTACAGAATACTTATCCACTAGAGCTGTTAGAATTTTAATAGATGATTAAATTTAAAAGAACACGAATCAAAATGAATAGCTTGGTACAATATTGGTTGTTACTATAATGCTTCCAAATCAAAACTCACAATTTTTTAAAACCGCAGATGGAATTTATTGATTATTACAAAACATTAGGTATAAATAAAGCTGCATCGGATAGCGATATAAAGAAAGCTTATCGTAAAATGGCTAGAAAATATCACCCGGATGTTAATCCCGATAACCAAGAAGCCGAAAAGAAATTTAAAGAAGTTAACGAAGCCAATGAGGTGCTTAGCAATGTAGATAACCGTAAAAAGTACGACAAATACGGTAAAGACTGGAAACATGGCGAGCAGTACGAGCAATCCTCAAGACAGCAAACCAACCAAAGTTCTAGGCAAAGAAACCCATTTGGTCAAGGCGGTGGTCAGGGTGATTTTGGTGGTGGAGCAGATTATACCGATTTTTTCGAATCTATGTTTGGCGGTGCTGGCGGCGGACGAAGAAGTGGTGGCCGAGTAAATTATAGAGGTCAGGATTTTAACGCCGAATTGAAATTAGATCTTAAAGATGTTTATGTAACCGACAAAAGAACGATAACCGTTAACGGAAAAAATATAAGATTAACTATTCCGGCAGGCGTAAGCAATGGGCAAGAAATAAAAATTAAAGGTTATGGAGGAGAAGGTGTAAATGGCGGGCCTAAAGGCGATTTAAACATTCGTTTTGTTATAGAAAACCTTACCCAATTTAAACGCGATGGCGACCATTTATACGCTAATGTAGATTTAGATTTATACACCGCCGTTTTAGGTGGCGATTTAATGGTGGATACTTTTGATGGTAAGGTTAAATTGAAAGTTGCACCAGAAACAGAAACGGGCACAAAAGTGAAGTTAAAAGGAAAAGGTTTCCCTGTTTATAAAAAAGAAGGCGTTTTTGGTGATTTATACATTACCTACCAATTGGTAATTCCTAAAAACTTAAGCGCAGAAGAAAAAGAACTATTTATTCAACTTTCTAAATTAAGAAAACCATGAGTGAAGAAAATTATATATCGCTAAACACCTTATGCAAATGCTACAGCATAGAAATGTCGTTACTTCACGACTTTGAGAACCATGGTTTAATAGAAGTAATTACCGTGGAAGAATCCCTTTACATTCATACCGAACAGATTCAAGACTTAGAGAAAATGTTGCATCTGCACCAAGAACTACAAATTAATGCTGCAGGTATTGATACTATTTTTAATTTATTGCAACATATTAATGAGCTTAAAAAACAAAAGCAATTGCTTTTAAATAAGCTTAAAGTTTACGACTAATTGTAAGCTTGGTTTAATTGAGGTTTAAAAATCACCCGCGGATTTTTGAGGATTTTCACAGATTTAGAAATTGAATGATATAATTAATATCTAAGGTGTGATATATTTTGAGAACCGTAATGAGCGAGCGAATATAGTTGTAAAACGGGGGTTTAATTGCATAGATGTATAAGTTACCTGTAATTGCTCCGAAAGAAACTCACACATAGATGAAAGCCTTTAAAATAATTGTTTATTTGTTATAATTCTAATATGAAAATCTCATTCACTTCACGTGAAGCATATGAAATTAAACCTGAAATTATCAACATAAAAATTAGGGCTTACCTAAAGTTACGGCAATACGCTATTACGGAAATATGCGTAAATAAAATCAGGTTTACAGACAAAAAAGAATCAAAAAACAGGCCTGAATATTGTACTCGGATAGGCGAAGGACAAATTGAAATTATACCAGAAAAAGATAAAACTTTATTGAAACTTAATTATAAAATCAAAATCGACCTAGAATATTCAGTAGTAATTATTCTAATAGCTGTTGCATTATTTTGGCAACAAATTATTCGATATTTTTACCTATATTTTTTTTATTACATTCTGTTTATAAAATCCTTTAGATTAAATATTACTTCTTGGACAAAATAATAACTGATCCCAGACATCCTGACAATCTTTTATGTTATTAAAAAAACCGAAGCAATAGTATTGTTAAAAATTATATAACGAATGGAAAATGCAACTACAGGTAAAAGCAAATTTGTTCAGAATAGCTGAACGTGTTTTAAGTTAGTTCTTGAGTTATTTACTTAATTTATTAGGGTACGACAATGGTTCTGCATTAATTCTATTTCTACTTAAAATTCCAAAAATCTTTTAGATAATTATACTTAATAACTCTTAAAAACCATTTTTGTGCCTTTTAAGGAAATCCTTTGTATATATCTTTTCTGTGTTCAAAGACAACAAAATAGACAATCTGTTCTTCAATTTTGATTCCAATTCTATAATCACCAACTCTTATTCGATAATAATTGTCGTAACCACTCAACTTTTTAATGTTTTTTATTTGGGTAATATTTTCGACAGCCTCAATCTGGACAATACACTCATTAATAGAATTTTTCAATCTCTTATTACTGAGATTTTTTAGACCCTTTAGAAAAGATTTTTTAAAATCAATTATCATTTACCCAAAGCCTTCATAATTTCGCTTCTACTTACACTTTCAGACTTCATCCCTGCTTCAATCTTTTGTGCCAATTGCCAATCTTCGACTTCGGCTTGTGTTAAGGGTTTTGCAGACATTCCCAATTTATTTGCAAGATTGACTAAAAAAGCAACATCAGATTTTTTTTGAACGTTAACGAGTACTGTTTCCATAATAAAAATTTTAACCAAATTTAATCAATTAAGATCTAAAACACAAGATAGTTTATTTGTATGATTAGCAAACTGAAACTAATTTAACAGTAAAGGTTTCATCAGGTTAGGAGAACTGATAATAAAACTATTGTGGATTAACCAACATTGCATTTTGATTTTTTGAACCAGACATATTCACTTAATTATAGTTTTTTATTGGTAGATCTCTGTTATTTGACTCTACTCTAGAGCTTCTTTTTTTATAAGCTCAAATTTATTATCTACTCAAAAACTATTTTAAAGGATGAAAAAAATTATTGCAAATGTTACGCTAATTTTTTTTGAGTAAACCTTAAGATTTATTTAATCCATAATACTACCAATTATAAAATTTTACTACCCCCAGTTTTCCATGCTAAAAGAGCGTTAACGGTAGAAGCGGTAGCTTTTTTTGCTATTGCCAGTGTATAAGTAGCAAAAAAACTAAAGCGGATGACGTGTTATCCCGATGGCTATCGGGACGCCCAAAATAGTTCTTAAAAAATATCAGACTTAAATTTTCTAAGAAAAGTGATGTAAATCACTTTTTTGCGTAGTCAATGTCATTCTATTGTAAGGCGGTTAAAAATACTTTTGTATCAATTAAAAAGCCATTTAAAAATGATGATATCGCAGCCAGATAAATTTTATTACGATAACAAAATTGTAAGAGATTTTGCCATTGCCACATTACTTTGGGGGATAATAGGGATGACGGTTGGTTTGCTTGTTGCTACCCAGCTTTTCAGCCCTAACATGAACCTGGGTAACCAATACACTTCTTTTGGAAGAATTAGACCTTTACACACCAATGCAGTCATTTTTGCTTTTGTGGGTAATGCCATATTTATGAGTGTTTATTATTCGTTACAGCGACTAGTAAAAGCCCGAATGTTTAGTGATTTATTAAGTAAAATTCACTTTTGGGGCTGGCAGTTAATTATAGTTGCTGCGGTTATTACATTGCCCTTAGGTTTTACCACATCGCATGAGTATGCCGAGCTAGAATGGCCTATAGATATTGCCATTACCATTATTTGGGTGGTGTTTGGTATCAATATGTTTGGTACTATTATTAAAAGAAGAGAAAGACACTTATATGTAGCCATTTGGTTTTACATAGCCACTTTTGTAACTGTTGCTGTTTTACATATTGTAAACTCTTTTCAGCTTCCAGTATCGTTATTTAAAAGCTATTACGTATATGCTGGTGTTCAAGATGCATTGGTACAATGGTGGTACGGGCATAATGCAGTAGCTTTTTTCTTAACTACTCCTTTTTTAGGTATGATGTATTATTTTTTACCTAAAATGGCAAACCGACCAATTTATTCTTACCGGTTAAGTATTCTGCATTTTTGGGCGCTCATATTTATTTACATCTGGGCTGGTCCCCATCACTTATTATACACTTCTTTAACCAATTGGGCACAATCTTTAGGCGTTGCGTTTTCTATTATGTTGCTTGCACCAAGTTGGGGTGGTATGATTAACGGCTTACTTACCTTAAGAGGAGCTTGGGATAAAGTAAGAGATGATGTTACCCTTAAATTTATGGTTGTTGCTTTAACCGCTTATGGTATGGCAACTTTCGAAGGACCATTATTGTCGCTAAAAGGTGTAAATGCCATTGCTCACTTTACCGATTGGATAGTTGCCCACGTACACGTAGGTGCCTTAGGCTGGAATGGTTTTTTAACTTTTGGTATTATGTATTGGTTAATACCACGCATTTACAAAACCAAGTTATACTCTAATAAATTAGCTTCTTTTCACTTTTGGATAGGGACTTTGGGAATTCTTTTTTATGCCATTCCGTTATACTGGGCTGGTTTTACACAAGGTTTAATGTGGAAAGAGTTTACGCCAGAAGGTTTATTAAGGTACCCCAATTTTTTAGAAACATTAATTAGAATACTTCCAATGTATGTGATGCGCTCTATTGGTGGCACACTGTATTTGATTGGTGTTTTTGTGATGGCTTACAATTTAGTAAAAACCGCACAAACTGGTAAACTAGTAAGTAACGAAGCCGCAGAAGCACTTCCATTACCAAAACTAGATGCCGAAGAAGGCAAAAGAGAGTTTTGGCACCGTAAAATTGAGCGTAAACCGATGTTAAGGTTGGTACTTAGTTTAGTGGTTATTTTAATTGGTGGTTTGATAGAAATGCTGCCAACATTCTTTATCAGTTCTAATGTACCTACCATAGCTAGTGTTAAACCTTACACACCGCTAGAGTTGCAAGGCAGAGATTTATACATTAAAGAAGGCTGTGTGAATTGCCACTCGCAAACGGTAAGACCTTTCCGTTCAGAAACAGAACGTTATGGCGAGTATAGCAAAGCTGGTGAATTTGTATACGATCATCCGTTTTTGTGGGGAAGTAAACGTACCGGACCAGATTTACACCGCGAAGGCGGAAAGTATAGTAACGCTTGGCATTACAACCACATGATGGACCCAAGAAGTATGTCGCCGGGTAGCATTATGCCAAATTACGATTGGCTAATCACCCAAAATCTAGACACCACAACAACGGCTTCTAAGATATCGGCCATGCAAACATTGGGTGTTCCATATCCAACAAATTTTGCCCAAATAGCTAATCAAGATTTAGATAAACAAGCCAAAGAAATAGCTGCAAACTTAGCTTTAGATAAAATTAAGGTAGGTAGCGATAAAGAAATTATAGCAATTATAGCTTACCTCCAAAGGTTAGGCACAGACATTAAAAATAAATAATCAAGATTATGTTTAAGCAATTTATAAATACCCTACAAGGCGACGAATTTTTTATGTTGATTTCTCTATTAATCTTCTTTTTATTTTTTGTAGTAGCAGCTATTGTCTTAATAAAAATGAAAAAAAAGCATGTAGATTATATGAGCAATATTCCATTTGAAAATAAGAAAGACGAATCTAATTAATTAAAAACCATGAAAAAGATTAGAAATAAAACGCTCTTGTTAACTTTAATATTGACGGCTTTTAATGTCGAAATCAGTTTTGGCGCCACCAATACCGAGTTAATGAATATTATTGCCTTAGGTGCAATACTTACAACACTTGTGTTAATTGTAATGGTGTGTTTTGTGTTGTTAAAGACATTTAATACCATGGCGGCATTTCTTTTACCTAAAGAAGAAAAACTGGTAGTACAAAATGACCCTAACTTCGAATTAGTTTTAGAACCTACCAAAACTAAATTGACTATTTGGCAAAAGCTACTTTCTTTAAGGCCATTAGAAGAAGAGAAAAATATATTGATTATGCACAGTTACGATGGCGATATTCAAGAGTTAGATAACCCCATACCAGCATGGTTTAATTGGATGTTTTATGGCACTGTTGTTTTTGGTATAGTTTACTTGTTAAACTATCATGTTTTTAAAATTGGCAATTTACAGGAAGCCGAGTATGCCATAGAAATGACCAATGCAGCAAAAGATAAAGAAGCTTACTTAGCTGTTGCAGCCAATTTGGTTGATGAATCTACCATAAAATTAGACGATAACGCAGCTGTTTTAGCATCTGGAAAAGCGGTATTTACGCAAAATTGTGTGGCTTGCCACAGCGCAAAAGGACAAGGTGGTGTGGGGCCAAACCTTACAGATGAATATTGGATACATGGCGCAAAAATCACCGATATATTTAAAGTGATTAAATATGGTGTACCTGAAAAAGGGATGATAAGCTGGGAAAAACAATTAAGTCCAAAGCAAATTTCTGATGTATCCAATTACATCAAATCATTAAAAGGAACCAACCCACCAAATGCAAAAGAACCACAAGGGGTAAAGGAAGGGTAGTTTTTTAGTTGATTAGTAGAAGGAGTTTATTAGAGTGTTGAAAGTTTATTAGTAGAGGGAGTTCATTAGTAGAAGGAGTTCATTAGGGTTTTGAAAGTTTATTAGTAGAGGGAGTCCATTAGGGTTTTGAAAGTTTATTAGTAGAGGGAGTCCATTAGGGTTTTGAAAGTTTATTAGTAGAGGGAGTTCATTAGGGTGTTGAAAGTTTATTAGTAGAAGGAGTTCACTAGTAGAATGAGTTCATTAGGGTTTTGAAAGTTTATTAGTAGAGGGAGTTTATTGGTATAAGGAGTTTATTAGGGCTTTTTAAGGGTGTTAGTTTTAAGTTCATTAGTTTTTGGGCGTCTCGATAGCTATCGGGATAACACGCTTTCTGCTATATCTTTTTAGCAGAAAAAGCCCAAAAGGATGTCGCTGCAATCGTTAACGCAAAAGCAGAGTCGTCTTGATTCTCTACCCTTGCATCAAAAAAGTAATTCTAAAAAAATGGCAGTAGAAGAAGTAGGATATTATCATCAAACAGTAGATGAAAAGGGAAAGCGAAAATGGCTTTATCCATTAATTAGAAAAGATTTTTGGTATAAAAACAGAAGCATTTTAAGCTATATTTTACTCACATTTTTATTTGCTGCTCCGTATATTAAAGTTAACGGTAATCAGTTTTTACTTTTTAACATTATAGAGCGTAAGTTTATCTTATTTGGTCAGGTTTTTTGGCCTCAAGATTTCTTTATTTTAGTGCTAATTACGTTAACTGGCTTAATCGGGATTATCTTATTTACCAGTGCCTTTGGTCGCATTTTCTGCGGCTGGATTTGTCCTCAAACCATTTTTATGGAAATGGTTTTTAGAAAAATAGAGGTCTTAATAGAGGGAGAACCTACAACCCGTAAAAAGCTAGACAACGCACCATGGACGCAAGATAAAATCATTAAAAAAACCACTAAACATGTGCTTTATGTTTTAATCTCGTTCTTTATTGCCAACACATTTTTAGCCTACATTATCGGTTCAGACGAGTTATTTAAAATCATTACAGAACCTATCTCTAGCCACTTAATTGGTTTCCTAAGTATTTGGGTATTTACAGGTGCATTTTATTGGGTATTTAGCCATGTAAGAGAATTGGTTTGTATTGTTGCTTGTCCTTACGGTAGGCTGCAAGGTGTTTTATTAGACAGCAATTCTTTGGTGGTGGCCTATCATTATTTAAGAGGCGAACCTAGAGGAAGGATTAAAAAAAACGAAGCTAATGCCACAGAAACTGGAGATTGTGTGGACTGTAATTTGTGCGTTGCCGTTTGCCCTACAGGTATAGATATTAGAGAAGGTACACAGCTAGAATGCGTGAATTGCACCGCTTGTATTGATGCCTGTAACCAAGTAATGGATAAAGTTAAAAAGCCCAGAAACTTAATTGGCTATTATTCTGAGAACATGATTAAGAATAATGTAAAGCAAAAATTTACCTTTAGGATGAAAGCTTACAGCGCAATTATTCTTTTGATGATTAGTATTTCTAGATATTTTATTCTAAGCAGAACAGACGTTGATGTTACGCTATTGAGGGCTGCTGGCGCACTGTATCAAGAACAGCCTAATGGTTATGTAAGTAATCTTTACACCGCAGAAATTATAAACAAAACCAGTAAAGAAGCACAAATAGAATTGGTGCCAGAAGATCCATCGATGAAAATAACATGGATACAGAAAACGGATAAAATGAGCCGAGAGAGCAGTGCAAGTGCTACGTTCTTTGTCTTAATTCCAGAGAAAAATATCAGCCAAAGCAATACTAAAATTACTTTGCTGGTGAAGCAAAATGGTAAAACTATCCAGAAATTGAAAACAAGTTTTTTAGGTCCGTTAAATTAAAAAGATATGAATTGGGGAAAAGGTTTAGTTATTGGTTTAGGCGCATTTATGCTGTTTATTACCATTTTAGTAGTACAAATGTTTAGAACGGCCGAAGATAGTTTTGACAAAGACTATTACGAAAAGGGTTTGAATTACGATGTTGACTATCAATTAAAACAACAAGTTATTACCGACTATGCCGAGCCAAAAATCTCTCAAACAGCAGATTTTATTAGCATTAATTTATTAGCGGCTGATAGTGGTACGGTTAAATTTAAAAGACCATCTAGCAGCCAAAAAGATGAATTTTTTTCTTACAATAATGCCCAGATAGAGATTCCTAAAACGAGTATTACCAAAGGCGAATGGAAAATTATTTTGCATTGGTATGCTAACCAAAAAGAGTATTTATTTGAGCAAAACTTATTTGTGCAATAATGAATCATTTACACCTTGCATTCCTGATTGGCTTGTTTGGAAGCTTACATTGCGTAGGCATGTGTGGCCCTTTGGCATTTGCGTTAGATAGCAAAGCTCAAAATAAATGGCTACTGATTTTTCAAAAATTGAGTTACAATTTTGGGAGAGCATTTTCTTATGCTTTACTAGGATTATTAATCGGTTTATTAGGGAAGCAATTATGGATAGCCGGCGTTCAGCAAGCTATCAGCATCATTACCGGAGTTATTATTGTTTTGGTTTCTCTGCCCAAAATATTTGCCTTTTTTAATTTCCATATCAACTTTCAAAACCCATTTCAGAAACCCATTAACCAATTAATTGGTAAAGCTATTTCACAAAAATCAGGACATTTTTTGGTAGGTGTTTTAAACGGATTTTTACCTTGTGGCTTTGTTTATTTGGCCTTAGCAACGGCAGTGAATACCAACAGTATATTACAATCTGGCTTGTTTATGTTTTTCTTTGGTTTAGGCACTATTCCTTTAATGCTAACCGCCATGCTGGGTTTAAACTTTGCCAAACCCAAAATTCGTTTACAAATTAACAGGTTGCTTCCAGTACTTATGCTTTGTTTAGGCTTTTGGTTTATCTTAAGAGGAATGAATTTAAATATTCCTTATTTAAGCGTGGCTATTGTAGATAATGGTGTGATTTGCCATTGAGTTTGTGGCGTAATTTGATTTAGTTATTCAAGGGTTTTAAGGGTGTAGGTTAACAGTAATTGTGCTCTTCTTAATGGAACGGGCAGGGAGACCGACCAATGTCACTAGGTATAAGCTGTCCCATCATGTCGAGCCGCCAGTTTGCGGAGAGACATCACATGTGTAAGTTGCCATTTTAACTTTCTTTTATAACGCTAAACTTATTTGTGGGATGTTTCCTATCGTCAACATGACGAAACGGGTTAACGGTAGAAGCGACAGCCACGCCAGTGGTCGGGCAGGCTTTTTTTGCTCTTGCCAGTTTGTAAATTGCAAAAAAAATACAGCGGATGACGTGTTTTCGATAGCTATCGGAAGCCCAAAATAATTCATAAAATCTCCAAATCAGATTACCGATAAAACCATTTAATTAGCCATGCTAAATACAATTTCATTCAATTCTTTATGATGAAGTCTAGCATCAAAAGCGGCACAAATATTTCTTAAAAAACGTTCGCCAATTGGGGTTACTTCAATGCCGTTTTTGTGTTTGATGATTAATTCGTCGGTTTCTAAATCGTTTAAACGATGTAAGCCTTCTTTAAAATTAGAATTTAGCAGGTCTAGGTTGTCCCATTCGGTTTCGTTTTTGCACATCAAATTTAGGATGTGTTTACGCATTAATAAATCTTCGTGGGTTAAAACATGACCTTTAAAAACGGGCAATTCGCCCTGATTAATCAGCGCTAAATAGTCTTCTACTTTCTTTACGTTTTGGGCAAAAGCAGTCCAAGTGTCGCTGATGGAAGAAACGCCTAATCCAATCATTAACGCAGTATATTGGTGGGTGTAACCCATAAAGTTGCGGTGCAGGTTTTTATCTATTTTTGCTTGGTAAAGGCTATCGGTTTTTAGGGCAAAATGATCCATTCCTATCTCTTGGTAGCCGGCATCTACCAGCAGTTCTCTACCCAATTCATACTGCTCTTTGCGTTGTTGGGTATCGGGTAAATCAGCATTGGTAAACATCCTCTGTCCGGGTTTTACCCAAGGCACATGAGCGTAACCATAAAAGGCAATACGGTCTGGCTTTAGCTTAATTACTTGGTTTATGGTATTGCTTAAACCTTCTTGAGTTTGGAGCGGAAGGCCGTAAATCAAATCGTAATTGATAGATGTATAACCAATTGCTTTGGCCATTTCTGTAATTTCTTCTACCTGCTCAACAGTTTGAAAACGATTGATGATTTGCTGTACCTGAACATCAAAATCTTGAATACCTAAGCTTATTCTTTTAAAACCTAACTGGTAAAGCGTTTCTAAATGCGCTTGACTGGTATTTGCTGGGTGGGCTTCGAAAGAAAACTCGGCCTGAGGATGTAAATCACAATTGGATAAAATGCCGTTGATTAATTTTTGAAGATTTGGAGCACTAAAAAAAGTAGGAGTGCCGCCACCTAAATGTATTTCTTTAATGATAGGTTTATGCTTAAACAGGTTTTTATACAGTTGCCACTCTTTTACTAAAGCATTGATATAAGGAACCTCTACGCCGTGATTTTTGGTGATACGCGTATTACAACCGCAATAAGTGCATAAACTTTCGCAATAGGGAAGGTGAATGTAAAGACTTATTCCACTGGCAGAATTACTATGACTAAAGGTTTCCACCACAGAGTCGATCCATTTGTGCGTGTTAAAACTGCTGTTATCCCAAAAGGGTACGGTTGGGTAACTGGTGTATCTGGGTACAGGAACTGCGTATTTTTGGATAAGTTGTTGAATTTCCATAACATCAAAAATTTAAATTTCGCCTTATTTTACTGTTTCCTTCTGACAAGAATTGGCACATGCACAAGCTTTGCCAACACATTTTCCATTTTGCCAATTGTCTAAATTATGAATGGTTTTATTGGCAATTTCTTGCAAGGCCTCTTGAGTAAAAAATGCTTGGTGCGGAGTAATAATGACATTAGAAAAACTCATTAATTGCAGTAAAATAGTGTCTTTGTGTATGTCGGTTTGATGATCTTCAAAGAAAAGGCTACTCTCGTTTTCATAAACATCGGCTCCGTAATAACCTATTTTACCACTACTTAAGGCGCTTATCACGTCAATTGTATTTACTAATGCGCCACACCCTGTGTTAATTAACATCACGCCGTTTTGCATCTGAGCAATTGTATTTTGATTAATTAAATAGTGGGTTTCTTGATTTAGTGGCACATGTAATGATATAATAGCTGATTTGCTGTATAAATCTTCTAAGGAGACTGGACTTACGTGTTTAGGGAAGTGATTAACGTAAGGATCGTAAACTAAAATTTTACATCCAAAACCATTTAAAATGTAAGCCAATGCTTTAGCTACATTTCCAAAACCTATTAAACCCACCGTTTTGCCATGCAGGCAAAAGCCTTGTAAATTGGTTAATCGAAAGTCGAATTTTTTGGATTGATTGTAAGCTAAATTTACTTTACGGTTTAAAGCTAAAATTAAAGTTATGGCTTGTTCTGCAATACTTTGCGGCGAGTAATTGGGTACGTTTGCTATTTTCATGCCTACTGCCGATGCAGCTTTGCGGTCTATATGATCTGTCCCGGTAGACCGTGTGGCAATATATTTGATTCCGTAAGATTTTAATTTGGTGATTACCTCTGCTGATAAATTATCGTTTGTAAAAACAATGACAGCGTCTTTTCCTTCGGCAAAATTTGCAGTTTCTACATTCAGAGAATTGGCAATCAGGGTAATATCATGCTTTTTCTGATTCGCCTTTGCGATATACTCTTTCTCATAATTTTTAATGCTGTAAACAACTGCCTTCATTTAGTTTTGCTTTAAGCTGATGACAAGGGTTTATGCCTACATCAATATTTAAACAAAACTACTTACAATAGGTAATTTAGGTAATGAGAGTGGTCAATCTAAAAAGTGACTGATATCAGTTTTTCATGTTTTTTAATCGCCCTGCATCCAAAATAGTGATTTCAGAACCTTTTTTATCTAATAATTTTTCTTCTTTAAAATCGCTTAAGGTCCTGCTAACCGTTTCTGTTGCCATACCAGCCATAGCGGCTAAGTCGTTTCTAGAAATTTTAAAAATTTCGTTCTGATTGATATCGCTAATTTTCAATAGTGTTTCTGCCAATCTCTTGCGTACAGAATGATAAGCCATTTGCATTAATTGTTGGTCTTTTTGATGCAGATTTTCTGATAATAACCGAATAAACTGCTTAGCCAAACCGCTGTTTTTGGTTAAAATTTGGTCTAGCTGTTCTTTATATAACAAGCAAATCTGACTGTCTTCTAAAGCTTCGGCATTTTCTGTATGGCTTTTGTTAATGATGGCATCATATATCCCAAAATAATCATCTGCAACGTTAATGGCGGTTACCAATTCTCTGCCTTCCTCGGTAATTTTACTTACTTTGATTTTACCATTCAATACCAAATAAATCCCTTGGGATGCATCTCCATCAAAATACAATAATTGCCCCTTTTTAAGGTTTCTTATTCTCTTATTTTCTAATAGATTTTTAAGGGCTTCAAAACTTGCAATGCTGTCGCTTAAATCTTCTAATTTTTGCAAACCTTTGCTAAAGTATTCCTTTTTATTTTGCTGTTTTTTTAGCCTACTTTCTATCGCATTTAACAACTCAATATCGTCAAAAGGTTTGGTCAAGTAGTCATCGGCGCCAATATCCATTCCTTTTCGCATATCAATTCTTTCTGTTTTAGCGGTTAAAAAAATAAAGGGAATAATAGCAGTTTCTGGGTTTTTATTTAACATATATAATACGCCATAACCATCTAGTTCGGGCATCATAATATCACATATAATGAGCTGCGGTAAATTTTTTGTGGCAAGCTCCACTCCAATTTTACCATTTTGTGCAGTAAGAACGTGGTAGTCTGCCAGCGTCAGAATTTCTGCAGTGCTTTCACGTATATCAGCATTATCTTCAATAATCAATATGGTAGTTTTCATGTTGTTTGAAAATCAAAAATTAAAGTAAATGTGGTGCCTTTATTTTCTTGGCTGTTAAACTCTATTTTACCAGCCATTAATTTAATATACCGATCTACTATATTGAGTCCTAAACCTGTACCAGGAATACTTCCGGTATTATGTGCCCTAAAAAATGCCTGAAATAAATGCTTTTGTTCTGTTTCTGGTATTCCAATGCCATCATCTTTAATGGTAACCGAGAAAAAATTTGCTGCTATTTCTGTATTAAACTCTATAAATGTGTTTTCGCCCGAGTATTTAATGGCGTTTGCAATCAGGTTGATGATACAGTTTTTAAGCAAGTTTGGGTCTGTATCTACTATTCTTTGGGTACCAGTATGCTGGTAAATGATATTTTGGTTTTGCTTAGCAACCATTTGCATTTCTTCGGTAATTTCCTCGGCAAATTTTACCAAATCTAGCTGAGCTGGGTTAGGCTTAACTATACCGGTTTCTAACCTTTCTAACGATAAGAAATCATTTAAAATAGTGGTTAAATTACCAATGGCATTTTTAATTTTATTTACGTGTTTGCCAATGTTTGGGTTATTGTATTCTATAGAATATTTATCAATTAAAGACGCCGATAGCTGTATAGAACTTAATGGCGTTCTAAATTCGTGAGATGCCATAGAAACAAACCTACTTTTCATTTGGTTAAGCTCTTTCTCTTTTTCTAGTGATAAACTAACCTCTTCTTTTGCTTGCCTAATTTGGGCTATTAAAGATTGTAATTCTGTGGTACGGTCTTCTACCAAAAGTTCTAGTTTATTGGTATAAACTAATAACTGGTCCTCGACTGTTTTTTGCTTCGTTAAATCGTGAATAAACCCAGCGTAAATTATTCTGCCCTCATATTGCACCTCGCTAACTGCTAATCTAAAAGGAAATACTTCTCCGTTTTTTTTTAATCCACTTACTTCTCTACCAATACCAATTATTTTTGCTTGGCGGGTTGTTTTATATTTTTGTAAATATTGGTCGTGGTTTGCTTTATCGGGCTCTGGCATTAGCATCTTAATGTTTTTGCCTTTTAGGTCGGTCATTTCGTAACCAAAAAGTTTACTTCCCGATGGATTTATAGACTCAATCATTCCCTTATCATCAATAGTAATAATACCATCAATTGCATTTTCTACAATAGATTTTAGTAAAGCGGCTTTTTCCATAGGGTTAAAATTAACACAAATCTAGACAGAATAACAACTGGTAAAAATAATAAGCAATAATAGTGCGCATTTATAAGGTGGCGTATTTTATTTTCTCAAATACTGATTTAATCGCTTTTTAAAACTGATTAAAATCATATTTTGAAGCAGCTATTTTAACTTATTTTGTTAAAAAATCACAACATGAGCCATACCTTTCATATCCCTGTATTAGGATTAGCATATTCTATAGATTCCCCAATTAAAGTTGCTCCTTTGGCAATATCATCAACAATTTCTATTGTAGATGATATTGCCATAGAACGTATAAGAACTTATTATCATCAAAAATATAATTTGCCTTTTACACCCATTTCAAATAAAGAAGACGATGCCCGAGCAAAAAGAATAACGGCTTATTTAAACTTAGTACAAATCCTTGTCGATTTAGAGTTTGAAGAAATAAAAGCGCAAGATTTCGGTTCCGATAATCAACTCACAACATATTTTTCTTTGTTGCCAGCAAGTAGTTTATTAAAGAAAGATTATCAAGAAATGCTTGCCGAAAATAATGAAACTCAAAAACTTTTATTACAAAAGCAGCTTAAAAAAAACATGGTAAAAGGAGCTATAGACGTAAATATTATGGCGAAAGTAGATAAGATGAATGTGGATGCTAATGGCGAACTAAAAACAGAGATATTTAGTGATGCTTTAGCTGCATTAAGAGGTTTTTCCAATAGTAACTTAAACTCGTCTGTTGTGCTTTCTGCCGGCATGAATCCTCGTTTGTACAGTTATTTAGAGACATTTACCGATTTTTTGCCCAATAAAACTGGGCAGCTCAACAAAAAAGTGATTTTAAAAGTGAGCGATTTTAGATCAGCATTTATACAAGCAAAATTTTTAGCAAAAAAGAGCATTTGGATATCGGAATTTAGAATAGAATCTGGCTTAAACTGTGGCGGACATGCTTTCGCTACCGAAGGATATTTGCTAGGCCCAATATTAGAAGAGTTTAAGCAAAACAAAACTGACATGTTAAATGAGCTTTTTGCCATGTACCAAAACGCGTTAACCCTCAAAGGAATTGAAATAACAAATACTCCACAGCAAAAAATTACGGTACAAGGCGGCATAGGCACAGCAGAAGAAGATCAATTTTTAACGCAACATTATCAGCTAGACGGAACAGGTTGGGGCAGCCCGTTTTTATTAGTGCCGCAAGTTACAGCGGTAGATGACCAAACCATGCAAGAAATGGCTACTGCAACCGCTCGAGATTATTATATAAGCACCGCATCGCCTTTAGGCATTCCGTTTAATAATTTTACAAAAAGTAGTTCAGAAAGGCAACGCCAGCAAAGAATAGCAGCTGGAAAACCGGGCAATCCATGCACCAAAAAATTCTTAGTTTCTAACACCGAATTTACCACAAAACCAATATGTACGGCTTCTAGTAAATATCAAAATCTAAAAATTAAGCAGTTGCAAAACTTAAATTTAAGCGCAAAAGATTTCAAGAAGCAAAGCGAACAAATAACTTCAAAAATATGCCTTTGCGAGGGCTTAGTGAACTCTTTTTATATCAAAAACGAAATTTTAAATCCAAAGGAGAATACAGCAGTAGCCATTTGTCCGGGTCCAAATTTGGCGTTCTTTAATAAAATTTACACTCTTTCAGAAATGGTAAATCATATTTACGGAAATCAGAATTTACTAAAAGGCATTAATCGTTCGCATATTTTCATTAACGAATTAAAGCTATACATCAATTACCTCCAAACCGATATTAAAAACAGCATAAATCAAATAGACAAGAAAAAAGAGAAATACCTAAACAACTTCTCTAATCAATTACAGGTAGGCATAAACTATTATAAAAGTTTATTCAACAATTCTCAAATTCTACCGGCTGAGGCACTAAAAAACATCAATAAAGATTTAATAAATTTGGAAAATAAGCTGATTAATATATTTCAAAAAAAGCTAAATACTGTTTAAAATTAAGAATTAGGGCGTTGCTACAATACCCAATTCACCTGTCCAAAGCACCATTGTAGCCAAGCTGTTTCGGGGTTCCGTAATTTATTGGTTTGCGTTTAAAAGCAAACCAATAAATGTACCAAGCCCTGCGCATCCTTAACGCAAAAAAAACTATTCGATAAATAGAAAATACAATCAATAAGCAATTATTATCAGGCTTAAAATTTTATCTTTGCAAATTATTGCACCATCCAACAATTTAGTTTTGAGCAAAAAAGATTTTAAACGCTACACGGTTACATCTGCATTACCTTACGCAAATGGTCCTTTACATATTGGCCACTTAGCAGGGGCATATTTACCTGCCGATATTTTTGTACGTCATCTACGCTTACAAAAAAAGGATGTAATATATGTTTGTGGGTCTGATGAACATGGCGCAGCAATAACCATTAAAGCAAAAAAAGAAGGTACAACGCCGCAAGCTATTATAGATCAGTTTCATAGCCAAATCAAAAAAAGTTTTGAGGATTTTGGGATAGCTTTTGACATTTATCACCGTACATCATCATCCATTCATCATGATTTATCTCAAGAGTTTTTCTTAAATCTTTACGAAAAAGGAGAGTTTATAGAGAAATTCTCTGACCAATATTTTGATGAAGAATATCAACAATTTTTAGCCGATAGATACATTATTGGTACATGTCCTAACTGCGGTAATGACAATGCTTACGGCGACCAGTGCGAAAAATGTGGCTCATCACTAAATTCTACAGATTTAATAAATCCACGCTCTACCCTTAGCGGAAATGCGCCAATTTTAAAACCTACTAAACATTGGTATTTGCCTTTAGATAAATATCAACCATGGTTAGAAGAATGGTTGCTTGCAGGTAAAAAAGACGTTTGGAAAACCAACGTTTACGGGCAGTGTAGCTCTTGGTTAAAGCAAGGTTTGCAACCTCGCTCCATGACACGTGATTTAGACTGGGGAATAGATGTGCCTTTACAAGAAGCCGTAGGTAAAAAGCTTTATGTTTGGTTAGATGCGCCAATAGGTTATATTTCTGCCACCAAACAATGGGCAATAGATCACAACAAAGACTGGCAACTTTATTGGAAAAAGCAAGACAACACAGAAGACGATGCTTGCCTAATTCACTTTATAGGAAAAGATAATATTGTTTTCCATTGCATTACTTTTCCGTCAATATTAAATGCTCACGGCGATTATATTTTGCCAGAGCAAGTGCCAGCGAACGAGTTTTTAAATTTAGAAGGGGATAAACTTTCCACTTCACGCAACCACGCGGTTTGGTTGCATGAGTATTTAGAAGCATTCCCGGGTAAGCAAGACGAATTACGTTATGTATTGACCTCTATTATGCCCGAAACCAGCGATAGTGAATTTACTTGGAAAGATTACCAAGCCCGTGTAAATAACGAGCTAGTAGCTATTTTAGGTAATTTTGTTAACCGTGTAATGATTTTGATGCATAAATATTTTGAAGGCAAAGTTTTAGGAGGCAGCAAATTCACCAATCAATCTTTGTTTGATGAAATTGGGTTAGCTTATAACGGAGTTGATAATCATTTAAGTGATTTTAAATTCAGAAATGCCATTGCAACTGTGATGGATGTTGCTCGTTTAGGTAATCGTTACTTAACAGAAAACGAGCCTTGGAAAACTTTTAAAGAAAGTCCAGAAGAAGCAAGAGATGTTTTACAAAACTGCTTACATATTATAGTTCACATGGCCACATTAGCGCAGCCATTTTTACCAAATACTGCTCAAAAACTATTTGGTATGCTGAATATAGAAAAGTCAGTTTTGTTTTATGATGAGGGGATCATCTTCGAAGACGGACATCAACTTAATCCGGCATCTTTATTATTTGAAAAAGTAGAAGATGAGGTTGTAGAAGCTCAAATTCAAAAACTGGCCGATGCGAAATTATTAAATGCCGTGGAAGAAAAAGTAACTGTACTACCAGCAAAGGAAAATATCAGTTTTGACCAGTTTGCAAGTTTAGACATTAGAGTCGGTACTATTTTAGAAGCCGAAAAAGTACCCAAAACCAAAAAATTATTAAAGCTAAAAATAGATACTGGTATAGATCAAAGAACAGTAGTTTCTGGCATTGGCGAGTTTTTTGACCCAGAAAACATTATTGGCCAGCAGGTAAGTATCTTGGTGAATCTAGAGCCGAGAGAAATTAAAGGCATCTTATCTCAAGGAATGATTTTGATGGCTGAAAACCCGGATGGAAAACTTACTTTTGCAGCACCAAAGGAGAATTTCTTTGCTGGTAGTGTGATCAGATAGGTTTAGATATCAAGGTCTCATAGTTCAGCAGATACCTGCCTGCCGATAAGCAGGAAATAGGAATTTTTCAAAACTTTAGAAAAGATTAAAGAATAATTAAAAATAAAAAAGGCCCCGTAGTTCAACGGATAGAATAGAAGTTTCCTAAACTTTAGATAGCAGTTCGATTCTGCTCGGGGCCACCAAAAACCACTTAAAAGCGGTTTTTTATTAAAAATTACTAAAAACCACTAGCCAGAAATAAAATGGACATATTACGATTTCGTGTCCAGTAAAGCTTTATAAATCTAATTTTTGTTAACATTATAGCTTTAAGTGAACATGTTAAAATAACCTTTATGGGTCATTTAAAGGATATTTGAACTCATTGGTTTTTCATTTCACAAAAATCAACAAGTGCATATTTTTTTTATATTTGCTAATAATCTTTATTAAACTAACCATTTTAAATAATATGACAAATAAATATTTAGCCTTAAAAAAGTCGCTTTTCGTAATAATCGCATGTGTTATGGTGTTTTTAGGTAACAGCGCAATGACAACATCTTTAGCATATAATTCCGATGCTGTTGTTGGTGTTTGGAAAACCGGAGATGGAAATGCTATAGTTCGTATTTATAAAAGCGGAGAAAATTATCAAGGTAAAATTGTTTGGTTAAAAGAACCTATTGACCCCGAGACAGGCAAACCTAAGACAGATAAAAATAACTCCACAGAAACCTCAAAATCCCGCCCTGTACTTGGAATGGTAAATATTTGGGGCTTTAAGTTTATTGAAAAGAATTTATGGGATGAAGGTAATATTTACGACCCAAAAAGCGGAAACACCTATTCTTGTACAATTAAAATGACCAACGCTAACTCATTAGAAGTTAGGGGCTATATTGGTGTTTCTTTAATTGGAAGAACAGATGTTTGGACGAGACAAGTTGTAAAAAATTAAGGCGAAACGAAATTAAGACTCAAGTTGAAATAAAACGGATTTCCTAGTTTGCTAGAGAAATAACGCTGACTTTCTTCTCTTGCATCGTATTGATTCATTACGTCAAAACGCCAATTGTATCTAAAACCAGCTTGCGCACTCATCCATAAAAAGCCAGTTATTTTTCTATCCCAAGCAACTCTTGGTTTAAGTTCGCCTCTTTGTATAAAAACCTTCCCGTTTTGGCTATTGGGTAAATTCATTAAAAATTGATTGCCTTCCAATTCAAAACCCAATTGAAGAATATTTGAGGTAGAAAAATTATATTTTACATGACCACGAGCGGGCAATAAAAGCTCCATTCCCCATTTATCGTTAAAGCTTCTGTTCCAAAAAAGAACAGGTACGTGTAAAATTTGACCTGCTCGGTAAGTACGAGAAATACCAGTTCCTATCATGTTTCTGTCAGATGTTTTCCAGCCATAAATAATTGTACCGCTTACGGTAATCGCTTCGCTAGAAATATCACTAAAACGTTGGAAAAGCCCATTCATATCTGCGCTGGCCTGTACAATTAGAAAATTCTTTTCGTTTAAGGGCTTAAAAATGGTAGAGTTAATTCCTGTTGTAGTTAATGCTTTGCTATCTAATGTTTGAGCAAATGAATTATTACTAGGGTTATCAACATTAAACCTGCTGGCCCAATAATTAGCACCTAATTGCCAAATAATTTTGGTGTTTGATATAATTGGAATATTAATCTGCGCCTTAATTGCAGAAACTTGATTTATGGTAAAATCTTGAACTACCGCAGATGTTGCAGATGCTCTGACGCCTGGCATTGTAAAACCTCCTTGATATTCGTAACCCAAACTTACAATACGTTGCGGAAGTTGGTTAATTACTTTTTGGGTGCAGTAACGTTTAACGCCTTCTGCATCACCAAATTTGGCGTAATCTACAACTTCTGTAGTATCTTCTTGAGCAAAGGATATTGCGGAGGTAAACATCAATAAATAAAATATAATTTTTCGCATGAGATTGGTTTAATTTCGTTTGCCTCAAATATAAGTCGCAAAACATTTATCTTTTTAATTTTTCTTTATTTTTTCATTTGAGTTTATTTACTTGAACATACCGAGAGGGGTAAGTATTATAAATTTAGTTTAGATTCCTACATAGAATATGAATTAGAGCACCATTTTAAATTTTCCGCTACCATTTTACATGCTCTTCTATAAAAACAATAAGCTGTTTTGCCATGGCGGCTTGATTTACTATTTTGGGATGTCTTCCATTGTTTTTAAAAGGAAGAACTAGATTATGAACCTTTTCATCTTTTAACTGTGTTGTTGCCAATTTGATGAGATTTGGCCATTTAGACACTTTTTTAGCAGCGTCCATATTTCCTAAGGCACAAATAATTGTTGCTTTTGGATTGTTTTGTCTGATACTAGTCATCAAATTTCTATAAGCGTTAATGATAAAATCGTCATGAGGCTTTTGATTGCCATATCTAGCTTTAAACTGAAGGTTATTTGGTGCATTAACTATCCAAGAATCGTTTTGGAAAAGGTTTACCACAATAAAATCTGGTTAATAATTTTTGAACGCCTATTTGCTGCTAGCATCCATCGGATTCATTCTGTAGTAAGTTTCGGACATAATCTCCCAAAACCAGCGATAGTGAATTTACTTGGAAAGATTACCAAGCCCGTGTAAATAACGAGCTAGTAGCTATTTTAGGTAATTTTGTTAACCGTGTAATGATCTTGATGCATAAATATTTTGAAGGCAAAGTTTTAGGAGGCAGCAAATTCACCAATCAATCTTTGTTTGATGAAATTGGGTTAGCTTATAACGGAGTTGATAATCATTTAAGTGATTTTAAATTCAGAAATGCCATTGCAACTGTGATGGATGTTGCTCGTTTAGGTAATCGTTACTTAACAGAAAACGAGCCTTGGAAAACTTTTAAAGAAAGTCCAGAAGAAGCAAGAGATGTTTTACAAAACTGCTTACATATTATAGTTCACATGGCCACATTAGCGCAGCCATTTTTACCAAATACTGCTCAAAAACTATTTGGTATGCTGAATATAGAAAAGTCAGTTTTGTTTTATGATGAGGGGATCATCTTCGAAGACGGACATCAACTTAATCCGGCATCTTTATTATTTGAAAAAGTAGAAGATGAGGTTGTAGAAGCTCAAATTCAAAAACTGGCCGATGCGAAATTATTAAATGCCGTGGAAGAAAAAGTAACTGTACTACCAGCAAAGGAAAATATCAGTTTTGACCAGTTTGCAAGTTTAGACATTAGAGTCGGTACTATTTTAGAAGCCGAAAAAGTAGCTAAAACCAAAAAATTATTAAAGCTAAAGATAGATACTGGTATAGATCAAAGAACGGTAGTTTCTGCGACTTTAGAAGAGTCTATTCTAAGAGAGAAATACTTTAAATCCTCTGCTGGAAAGAGATATTTGAAAATTAAATTAGAAGTTTCCTAAACTTTAGATATGAGTTCCCTGCCCGAATGAATTCGTTCACGCGGGGATTCTCGTCGAGGCCACCAAAAACCGCTTTTACGCGGTTTTTTTATTTTAAATGCAGATTGTTTATTATCAATATTAACCCTTCAGAATATTTAATTCTACTAATTCTCATAAAATTTGCTGAACATGTTTCTAAAACATGTTCATTATTTTAAATAAAATGGACATGTATAGTCCAAGGAAATAGTTAAAAAAACGCTCGTTTCGCAAGAAAAGACTAAATTATTCATAGCAAAGAATATCAGAGTGAAGCAACTTTGTGAAAAAAAACAGATACTATAAATTATCTAACCGTTTTCAATTTCCTTGCATTAATATATTCTTTTAACTCATTAAAAGTCATTTCTTTTGTTTCTCTAGCAACCTTCTCTTTCACTTGCCTAGAAAACTTAACTGTATCAAAGTCTTTTTCAACTTTCTTAATATTATTCATTTTTAGGTAACGGAATATTTTAATACATATTTAAAGAAAATGTAAAAATTCCAGTAATTAATGAGTCTTTTTAGTTTTTCAATTTCAACTTTTTCCGATTTAAAATACAGTAGAAAAAGTAAATTTTATTTCACTACTCCTCTCTTTTGGTTTTAAATCCAATTGGTATTCTTGGTGTTTCTTCTTTTTCAATAAATTTACTGAGGTAAGCAAATAACAATTCAATCTTATCGTCTTGTTTTACTAATCTATTTTCTATCTGTTCCACAAGTAAAGCCACATCTTTATGTAGAAATAAAACCTCTCTTAATTTAACAAATAACTCAATAATGCGTATACTCATCTTAATTGCTTTTTCATTCTTTAACACGTTAGAAAGCATTAATATTCCATGTTCTGTAAACGCATAAGGTAAATATCCACCTAATACTTGATTAGAAGGTATCGCATTTTGCGATACCATGTCTTCTGTCTCATTTTCTGTAAGCTGAAACATGAAATTTTCTGGAAATCTATCTTTGTTTCTCTTAACTTGCTCTCTTAATCTAATTGCTTTCACACTATAAAGCTCTGCAAGGTCTCTATCTAACATTACCTTTTGTCCCCTTAATTGGAAAATCTTATTAAGAACAATCTCATCGGGTATCAAATTATTTTCAGTCATCTTATTTTAAAAGTACAAAACAAATATGTTAAAAAAATAAACAAGTTGAAATCTTAACTCCTCCCGCAATAGAGATAAATAGGGCTTGGTACATTTATTTGTTTGCTTTCCAACGCAAACAAATAAATTACGGAACCCCGTTTTAGCCCGACCTGTGCTTTGGTCTCGGAGCGTAAAGGCAAAGGGATTGCCCAAAAAATTTAAACAGAAACAAAAAACCATTTAAAAAGCTTCTCCGTATAAAAAACTGCTCTTTGTTTATAACTAAGTTGATAGGATTTCACAAAATGAGTGATTAAATGACTTATTTAGTGAAAAATATAGACAATTAACCCTTAAAATGGATAAAATAATTAACGAAATTAACAATTTAGTATGGAGTAATGCCCTAATTGTGTTGTGTTTAGGTGTGGGAATTTACTTTTCTATAAGCACCAAGTTTTTGCAAGTAAGGTATTTTAGGGAAATGATTAGGTTACTTTTTGATGGCAAAAGCTCGGACAAAGGAGTAAGTTCTTTTCAGGCTTTTGCCATTGCTATTTCTGGCCGAATTGGAACTGGAAATATTGCAGGTGTAGCCACGGCTATTGCCATGGGTGGCCCTGGAGCTATTTTTTGGATGTGGGTGATTGCTTTTTTAGGAAGTGCATCGGCATTTGTAGAGGCTACCTTGGGACAAGTTTACAAGCAAGTTAACAACGGCGAGTACCGTGGCGGACCGTCTTATTATATAGAAAAAGGTTTGGGTATGAAATGGTATGCCATTTTATTTGCCATAGCTACTGTAATTAGTACCGCCCTGTTATTGCCCGGTGTGCAAAGTAATAGCATTGCCTTAAGTGTAGAAAATGCATTTCAAATTCCGGTTGCTTACACCGGAGGTGCTGTTGCATTACTTTTAGCTTTAATTATTTTTGGCGGCGTTAAAAGAATTGGAAAAGTGGCCGAAATAGTGGTTCCTTTTATGGCTGGTGGCTATATTATTATGGCCTTAATTATTATTTCGCTAAACATTAGCAGCGTTCCTGCGGTATTTGGGTTAATTTTTAGATCGGCTTTTGATATTGAGCCTGCCTTTGCAGGGATATTTGGTTTGGCTGTAGCGTGGGGCGTAAAAAGAGGAATTTACTCTAACGAAGCTGGCCAAGGAACTGCGCCACATGCGGCGGCGGCGGCCGAGGTTTCGCACCCTGCAAAACAAGGGTTGGTACAAGCGTTTTCGGTTTATGTAGATACGCTTTTTGTGTGTACAGCAACTGCTTTAATGATTTTGTTTACAGGAAAATACAATGTTGCCAACCCCAATGGTGGCTTTATTGTAGAGAATATTCCGGGGGCTAAAATTGGTGCCGAGTATACACAAATGGCTATTGCATCTCATTTTCCTTCTTTAGGTGCCGGTTTTATTGCAGTTGCGCTGTTATTCTTCGCTTTTACTACCATTATGGCTTACTACTATATTGCCGAAACCAATTTGAGTTATTTGGATAAATCGGGTAATAAATGGATTAAAAATGGCTTAAGAATTTTGATTTTAGTAGCTACTTTTTATGGCGCTGTAAAAACGGCGGAATCGGCCTGGACCTTGGGCGATATTGGTGTAGGAATAATGGCTTGGTTAAACGTAGTGGCCATTGTGTTATTAAGAAAACCTGCCTTAAAGGTGCTTAAAGATTACGAGCGACAAAGAAAAGCGGGTAAAGATCCAGTTTTTATTGCCAAAGAAGTAGGTATAGAAAATACTGATCAGTGGTAGGTTTATTTGGGCGTTTAAACACGCTATCCGTTCATACTGCTCGAGGCATTAGCCACAGGCTGGTATCCACTGCTATCGTTAACGCACCTACAGAACGATAAAAAAACACTTACATAAAGCAAATTGATTCCACTCAATTTGCTTTTTTTTATTTATGGGTTTAATTCGCCTAATTTTAGTAAAGCATACATTAAACCGGTAACATGTAAAGCCTGCGGAATTTCATTGTTTAACAACATCTGTTTTACATCAGCAATGCTGTGAAATTCGATGTCGATATCCTCGTGTTCGTCTAAATCTTGTTCTTGTACTTTCTTGCCACCCAAAGCCAAGTAGCAAAAAGTTACGTTATTTGATGTGGCGGGGTTTGGGTAAATGGTAGAAACCAATTCGAAATTTTCGAATAAATAACCTGTTTCTTCTAACAATTCTCTTTGAGCGGCGTGTTCTGGTTTTTCGTCGCCATCAATTACACCGCCTGGTATTTCAATAGAAATAATATCTCCACTATGGCGATATTGTTTCACCATAATCACTTCATTGTTTTCTGTTATGGCAACCACATTCACCCAGTTTGGGTATTCTAAAACGTAGTATTCATTGGCTGTTCTTCCGTCTGGCAACTCGCAGCAATCTACACGTAAAGTTGCCCAAGGTCTTTGTACTATATATTCAGAGGAAATGGTTTTCCATTTAGAAACGCTCATTTTTTGGCTTTATAAAAGGTAATTGGAGAATTATTTTTTTTGAGCGCCTAGCTTTTTACTTTCCAAGTAAGCATTAAATTGTTCAAAGTTCATTCCTTTAATTTCCTTTGATATTTTATCTTTTATTTCTCTAAAAGTTTTGACTGTGTCAAAATCTTTTTTTTCTTTTGTTTTAGAGTTCATTTCCTACAATTTCTTTTGGTGAATGTATGTTTAAATTTGAATGTCCTAAACGTAAATTTATGGAATTATAGCCTCTAATCCTATAAACGTTTACGATATGCTTAAAATTCCAACTTACTAAGATGTCAACCTTACTCAAAGTTGCAGCTGCAATGTGTAAGCAATCATCAGAGCTAGTTTCTCCAACAACTTTTTCATCAACGTATGTTTGAGCAAGTTGAAAAGCTTCAGGAGTTATAGTGATTTGTTCTAAATTTTTAGGATCTAGTTCTTTGAAGAATTTTCTTAATTTTTAGGGGCTTTTTCAAGTTCTGCATCTGTCAAGTTAGAAAAACACATTTTATAAGGCCCAATTTCACTTTTTCAAAAAGTAAGAGTGTTTCTTCTTCAAATTCGGCATCAAATACTCCACCAAAAACAGAAGTATCAAAATAAAAACGTTGTTTCATGGATGAGATTTAAAAATTATGCTGCTTTCAGATTGTTAAATTAATTCTTAATCTCTTCTTGAATTGAATTATAAAGCTCGACCTGTCTTTGCGTTCCGATGATATAAACTAAGCCATCTCTATCGGTTAGTTTTACAGCGTCTTTACCGCCAGCAAAAAACCTGATGGTTCCGTTACGGTGTAAGTTGTAAACTGGGTTGTTTAACTTATAATTGCTGTAATCGCCTTTTTCTACTTTAACAATGCTGTTTAAATCAATTTTTACCAGGCGTGTAGTCCATAAACCATCTAAGACAATCGATTTATTATTAACCTTAATTCGGTAATGCAGCATAAATAACATCAAAACACTAATCACCAAAATACCACAACCTACCACCAATAAAAGCTCTCCGTTTTTCTCTTTATTATCTGTAAAGTAATAAACAGCAAAACAAAAAATAGCCATTACCATTCTGATGCTAATAAAATTGTAATCTCTGCCTAGGTATTGCTTTTCGTGAAAAGATAAATGTGCTGTCATAATTAAATGTTGTCTAGCTCGAAGATAATTATTTTATTGGTTTTTAAACTTACTTTAAATCGGTCGTCGGTTCTTAAACCGCAAACCCAAATTATTTTACCATTGCCGTTTACTAAAATAGGAGTTTTGGCTTTGTCCAAATTATTTATTTTCTGCTGAATAAAGAAATCGCTTAGCTTCTTCATCCCGTTCATCCCGAAGGGTTTAAAAGTATCGCCAATATTCCAGTTTCTTAGGGTAAGCGGGTAAACTAATAAATCGCCATTTACATAAGCCAAGTTTGCTTCGCTTTTAAAATCTTCAATTCCCTTATTTAATCTCGAACTTTTAAGTAAAAACGAAGGGTGTTGAACAAGAATGTCATCTTCGTTGATTAGAATATTAAATTTTTCCTCCGTTTGTGTTTTACTAATAATTAGGTTACCTCGGTCTAACAAAGCCACAAAATCAGTACTATAAAATTTTTGTCCAATGGGGTTTTCTAATCCTTTAATTAAATCTTTAACCGTAGTTAAGTTAAAAGAAAAAGGTTTTAAAAGCTCGAAAAGTAACAACTGAATAGGTTTTAATTCTTTGATTTTTGTAATTTCAATTAGGTATCCATCAGAAAGTGTCTTTAACATTTTTGCAGATTGTTGTGCAACTTGCAAAGTCAAAAACTCTTCTAATTGATTAAAATATTCTAAATTTTTCTCAAAAGTTTGCTCTAAACTTGGGTTCAATTCTTTTAAAACGGGAACAACGTCTAACCTAATTTTATTCCTAAAATATTTGTTAGACAAATTGGAACTATCCTCTACAAATTCAATAAGATTCTCTTTTACAATTTGGGCAATTTCATCGGTTGTAAAACCAAGCATTGGTCTAATTACCTTTTCTTTGATGGCTTTAATGCCATGCAACCCAGAAATTCCGGTTCCTCTAACTAAATTAATTAATACAGTTTCAATAGCATCGTTTTGATGATGAGCTACCGCAATTTTAGCGTAGTTATTTTCTACCCTAACCTCCTCAAAAAACGTATAGCGTAAATCTCGGGCCGCCATTTGTATGCTTATCTGATGTTCATCGGCGAAAGCCTTAGTATTAAAACTGGCTAAATGAAAAGGGACTTGTAACTGCTGCGCTAAATTTTTTACAAATTCTTGGTCGCGTTGTGCTTCTTGCGCTCGTAAGTTAAAATTGCAGTGTGCTATGGCCATGTTAAAGCCACAAAGTCCAAATAAATGAGCCATCAAAACAGAGTCTTTTCCTCCGCTAACGGCTAATAAAATTTGCTCGTCTTTGGTAAAAAGTCTTTCCTTTAGGATAAATTCTTGTAGCTTGTTTTGCGCTGATAACATCAATCAAAATTAACCGTTTAAAATCGTTACCAAAAAACTAATTTTGCCAAGTGAATAAATTATTTCTTTTTTTCTTGTTTTTGGGGTTTAGCCAAATTGTAATGGCGCAAAAAGTAACCAGAATAGAACTGATACAGTCAGAAAATTTTATTGGTTTACAACGTAACGGTATAAACACAAATAAAGTAATTAAACCCGTATTTAGACAAGATAACGCTACTTTGACTTGCGATAGTGCCTATTTTTACTTAGCTCAAAACACCTTTGAGGCTTTTGGAAATGTACATATTAACCAAGCCGATACCTTAAATATTTACTCGGACAATTTAAATTACGATGGCAATACCAAGCTGGCTATTTTAAAAAATAATGTAAGATTAACCGATAATGATGCCGTTTTAACCACTAACGATTTAGATTATAACATGGCTACCAAAATTGGGAGGTACTATAATGGCGGTAAAATTATAAACGGCAAGAACACGCTAACCAGTCAAAACGGCTATTATTTCACCAATTCTAAAGATGCTTATTTTAGGTATAAGGTAAATGTAAAATCGCCAGATGTTTTAATTCAGTCCGACACCCTAAAGTACAATACCATTTCTAAAATTGCTTACTTTTTTGGTCCGACAGATATTTACGGTAAAACCGATACGCTTTATACAGAAAACGGACAATATAACACCACAAATGATAAAGCTTCTTTTGGGAAAAATAATTTATACCGCCAAAATTCTAAAAGTTTAAAAGGAGATAGTTTGTTTTACGATGGTAAAGCCGGTTACGGCCGAGCAGTTAAACGCATTATTTTTATAGATACCGCACAAAAAATAGAACTGCGAGGCGATTTAGGCATCTACCAAAAAGCTGATGAAAGTATAATGGTTACCAAAAATGCCTATACCATTTTAGTGACAGAGAAAGACTCTGTTTCTAAAGATAGTGTTTGGCTTACCGCCGATACTTTGCGTAGTAAAGTTTTACGTAAAATGGATTTGTACGCTTTACAAAATGTAGCTAAACCATTAAAAGATAGTGTAGTTAAAACCAATTTATCAACTAAAGATACGCCCCAAACGGATAGTCTAAAAGCCGACTTTTTAAATGTAGATTCCTTAAAAAAAGATACTGTAACCGTTAAACCGATTATTAAAAAAGTTGCTAAAGTAGATAAAAAGGAACCCATCAAAAATATAAAACCAGCAGCTATAAATGTTGCTATTGTTAAAAGAGCACCTGATCAACCTATGGTTTGGTTCCCAATTAAAATAGTAAATGAAAAACGTTTAGGTTTTGCGGTAGTTAAACCTAAACTCATTATTATTCCTAGAATTGACTTGCCTTCAGAAGCTAGTGATACCACTAAAATTAGGATCATATCAGCTTACCATAAAGTCAAAATTTTTAAATCAGATTTACAGGCTAAAGCCGATTCAGCGTTTTTTAGCTACGGCGATTCTACGCTACGCATTTACAACAAACCGTTACTTTGGGCACAAGGCAGTCAGCTTTCTGCCGATACCATGTATATCCAAATGAAGAATAAAAAAATGGATAATATGGACTTAATAAGAAACGCCATTATCGTAAATACAGAGCAAGATTCCCTAAAATTTAATCAAATAGCAGGCAAGCTGATGAAAGGATATTTTAAGAAAGAAAAACTAGATGTTGTTTTTGTGAATGGCAACGCCGAAAGTATTTATTTCCCTACAGATAGTGCAAGTGCCGACGGAATGATGCGCTCCATAGCATCAAGGATGCGAATTAATTTTACAATAGACAGCCTATCTAGCGTAGCATTTATTAGAAAACCTGAACATAATTATTACCCTGTAGATAAAATTACAGAAGAGCTTAAAACCCTTCCTAATTTCAACTGGAAACCAAAAGAACGTCCGCTCTCTAAAGAAGATATTATTCCAAGTCTAAAAAAACCCGTGGTAACCAATAAAAAGTCTAAACCAAAACCTGTGGTTGACAAACCAAAAACAGCAGAAAAACCCAAAGCAATTGCACCTGTTTTTAACGATTTAAAGAAGGAAGCAAAACCTGTAAAAGAGGTTGTTAAAGAGGTTATTGAGTAAAGGTTAAATTATTTGACACTTTCAAAATCTACATTTTGTTTGTCTTTTAAATAATTAATTTCATATTAACGCAGGTTCTCTTTGTCGAAAAATCCCCTCTAAGAAGATTATTATGATTTTCTGATTTAGAAGAGCCATTTTAAATGCTTTGCGCTCTTTGGGTCTTCTTAATTTTTCTTTGCGTGAAAAAAATATACGTAACGCAGGTCAATCTCAAAAAGTTTTTTTCTCGCAAAGTTTCAAAAAAATTTCACATAAAGAACGCTAAGATTAACGCAAAGGGCACAAAGTTAAGCGTCTCTGCATGTGTTTTGTGATTGAGAATTTTAATGGATTTGTTGAATCAGATTTACCAATTTAGAAGAGCAATTACAATGTTTCCATCTGCTAAGCGCAACAAGGATGGTAAGTAAATTTTTTAGCCTCGGGAAATAAGGGGAGGGAAAAAATTGTGCGTAGCACCGGAACAAAGTGAAGTACTGCACAGCCTGGCCGTTGCCCAAATGCTATAAACCTAACTGTTTCAAATTCTTTACACACCAAAGCAAAATAATTTCTTAATATTACCAATAGAACATTTGTTCTCTGATCTTTAACTAAAAACGGATATATATGCGAAAATTTTACACCCCTTTTTTATTGCTTTTGTGTATGGCTTTTTATAGCGTAGCGCAAGATTACAGCAATTACAGCTCTTTAGGAAACAGGGCACAACAATTGGTAAAAATTTACCCTTCTTTAGTTAAACTAAGCTCTTTAGCCAAAACAGATGGCGGTAAAGATATTTGGATGCTGACCATTGGTACTGGAAATACGGCCCAGAAACCCGCCATTGCCGTAGTGGGTGGTGTAGAAGGTGCTCATTTATTAGGCGTGGAGTTAGCAATAGGTTTTGCAGAAGAATTGCTTGCTAAAAGCAGTACAGATAGCATTAAAAACTTGTTGAACAAACAAACATTTTATGTTTTTCCAAACCTATCGCCAGATGCTACCGAGCAATATTTTGCCAAATTAAAATATGCTAGAAGTGGTAATGCCAAACTTACTGATGATGACCGTGATGGCAAAACCAATGAAGATGGCTTTGACGATTTAAACGCGGATGGTAAAATTACGATGATGCGTGTGGAAGATGCTACTGGAGATTGGATTGCTTCTTCTGACGACCCAAGAGTTTTAGTAAAAGCAGATTTAGCTAAAGGTCAGAAAGGGAAATATTTATTATTTACCGAAGGAATGGATAACGATAAAGACGGTAAATTTAATGAGGACGGCGAAGGAGGCGTGGCTTTTAATAAAAACATGAGCTACAACTATCCAAATTTTGAACCCGGTTCTGGAGAGCATATGGTTTCTGAAAAGGAAAACCGAGCTTTATTAGACTTTTTATTTGAAGCTTATAACGTTTATGCTGTTGTTTCTTTTGGTCCGTATAATAATTTAGCAAACCCTGTAAGCTTTAATAAGGCTGGGGTGAGCAAGCGTATCATTTCATCGTGGTATCAGGAAGATGTGAACACCAACGAAATAATTTCTAAAACTTATAACAAGATTGTTAAAGGAAAAAATGCCCCTAAAACTACGGGTACGCCAGGTAATTTTGCCGAGTGGGCATATTTTCATTATGGCAGATTAAGCCTAAGCACACCGGGATGGTGGGTGCCACAAACCAAACCAGATACTGCTAAAAAGCAAAAGGCTTTTACAGAAAACAACGACGAGGCCAATTACTTACGCTGGGCGGAGCAGCAAAATATAGAGAACAGTTTTACCAATTGGACTACAATAAAGCACCCCGATTTCTCAAATCAGGAGGTTGAGGTGGGTGGAATAAATCCTTTTGTAATGATTAATCCGCCTTATAAAATGGTTCCAGCTTTAGTAAAAGAGCATGCTCAGTTTATTGCAACTTTGGCTACCATGGCGCCAGAAATTGATTTGCTAAACTTAAAAACAGAGAAATTAGATGGAGGTTTAACTCGTATTACGGTAGATGTGGTAAATAAAGGCGCAATTCCTACACAAACCAAAGTGGGCGAAAAATCTAACTGGCTAAAAAATATTCAAGTGAATTTGGTAAGCAACGGACAAATTTTGTCGGGCAAAGCAAACCAAACTATTGACGCTATTGGTGGCTACGGCAGTAAAACCCTTACTTGGTTAATTAAAGCTAACGGCAAGGTTACCATTACGGTACAAAGCCCACAAAACGGTACTAAAAGTTTGGATATCAACCTTTAATTTTTAAGACATGAAAATCAACATTAAAAATATATTATTAGGCAGCATCATGTGTGCTGGTTCTGTTGCTTTTGCACAAGAGCCTGGCCAAATGTTTAGAGCAGCAGGCTCGCCAGAGAACCCAAAGGTGGCCGTTAGTTGGAATAAATATTACGATTATGAAGGCCATGTAGAAATTGCTAAAAAATTAGCTAAAGCCTACCCAGATTTAGTAAAACTAAATGTGATTGGTAAAACTGCCCAAGGTCGAGATTTAATTTTATTAGCCATTACAGATTACAAAGTTGGCGGTAATCCAGACAGAAAACCGGCGATGTATATTGATGGAAATATACATTCTAACGAAATTCAAGGATCTGAATTTGCTTCTTATACGGCTTGGTATTTAGCCGAGTCTTTTGGTAAGATAAATTACATTAACGAGTTATTGAAGGATAAAATATTTTACATCGTTCCGTCAATTAACCCCGATGGTAGAGATAACTTTTTACATCAACCTAATAACGCAAACTCGCCTCGTAGCGGCATGATGCCAATTGATAACGACCGTGATGGAAAGACAAACGAAGATGGTTTTGACGATTTAGATGGTAATGGTAGCATTACTTTTATGCGAAGAAAAAACCCAAATGGCAGGTATAAACTAGACAGTACAGATCCTCGTAGAATGTTACAAGTAGGTCCAAATGAGCAAGGCGAATACGAGATGTTAGGTTACGAAGGTATAGATAACGATGGCGATGGATTAGTGAACGAAGATGGAGAAGGTTTTTACGACCCTAACAGAGATTGGGCTTGGAACTGGCAACCCAATTATATACAAGGCGGAGCGTATAAATATCCTTTTTCTGTTCCAGAAAACAGAGCTGTTGCAGATTTTGTGATGAAACATCCTAATATTGCCGCAGCACAATCTTACCATAACAATGGCGGGATGATTTTACGTGGTCCTGGTGCTGCCGAAGATGCAGACACTTACAACAGAGCAGATGTTAGAGTTTACGATGCTTTAGGTAGAAAAGGAGAAGAGTTAATTCCCGGATATAAATATTTGGTGGTTTACAAAGATTTATACTCTGTTTTTGGTGGTGAGCTAGATTGGTTTTATGGTGGCAGAGGAATTTTTACTTTCTCTAACGAGTTATGGAATAGTTTCCAAATGTTTAACAAATCAGATACCGACCCTCAAACTACTTCTTACAATTTTGATAAATACTTATTGTTTAAAGATGCTTTTGTAGATTGGAAACCTTTTAAACACCCTCAATATGGAGATATAGAAATTGGTGGTTTCAAGAAAAATTATGGTAGAGTGCACCCAGGTTTTCTGCTGGAGTCGGATGCGCACCGTAACATGGCATTTACATTTTACCATGCTTTCCACACACCTAAATTAGAGATTAATGATTTGGTGGTAAAAGATTTAGGTGGCGGTTTAAAGCAAGTAACGGTAACTATTGCTAATATTAGAATGATGCCTACTCACGCTTCGCAAGACATTAAGTATAAAATTGAGGTTCCAGATTATATCACTTTATCAGGTGCTAAAGTTTTAGCTGGGATGATAGTGCAAGACGCAGACTTAAATATCACTACAGAACAGAAGAACAACCCAGCAACCATAGAATTAACAAATATTCCAGGCTTAGATACTGTAACCGTAAGATGGATAGTGAGCGGAGCAGGTAAGTTAACGGTTAAAGTAGATAGTAAAAAAGGTGGCTTGGTAGAGCGTAGTTTTTAAAGTATAGATTTCACAGATACACGCATAAAAATAGAATTTCATTTTTTTTAAACATTTTTGTATTGTTGGCTAAAAAGAGTTGCCACGAATACACGAATGAAAAAGGATAAAAATTTATCATTTAGTATTGTTAATCAATATTGATATTAAAAATTTACCACTTAGATTAGTGAACATTCGTGTATTAGTGGCAAGAAACTTACCATGATATATTTATAATCCGTGGCTAGAAAAAAGAGTTGCCACGAATACACGAATGAAAAAGGATAAAAATTTATCATTTAATATTGTTAATCAATATTGATATTACAAATTTACCACTTAGATTAGTGAACATTCGTGTATTAGTGGCAAAAAACTTACTATGATATATTTATAATCCGTGGCTAGAAAAAAGAGTTGCCACGAATTCACGAATGAAAAAGGATAAAAACTTATCATTTAATATTGTTAATCAATATTGATATTAAAAATTTACCAATTAGATTAGTGAACATTCGTGTATTAGTGGCAAAAAACTTACCATGATATATTTATAATCCGTGGCTAGAAAAAAAATTACAAAGAATACACGAATGAAAAAGGATAAAAATTTATCATTTAGTATTGTTAATCAATATTGATATTACAAATTTACAACTTAGATTAGTGAACATTCGTGTATTAGTGGCAAAAAACTTACTATGATATATTTATAATCCGTGGCTAGAAAAAAGAGATGCCACGAATACACGAATGAAAAAAGATAAAAATTTATCATTTAATATTGTTAATCAATATTGATATTAAAAATTTACCACTTAGATTAGTGAACATTCGTGTATTAGGGGCAAAAAACTTACCATGATATATTTATAATCCGTGGCTAAAAAAAAAATTGCAAAGAATACACGAATAAAAATATATGAAAATCATTTTAATCAATCTTTAATAAACTGATCAATGGATGATTTAATACATAAAGATTTAAGTTATCAAATTATTGGCTTGTGTATGGAAGTCCATAATAATTTAGGTGCTGGTTTTAGTGAAATCGTTTACAAAGATGCTTTAGAATGGGAATTAAAAAAAGCAGGGATTCCATTTGAAAGAGAAAAAGAATATAGAGTTAATTATAAAGGTTTTGATTTACCACATCAATTTTATGCAGATTTTGTGGTTTTTAGTCAAATTATAATAGAAGTAAAAGGAGTAGCAGAGATTTCAGATAAATTTATAGCTCAATGTTTAAACTATTTAAAAGTCTCTAATAATCAGCTTGCATTGCTTATAAACTTTGGAGAATCAAGATTGAACTATAAAAGAGTATTATTGTAATTAATAAAAGCGGTATTCGCGTATTCGCGACAAAAAAAATTATTCTAATTCAATTGCACAGCCTATTTTTATCTGTGCATTCGTGGCAAAAAACTACTAAACCATATTCATTTAGATACATTAAATTAACTATATCAAATTTACATTAGTGCATTCGTGGCAAAAAACCACTAAATCATGTTCATTTAAATACATTAAATTAACTATATCAAATTTACATTAGTGCATTCGTGGCAAAAAACCACTAAATCATGTTCATTTAAATACATTAAATTAACTATATCAAATTTACATCTGGGCATCAGTGGCATAAAAAATAAAAAACATGAAATACTTAAAATTAGCGGTTCTCCTATTCTTAGGAACAACAACATTCGCTCAAACAACCATCATCAAACAAGATGTGGATATCAAGAGCATGATTAACGACGTATCTGCAAAGAATGTAGAAAACACCGTAAGAAAATTGGTGAGTTTTGGCACTCGCCATACCATGAGCGATACCTTAAGTACAACCTCAGGTATTGGTGCAGCAAGAAACTGGATTAAAGCCGAGTTTGAGAAATATAGCAAAGCCAGCGGAGGAAGTTTAAAAGTCGAGTTTGATACTTTTATTCAACCTGCAGATGGTAGAAGAGTAATTAAAGATGCTGTCCTTAAAAACGTATTGGCCATTTTACCTGGCATCGATCCTACCGATAACCGAGTATTTATCGTTTCTGGTCATTACGATTCTAGAGCATCTCAAGCAAATGATGCCACTTCAAAAGCTCCTGGAGCAGTAGATGACGCATCTGGAACTGCCGTTACCATGGAGTTGGCTAGAGTAATGAGCACTCAAAAATATAACGCAACCATCATTTTTGTGGCTGCCGTAGGCGAAGAGCAAGGCTTATATGGCGCTGCTCATTTAGCTAAAAGAGCCAAACAAGAAGGCTGGAATGTAGTAGCGATGATAACTAATGACATTGTAGGAAATACGTATGGTGGCGAAACCGATTTAAAAGACAACACATCTGTAAGGGTTTTTAGCGAAGGCGTACCCGTTAATGAAACCAAACAAGAAGGCAGCTTAAGAATATCTATTGGCAGCGAAAATGATAGTCCAGCTAGAGAATTTGCCCGCTATGTAAAAGAAGTTTCAGAACGTTATGTGTCGCAATTGAATGTAAAGTTAATTTACCGTCGCGACCGTTATTTACGTGGGGGCGATCATACCGCTTTTTCTCAAGAAGGTTTTGCTGCTGTAAGGTTTACAGAAATGAATGAAAATTTTGACAGACAACACCAAGACGTAAGGGTAGAAAACGGAGTTGATTATGGCGATATGCCCGATTTTGCAGATTATAATTACATACAAAAAGTTTGCAGAATGAACTTAGCTGTACTAGCTAACATCGCAAAAGCACCAGCCGAACCGCTTAATGTAGGTATTGTAACTTCAGACTTGACAAACAATACCACCTTAAAGTGGGAAGCTCCAAAAAGTAAAAAGCCCGCAGGTTATTACATTTTAATGCGTGAAACCACTTCGCCTTTTTGGGAAAAGAAAATTTACGTAACCGACATCAAGGTTACGCTTCCATATTCTAAAGACAATTACTTTTTTGCCGTTCAATCTGTAGATGATGCCGGCCACGAAAGTTCTATCATTTTTCCTAAACCCACAAGGTAGTTTATCATCTTTTTTAGGGCGTTTTAACACACTTTTCGCTGTATCTTTATGCTCCCTACAAGAGGGAGCATAAAGCCTGCCGCTTCCCCGAAGGTCCTAAGGATTCCTTTGGAGAGTCCTTAGGACAATCATTAACGCAATTTTAGGGTATTTAACGCTGTAAATTTGTGATTGATAAAAAATAAATATCTCCCGCAGATGTAAAAGATTTTCACAGATCAAAATAGAACAATTAGTCCGCGTAAATCTTCAAAAATCCGAATTAAATAATTATTAACCACCCAATTCCTTGACTTTTGCGTTTTCCGCTGGTAAAAATCACCAATCCAGATTATCTTTTTTTTATCTGTGCATTCGTGGCAAAAAAAACTGCGACTATCGAGTTTTAAATTATTACACACCCGGCTTTTTGACTTCAGCAGTTAAAAATTACCAATCCAGATTATCTTTTTTCATCTGTGCATTCGTGGCAAAAAAAAACTGCTATCGTCGAGTTTTAAATTATTACAAACCCACCCATTTCTGTGACCTCTGTGTCCAAAGTCAATAAGTTAATGAGATTTTTATCTGCTTCGCGTTATTTTGATCCGCCAGCTGGCGGAGAGAAACGTAGTTCATCGTAGATAATCCCTTTAAATTAAATATAGAAAAGTAATAAACATTATCCAAAAGACTCTACAAAGGAGTCCTTTGGACCTTCGGAGAAAAGGCAATCTACAAGTGTGATGTTTCCTATCGTCAACATGACGAAACGCCTTATATAATGACATTGCCTCCACGACCTCTGCAGTTAAAAATCACCAATCCAGATTATCTTTTTTTTATCTGTACATTCGTGGCAAAAAAAACTGCGACAATCGAGTTTTATATTATTACACACGCAGTTCTGTGACCTCTGCTGTTAAAATTCCCCAATCAAGATTATCTTTTTTTTATCTGTGCATTCGTGGCAAAAAAAAACTGCTATCATCGAGTTTAAAATTCATTACCCACCCAGCTTTGTGACCTCTGCAGTTAAAAATTCTCAACCCAGATTATTTTTTTCATCTGTGCATTCGTTGCAAAAAAAAACTGTGACAATCGAGTTTTAAATTATTACACACCCAGCTTTTTGACCTCAGCGGTTAAAAATTACCAATCCAGATTATCTTTTTTTTATCTGTTCATTCGTGGTAAAAAAAAACTGCGACTTCCGTGGCAAAAAAACCCAAAATTTTCCCTTCATAAAAAATCTTTGTGTAAAAGGGATTTACATAAATTTGTGCCAAATTAAATAAATACATCATTGAGATACTTTTTTCATATCGGCTACCATGGCCAAGCCTATCATGGCTGGCAAAAGAACGATACCATAGAAAGTGTCCAGATAGTTATTGAAAATAAACTAGCGCAAGTACTCAAGAAAAAAGTTTTTATAATTGGCTGCGGCCGAACAGATGCACAAGTAAATGCCAGTCAGTATTACTTTCACTCAGATTTTGAAGAACCACTCGCACCCGACTTCCTTTTTAAATTCAACAAAGCTTTACCAGCTGATATTTCTGTCTTTGATATCCTGTTAGTGGATAGCTCAGCTCATGCTCGTTTTGACGCCATTCAAAGACAGTACGATTATTTTATCCATAACTACAAAGACCCTTTCTTAAGCCAGCATAGCGCTATGTATTTAGGTTTAGCGTTAGATACCACTTTGCTAAAGCAAGCTACCAATCTTTTAAAAAATTATTCGGATTATAAATGCTTTTGCACCTCTCCAGATAAAAAGGACAATACCTTATGTATCATCAGTGATGCTAAATGGTATATCACTCCAGACCAAAGCAGATATCGGTTTCAAATTAGCGCCAATCGGTTTTTAACCAAAATGATTAGAATTATTGTTGGGCAGTTAATGAGAGTAGGGACAAAAAAGTTAAGCGTATCAGAATTCGAAAGCTATTTAATCAATCAGCAAACACCAGCAATTTTATATCCCGCACATCCTCAAGGCCTCTATCTTTCTAAAATCACGTATCCCTACCTCAATCAAAACCCTAAAACCAGCTTTTTAGATTTAAATTTTGAAGATGAAAAGTGGGAATTGGTATAAATAAGTAGATTTTGAACTCATTTATTGCCAATCTCTATTAAATTTTAGGGTTGAGCAAATCTTAAGACTTCATAAATATTATAATATTTTTAATTAGTGTATTAAATACACTATGTAAATTTAAAGAATTAATAAAAAAGCCTATTTAATATCAATTTATTAGTAAAAGTTTAAATTTATTATAACTTTAATATACAAACCGTACTTTTGTTATGTAATTAATTAAATGTTAATTCTTAAAATTTAAAAAAATGAAAAAGCTTATTATATCATCCTTCTTTTTATTCTTTGCAGTAAACACTATTGTGTTTGCTAGTCCGGTACGTACAGCCGATGACGAAGTTGCAACAGCAAAAATTGCCGATAATGTTCTTCAACATTTTGGCTATAACTTCTTTAGAGCTTCAGATGTATCATGGTCCGTAAATAAAGACTTTCAAAAAGCAACTTTTAAATTAAATGGTAAAACTAGTTATGCTATTTACAATTTAAATGGAAACTTCTTAGTGGCTACACAAAAATTTGCCAAAGAAGATTTATCGGAAAAAGTAAAAACATCTTTAGAAAAAGATTATGCAGGTTACAATTTAGTGCAAGCTTTAAAAGTAATTTCTAGAGCAACAGATTATCAGTTTAACGACGATACAGATTCTATTTGGTTAGATTTAGCTTCAAAAAATGATAATTTAGTAGCTGTTGTTAACCCAGAAAATATGATTTCTGTAGTTAAAACTATCAAAAACTAAAATTTAATCTGAACATAAACCTTAAAATCAATTCTAAAAGCATGATGTATATCGTGTTTTTAGAATTTTGTAATTTTGATTGGGAAATACAAAAAAGGGCATAAAAAAACCCTTTAACGTAGAAAATCCCGATCTTTTTGAATCGGGATTTTCCTTTATACTGGTTAGTTTAAGCTGGTCGCTTAGTAGTTCGGCCTCTGTAGAGGGCGTAAACTAGACCTAAAGATAAAATTATAGATCCAAATAAAGAAATATATTCACCAAAAAAATAAGATTTTGGTTCAAATTTCCATTCTATCTTATGATTTCCTCCTGGTAAAACTGCGGCTCTTAGCAAATAATCTGCTCTAAAATAGGGTTTCACTACTCCATCTATATACATATTCCACCCTTTTGGATACCAAATTTCTGAAAATACAGCGACCACATTTTTGTCTGATGTATATTCATACTTCATTAAATCTGGATGATAGCTGGTTAATCTGATACCACCATTTGCGGCTACACCTACTTTTTCATTTTCTATCAAATTCTTAAATTCATCATGTACAATGGCTTCCTTTTTTGGGTCAAAAGAACTGATGGCCTGCATTTCCTGGTCGTTATTAGCAGCATATTGTATTCCACTTACAAACCAAGCGTTACCACAGGAAGTTTCATTTACCTTCATAGAAGGTTCTCCACCCTGCTCTTTAGACGAAGTGATGAAATATTTAGTGTTTAACATGTCTAGCACATCCTGATTAATGCTTCCAGATAATTGTTTATCTACTACTTCTTGGAAACGTTTTAATTTTGCTGCATGGTAACCGCCAATGGTTTTATGGAAAGCACTCGCATCTGCACTTTGGAACGTAGGAATACTTAAATCTAAAACCCGGTAATGTGGGTCTGGATCTCTTAAAATAAATTCATCTACCGTTCTTTTCTGAGCTTGTTGGTTCATGGTGGCTTGTGAAACAAATTTCTCGTCATTTAAATAACGTTTGTCTAAAGTCCATAAGTCGACTAAAATAACCGCTCCTATTAGTATTAAGCCTATTGGCTGCGTAACTTTTTTATTGATTAAAGCCCAAAGAATAGCTATACCTAAAACAATGTAAATGATAGATCTTATGGCATCTGCTCTAAATAAAGAAATTCTATCGTCAACTAATGCTTGTGCAATACTTGCAGAAAAACTAGTGTCGCCACCCGCAATTTGATTTAACTGACTAATAAAATCGCTATGATTTTCTCCTTTAAAAGAGAACAATAAAGTAGGTAATGCCAATAAAGCTACTAAAACACCCAATACAATATATGCGCTCAGTTTTAAGTGCTTTAAAACTTGTTTTTGGTCTACAGTAGGTTTTGTAACTTCGTTAACCGCTAAACAAGCTAAAATAGGTACACATAAACTGGCTATTACCAAGTTAAATTCTACCGATCTAAATTTATTGTACAATGGGAAATAATTAAAGAAAAAGTCAGAAAGCAGGCTAAAGTTTTTACCAAATGCTAATAATATGCTGATTACAGTAGCACTTAATAACCACCATTTCATTTTCCCTTTTACAGTAAACAAACCAAATATAAATAGGAATAAAACAAAAGCGCCAAAATACCACGGACCAGAAGTAAATGGTTTTGGACCCCAATATACAGGCATTTGTTTAGCAAAGCCTGTTGCTTGTTGTGCATCTGCTCCTTTCGCCATCACGGCTTTGGCAACTGCCGATTTTTCGTCTAATATAGGTTCAGACGCTCCGCCATAAGCATTTGGAATTAACAAAGTCATGGTTTCTCCCACACCTTGGCTCCACTGGAAAGCGTAATCTTTTTCTAACCCATTACTTGGTTGTTGTGCATCTGTAGTGATGTTAGATTTACCTCTAGTAGATAGCTGGCCATACTCGTATGTTGTCCATAAAGTACCCGCATTTACTGCAACACCAATAACAACTGCAAACGTTAAGTATGCCATTGCTTTGCCAAAAGCTGGCAAGGTCTTATTTTTAAATGCATGGTAACATTCTATACCTATTAATATTAATAATGCAATAAACAGGTAATAGGTCATTTGGATGTGGTTAGAGCGAATCTCCATGGCGATAAAAAACGCGGTGAGTGCGGCTCCAAGAACATATTTACCACGTAACGTAAGTATGATACCTCCTAAAATAGCCGGAAAAAAAGCAATCGCCATGGCTTGGTTGCTATGCCCTGCCTCTAAGAAAATAAGATTATAGGAAGAAAAACCAAAGGCAATAGCACCTGCTGCGGCTAACCACGGATTTAAACCTAACACGATTAATAAAAAGTAGGTTCCAAATAAATAAAGTAATACAGTATCTACAGGATTTGGGAAAGTAACCTTTAAAAAAGTAATAACATGGGTAGTAATATTACTAGGGTACTTTAACCAAATTTGATAGGTAGGCATACCACCAAACATACTATTTGTCCATAGTGGGCCTTTGCCATCAATTTCTTTGTATTTCATAATCTCACTTTGCGTTGCGGCAGCCCTTTGCACATCACCTTGCATTAATACTTTTCCTTGAAATGCAGGAGTAAAGTAAACAAAGCATAACACTACAAAAAAAGCAGCAATTGCTAAATGAATACCATTCTTTTTAAACCAGTTGTTCATTGTTATTTTAACTATTAAGCATCAAAAATAGAAATATAGTTAGAAGCTATTTAAAATTTATACAATAATTTTTAATAAAGTTTAATGTGAGCTTATTTCTTATCCATTTATTGTAGATACTTGGCAGCGTTAACGATAGCAGCGACATCCTTTTTTTGCCCTTACCATGATGCAAGTAGCAAAAAAAGATACAGCGAAGAGCGTGTTATTCCGATAGCTATCGGAACGCCCTAAAAATAAGTGCTAGTAATTTATTAAAACACGTTGTCTTAAAGTGAATTATAAAAATTAACTCCAAAATAAAAACCTAATTATTTCATTTTTTAAAATTCTATATATAAATTAGTAATTTTTTATTCGTTGTCCGCCTAAATTCTACAAATTTTTTTCCTAAATCATGATAAGAGTTGCAACAGATAAACCCTGCAAGCTAGTGTATTCGCTGGCCAAGCATGATTATTTGGGTTATTTAATAGAGCCACATATTGTTCAGTTAAACCCAGATGGGGATTATTCTCTAACCTATCAACGCTTATTTTCTAGCACTGCCAATGAATTTACCCCTTGGCTAGATGCTACTGATAAAAAATTAATCAAACTTTTAGAAGAGGTAGAGCAAGATTATATTATTAAGAAGTATTTTAAAAAGAATATTAGATCTACAGAGTTTTTTGCAAAACATTGGGACGAAAAAGCTTACGAGCAGATTAAACCTAAAATAGAAAAGAAGTTATCTGAAGCTTTAAATTTGATTAGAGATAAATCTCTTTATTTGATGAGTAAAGAAGGTTGGCCAGTAGAAAAAAAGATATGCTTTGCAGAAGAACCCGCAACCGTACTTTTTCACTTTAGAAGAAACGAGCTAGAGACAAGGTATTTCCCTACCATCAAATACCTTAATAACAGAATAGACTTTATGTTTAAAGAGGCACAGGTAATTATTAATTACCCTGCTTATTTGCTGCTAGAGGATGTTTTATACAATTTTGAGCAAGATTTAGAGGGTAAAAAACTACAGCCCTTTTTAAGTAAAAGGTTTATCTCTATTCCAAAAACATCGGAAAAAACTTATTTCGAGAAGTTTGTTACTCCGCTAATAGAGAAGTACCATGTTTATGCCGAAGGTTTTACCATTAACACCGAAAAATATGAGGCTAGCCCCATTTTAAAAGTTGTTTATGTGAGTGGCGGCGTATCAGAAATTCAGCTTTTTTTTAAATATGCCGATTATACTTTTGCCGCTGGTGGCGAATTGGCGGTTACCGTAAGAATGGAAAAAGAGGGAGATGATTACACCTTCCATAGAATTAAACGCTCTTTAAATTGGGAAAAGAAAAAGTTAGAAGAACTTTTAGCCATGGGTTTGAAAGCCAATAGTGATCTTTTTGCTCATTTATCGGTCGCACAAAGTGATGATGAAACAGATTTATCTCTTTCTGTTTTTGATTTTATTAGCGAACATCATGATGATTTGTTAGAAAAAGGCTTCAGTTTTGAACAAGATATTAGCGCTAAGAAATATATTATTGGAAGTAGTAAAATAGATTTAGACATTACAGAAAAAAACGATTGGTTTGATATTGAAGCCATAGTACAGTTTGGCAATTATAAAATTCCGTTTATCCAGTTAAAAAACCATATCCTCAATAAAAAAAGAGAGTTTATGTTACCCAATGGCGAGATTGCCATTATTCCAGAAAAATGGTTTTCGCAGTATGGCAACTTACTAAGTTTTAGCGAGGGCGTAGATCAGCTGAAGCTTAAAAAATTACATGTAGGCTTAGTTTATGATTTTGCCAATAGCGAGCTTGCTACCGTAACCATGGATAGGAAATTACAGCGACTATCAGATTTTTCTAATATAGAAGAAGTGCCCGCACCTATTCAATTTAAAGGTGTTTTAAGGCCATACCAAAAAGCGGGATACGATTGGTTTCATTTCCTACAAAAATACAGCTTTGGTGGCTGCTTGGCAGACGATATGGGTTTAGGTAAAACCATACAAACTTTAGCTCTATTGCAAAAATGTAAAGAAGAGCAATTGGCACAAAACATACATACCACTTCTTTAATTGTAATGCCTACTTCTTTAATTTATAATTGGATTAACGAGGCTAAAAAATTTACTCCCGGACTAAAAATTTATACCTACACTGGTACTTTTAGAGAAAAAGATATTGCACTTTTTGAGGATAAAGACATTGTAATTACAACTTATGGGATAACTAGAGTTGATGCCGATTTGTTGAGCCAAATGTATTTCAATTACATTATTTTAGACGAAAGTCAGAATATTAAAAACCCTTCTTCAAAATCTTTTAAGGCAGTAAAGCAGTTAAAATCTAAACATAAACTGATACTTTCTGGTACGCCGGTAGAAAACACGGTAAACGATTTATGGACACAAATGTCTTTTATTAATCCAGGGTTATTGGGTACACAGGCTTTTTTTCAAACCGATTTTGTGCAACCCATAGAGAAGAAAAAAGACGAGGAAAAAGCACAAAAGCTACAAGTTTTAATTAAGCCTTTTGTGATGCGCCGCACCAAAGAGCAGGTTGCTACGGAGCTGCCCCCAAAAACAGAAAATTTGGTTTATTGCGAGATGACCGAGCAGCAAGCAGACATTTATGAAAAAGTAAAATCTGAATATCGCAACGAGTTGTTAAAAGGCCTAGAAACTGGAGAATTTAAGCAATCGCCCATTCAAATGCTTCAAGGTTTAACCAAACTTAGGCAAATTGCGAACCATCCTTACATGGTAGACGATACTTACGAGGGCGATTCGGGTAAATTTGAAGACGTTATTCACAAATTGGAAAGTGTGGTAGAAGCTGGACATAAAGTTTTGGTATTCTCGCAGTTTGTAAAGCAATTAGATTTATACCGCAAGTATTTTAACGCCCACGATATCAGGTATTCTTACCTAGACGGCTCCACTACAAACCGTGGTAAAGTGGTAGAAGAATTTAAATCTGCCACGGATATTCAAATATTTTTAATATCTATAAAAGCTGGTGGGGTAGGTTTAAACCTAACCGAAGCCGATTATGTTTTTATTTTAGACCCTTGGTGGAACCCCGCAGTAGAGCAACAGGCAATAGATAGAACACACCGCATTGGACAAACAAAAAATGTATTTATTTATAAATTCATAACCAAAGACACGGTAGAGGAGAAAATTTTAGCGCTGCAAAATAAAAAAATGCGGGTAGCTAAAAGTTTAATCACTACTGAAGAGAGTTTTATTAAATCTTTATCTGAGGGAGATATTAGAGAGATTTTGTCTTAATCTATTTATGGTTTACACTTTTTTATTAGCTTTGGTTTGGCTTTTTTAAAACCATCATTCAATGAACAAAAATCTTACTTTAATACTCGCGGGTGCAACTTTAATTACAGCATGTTCTCCTAAACCTTTTGAAGAAGCAAAAAGAATACAAGATGTAAAAGTGCAGGCGGTTATCCAAAAAATGGATACCAATAACGCTCCAGAACTTAAAGATTCTTTGGGTAATTTGTTAAGAACAAGCTTTATTCCGGCAGTAAATTTTAGCAGTAGAAAGCCAAATTTTGTAATTATTCACCATACTGCACAAGATTCTTTAGCGCAAACCATCAGAACTTTTACGCTTGAGCGGACACAAGTGAGCGCTCATTACGTGGTAGGCCGAGATGGGCAAGTGGTCCAAATGTTAAACGACGAGTTAAGAGCTTGGCATGCTGGAGCTAGTAAATGGGGAAACGTTACCGATATGAATTCTTGCTCTATAGGTATTGAGCTAGACAATAACGGGACCGAACCTTTTACAAACAATCAAATAAATAGTCTCTTGGTTTTGTTAACCAAGCTTAAAACCACTTATGGTATTCCTGCGGCAAACTTTATTGGCCATGCAGATATTGCCCCAAAACGTAAACCAGACCCTAGCATTTTGTTCCCTTGGCAAAAACTGGCCGAAAAAGGTTTTGGTTTATGGTACGATATTCCTAACCTGCTGCCACCTGCAAATTTTGATGTAGAAAGCGCCTTAAAAAGAATAGGTTATGATACGGTTGATATGAACTCCGTAATAATTGCATTTAAAAGGCATTTTGTAAAACTAGATTTAAACCCAATTATGAGCGAGTGGGATAAATGTGTTTTATATAATCTGTATAAAAAGTATTAGAATTTCTTCTGATTCTTAAATCTGATTCAAAATAATACAGGCGTTACCCCGCTAAAAAAAGGCGGGGTCGGGCTTTCCGTTTCAATCTTTTTGCTTGTTCCTCACAAAAAGGATTTCCACTGTAATCCCTAACGCAGATTTTAAACGCAGTTCCTTTAACGAGAGACCGTGTTTGGACATAATCCTCTAGCTAAAGACGCTGCTTAGACATAAAATTAAAATTATAAACGCAGGGTTCTTTAACGAGAGTCCCCGCTTAGACATACTCCTCTAACGAGACACGATGCTTAGACATAAAATTAAAATTATAAACGCAGGGTCCTAAAACGAGAGACCCTGCTTTGACATAAAATTAAAATTATTAACGCAGGGTCCTCTAACGAGAGACCCCGCTTAGACACATTTCTCTAACGAGAGACCCTGCTTGGGCATAAGGGTCCTCTAACGAGAGAATCCGCTTGGACGTATGACGTAACCATTAACTTAGTAGCGTTGCAAACACCCTTTTAGTACATAGGACATAAAATCCTAATAAACAACCTCTCTCTTACTTTGTAAAATTTCTTGATAAACACCATCCCAAAGTTTAATTCGGCTTTCTAAAGATGAGATTACAGCTTCCTCGGCTTGTTCCCAATAGTTCTGATTATCGCCGCATAAATTAGCTGTCATTGCTAGCGCTAAGTGACTATGATGGTCGCCATCTACTTCTATGTGTCTTTCTAAATAGTATTTAAAAATTGAAACGCTATCGGGGAATTTTTTAGAAATATCGTTTACCAAAGAGATAAACATATTGGGGATTAAATCTTCTCGGCCAAAAGTGAAAACGGCAGATTGTAGGTAATCTTTGTTAGTGGCAATTAAATTAAAAGTATTATTTACAAAATCTTGCGCTTCTGCTGGTGTTTTTGCATTCTCAAAAGCAGTTTGTAGGTTTTTGTTTGTTTTAAGATGATTTACGAAAGTTTCAATTTCGGTTAAGTCTACTCCGCATTGTTGCATCGCATCTAAATAAATCTCGAAATGGCTTTTTCTTATGCCATTCATATCTACATCGCTTTCTTCGCCTACCACAATTTCGTTAATCAAAAAGCGGGTATCTGCATTACCTACTGGGAACCAAGGCGTTGTTGTACAAGTTAAATTGCTTTGTAAAGATTTTAACAGCGACATGAAATCCCAAACGGCATATACATGGTAACGCATAAAAACTTTTAAATCTTCTACCGTCTCTAGGCTATTGTAGACTTTATGGTTTATAATTTGCTGTCTTAACGGCTCTATTTTTTCTTGTAATTTTTGTATTTGTGCTTTCATGTTCTTAATAATCAAAGAATGAAACTCTTTTTTGCTGATTTGGTTTTAAAACTTTTGATGAAATTTAAAATTTGACTTTATTGTCGCACAATAATTGCTCGTGTAATATTTAATATAATTCTGTGCTTAATTATTAAGTTATAAAAAACTTAAACAGAAATTTAAAGTTTGATAGTTATGAAAAAAGGTAAGGTTTTAATTACCGGCGCAAGTGGTACCGTAGGAAAAAGTTTAACTCAGCTTTTGCTAACTGTGGGTTACGAGGTGGTTTGTTTAAGTAGAACGTTAAGTGCAAACGATAAGATAGAAACCTATAAGTGGGATATTCCTAAAAAAGAAATAGACCCAAATTGTATTAATGGGGTGGATATTATTGTTCACTTGGCAGGTGCTGGAATTGCAGATGGCAGGTGGACCGACGAACGCAAACATGAAATTATTGAGAGTAGAACAGAATCGATAAGGTTAATTTACGACTTAATAAAAACCAGACCCAATCAGGTGAAAAGAGTGGTTTCTGCATCGGCGGCTGGATATTACAGCGATAGAGGCGACGATTTAATGAATGAAGAAGATTTACCCGCATCTGATTTTTTAGGGGAATGTTGTGTACTTTGGGAACAAGCGGTAGATGAAGGATTGGCCTTAGATTTAAGCGTTGTTAAGTTTAGAACGGGCGTAATATTAGATAAAAAAAGTGGTGCGCTACAAAAATTAGCCGCTCCAATTAAATTAGGTTTTGGCGCCCCGCTTGGCGATGGCAAACAATGGATGCCTTGGATACACTTGCAAGATGTAGTCAATATGTATTTTATGGGTATTGCAGATCTATCTTTGAACGGCGCTTATAACATGAGTGCTCCAAGCCCGGTAACCAATAAAGAATTAACAAAAGCTGTGGCTAAGCAATTTAAGAAACCATTATGGTTACCCAATGTGCCTGCTTTTGCACTTAATTTAGCCTTCGGCGAAATGGGTGCCGTTGTTTTAGGAAGCACTAAAATGAGTACAGAAAAAATTGAAAAGACCGGTTTTAAGTTTTTATTCCCTACTATTGAATTGGCTTTAAAAAATATTTATGCATAAAGAAGAGGTTGTAGTTTTTTGGTTTAGAAGAGATTTAAGATTAAATGACAATGCAGGTTTATACCATGCCCTTAAAAGTGGTTTAAAGGTTTTACCACTATTTATTTTCGATAAAGATATTTTAGATAAACTTGAGGATGAGGACGATGCCCGAGTTACTTTTATTTACCACGCTTTAGCGGATATTAAGACCGAGTTACAAAAGCATAATTCCTCTTTATTGGTGAAATATGGCAAACCAGAGCAAATTTGGGATGCTGTTTTATCTGATTATAATGTTAAAGCGGTTTACATCAATCATGATTACGAGCCTTATGCCAAAGAACGTGACGAAGCGCTAAATCAAAAATTTACTGCACAGGATGTTCCATTTTACACTTACAAAGATCAGTGCATTTTTGAAAAATCTGAAGTGGTAAAAGACGATGGCAGTCCTTATGTAGTTTTTACACCCTACAAACGTAAATGGCTGGCAAAATTGGATAGTTCTTATACCAAAGCCTATCCTTCTGAAGATTTTATGACCGAATTTTTTAGCTCCAATGCTTTAGAAATGCCTTCTTTTAAGGATATGGGTTTTGAAGAAAGTAGGTTGTCTATCCCAGATCAGACTTATAAAAATGTATTAAAAAATTACGGAGAGGCCAGAAATTTTCCTGCTCAAGACGCTACTTCTCGCATTAGCGTCCATTTACGTTATGGGACCATAAGCATCAGAGCATTAATTAAAGAAGCGCAAAAGCAAAACTCTGAAGTTTGGCTTAGCGAACTCATTTGGCGAGATTTCTACTTTACTATTTTATATCATTTTCCGCATTCGGCTACAAACTCTTTCAGAAAAGAATACGATTTAATTAAATGGCGCAATAACGAAAAAGAGTTTGACGCTTGGTGTAAAGGCGAAACGGGTTATCCCATTGTTGATGCCGGCATGCGAGAATTAAACGAATCTGGCTTTATGCACAACAGAGTGCGAATGATTGTAGCTAGCTTTTTAACCAAACATTTATTAATAGACTGGCGCTGGGGCGAACGTTATTTTGCCCGTAAACTCTTAGATTTTGAACTTTCTAGCAACGTAGGTGGTTGGCAATGGGCTGCGGGTTCTGGTGTGGATGCTGCGCCGTATTTCCGAATTTTTAACCCTTACGAGCAAGTTAAAAAATTTGACAAAGATTGTAAGTATATTAAAAAATGGGTGCCAGAATTTTCTGACCCTTTTAAATACCCAAAACCTATAGTTGATCATAAATTAGCTAGAGAGCGTTGTTTAGCCACATATAAAGAAGCGTTAACCAAGTAAAAATTTCAGAATTAGAGCGTTTTGAGTAAATACTTTTAATCTTTTCGGATATTACTGCTTTTTGTTTAGGTAAGAAATTGGATTGGGAATGTCCTATAAAAGGAAAAGGGTACTAAATATTTCGATAAGAAAAAACCCAGAGTTGAGAATAAATTTTACCATTTGAAGCAAAACGGCTAACTGTCCAAAAGCTACTTTTAACTTGTTAAGCATACTTCTCTCGCAAAATAAACACCAAGCTAAAGAAAGTACCAAACCAAAGTTTCCTAAATAAATGCCCTCGGTATAATAGGTTTGGAACTGATCATATCTGCTCACATCAATTACAGATATTGCGCAAATGGTTGCTATTACTGCATAAATTAAAGGGATAGAAAATCTCTTGACTACAGATTTATAGGATAACCATAACTGACTGATAGAAGGGAATTTCATTAGTTTTTATTTGATGTAAATTAGTGATTTACTTCTAATTCACCAACAACTTATAACCTCTACCGTGTACATTAATAATTTCTACTTTAGGGTCTTCCTTTAAATACTTACGTAATTTACTCAGAAAAACGTCCATACTTCTACCGTTAAAGTAATTATCATCATGCCAAATTTGTAATAATGCTTCTTCTCTCGTAAGCACATCATTCATTTTAAGGCAAAGCAAACGCAGTAACTCCGATTCTTTAGTACTTATTTTTTGTTGTTTTTCGTGATGCGTTATAACTTGAGTTTGATAATCGAAATGGTAGGTACCAATATCAAATTTAGTGGGTTTTTGTTCGCTTTCTTCTGTTTGATTAGACACCCTTTTTAACAAGGCATGGATACGTAAAAGCAGCTCTTCTATTCTAAAAGGTTTAGTAATATAATCATCACCACCTAAACTATAAGCCTCTGTTTTATCCTCAATCATCGTTTTTGCGGTGGCAAAAATGATTGGAATGGTCGGGTTTATTTTTCTAATGTCTTTACCCAAAGTAAAACCATCCTTTTTAGGCATCATCACATCTAAAATACAAATATCAAATTCGCCAGTAGAAAATGCTTTTAAGCCTTGGTCTCCGTCTACACATAATGTGACATCAAACTTTCCTTTTAAAGAAAGGTAATCTTCTAACAACATGCCCAGGTTAGGGTCGTCTTCTACTAGTAAAATTCTTTTATTCATGTTTTGTAAGTTTAATAAGTTAGAGGTCGGTAGTCCGAGGTCGGAGGTCAGCAGACTTTAAAACAGCGGACATTCATTTATGCTATCGGAAACTTAATCTCAAATTCAGCTCCTTTATCTTTCTCGCTTTTTACGGTTATCGTTCCATTCATTTTTTTAACCATATCGCTCACATAACTTAAACCTAAACCGAAACCTTTTACATCATGAAGGTTTCCTGTGGGAACACGGTAAAACTGGTCAAAGATTTTCTTTTGCTGGTCTTTGTTCATGCCAATTCCTTGGTCTTTAATTCTAACGATAATTTGCTTGCCTACTTGCGCTGTTTCTATAGATATTTCTGGATCGTTGTTGCTGTATTTGATGGCATTATCAACCAAATTGAAAATAACATTAGATAAGTGCAGTTCATCGGCAACAACATCAGCCAAGTTATCATTTAAATTTAACGTCACGTTGCCGTTTCGCTTTTGCAACTGTAAACTCATGCTATCCACTACAGTAGTAATAATTCCGTTTACGTCTTGCGGATCAAGCTCTAGCTTTAAATTATCTTTTTCTAATTTGGCAATATTTAAAACACGTTCTATATGGTTTCCTAAGCGTATATTTTCATCGTAAATAATTCCGGCCAATTTATTCACCCTCGCTTTATTGTCGTTTATTTCTGGGTCTTTTAAAGCTTCACTAGCAATCATGATGGTTGCAACCGGAGTTTTAAACTCGTGAGTCATGTTGTTAATGAAATCATTTTTCATTTCAGAAACCTTTTTCTGACGCAAAATAGAACTGATGGTATATATAAAACTTGCTGCCAAAACCAATAATAATCCTGCCGAAGAGAACAAAATAGTACCCATATTATTTAAAATGAGTTTACTTTTTTGAGGGAAGGTTACTGTTAAATAACCGGCATCCCGAAACATGTCTTTGCTAAATAAAACAGTTCTGTAAGTATCGGCTAAAACTTTAAAATTATCTTTTTGAGATGCGTTTGTAAATATAACCGAGTCTTCCTGTGCCGAACTTATTTTATAATTGTAATTTAAATTTATCCCATTATTTGCTAATTCTAATGCCAATAAGGAATCTATCGTTTGCGGCTGCACACGTTTCTTTAACGGAATATTTACCTGTTGCATTTCTGAGGCTATAGACTCAAAAACCATATTTTTATTTCCGTTTTTTTCTACCGAGTCTAAATATCGATTTACTTTTATGGCCTCTCTTTGGTTTTGAGCTTTTGTAGAAGCTAATAAAAGTTCTTTTTCTGATATCCCAGTTAAGTAATTAGGTTTAGCAATCGTTTTTAAAACCGTTCCCAATACAGGGTCTTGCACCATGTATTTCCTTACCGAATCTACCACAGACGCCCCACGCTTTACAATTCTAATATTGTTGGTTATCGCTGGTGTTTCTAATAAAGATTGTCTTTGTATTAAACTTACATTTCCGTATTGGTCAGTAATCTCATCAACATCTATCTTTAGATTTACGCTAAAAGGCACATTATCAGCAATTACTGGTCCGTTGTAAACTAATCTATGAGGATACCTACTTCTTAATGTGCTATCTCTTATTTTAAAAACACTATCAGATTTAGCCTGATTATTCTTCATTTTTTTTACAAAAGCAATAATCTGACGTTCCCTTTCAAATTTTTTCTTTTCGGCCAAAAGTGTTTTTATTTGCTCATTACTTGCCTTGGTTTTACTTCTTAAAATTTCTTCTTCTTTCTGTCTAATTTCGGTTTCGGCTTTTTTGGTTAAATATGCCATGGCCTCTTTTTTCTCCAATTTTATAGATACATTTTTAAGTGCATCGTTAACGGCTTGGTCAAAAATTTGCGACTTTAATCCAAAAGATTCTTTGATAAAATAATATTGCATGGCTACAACCCCCAAAAGGGCAAAACTCATTAAAGCCATAATTGAAATAATACTCTTCCTCTTCATCTCAAAACAAATATAAACCTTAAGGCATAAGCTCAACGCTGTTTAACAATATTTAACATACATTAACAGCTTATTAACGCCAAGTTATAAGGCAATTAGCTAAATTTGGATTATAAATCAATCTCAAGATAAAATGAAAAATCAAATAACCTATTTCACTTTTTTCAGTTTGATGCTATTTGCACTAAGTTTAAGCGCTCAGGAGAAAAAGCAGATTAATACAACAGTTAAAATAATGAATGGCGATACCATCATCAATGGTAGAAATTTAAAAGATGTAACTCCAGAAGAAAAGGTAACGCTTAAAAAGAACTTGAAAATGATACCCTTTCAAGGAGGTTCTAGAATTTCTTTAGCATCACCTCATATCACAAAAAGAATAACGATGATAAAAGATGGTGATGAATTTAAAATAGATAGTAGTAGAACCACCAATTTTGACTTTAAAAGCGATGTAGAATATTTTTACCTTGATAAAGATAGTTCAAAGAATAATTTTAAACTCCTTATTGAAGGCGATTCTGTAAGCACTATTTTTATGGGTAAAAACATAGATAGAGATATAGACTGGAAAGTGGCCAAATCTAATCCTACTTATCAAAAAAATATCGCTTATACTTTACAAAGGGCGATAAATACTAAAACAATTACAATTCCCGATTTAAGAAACACCCAAAAGTTTACATTTTCTAATACTGATAATGCTGGATATACCACAAAAATAAATTTGATGGTTTTAGAAGCAAGCAAAGAAAATCTGATAACAGTTTTAGGAAACGAGAACCTTGAAACCAATACTTTAGCGATAGAAAATCTTTCTTTTTATCCTAATTTTGATAACGGTAAAATCAACATTACTTTTAACACCAATGCCAAAAATATCACGGTTAGGGTTTTAGATAACGAGGGCAAAGAGATTTTTAGAGATAAAAATGCAATTACCACAACGAGCTATACGCAGCCTTTAGAATTATTTAAAAACGGCATTTACTACCTCGAAATAAAATCGGGAAATCAATCGTTTATCAAAAAAATCATTAAGAATTAAACAAACATGAGTTATAAATTTTCTTTTTTTTTTATTAAAAGGGCTGCTTTGAAAAAGGTGGTTTTTTTTGCGTTTAAAAAATCAGATTTAGAACGAATAATTATTTGGGCGTCCCGATAACTATCGGGATAACAGGCTGTCCGCTATAGTCCCGTTAATACCGATAGCTATCGGTACGGGAGCTGCCGCTTCTATCCTTAACGCGACTTTGCAAATTGATATTAAAACCAGACTGTCCATAGTCTTAAGCGCAGCGTGACTACGGATTAACGAATAAAATAATGTTTTCAAACTTGTTAAAAAAATTTCCCTAATTCAAGACCGTTGCATAATGCTAGATAAATTTTCGTTGGCACTATTTTATGATTTTGGAGGATTTTTAGCGTTCAATTTCAATAAATTCAGCACTAATGTTCGGTTTAAAGACCGGAAGAGAGCTTTTTTATCAGCTTTTTGTCAGTCTTTTTTTGCATTGGACACAATTATCCCAGGGCTTCGGTATAAATTATAGGCTATGGCCTCCATCAGGTTCTGGGTGTGCATCTTTGCCAGTCCCCT